>Ga0182024_10021640_pt1 | contig 11655 bp, 13 predicted proteins | sample P32metaG_FD_120480 | JGI IMG/M metagenome (GOLD analysis project Ga0182024, IMG submission 120480) | Permafrost microbial communities from Stordalen Mire, Sweden - P3-2 metaG (Illumina Assembly) | ecosystem: Environmental > Terrestrial > Soil > Wetlands > Permafrost | place: Sweden: Stordalen... | reverse complement strand
TCGGCGTGGTACTCCTCGAACCACATCAGAGCGTTATCGCGAATGTATTGGCGCACTTCACCCCGGCCGTAATCAGGACGCGTCTCGCCCCATGGCGTGTTCGATCGGCGATCATTGAAAAAGTACATGCCGCCCTTCTCATTTTCGCTCCAACCATCAAACTGCCACAGATCAAGATCAGAGGGACCGAAGTGGTTGTAAACGACATCCATAATGACCGCGATACCATGCTTATGGGCTGCTTTGACAAACCGCTTAAGCCCGTCCGGTCCACCGTAAATTCCGCTGACCGCGAAAGGGTGCGACGGATTGTATCCCCAGGAGAAGTCGCCCGGAAACTCCGCGACCGGCATCATTTCCACCGCATTGATACCAAGTTGCTGAAGATAGGCGAGTTTCTCTGTCGCACTATCGAATGTGCCGGGATGCCCCTCCTCCTTGACGTTAAATGTACCAATATGCATCTCATAGATGACCAGTTCATTCCCATTGGCCATGTGAAAGTCATCATCGACCCAATCGAAAGCCCGGGGATCATAGATAACGCCATTGCCGGCCGAGTTGGTCACCTTCCTGGCATAAGGATCGATGCGAGAGAGCGCGCCATTCGGACCGTGAATGAAGTATCGGTACTCATCTCCGGTTTTTGCCTTTGCCACGTCGGTCGACCAGTAGCCGTTCTCTTCTTTGGCCAAAGGCGTCGCGGTCTCGCTCCAGTCGTTGAAGCTTCCTGTCAGGTGCACTGCTTCGGCATGAGGTGCCCATACGCGGAATGTTGTGCCATTGGCACCCGGTATCGCCCCCATGCCCGTATGTTCCGTTATCGCATTGACTTTGTCCGACATCCGCTTCATGCCTCTTTCGCCCTGAAGCGCGCCGCGCACAGGATTGGCCCTGCGAGCCTGGCGCTTGATATATTGCGGCCCCATCCACTTCGTAAGCGACCTCCCAGATGGGCGACCATCCCCCTTACGCCGCGTCAGAGTAGCCCAATCGCCGGCTTCGAAGTAGTGGAATTGCGCCCTGGTTCACGCCGCCCGCGCAAAATTCGCAGGACGATGCCTGAGACTGAGCTGCCCCGGCACAGCGGCGCGCACCGGCATGGTCACTGTCCGAGCGGAACCGATTGCGCGACCGGCGCCTGTGTTGATGGCGCGGCCCCGAATGTCCCGACCACAATCGAAAGTCCCATTATGACGCAAAAGGCAGCCATCGGCAGCCACGCTGGAAGCTTGAGTTCATTGAGCACGTGCCTCGCAGTTTGCCCGGTCTTTTCGGTCTGCTGGGGCAGCAGCAAGACGAGCCGTTTTGCTGTCGCACCCGCTTCGGCGAGCGCGCGCGGGCCCAGTGGCATTTGAACGATACTCTGGGTCAGGCCTGCGATCATGGCAGCGGGCGGTAACCTGGTCCACTCCGCCGCCTGAACCCAAGGATCCTTGCCAAGCCGCGCCAGGGTCGACAGCACCGTGAGCGAGGAGCCGTTTTGCTCGGTGCCAACCTCCGCGAAAAGAAATGTATTGAGGCTGGAATTCTTCAAAGCGAACGCGTCGCCCGGGGATGTTGTGGACATTATGCGGCTTCCCTGACGGCGGGCGTGACCTTTGTCCGGGCTTCCGCGAGGCCCGCGAGTACCAGAGCTGACGCCGGGTTCATGGTGTCGACCATCGCGGTAGGGATCAAAATCGTGGCGCCCCGTTCTTTGGTCGTTTCATAAATGATGTTCATCGCCCGCAACTGCAAGGCGATCGGATGGGCGGCATAGGTTTTCGCCGCCTCGACAAATCGGCTGGCGACCTCGGCCTCGGCCGAGCCAAGAATAATGCGCGCCTGCTTCTCCCGCTCCGCCTGCGCCTGGCGAGACATCGCATCCTGCAATGCTTCCGGGATCGCGACATCGCGCACTTCAACCGAGCCGACGGAAATACCCCATGGCGCCGTCTTGGCACCGATCTCCGCCCGAAGCTGCTCGTCGGCAGCCTGGCGGTCGGACAACAAGGCAGACAGCATCGACGATCCGATCATTTCCCGCAACGATGTCTGTGCAACGCGGTCAATCGCCTCGCGATAGTTGGTAATTTTCAGGGCGGCCGCTTCTGCGTCATGGACATGCCAGAAGATGATGGCATCCACATTGACCGGGACCGTGTCCTTGGTGAGCGCCTGCTCGGCGTTGAATGCCGTGGTCTGGATGCGTTCGTCGATAATGGCGGTTACCTGGTCGATGATGGGGATCATCAGGAACATGCCTGGCCCTTTGACGCCTTGCAGTTTTCCTGCCCGCAGAATGACGAACTTTTGCCAGGTGTTGGCCATCTTCAGCGATAGACCGACGACCAGCGCGGCGGCGAAAAACGGCAAAGCATAGAGAGGATGGACGGCGCCACCCGGTATCAGCGAGAAGCTCGCGGCCGCAATGCCGCAAAGTCCGAGTAAAAGTACCAATACGGATGTGATCGGGTTCATTGCCTTGGTTCCCTGTTGTCATGGATCAAGCGGCGGCGGCCAATGCCAGTCCCCGTACCGCCTCAATCATTTTCACTGGCACCACCTCGGCGGCGCACTTTATCATGTCGCAATTGTTACCGTAGAACAGCGCATCGACGGTGAGCGCGACACCGGTGTTGGCGAAGCAGGTGATTGGATGGGAGAGGGATGTCATGGAAGTATCTTTTACCAGATTCGGGCGATCTCGCCGGTTTGCCGCCTTGGAACAGTGCAAACGGAAGCCACGGAACCGTAAACTGCATCCGAAAAGCCGGATTGTCAGCCATCGGAAAATACTCACCGCGGATGCCGTGGCTGGACACACCTCATCGAAACTCAGAGGCGTTCCCTGGCCGAGACCCGGCGGTGATATCAGAACGACCGGCGTGCCGTACGGACAGCGATCACTGGGTTTCGCCATGTCAAATGCAGGAAGGCCGAGGCGTCGGGCTCATGTCGATTTCATCGCGCTGGCACCCACGGCCTGACTGCGATTGGCGCGATGCAACAACGCTTGCTGCGCCGCCAGCAGGTTAACATCCTGACCGAGCCTGATATTCAAAGCCGAATGCTGGATCGCCCGTGCGAACGAGAACACGGGCGGCCATGGCAGCCCAAACTGCTTCGATCTGGCCGCTGGTTCAGGACATTCGAACGAGCGGAATCAGTTCGCCGGCACTCTCATCCATCGCCAGCAGGCATCTTGCCGCCGGAGATCGAAGACCGGGCCGTGTCAACCAGCGTTCGCCCGTTCATGCGGGCGCGCCCATTTCCAGTTCCGGATCTCGGGCAGATCCTGGCCGTGCTTGTCAATGTAAAGCTTATGCTCGATCAGCCTCCGGCGAACCAATTGTTTCAGGTAGTCCCCATTGCCACCCAGGCCGGGCACCCGATCCACCACGTCTTGCACCAGATGAAAACGGTCCAGGTCATTCTGCACCCGCATGTCAAAGGCCGTCGTGATGGTCCCCTCCTCCTTGTAACCGCGCACATGAAGGTTTTGGTTGGTCCTGCGATAAGTGAGTCGATGGATCAACCACGGATAGCCATGGAAACCAAAAATGATGTGCTTGTCTTTGGTGAACAGCGAGTCGTAATCCCGGTCACTAAGGCCATGCGGATGCTCACTTGCCGATTGCAGTCGCATCAGATCGACAACATTGATGACCCGAATTTTCAGTTTCGGCAGATACTCGCGCAAAATGGAGACCGCCGCCAGAATCTCGAGCGTGGGCGTATCGCCGCAGCACGCCATCACGACGTCCGGCTCGCCGCCCTGATCGTTGCTGGCCCATTGCCAGATGCCAAGTCCTTCCGTGCAATGTACAACAGCATCATCCATATTCAACCATTGCGGCATCGCATGTTTGCCGGCCACCACCACGTTGACGTAATTCCGGCTACGCAGGCAGTGATCGAACACCGACAGCAAGCAGTTGGCGTCTGGCGGCAGGTAAACTCGGATGATGTCCGCCTTCTTGTTGATCACATGGTCGATGAACCCGGGATCCTGGTGCGTGAAGCCATTGTGATCCTGCTGCCAGACATGCGAGGCGAGCAGATAATTCAGCGAAGAGATCGGCCGGCGCCAAGGCAGCTCCTTGGTCACCTTCAGCCATTTGGCGTGCTGGCTGAACATTGAGTCCACGATGCGAACGAAGGCCTCATAACTGTTGAACAACCCGTGCCGGCCGGTCAGCAGGTAGCCTTCCAGCCATCCTTCGCACTGGTGTTCGCTGAGCATCGCATCCAGTACTAAACCGGAGGGCGCAAGGAATTCATCATTTTCCTCCGCTCGAGCATCCCACTGACGATTGGCAACCTCAAAGACCGCACCAAGGATATTTGACAGCGTCTCATCGGGGCCGAATATCCTGAAATTGCGTTTCCCTTGATTGCATTTGGCCGTGTCGCGCAGGAACCGACCCAAAATCATGGTGTCCTGTGCCTCGACGGCACCGGGCGACGGAACGGTTACCGCGTGCAAATCAAAATCCGGCATCAGCAGGTCGTGCAGCAGAAGTCCGCCGTTGGTATGCGGATTGGCACTCATCCGCCGATCACCCTTCGGGGCCAGTTCAGCCAGTTCTGCCAGCAGGCGGCCGTTGTCATCGAACAATTCCTCGGCGTGGTAGCTTTTCATCCATGCCTCAAGCTGCGCGACATGTTCGGGATGCGCAGGGTCTACGAGCAGCGGCACCTGGTGGGCGCGAAACGTGCCTTCGACAGGTAGGCCATCGACAACTTTCGGTCCGGTCCAACCCTTCAGCGACCGCAGGACGATCATCGGCCAACGCGGCCGCGCGGTGTCGCTGCCGGACCGGGCGTTCCGTCTGACCCGCTGGATGTCGTCGATGGCTTTGTCCATGGTTGCAGCCATCAACTGGTGCATCGTTGCCGGATCGTCCCCTTCGACGAAATATGGCGTCCAGCCGCAGCCCAGGAAGAACTGCTCCAGTTCCTGATGCTCGATCCGAGACAGAACGGTGGGGTTGCTGATCTTGTAGCCATTGAGGTGCAGGATCGGCAGCACAGCGCCGTCGGTGACCGCATTGAGGAACTTATTGGAATGCCACGCGGTTGCCAGCGGACCCGTCTCAGCTTCACCGTCACCAACAACGCAGGCGACGATCAGATCGGGATTGTCGAACGCGGCGCCAAAAGCGTGACTGAGCGAATAGCCCAGTTCGCCGCCTTCATGAATTGACCCTGGTGTGGTCGGCGCGACGTGGCTGGAAATGCCACCGGGAAATGAAAATTGCGTGAACAGTCTTTTCAGTCCGGCTTCGTCCTGGGTGACATTCGGATACACTTCGCTCCAGGTGCCTTCGAGATATGTCTGACCGACGATCGCTGGGCCGCCGTGACCGGGGCCCGCGACGTAAAACATGTCCAGGTCGTATTTCTTGATGACCCGATTGAGGTGCACATAGATGAAGTTCTGCCCAGGTGTGGTGCCCCAATGTCCGACTACGAGCGGTTTGACATGAGCCATCGCCAGGGGTTCGCGCAATAGCGGATTGTCGTACAAATAAATTTGGCCAACGGACAGATAGTTGGAGGCTCGCCAGTAGGCATTCATCCGGCGCAATTCGTCGGAACCGAGGGGTTCGCGTTTGTCATCGGCGCGGCTCGGAAGCTCCGGTATCGCAGTGGGTGAATCCATTTCGGGTGGCTCCTCAGGTATTTTGGTTGATTTCCCGCTCCGCTCCGATATTGCGCCACCGGCCAGGCGGTGGACGCGGCGCAATGCGGCAACCGGCCGATCAAGACCGCACCGGGTCGGAACATAGAGGCAACGCGATCGCCTGGAGCAGAGTCGGAAAGTACTTATACCGGTGAATCATGATATCACCGTTCGCAACGTCAGCCTCGCGTTTGTCGACGCGCATTCCCTTGCCTGCATTTCACGGTCGATGCTTATCGATGCGCACCCTGTCGAAGTGCCGCCGGTCGTACGGACGGTCTGCAACCTGAAGATGACCGCCGGTGGGCTGTTCACACTGGAAGCGGCAAAGACCGCACACCCTTCGGGATGCGAGGGGTAGTCTCTCTGGCAGTGTTCTGGTGGGCAGTGTTCTGGTGGGCAGTGTTCTGGTGGGCAGTGTTCTGGTGGGCAGTGTTCTGGTGGGCAGTGTTCTGGTGAGCTACCCGCGCCCGGCCGATGAATGGTGTGATGGGAGGATCGATGCCAATCGACCGACCATATAGCCAAGTGCGAATACCACCAGAGCGGCGGCGATTGGCTGCGCGCGGATCACATCTCGCGCCTCTCCGACACCGCATCCAATTCTGCATGCCACACTCTGCGCGCGGTTCGCGGCGCCCAGGTTGTCGCCTTCGACTGAGTCGCTCAACGTTGCCTCCTCTTTACTATACGCACTTGGGACGAACCACTGATGATGCTCGTTGGGCTTCAGCGTTGCCGGAGTTTCCGCGGCAGATATTCGTCCACGTAATCACGCGCAGTTCGTGGCGCCGGGACTGTCGCGCGTCCGAGCAAAACCCCAATCGCCAAACCCAGCAAGCCAATGACAATCACCGCCGCCCAGGGCTGTTCCTCGATCTGACGGCCACCGTATCGACCGGCGTCAACGGCCTGACGATACACAATTTCGCCAACCTCGGCCGCCTGGGATCCCAGCTTGCGGACCGCGTCCGGGATCGTGGTGTCAGCGCCGGCATCCGCTGTGACTGCGTCTGCTGCTGGCGCATCTCTCCACGGTTCGGTTTCGGCATGGAATGTTTCGTTCGTCATGTGCGGATTCCTTTTTGCTTTTGCGGGCTTGCGATCAAACAACGGGGGAGGTTCAACGGCTCCGATCGGCGATAGTTCCGGTCACCCATCGAGGCGACGAGGACCAGGACGACTGCAACGCGACGCTGGTCGTGGCGCGATATGCTTTCGGCGACGGGCGCGGAACCAATCCGGCACGCCTTAGGCGTCAGTGATGCCCACCGCTGCTCCGTCCACCACCGCCGTGCGCGCCGCCGCCAGAACGCCCGACCGACGGAATGGAGGGTGCGGCACGGCCGCCACCGCGGTTTCCACCGCCACGAAATCCACCGCCGCCGCGTCGGTGTCGGAATCGGTTGTGATCAGCGCACTCCAGATCCAGTCGCCAGGATCCGCCAGCAGGTCAGGCGGATCGCCACTGCTCGAGGCAAGCACCGCGAAGACGGCTCCCTGGGGATCCGCGAAGACAGCTTCCCGGCCACGATCCGGGAAAGTGTGGGGTTCGAACAGTATTTTCGCGCCGTGCTGCAGTGCCCGCTGCTTCGCCGCATCGACGTCGCGCACGGCCAGGTAGGTCAGCCACGCAGGTTGCCGATGGTCACCCACAGGCACTTCCTTCTGGAAATTCCGGCGACCGGCTCACCATTGAGCATTGCCTCTGCGTAACCGGTCCCGCCAGTGTCGAGATCGCGGAACGTCCAACCGAACAAACCGCCATAGAATCGTTTGGCGGCGGCCAGATCCGGCGTCACCAACTCGACGAAGATCACCTTGCCGACGTGGCTCTCCTTGCTGGCCGGCTCAACGATGGCCGGAAGCGGTAGTTGCGCGGCGACGACCGGTGTCGCGACCGCGACCGCGACAGCGAGCGATGCCGCGATCAACCCAAGTCGAAGAAAATCGCGAGCCCCATTGGGTGTATACATCCTTACCTCCGCGTTATCATTTTTGGCGCCGGACGTCGACTTAATTTCCAACACTTACCGAGCAAAGCAATCCTGGCAATCAACTGCCGCATGCTGGCCGCAGCACCGTAACAGCAAATTTATGTGCGTCGACCGGCTGGCCGGTGCCGTTCCAGGCGGCGGCGATCGCGAACCGGGCCAATGCGGGGATCGACTTCGATCCGGTCTTCTTCATGATGGTGGCGCGGTGATTTTCGACGGTGCGTCGGCTGATGCCGAGTTCCCATGCAATAAGCTTACTGGCGCGGCCGGCCAGGACCATTTCCATGACCTCACGCTGTCGCGCGGTCAGACTCGCGACGCAAACTGCCGCGGTTTCCCGCGCGGCGAACACTGCTTCCTCGGCCAGTTGGGACATCTCGCCACATTGACGACGCAGCACCTGCACTTTCGCGAGGGCGTCACTCAGTTCCGTTTCCCGTCTGGCCAACGCACGGTCGTAACTCGCGTCCACACAACGTTCCGGGCGCACAAATGCCAGGATATTGGAAAGCGGTGCAGCGCTTCGCATCAGATGGTGGGTGGTCATGCCGGGAGCCTTTCGTGGTTTGAACAGCCGAGGCTAACCAAACCTTCCATGCCGACGATCGGCCTGCATTGACACAGATCAAATATGTCTGCTACCCGACAGACCGACCTGGCGGTTCCGAGCGTTTCAGCCTTCGGCCTGGTTTCCGGGGCGGTGTTCGGCAGATCAGTAGCGGGTTCTGCAGCCGCCTGGCGTGTGAGCTTGCATCCGTTCCGGGGGGATCGGCGATGATAGAAGAGCCTTGCATCATCCAAATGAACATCGATCGTTATCGCGCGATGCTGCGCGGTCACTGGTCGCCACGCAGCGCACGCAGATCGAGCAATTGCTCGCCGAAGCGAACCGCCAACTCGCTGAAGCGATCCGTCGGTTGGCGCAAGCAGTTGATCCGGACCAGAAGGCCCGCGCCGCCGGCCAGGCTTTTTCGTAAGAGATGCCGGGCGAGGTTGCAGCCCAGAGCAGCCAATCATGAAAGTGCGAAATTCGTGTGACAATCATGCTACGCTGCGACTGTATTCAGAGGGAGCAGCAATGTGGCCGGCAGACCGAAGACCGTGGAGCCGCATGCCAACCGATTGCTCGGTTTGCTGACGCGAGAGGATTACGCGCGGCTGCGTCCGCATCTGCAATCCGTTCCGTTGGAGTATCGGAAGTCGCTCTATCGTGCCAACGCACGGATCCAATCTGTCTGGTTCATCGAGACCGGCGTCGGCTCTCTGGTAAACACGATGGCCAATGGCGATGCCTCTGAGGTCGGCACGATCGGCAATGAGGGAATGGTCGGCCTGCCCCTGCTTCTGGGCGATCACCGCGCACCGACCAGCGTTTATGTTCAGGTACCGGGCGTCGGCCTCAGGATGACGGCATCGCTGTTTGTCAGGGAACTGGCGCAGAGTGCCTCGATGCGAAAAGTGATGCTGCACTATGCGCATGCCTTCTTCAATCAGGTCGCGCAATCCGCCGCGTGCAATCAGTTTCATTCCCTGCGGCAGCGATGTTGTAGATGGTTGCTGATGACACACGACCGGATGCACTCGGATGAGTTTCTGCTCACGCAGGAGTTCCTGGCGATGATGCTGGGCGTGCAGCGGACCGGCGTGACCGCCGCGGCGAGTGCGCTGCAACGGGCCGGTTTGATCCGTTACATCCGCGGCAACGTCACCATCATCGACCGCGCCGGTCTGGAGGAAGAGTCGTGTGAGTGCTACGGCATTTCCAGTCGAGAGTTCGACCGACTACTCGGCGGCCGGGTGATTCGTGAAGTTCATCCGGCCGAAATGTAGCAACGGGCTTCGCGTGCCAAAACCTCGAACCAGCGGAGGTCGCACTCGCAGCTCGTCCAATCAACTGCGGAGGATGAAGGTCGATGTCGCCACTAAGCTGCTCCCGGTGCGCCAGCGGAAGGCCAGTGGGGATGCTCCCAACACGATCTTGGTGGCGGCAGTCGAGGCTGAGATCAATCGTCTGGAACGACACGGCCCGGAGAGGCTCTTACTGGCCATGGTGCAGAGGGTCAGGGCGATCTGCCTGACGGTCGAAGGAGTGTGGCCCGGCTGGTCTCGGATCGACTGGCAGGCCCCTCACCTTCCAGTTCGAATCCCGTCCTGAGATTTGAATTCAGCACGCACATCGTGGCTCGAACGGGTCTCACCCTGAAGTTGCCAGAACAGTCGAATTTCAGCCTGTGTTTGTCCAACGATTTGCGCGCACGAAGTCGATGGCGTCGGTAGAGAAATGAAGCGGTCCGACAGGCTCCTTTGGGGAAGAACCGCGGGTACGTCGCGCATTTTGCGTTCGATTTACAAGGTCTCGATTGCCTGCTACCGAGTGGATTGCCTCTACTGAAAAAGAACCACAAAACTACCGGGAAGCGATCCAATGACCAGAACATATTCCGTGGTGCGGGACGTCATTCTTGTGCTGGCTCTCAGCGTCTGGAGCACCGCCGTTATGGCGCAACAGGTGCATGGCGTTACCGACACCGAAATCCTGATCGGAACCGTCACAGATCTGTCAGGTGTCACGGCGATCCAGGGTGTGAACAATGCAAATGCCATTCGGATGCTGTTCGATGAGGAAAACGCCAAGGGTGGAATCAACGGCCGAAAGATTCGATATATCGTTGAAGACAGTCAATATCAGGTACCTCGTGCGGTTCAGGCGATGAACAAACTGTTGAACAACGACAAAGTCTTCATGACCTTGCAGGACGGCGGCACGCCAATGAACAACGCGACCTGGCCGATGGCGCTCGAGAAGGACACGCCGAAGCTGCTGCCGCTGACCGCGGCGCGCTCCATGTACGAACCATTTAATCATCTGAAGTTCAGTCAGACGTCATCGTACGTTGATCAAATGCGGGCCGGGGTTAAGTATTTCGTCGAGCAGCGTGGCAGAAAAACGATCTGCGCCATGTATCAGGACACTGACTTCGGCAAGGACGTCTTGGCCGGAGTGACCATGCAGGCGGAGGCCGAGCATCTGCCGGTGGCCGCGACCACCGCGCATAAACCAACGGACACCGACTTTAGCGCGGCGGTTGCCAAGCTGCACGAAGCCAACTGCGACGTCGTCGTGCTCGGCACGATCGTTCGCGATACCATGATTATTGTCTCGACCGTGAAGAAGATCGGTTGGAATGTTGATCTGGTGGGTCAGGCGGCGTCGTACGATACCGCCGTTGCAACAGCGCCTGGTGGCGTCGGCGAAGGTTTCTATTCCATGACCCCAACGCTTTATGTCTACCCGGACGACCCACGACCAGAAATCCAAAATCTTATGGCGAGATATCGCGCGAGATACGGCATTGACATAAACTACATCGGTCAGACCGGTGTGACGTGCGCGGAGATCGCGATCGAGGCGCTACGGCGCGCCGGCCGGGATCTGACGGTCGACAGTCTGGTCACCGCCATGGAGAGCCTGGACAAGTTCACCGATATCTACGGCAACACCTATTCATTTGGACCGAATCAACACCACGGTTCGACCAAGGCCTATTTGGCGGTGGTGAAGGATGGTCGTTGGGTGCCTGTGGTCACCCAACCCCTGGGCTATTGAACCTGTGCGGCCGTCGCTCCATCGACGTCGAGGCGGCGGCCGCGCCAGTCTTGCCGGCCTGAATCGGCGACGCGCGGTGTGTCTTCACACGTAGGACTCTGTCATCGCCGAATAGACGAGTGTCCGCAGATCGCGACGAAGCGTCAGCCGGGCATCGCTGCCGATGACCTGCGTCATGAACACCACTGCGAGTTCTTCTTTCGGATCGATCCAGAACGCGGTTGAGGCAGCGCCACCCCAGAAGGACTCCCCGGTCGTGCCTGGCAAACGCGTCTTCGCGACATCGATATTCACGCCGCAACCGATTGAGAAACCGATACCGGAATAGCCGCCCTCGCTGAACAGGCCTGGCGTTGTCATGTCAGCCAACTCCCGGTTTT
>Ga0182024_10021639_pt1 | contig 11655 bp, 12 predicted proteins | sample P32metaG_FD_120480 | JGI IMG/M metagenome (GOLD analysis project Ga0182024, IMG submission 120480) | Permafrost microbial communities from Stordalen Mire, Sweden - P3-2 metaG (Illumina Assembly) | ecosystem: Environmental > Terrestrial > Soil > Wetlands > Permafrost | place: Sweden: Stordalen... | reverse complement strand
GGAGATGCGTCGACTGCGGCCGATTCGCACAGCCGGCAGCTCGCCGGAGTAGATACGCGCTTGGACGCTGCGCCGACAGATGGACAGGCGACGCGCGGCCTCGTCCAAGTCAACGAGCAGCTCGTCGCTCACAGCCGCGCCTCGGCCTGAAGCGACTCGAGCAGCATCCGATAGGCCTCCGCCTGCGCCCCATGCGGGCGGCGGACTCCAAGCTCCCACTTGGTCACGCTGGTGCGGTGAACTCCAAGCTCGCGCGCCATGCGCGCCTGGGACACACCGACCATCTCGCGGATGCACCGCGCTGCTCGCGGTGACGGGAGCGACCGTTCGAGCCGTAGCTCTTCGATGAGGTCCACGGCCACCATACTGTCACGCGTCCTGCCACCCCGCCTGTCACTCCCGGTGTGACGCGCTAAAGGTGGGAGCGTTGTGCTACCGTCCAGTCGCTATGACGAGAACCCTCACGTTCGGGGACGCCTGGCGGTTCGCCGACCTCGAAGCGCTCCCCTGGTATGGCTTTGAGATGACTGACCACCCGCACGGGATCGCGGTCTGCCTCGGCGAGGCGGAAGACGGCAGGCTGGTCTGCATCGGCCTCCTGATCGACCCACGAAAGAACGTCGAAGTCTCGACTCGACTGCTACGCGAGATCCCCCTTGGGGCAATCGTCCACAGAGCGTCCACCGGTCCACCGGTCGAGCGTCCACCGGGGTCGGCGCGATATCGGATTCGCAAGCCCCGGCCCGGCCCTATGGGCCTCCCCTTGAAGCACTACGAGCGTGTCGCCAAGGCCTACGAGCGCGCCGTCCGCACTCACCCTCGGACTCCCGTCCGCCGTCTTATGGCTGAACTCGGTGTCAGCGAAAGCACGGCCCACCGCTACCTAGAGAAGTGCAGGGAACTCGGTCTACTGGATTCGCGGATAACGAAAGGGAAGAGATCGTGAGTAAGCGCGCGAACGGCGAGGGATCGGTCAGGCTGCGCCCGGATGGGCGCTGGGAGGCCCGATACAGCGTTCAGGTCGGCGGCTCTTGGAAGCGACGTAGTGTCTTCGCGAGGACCAAGCGCGAAGCATCGACCAAGCTGCGCGAGAAGCTCACGGCCCGGGACAATGGCCTGCAGACAGCGCCGGCGCGCGAGACGGTCGATCGCTACCTGTTGACGTGGGTGTCAGGCGTCCGGGCTAGCGTGCGCCCCCGGACCGCCGACTCCTATGCCCAGATCGTCCGCGACCACCTCGCGCCCGCCTTCGCTCGCGTACCGCTGGCGCGGCTTACTCCACAACTCATTCAGAAGGCGTACCACGACCTAGCGGATCGCGGGCTGTCCCCGAAGACCATCGCAAACGCGCACGGCGTCCTCCACAAGGCACTTGGGCAGGCGTTCCGCTGGCGTCTGCTCAGTGCCAACGTCGCTGATCTCGTGGACCCGCCTCGCGTGCCTCGTCAGCAGATGACGGCGCTGTCATCGGAGCAAGCGCGACACGTTCTCGCCGTGGCTGCCGACGATCCGTTCGAAGCCCTGTGGCGTCTGGCGATCTCCTGCGGATTGCGCCAAGGCGAGTTGCTCGCGATGCGTTGTAGCGAGGTCGACCTCGACCGCGGGACGCTCAGCGTCGTCGCAACCCTCGAGCAGTGGCGGGATGGCGTCGCCGTCATCGCGGAGCCGAAGACCTCGCGGTCACGCCGTCAAATTGAGCTGGGCGACGGCGCCGTTGACGCCCTCCGATGCCACCGCCATCGGAACCCGGGCATCGGTTTCGTCTTCACGCGGCCAGATGGTCGGCCTCTGAGTCGATCCCTAGTCGGCGGCGCCTGGCGACGGCTCAGGGTACGCGCCGGCGTCCCCGCTGTCCGATTCCATGATCTCCGGCACACCGCGGCGACCCTCATGCTGTCACGCGGCGTCCATCCCAAGATCGTGAGCGAGATGCTGGGGCATTCCACCGTTGCGATTACCCTCGATCTTTACTCTCACGTCACCCCGACGATGCAGCGCGAGGCGGCCAAGGTTATGAACGAGCTGCTTGTGTAAGCCGGTGGAAGGCTGGTTACAATGTCCTCGTCGGGAGTGGTAGTCACGATAGATTCTCACGAGATACTGCTTGAGGCAAGAATGACAATGAAGACCTACAGAGTTCGAGTTCGGCGGATCCCGTAGCCGCGTCGACCCCCTCGACCGACGTGGTCGGGGCGATTGCTCAGAGCGTCCAGGCCTTCGCGCTCCTCGTGGGTGCTTACATCGCGTGGCGCACCGTTCGTCAGGCCCGGGCCGCGAACAGAACTCAATCAACCTTTCGCTACCTGGAGCGCATCACCGCGTCGCGGATGCGCAGGATCATCGACCGAGGCAGGGAGATTTGGAACCTGAACGCAACGGATCCGCCGATGCCGCCCCCTTCGATATGGCAGCAACTGTCGGCGTGGTTGGGGCTGCCGGCGACCCCAACCACGCCGGAAGGCGCCGATCGAGGGCCCAGAGCACGGGCTCTTCGGAGATATAAGACGGCCAGCGCCCGCGACCAACTGAACATCGGTGAGCTGTTCGATCTGTACGAGGAGGTCTCGGCTGTATTTCTCCGGGGCCAGCTGGACAAACAGATCTTCGTCGATCAGGTGGCCCCGGAACTTGTGTACTACTGGCGTCAAGCCCATTGGCTCATCAACTACTTTCGCGAGTTGCCAGACGGCTCTCTCGATGTGCATGTTTACGACAAGTGGCAGACGGTCTACGTTCGAATGATCCGGCAGAATCTCCTTTACGACAGCGTGGAGGACTCAGATCCAGACGCTGGCGACTACGCGCTGTTGCCTGACCAACGTCCGTGGCTTTGGCCCGATCCAGTCACGTGGCCCTAGGCCTTCACGCGGCCAGACCCCGAAGGGGTCGCCGTAGGGGTCGCCGTAGGGGTCAAACAGCCCAAAGTAGGGTTTCCGCGTATTCAACCGCATGTACCGGGCCCGGGAATTGAACCCGGACGAGGGTTTCCCCCCAGCGGTTTTTAAGACCGCCGCGTCTGCCATTTCGCCAGCCCGGCATGCGGATTCTATGGGTCGGCATGCGCCCTGGCCCGGCGCGACACTGTCCGGGCTTCGGACTCCGGGGCGGCCGTATACTCCCGGAGCAGATGTTCGGTCGACGTCCCGACGCCACCTACCGACGGAGCCAGAGCAGCACCGGGCTGCCCGTCCAACCGAGCGCGATCGCGCGCGGCCTGGCGCTCCGCGTCATTGATTCCTCAGAGGATCCGGTCGAGCGCAAGCGGCTTGGCCAGCTCCTCATCGATGAGCTCGACGCGCTTGCCGGCCTCCCCCACTGCGACCTGGTGGTGGCCGATCGAGCCCAGGTGCACTCGCACAACGGACAACGGCTCCAGAGCAAGACCTACGGGTATTACCGGTGCACATTTGCCGACGGCGCGGTGAAGACAGCGCGCATCCGCATCTACCACAAGACCGCAGTGCGCCAGCAGGTGATCACCACCAAGGTGTTCCTCAACACGCTGCTCCACGAGTGGGAGCATCACCACGATTTCGCAGGACTGCGTCTCCCCCGCTCGCCGCACACTGCAGGCTTCTACGCGCGGCTTCGCGCGCTCGCCGCCGCACTCGAGGTCGGCTTCGTGATGCCGCCCGAACCCGGCGCTGACGGTGCAGCGCAGACGTCCGCCGCCTGACACGCCGCGCACCGCAATTGCCCGGTGCTGAGGTCAGCGTGGTGTCTGGGTATGACGCCACGGGCGAAATGCAGCGCGCAGCGCAAGGCGCCGACGCTGCAGTCCTGATTCCGGCGAGCGAGTCGGCAACCCGTATCGCGGAGCATGCCTCAGCTGTCGACGCCATCGTCGCAGCGGGCGTGCACCACCTCGTGTACCTATCGTGGATCGCTGCCTCGCCCGACGTGGTCTTCACGTTCGCGCGCGACCATTTCGCCACCGAGCAGCACATTCGCAGCACCGGCATCCCGTTCACGTTTCTGCGCATGTCCCTGTACATCGATTTCATTCCCACGATGGTGGGAACCGACGGCACCATCTCCGGCCCCGCCGGCGACGGCCGCGTCGCCGCCGTGCTCCGCGATGATGTCGCGGAGAGCGCCGTTGCGAGCTTGCTCGGAGACGGCCACCTTGGAAAGACGTACGACCTCACCGGCCCTGAAGCATTCACATTCACCGAGGCAGCCGAGGTGATGTCCCGGGTCTCCAGGAAAGTGATTCGCTTTCACAACGAGACTATGGCCGAGGCATATGCGTCACGCGCGAAGTACGGAGCACCCGACTGGGTGGTGGACGGCTGGGTCACAACATATGCGGGCATCGCGGCGAACGAGCTCGCTCGCGTGAGCGACGATGTGCGCACGCTCACCGGCCACGAGCCGGTGAGCCTCGCCAGGTATATCGAGACAGATCCCGAAAGCCTGGCCCACGTGGTCAGTACGACAGCCCCTGACTGACGTTCGCGAAGATGTTGCCGGCCTCATGGCCGACGACCAGCACCAGGGCCACGACGAGCGCGATGGTCACGAGCATGACCCCGTAGTGCGCAACCGTGCGTGAGCGACGCTGACGTCGCACATCGGTCGACATGGTCGACATCTCAATCCCCCGATTGAATCAAACCCCTTCCGGCGCCCCCGCGCCACCTGTTGACAGTATTGCCGATCGCGTCAAAAGGCGCAAGCGCGAGGATTCCGTCAGCCTGCCTTGCTTGCCACCGTGCCCGCACGGTCGAGACGTTCGAGGAATGGGATCGCTCCGATGCGCGTGAAGATCGCCCGAGCCTCGTCGTCCTCGGCGCCCGGCGGCGCGACCGAACCGCGAACCATGGCGCGATCGAGACCGCACAACGCCAGGTCGAGCGGCGAGTTGATGACTCGCCACGCTTCCAGGGCGCGGGCGTAACCGGACGCCGCATCGTCGCGGCGTCCTTCGAGCGCCGCGACACCCGCGTCCGCCCCCAAGATCACGGCAGCCATCCAGCGGCCGCGAAAGCGATACATGTCTGCAAGCGTCTCGCGGGAACGCACCGCATCTCCCAGCCAGAGCGCAGCGCGTACCTGGACCGCCAGTGCCGCCGGTGCGTTGATCCCCGACGACTCATGGGCAAGCGAGGCGGCGGCGTGTTGATATGCGCTCTCCAGCTCGCCGGCGGCCAGATGAACGTTCGCGCGCATGAGCTCGTAGTTCGACCGCGCGACTGCGTTCTCGCTGTGCGCCGTCTCCGCGGTGCTCTCGAGTCGTTCGAAGGCGAATGCGGTGTCCCCGGTCAACGCTGCCAGCACGGCTTCACAGAGGGCGAGCTGCGCCTGGCGCGGAGCCGGGAGATCCCGCTGCCCGAGGGATATGAGCGCAGTTCGCGCCTCCTCCCATTGTCCGAGTCCAATGGCCCCCTCCGCGGCGTTGAGCAGGCTTGTGGTCTCGGTACTGCGAAGGCCGGCCCGGCGCGCCAGCTCCGCAGACTGGAGTTGGAGTCGTTCGGCCTCGTGGGGGTCGTCGTCGAGCACGAGGATGGAGATGTACATGCTCGCCCCGGCCTGCTCGGAGAGCGAACCCGCCGCCTCTGCCAGGGACATCCGGCCATGCCCAAGCATGACCGCCTCGCGGTGCCGTCCGAGCCGGTAGAGGACAACGGATTTGGCGCCGATCGCGCTGCCGAGCAGCTCGATATCGTCGACGCGCTCGGCGAGGGTGCAGGCTTGGTCGGCCCACGCGAGCGCCTTCTGCAAATCGCCATTGGCGTGCTGGAAGGCGAGGTTGGACGCCAGGTCTGCGAGGGTTCGATCGCTTGCCCTCTCCGCGACCTTGGCAAAGGTGTCCTCGGCCCGCGCGATCGCCTCGGCCACGCGTTGGAGGCCGTTGCCGAGCACCCCGACGAGCCGGGCAGTGAGCCGCCCTACGGCGTCGATATCGCCCAGGTCGTTCTCGATCCGGATCGCCGCCTCGTAGTGCTCGATCGACCGCTCGAAGGCGTCGGTCCGAAACGCCGCGTCCCCGGCCGTGTCCAGCAGCGCGGCCCGCTGGAGCGGCTCGTCCGTCAGGGTGAGGGCTTGCTCGATGTACGTGAGCGCCTGCTCCGGGGACCCGAGCGCCAGCGCGCGGCGCCCAGCAAGCGCGAGCCACTCGCGCGCCTGGCCGGCGAGGGAGTCGCGCTCCGCACCCTGGGCCGTGGCGCGCTGCGCCTCGGCGTAATGGGTTGCGACGACACCGACCAGCTCCTCGTCGTCCAGACCCTCGAAATACCTTGCCGCCGCGACGTGTTTGGCCCGCCGTTCAGGCTTGGCCAGGGTTCCGTAGGCAACCTCCCGGATCAATCCCTGCACAAAACCGTAGTGGCCCCGCTCCGGCGACCGCGGGTCGTTGTCCACTGCGAGCAGCTCCTTGGTCACCAGGTCGCGCAGTGGTGCGGCGAGACTGTCCGGTTCCCGCCTCGACACCGCAGCAAGCGCCGCGACCGAGAAGCTCTGGCCGAGCACGGCAGCATCCTGAAGCAGGGAACGCTCACCGGGCGACACTCCGTCGAGACGTGACGCGATCAGCGCGTGCAGCGTGTCGGGGATCTCCAGAGCCCCCAGGGTGCCGGTGACCGTGAGCACGCCGTCCCGTTCGGTCAACTGTCCCCGGTCGACGAGCATCCGGATGGTCTCGACCGCGTAGAGGGGGACGCCTTCAGCGCGTTGCAGCACCTGCTCGACCAGTGGCTCCGGAATCCCGGCCACGAACCCGCGTAGCAGCGCAGCCATTGACGCCTGGTCAAGGGGCTCGAGGTGGAGCGCCGTGAAGGATCGCTGGCCGGCGCCCCACGTGGGTCGCCGCTGGAGCAGCTCCGGACGGGAGAGCGTGAGCACGAAGATGGCCCGATTGCGCGACCACTCCACGATCGATTCGATGAAGTCGATCAGTCCCGGATCGGCCCACTGCAGGTCCTCGAACACAAGCACGGTGGGACCCTGGTCGGCGATGCGCTCGAAGAACGTGCGCCACGCGGAGTAGAGCTCCTCGCGATCGCCTCCGGGCGCCTCTACGAGCCCGAGCAGATACGCGAGCGCCTGCTCGACCCAGCGGCGCTCCTCCCCCTCCGTGACGAACTCCGCGACCGATGCGGCCAGCTTCGTTCGCGCGTCAGCCGGATCCTCGCCTTCGGTGATTCCGGCACGCATGCGCACCATCTCGCCAAGAGCCCAGAAGGTGATGCCCTCGCCGTATGAGGGAGAGCGCCCCTGCTGCCAGTACACGGTGGCAGCCAGACCGTCGACATATTTGAGGAATTCCCACGCCAGGCGGCTCTTGCCGATGCCGGCCAGTCCGGTCACCGAGACCATCCGGCTCCGCTGCTCGCGAATGGTCGCCTGGAGCAGGTCCTTGAGCAGGCGGAGCTCCTCCTCTCGTCCCACAAAGGGCGGTTCAGCTCGTTCGGATCGTCCCACCCCGCGGCGCTGGGCGACGACCCGCTCTGCCCGCCAGACGGGCACCGGCCCTTCTTTGCCTTTCAGGATGAGGGGGTCGAGTGGTGTGAAGGCGATCGCCTGGTTGGCGGCGCGCATCGTCGCCTCGCCCACCAGCACCGTTCCGGGCTCGGCCGCCGACTGGAGCCGCGACGCCGTATTCACCAGATCTCCGGCGACCATCCCCTGGCCCGTTGCGCCCAGTGTCACCGCGGCATCGCCGGTCAGCACCCCTGCCCGAGCGCGGAGCTGAGGAGCGCCAGCATCGATGCCGAGCGCGCTCACAGCTGCCACAAGCTCGAGCGCTGTCCGGACGGCTCGCTCAGCGTCGTCCTCGGTCGCGGCCGGCGCGCCCCAGACGGCCATGACCGCGTCACCGATGAACTTCTCCACGGTGCCCCCGTAGCGCTCGATCAGACCCCGGCAGACATCGAAGTACCGCGATAAGAGTTCGCGAACCTCCTCGGGATCTCGCTGCTCGGAGAGCGCCGTGAATCCGACCAAGTCCACGAAGAGGACCGAGACGAGGCGGATCTCGGCCAGGACTGCGGTCGACGGGTGCGCGCCTCCGAAGGCTCTCGATAACGGAGCTGCGGCCACGCCAATCGTGCCCATGGGCGCGCCGCACTCGCCACAGAACTTGACGGTGACTGGATTGGTCGCACCGCATGCTGCGCAGACGCGAGCCAGCGGCGCCCCGCACTCGCCGCAGAACTTGCGATCCGGACCGTTGTTCTCACCGCAGTTCGAACAAACCACAGCCGCCTCCTGTCAAAACCCAGCGCGGAGCGAATCGTACCCACGGTGAGACGCTCCGTGAGCGCGTTGACCCACGAGCCGGTGGCCAGTGGGAAAAGGAATGAGCCGCGCGACCGGGTTCAGCGGTTGACTGCTCCCATCCCCGCCGCGTCGTAACGTTCGCCTGCGACGGCGGGCAACTCGGCATCGATGCGCGCGACGTCGTCCGCCGTGAGCTCGACGTCCGCGGCGGCGGCGTTCTCCTCGAGGTATGTGCGCCGCTTGGTTCCGGGGATCGGCACGAGGTCATCGCCCTGTGCGAGCACCCAGGCGAGCGCCAGCTGCGCCGGGGTGATGCGTTTCGCCTTTGCGATCTCGGCGACCTTCGCAGCGAGCTGGAGGTTCGCGGCCAGGTTGTCGCCGGTGAAGCGCGGGCCGTGGCGCCGGAAGTCTCCCGCATCCAGCTCGTCCGGCGAGGTGAAACGACCGGAGAGAAATCCGCGTCCGAGTGGTGAGTATGGGACGAAGCCGATGCCCAACTCCCTGCACGTGGGAATGACCTCGGTTTCCGGGTCACGCGACCAGAGTGAGTATTCGGTCTGTACCGCGGTGATCGGGTGGATTGCATGAGCGCGCCGGATCGTCTCCGGCGCCGCCTCGCTAAGCCCCAGGTGCCGGACCTTGCCCTGCTGGACGAGCTCCGCCATCGCGCCCACTGTCTCCTCGATGGGCACGTTGGGGTCCACGCGGTGCTGGTAGTACAGGTCGACGTGGTCGGTACCAAGCCGCCGCAGCGACCCTTCGATGGAGGTTCGCACGTGCTCGGCGGATCCGTCGAGCGGGCCGAGGGTCGACAGGTCGCCGGGCTTCGTCGTCGGCTCGATACGCCGCGCGAACTTCGTCGCGATCACGTACTCGTCGCGGTGGCCCTCGATCGCGCGACCGATCAGCGTCTCGTTGGTCATCGGCCCGTACAGCTGCGCAGTGTCGAGGAAGTCGATCCCGAGCTCCAGCGCGCGGCGGATGGTCGCAATCGACTCGTCATCATCGGCCGATCCGTAGAAAGCGGACATGCCCATGCAGCCGAGCCCGAGCGCCGACACCTCGAGCGTTCCAAGCCTGCGTCGTTTCACCAGCACGCTCTCTGCACGAGGTCGACTCTACAAGCCGCGGGCGGCCGGAAGGGACCCCGGCGCCGGCTTCAAACCGGACTATTCAGCCTCTGCCGGGGTCCCTTCCGACCTCGTCTGTTGTCACCTGCGGTCGGGCGTGCCAGGGTGCGCGCGTGCGTGCTTCGGCGACAATGTCGAATTCCAGGTTACGAGGCGACGTAGCCAAGTGGTAAGGCACGGGTCTGCAAAACCCTGACCGTGGGTTCGATTCCCACCGTCGCCTCCATGCCGGGTAAGCTCTCGGCGTGTCCGTGACCGACGCCGTCCACACGCGCGCTCACGCCGATCTGGCGGAGCGGGCGCGTCAGGTCCTCCCCGGCGGCGCCACGCATGCGTCGCGTACGTACGACCCACGCATCTACGTGGCGCGGTCGAGCGGGTCGAGGAAGTGGCTCATCGACGGCACCGAGCTGATCGACTACACGATGGGTCACGGAGCGCTGCTGCTCGGGCACGCGCACCCCGCGGTGGTGACGGCGGTGCACGAGCAGGTGTCGCGCGGGACGCACTACGGCGCCGCCCATCCGCTCGAGGTCGAATGGGCGGAGCAGATCGTGTCGCTCATCCCGTCGGCGGAGAAGGTTCGATTCACGGCATCCGGCACCGAGGCCGTGATGCTCGCGCTCCGAGTGGCCCGGGCGGCGACGGGGCGCGACCGCATCGTCAAGCTCCAGGATCACTTCCACGGGTGGTCCGACGCCGTGAGCCCGTACCTGGACGCCGGAGGCAACACTCGCACGCCGCTCGGCGTGCCCGAGGCGCTCGGTCTGCTCACCACCGTTGTCGGCACCGACGACCCCGCGGACCTCGTGGCAACCATCGCCCGCGGCGACGTGGCGGCCGTGATCATGGAGGCCTCAGGGGCGCATTACGGTCAGCTGCCCCTCGACTCGGCATTCATCGCCGCCGCTCGGGCCGCGTGCACGGCGGCCGGCACGGTGCTCATCTTCGATGAGGTGGTCACCGGGTTCCGCGTCTCCCCCGGCGGCATGCAGGCGGTGCTCAGGATCACTCCCGACGTCAGCGTGCTCGGCAAGGTGATGGCCGGTGGCCTGCCCTCAGGCGCCGTCGCCGGTCGCAGTGATCTGCTCGAGCTGCTGGCAACGACCATAGCCCACCCGGGCACGTTCAACGCGAACCCGCTCAGCGCCGCCGCCGGTATCGCGACGCTCCGCCTGGTGGCCGGCGGCGGTCCAGGACGCGCGGCTGAGGAGTATGCGATGAGCCTCGCCAGTGAGTGGACGGCTGCGCTCGCCACGGCCGGCATTCCCGGGACCATCCGGCGTCTGTCGAGCATCCTGCACATCTTTCTCGGCGATCCCCGAGCGCACTCGCGGATTGCCAATGCCATGCGTGCGGAGGGGATCGACATCCTGAACACGAGCGCGTTCTGCTCGTCGGTGCACACGATCGCCGACCTGGAGCAGTCGGTTGCGGCCTTCAGCCGGGCCATCGTCGCCGCCTCGACGCCGGAGTAGCCGAAGCCCGACCCCGGAGGAAAGCTGGCTAGATGATCCCGTGGCGCTGCGCCCAGAGCGCCGCCTGCACACGGTCCTCGACGCCGAGCCGATCGAACACCGAGCCGAGGTGCGCCTTGACCGTCTTCTCGCTGATCCCCAACCGCCAGGCGATCTGTTTGTTGCTCATGCCGCGTCCGACCAGGGTGAGCACATCGAGCTCGCGCTGGGTGAGGTCGTCAAGCGGGCGCCGCTTGATGCGATCGCGGAGCAGCTCCTTGGCGGCCTTCGGCGACAACGGTGTGTCTCCCTTCGCCGCCGAGCGAATCCCGTTGAGGAGCTCCTGCGGCTCGGTGTCCTTGAGCAGAAAGCCCACCGCGCCGTTGTCGATAGCCTCCACCACCATGTCGTGCTCGGAATAGGAGGTGAGCATCACCACCTTGGTGCCGGCCACGGCCTTGAGCATCCGGCGGAGCGCCTCGAAGCCGTTCATCCCCGGCATCGAGATGTCCATGAGCACGATGTCCGGGTGCTCCTCGACGGCATAGGCAACCGCCTCCTCGCCGTCCGAGGCGGCGCCGACAACCTTGATGTCGGTGGTCCCGTTGAGGAGGGACGTCAGCCCTCGCCTCACCAACGGGTGGTCATCGACAATGAGCACTCGTATGGGAGTGGGATGCGTAGCGTCCACAGTCGTAGCCCAGCCTAACCGATATCTCGCGTATTGGAGAAAGAAGTCGGCGGTGGCACCGACCCAGCAGAACCGCGATACACCCGGTGCCGCGGGGAGGGGGAGCCCGCGAGGGTAAACCACTGAACTGGGTCGGCGCCCGCCCGCCTATCAGGGG
>Ga0182024_10021638_pt1 | contig 11655 bp, 10 predicted proteins | sample P32metaG_FD_120480 | JGI IMG/M metagenome (GOLD analysis project Ga0182024, IMG submission 120480) | Permafrost microbial communities from Stordalen Mire, Sweden - P3-2 metaG (Illumina Assembly) | ecosystem: Environmental > Terrestrial > Soil > Wetlands > Permafrost | place: Sweden: Stordalen... | reverse complement strand
GATGATTCCTGCCAAACTTCACCGGGGGCTGACAGAATTGCAATCTATCAACCTCCTGATTGGTCCCGATCCGTCGCCTGAAGGCGAGGGGTTTACCGATCCCCCATCGGGGACTCTAAATGGTGGACGCGGTAGGAATCGAATCAACGATTAAACGTAGTTTCAACAACATGCAGGTCGGCGGATGACACCTATGACCATAGAAAACTGTTGTAATCCAACAAACGGAGCGCAGATAGAGCGCGGTTTCGCGAACTCAGTGTTGTAGGTTTCCAGCCTAAATCTTGCGCCGGTTATGCCCTTTTCCGCTTGTAGTGAGCCGCGCCGTAACGACGTTCACGCGCCGATTTTCCTTGGAATTGAGCGTGCGTTTCGTGAACGTCAGCGCACTTTTTTTGCGGGCGGAGCCGTATCGATGTGGTGATCCTTCTTCCACCTGAGGAAAGACTCCCTCGCATCCATCAACCATTTATCGTGGGTCAGGTCTGACTCTGTTTCCTCAAGTATGTACTCGCCCAAGGCTACGTATCGACCAAACCTCCCGGTCCATCCGTACCAAGCCGCGTACTCCTCCCCAAGCTGATTGACTATCGAAGTCACCCTTTCACGGTGTTGTTGCTTTTCTTGCGAAGTCTTCGTCATCTGTCCAGCCGATGCGCCCGTGCGCCTGTCATAACCCACGGGGCGTATGGCAGTAAACGGAATATTTTCAATTTTGTGTGTGCCGGTCGTCAATTCAAGGTCGGCAGTGCCCTGATACGTGCTGATCCGCACGACGGTGAACGTGCCGGTCAGCCCGTCCGCCCAAACCCTTTGACCAAGGTGCGGATTCTTCATCCCACAATCTTGCCATTGCCCTCGCGCTGCTTCAAGCCCTAGCCCGCGTCAAAACCGCCGCTAGGGGTGCCGCTGCGTTTTTCATCGGCTCTTCCACGGGCATCCTATTGCGTCCGTGGGTATTTCTGGACGAGATAAATCCCAGGTGCCAAAGTCGCAGGTAAACCCGATGGGGGAAGCGAAGTCACAGCGTCCCTGAGGCGCTGGCGATGGAATCCCCCCATTTTGTGACCGTCGCTCCAGCGGGGCCGACCGGCCTCTGTTATCGGCACTTTACTCATGCTTCGACGCTAGCCCCGCTTCAGCTCCGCGTCTGTGCAAAACAGAACTGAAGGAAATGTCTTCTAAACTCTACGGCGGGGCACCCTGGACGAAGAAAATCCGTGATGCCCCGTGCGGCCAACCGGAAAACTTTGACCCGCAGTAGAGCTATTCGGCAGGTCTTGTTCTTGGGAATTAGTGCCCGAAAAAGGAAAATCGACGCAGACAGCGTTCGGCTGAGTAGGAACTATAATCCCCTTCAATGTTTCGAAGCGGGGCTTCGAGGGCCATCCATGAAGGTATCGGGTGTTGTGAATTTTGAGGGTTTGACCGCTGCCGGGGTCCGCGTACTGCGCGAATTTGAAGACCAAAAGCTAACGGGGATTACATTCACGTTTGGTCCAATCCCCGATAGAGCTGTTGTCGGGTGGGATTCAATGGCGCGTTTGGTCATTGTCACTCGCATGGCGGCGCTTGTGGCGGATCGTCAGGACAATTCGAGAGAGCCGGACTTTTCGCCGCCGCAAGATTGACTTGCTCATCTCGCCAAAAAGCCTCATCTACCCCCGCCACACTTTTCAGCGGCTCGTCTACGGTCATCCTAGAGCGACAGTTGCGGCTATGCGGCGGATGGGGCCGCCATGCCCCGAACATCCCACCAAGCGAATGCTAGAATCCCAGCCATGGCAAGCTGGCTGTCCGACCAATGGAAGCAGATACGGGGGCACGTGAAATACGAGGTCCTCAAGGCTGTGGTCCTGGCCTTGGCGGGAAGCGGGATCATCGCGGCGCTAGGCGCGATCTTGCATAGGGTCTTTCAGGGTATAAACGCGGACTGGTTCGTCTTTGGGGCGATATTCTGTTGCTCGTTTCTTGTGTTTGTCATCGCTTTGCTTCGTCCGTCCCCCAAGCAGAAAGAAAGAGCGCCATCGAATCGGCTAAAGATCGACAGTTTGAGTGAGACTGTTAGGCTCGGATCGCTTTGGCGCGTCCCGACGGATATTTACTTTAATCTGTCCATCGAGCTTTTGGAAATCGCGAACGAGAATGAGGTAACAATCGAATTGACCTCGGGCTCAGTCCATTATTTGGGAGGATGAAAAGGACAACAATAGCGTCCGCCGATGTGATGTGTTGAAGCGGAACGGACCAAGCGAAACCTTTTACTTTGGGTTCACACTCGCTGATGGACTGATAGAGGTCGCGAAGCCCGCCGAGAAACAGGCTGAAGAGGTCACACTTGGCGCGCCGGAGATGTTGCGGTGTGCTGTGCTTGTGAAGGCAACTTTCAAAGCCGGATGACAAAGTTGTGTATCTGCCACGGTTTGGTTCGGAGCGAGACTTCAACAAGTGGCGCGACCTTGCCGAGCAAGCCGGTATGGTTTACACGGACGGCAGAAGTTGGCGATTGACACCACAGATAGGCGGCACAACCTGGACAGAAACGGAACCGGTTTTGTCGTGAAATTGAAAAGTTTCACTTTCGCGACATTTTTGATGCGTTTCCGGCACTCGCAAGTCGTTTGTTTTCAGTCACAGAGATGACTTTCCCGTGTGTGAGTGTGTGTGTAGTAGTTCTTAATATATTCACTACACACACGCACTACATCAGACCACACCCGGCCCGCAATGTCATCTGTGACCGTGTGATGCGGTTCGATGCTAAGTGATGACGGACTTGCACGGTCGTCTGGCCGAGCGGTTGGATTTTGGTAAGGAATTCGACATCACCAAAGGCGAGATATTGGCATTGGCAGACTCGTTCTTTCGTGAGAACGGACGCGATTCGCGCTCGTTTGATATGGGCAAGATGGCCGCTGTGCTCGCAGATCGTGGTTGTACAGCCACCCAACGCCTCTCAGGGGACGCTGGGCAGAGGAAGGAAGGCTGGCGCGGCGTTCGGTTGGTGCCGGATGTTCAGGTCCTTCTGTTATCGGGTGACTACGTGACTATCGTATTCCCTGACCTTTTTTTGTATAGAAAATGTTTTGGATAATCCACACGGTATAGAAAGAGGCCGGCAAATGAGTAGTCACGGGTAGTCACTGAAAGATAGTCAATGTGCTACGTGCTGAATGTTGGAAATGCATTGATATCAGGGCATACAGAATGCGCGTATACGATGACATCGTTTCGTGTGTAACTCGTGTGTATTTAATAGGTTGCACTCAAAACAAAGCGCGTATGGACGTTCTGACGATGCGGTAACTCATTGATAGCAAAGGAGTATGGGGGTGGCCTAAATCTTGACGACACCCCCCCCCACAAAGAGCGTCATTTATTTACACACACAAACAATTATCAGAAATCCAGTTTTACGGATATTTGGCAGGAAATAATATTGTTTCACGTATGTCAATAGCAAGTCGTTGATTGCAATGAAGTTTAATTCAGGGCTGCTGGAGCATCCGGGAATGTGGGCACGATAGTGGAACGCGAATGGCTCACGGCCTCAGAGGCCGCCCAATACCTGAAAGTCAAGCCGCGCACGCTGCTCCAGTGGGCACGCGAAAGGAAAATCCCGGCGCACAAAATCTCCGGCGTGCAGCGTTGCGTGTGGCGCTTCCTGCGCCCGGAGCTGGATGCTATTCTCTTCCCGTCATCCGCTGACTCTGCTGATGGAGGGCAGCAATGAGAGTGCAGCGACACACAAGCGGGTCCGTGCGCTATGACAAGCGGCGCAAGACCTGGAATTACCTCTGGTATGACGGCCCGATTCGCCGGTCAAAGCGAATTGGAACGAAGCAAGAATTCCCAACCAAGGCAGCCGCGTGGAAGGAAGTCGAAAATCTTGAAATCCAGCAACCGAAAACACAAAGCGGGACCACAGGAGACACAGTGCGTAGCGTGATTGATCGTTACGAAACGGAGCGGATGCCCTCACGCCATTCCACGGCGCGGGTGTATCGGTGCTTCCTCAAGAATCACATCATGCCGAAGTGGGGAGACACGGAGATTCAAGCCGTCCAGCCCCGCCCGGTTGAATTGTGGCTTCGTGAGCTGCCCTTATCGCCAAAGTCCAAGACGCACGTGCGTTCACTCATGCACGCGCTCGTGGAGTTTGCAATGTGGGCCGGGATGCTGGACATCAGCCGCAACCCCGTCTCCCTAGTCCGCAATATCGGAGCAACGCGGAAAGTGCGGAAAGCTCGGAGCCTCACAGCGGAGCAGTTCCACGCTCTGCTGAAAGAGCTACACGAGCCGTTCGCAACCATGGCACTCATCTCCGTGTGCTTGGGCCTTCGTATCAGTGAGGCGCTTGCGCTCCAATGGGCTGACGTAGATTGGCTAGGCGCGCGGCTGTGCGTACGGCGCGGCATCGTGAATCAGATTGCGGTTGATGTGAAGACGCAAGGGTCCGCAAAGACATTCAATCTGGCGGGTGAATTGCTGGAGCGCCTGAAAATCTGGAAACAGTCCTCCGAATTTTCGGGAGCTGAGGATTGGGTCTTTGCCAGCCCGTTCAAACTCGGCAGACTTCCCTACTCCTACACCGGCACGCGGCAAGAGCTGGAGCGGGCATCAAAGGCCGCAGGAATCGGGCACGTCAGCTCGCACGCTTTCCGGCACACCTACCGCTCTTGGCTGGACGCTGTGAAAACGCCAATTGCCGTGCAACAGAAAATGATGCGGCACACTGACGTCCGCACAACCATGAATGTTTACGGTGATGTGGTCACGGATGAGATGAGCACGGCGGGCTTGAGGGTTGCTGAGCTGGCCTTCCAGAGCAACGGAGCGCAAGCAGAGCGCGAATCAATCTAAGTTATTGATTTAATGGTGGACGCGGTAGGAATCGAACCTACAACCTGTCGGTTAAGAGCCGAATGCTCTGCCAGTTGAGCTACGCGTCCAGACAATTGGAAAAAACCGTGCGGCGGGAGAATCGAAGCACGGATTGAGCAGGCAAAATATTCGCTGCTACCTGAAAAATATAGCATAGGTGAGAGGGGATCGAAAGCCGCTGGCCGGGTCGCGAAGAGAGGATTAGAAGGTGAAGGCCAGCCCCGCGCTGACGCCTCGCTGGTCTTGCGCGAAGATGAGGACGGAGCCGTCGCTCAGCAGGTAAGGTCGATAGCCTTGCGCGAGCATGTTTCTCACGTCGAGCAGAGCTTCAATTCCGCCCGCGCCTTCGTGACGCGTGCAAATTGGCTGGCGGAGATGAAGGTTCATATACGGGCTCCCTGCGTCAGCTGCGAAAGGCGCTACTTGGGATACGGTGTCTTCCGGTTGCCAGCGATAGCTCGCGCGCCATTTCGTCCCTGTGCCTTCCAGAGTTCCCGAAAGCGAGAGGGCGTAGGTTTGCACGCGGCGTGGACGGGCGGCGCCGAGCACCTGAGTGAGCGGCATCGGGTGGGATGCAACAGGCATCGCGAGCGCATCTCCATTGGCATAGCTCAGGCGCACGCGGTTGCCGCCAGGCAAGCGACGCTCAATGACAGCCATCATTCCAGCAGTGGCAAAGTCAGGCCCCGCGGTGCGCAACATGTCACTCGCCTGGTCATAGAGGAAGCTCGCTCCCGATGGGACTGTGTTACCAGCCGCGAGCCGGGATGCTGCATCGATGATCGGATTCCTAATGTTGTCTGCGAAGAACATCATGGAAATATCGGAGGAATCCGTCTGCCGCTTCCAGGCAATCTCCTGGTGAAGGCCGTGTTCGAGCGCCAGTTCGCCGTTACGCATTGCAACGGAAGGCAAGTAATCCGCCGCCTGGGAACCATTCTCCGGGTGCCGCGTCGGCATGATCGTGGTCATGCGGTAGCTGATGATGGAATTGTTATCGCGCCAGCCCACCGAGGCAAACGGCAAAGCGGCGACCACGGTGTTGGGCGAGTTCTGGCCGAAGCGCGCAATCACCTGTTCTGAGCCGACCTCTCCCTCGAACTCATCGCCAAGATTCAAGTTTTCTGAGGTGCGCATAGAGGCTTCGTCCAGGCCGTCAGATCCCTGGCTTTCGATCTCAGGCCGAATGGCAATAGCTGCCAAAGACTGGACAGAGCCGGCGAAGCCAAGATCCTGACGGAAGCCCAGCATCGATTCCATTCCTGCATCGGTGCCGGGTGCGAAGTCTACGCGCGCCAGCAACTCGCGGCTGTCAGACGGAGTGTTTTCGATGGATGCGGTGATGCGTTCTCCGCTCTCGCCGAATGTTCCTTCGCTGCCAGTAGCCATCAAACGTGCTTTGAGCTTCGGCTGAGCGCTGGAGCCGTCGGATACGACCACCAGCGGGCCATCTTCAAGCCAGCGTAGCAGCGGACGGTTTGCAGCCGAACGGAGCGTCCACGCCCAATCATCTTTTTGCGCATTGGCAGCGCGCGGTTGTGCCGGCAACCATTGCATCACTTCGTAAAGAGTGTTGAGCGTGAGATTCACGACGGTATCGCGGCGGACATGGACATTCTCGCGCAGCGAAGGAAGAAAGGATGTCCCCATAGCCTTGACTGCGTAGCGGCCGGGAATAACGGAGGGGATAGAGAACTGACCTTTGTCTTTGGTGTAAACGATGGTGAGGATGCTGAGGTCAGGGCGCAGCAACTGCACGACGGCGCCAATCTGGGGCACTCCGGCGGTGTTACGCACCACGCCTGAAATGGATCCGGGAGCAGCTCCCATCAATGGAACGGCGCCCAGAGCAATCAGCGTGATGAAGAAGGCGAAATGAGGCCTGCGCATCATCACTCGTTTTGACAAACCGGCGGCGTCCCTGGCAGATCTGTTCCGGAAAAAGCCCACGCGAGCTTGCCGATCTGGAGCCGGATCGCTCTGTTGCGCAGGATACATACTATTCCACGACAAAAGGCGCCGATTGTGCAATCTCTTGTTTTGAGATTCCGTCATTAATCTGAATCGTCACCTTATACTTCCCAGGTTGCAGCCCAGCCATCGGCACGGTGTTCTGGACCGTCAACTGGTCGCTGTGAGCTCCTAAATCCTTTGAATCGAGATGCTTTTCGAGAAGAATCGCGTTGTTCGAGGAGTCAACAATCCGGTAGGTAACCTCAGCTTCATTACTCTTGGTTGACTCATTGATGCCCAGGTTATAAACCTGCATCCAGAAGTTCAGCTGTTGAGCGCGTTTGAAACTGACCGGCGTGGCTGGATTGGCGCTGACACGAGGGCAAATCTTGGTGTTGCCCAGTACGCAATTGCCTTCGCCGATCTCATGCGAAGAAACGGGGTTCATCTGATCCGCGAGGATCAGTGTGGAAGTGGCGAGCTTCTCATCGTGGTATTCGGGCACCTCGAGGGCGCGGCCATAGATGCCCACGTGGTCCGGGTTATTTACATCCTTGATGGCGATGTCGAGACGATAGAGCCCGGGAAGCAGCGGCACGGCCTTCCAATAAATGGACTGGCGATCGAGCGATTTCTCCAGCAATTCAGCGGGCTGCTGAACCTGCACGGTTTCTTCGAAGGTCTGCACCGTCTTGTGCGTTATCGTCGTGACTTTGCCCAGGATGTTCACCAAGCCGATGGCAACACCATCCTTCGTCACAAAGGTGATGTCGCGATTTTTGATTTGCAGGGTGATCGGGACGAGTACGGTGTTGTCTGTAACCTTGACGAGGTCCGTGCGCACATCAAACGGAAAAATGGGACCGTTGATCAGCTTGTGCTCAGAGATGAAGTTATCCAGATCCTTGAATTTGATTGGTGGCGGGGCGAAAAGCTTTGCGGCAAGTTCGATGCGGTCAAATTCCTTCGAGGCCTGCGAAGAGGCAAGAGGGCCAGTCCCGAGGCTCTCAAATCCGCCCTTGAAGCGGTCGGCCTTTTTGGCCATCCCCATCTCTTCCCATTGCGTGGCGCCCATGCCGGGGACATGGAGCAATGCGTCCTTCTCGCCACGATCGATGGTGAAGTGATAGTCCCCGCACATGCAGGTATCGACAAACTCAATGTCGATGTTGTCGCCGACGCCTTCCAAATAGCGATAGTGCCAAACCTCGAACGGGAACGTAGAAGTTTCGCCGCCGCCTTCATCCATCGGGCGCTCGTAGCTGCCTCCCGAAGGATGCGAATCGATTGAGTCGGGCGCACCGAATGCAATGTAGATATGTCCGCGGTCGGTCTTCCAACCCGGTTTGCCTGCTGCGTAGTGTTCGTTCGCGTAGGCGATCCGCCGGTAATGCTCTTCGCGGAATTCGTTATCGGATGAGTCGGGGTTAGGATTGCGACGAAGCCAGAACTGCTCAATAAAGGCGTCGCGCTCTTCGTCGTTGCTCAGGTTTCTAAAAGCCTTCCGCTCTTCCTCCGAAATGATGTAGGCCACATCCTGATCGAGCCAGGACTTGTAGGCCCCCTTCAATTCCTGACGGACGGCTTTCTGAGCCTGCACCTGTTCTTTGTCGCTCCGGGGCCGCCTGAGGGGGTCGGCTTCCTGATCCTGGCTGGCGGGTTGGGCTTGCGTGGGCTGATCGCCAGACTGGGCCCGAAGACCCGTTGCGGGCGCGAATGCCAAGCCGCAACTCAGCGCGAAATAAAGGAAAGTACGACGGTTACCCATCATTGCGTCAAGAAACTCCTACAGTGGCCTATTCTACGAGTCCCAGCGGGCAGGAGCAAGGATTTGCATGGAGCTACCCTGCAATTGGACGCAGCGCGCAAGGAAAGGTAATGGCATTGTGGCCCAATTACCTGCCGTTCGATTGCGGATCGCGGTCGATTTTGAGACCATACAAATCAGCCGTTCGTCAACAAAAACAGGCGCAATCACTCAGTTATCGCGATGAATCGGTCCACCAGAATATGTCTGCATCCCGAAATCAGGAGCAGGTTACTTCTGATGTCTGAAAGCGCGCAAAAATGCAGGAAGAGTGTGCTTCTCGGAACGTACGGAACAGCGACTCAGGAAACTGGGAACCGTGAGTACAAACCTTGCGTAGACTAGACTGAGAGAAGCCTGGAGCAGCCACTTCAAATGAAAAAAGTTCTTTTAATTGCTCTTGCCGTAGTTGTGACCGCTGGACTTGTGGGCTTTATGGTCTATAAGCAACAGTCCGGGTATACGAAGGTGCTCACCGCAAAGCTCGTGAAGCAGGATCTGGCCACTGTGGTGAGCGGTACCGGTCAAATTAAGCCAAAGACCTATGTGGTCGTGGGCGCCACAGCCCTGGGGCGCGTTACCAAGCTGTATGTGAAGGAAGGCGACCTAGTCAAGAAGGCACAGACGGTCGCCAGCATCGAGCACGTACAGCAGGAAGCTGCTGTCTCCGGCCAGGAAGCGGCCATTGCCGCCGCTAAGACCGACATAGCAGCCGACGTTGCAGCAGAAAAAACCGCCGCGGCTAACGTGGAGAAGGCCAAAGCCGACCTGGAGCAGAAAAAGCTCGATTGGAACCGCGAGCAGGATCTCTACAAGGATGGCATCGTGGCCAAGTCGGACTACGACGCCAAGAAGGCAGCCTATGACACCGACGTGGCTGCAGTGGACCAGGCAGTTGCGAGTCTGAATCAGGCCAAGGCGCAGACCGAATCTCTGCGCGGGCATCTGCAGATGCAGGTTGCTACCCTTCGCAGCAACCAGAATGCACTCGACCTGACGATGGCCACCGCTCCATTTGACGGCATCGTGACCAACCTGCCCGTCCGCGAGGGAGAAACTGTAGTCCCCGGCATTCAGGACACGAACGGTTCCGTCCTCATGACCCTGGCTGATATGAGCGTCGTCACTGCCGAGGTGAAAGTCGACGAAACCGACATCGTCAATATTCAGCTCGGGCAGCCGGCCGACGTTACAGTGGACGCAATTCCAGGAAAGGTCTTCAAGGGTCACGTCACATTGGTCGGCGACCAGGCGCTGCTGCGCTCGACTGGCGTTGCAACGTCGCAATCGACAACGGGAACGGAAGAGGCCAAGGATTTCAAGGTAGTGGTGACGCTGGATTCGCCAACTAGCGAACTGCGCCCTGGTCTTTCAACTACAGCGAAAATCACAACCGCGAAGAAATCCAATGTACTGTCGCTTCCGATTCAAGCTCTGACCATGTACGCTCCTCCGGCCCCCGGCAGCAATGGCAAGGTTGAGGCGGCTTCCACATCGACCCCGAGTGCTACCGTTCCCGCGAAGCAAGGTGTTTTCTTGATCGAGAAGGACGCGCATGGCAGGCAGCGCGCGAAGTTCGTCCCGGTCACCACGGGAATAACTGGAGCCACTGACATTGAAGTGCTGACAGGATTGAGCACCGGCCAGGAAGTTGTCACAGGACCCTATAAGACTCTGCGCGTCTTGAAAGACGGCGCTTTGTTGAAAAAAGACACCGAGAAATCAGTCACTCCGGCAAATGGGAATTCCTAAGCATCGCGCAATTCAGGCAGTCGCGCAATTCAGGTAAACGAAGGGGCAGCTGTACATTTGAGCCAGTCCCTCGAAGCGTAACCGCACTTTCGGAAGCAACGATAAGGATGGGATTCGGATGGTTGTGGAGAGCATGATGAGCGAGGTCGACCCGCAACAGGTTTCACCGCCCTCCAGCGACATAATCGTCGTCGAGGATCTTTGGCGCACGTATGACATGGGCTCGGAGCAGCAGGTGCAAGCCCTGCGCGGCGTCTCTCTGCGGATCAAGCACAACGAATACGTGGCGATCATGGGCCCTTCGGGATCAGGCAAGTCGACACTCATGAATCTGATCGGATGCCTGGATACTCCGTCGAAGGGGAAATATTGGTTGAACGGTCAGCTGGTGAGCGAGCTGGATGATGACCAGCTGGCCAGAATCCGCAATAAGGAGATCGGCTTCGTATTCCAGACCTTCAATCTGCTGGCGCGCGCCAGCTCGTTGCACAATGTGGAGCTGCCACTGATTTACAACGGCACTCCCGCAGCCGCACGTATTGAGAGGGCCAAGCAATCGCTCACAGATGTCGGGTTGGAAAACCGCATGTACCACAAGCCCAACGAGCTCTCCGGTGGTCAGCGGCAGCGTGTCGCGATTGCGCGCGCACTGGTGAACAGCCCCTCCATCATCCTGGCCGACGAACCGACCGGCAATCTTGATTCCAAAACCGGCATCGAGATCATGGCGCTTTTCGACACGTTACATGCGAAGGGAAACACGATTGTCCTAGTTACGCATGAACCGGACATCGCCGATTATGCGCATCGCGTCGTGCATATTCGCGACGGTCAGATCTTTTCTGATGAGCCGTCGAAGCGTCTCCGTAAAGGCGCTGCACGCGTGTAAGAGGCAAGCCGTTCAGCCTGAGCCGGAGAGGATCTCTCCGGCTCATGTTTTTAGACTGAAAGCCGATGAGAGTGCTGACGGCCCTTTTATAGCGACCGGGGCTGCGGAGGCAAGGCACGCTGATGGCAATGCACACTGCCCCTCAACTTCAATCGAGCGCACCTACTTCAGAATCCCAGCATCTCGAGCTGGAAGCACCGGTCGCTGCGCACTTGGTCGGTGTGAACTCAGGTTGGCGCAAGTTGCTTGATAACGTACGATTTCTTTCGCACATTTGATTTGAGTTTTAGCAGGGAAGGTTGGTACAAGCAAGAGGAGCGAGACCTCTGAGGCGAGCGAGATGGAGCCAACCATTGAAGCGGGTAAAGAT
>Ga0182024_10021637_pt1 | contig 11655 bp, 8 predicted proteins | sample P32metaG_FD_120480 | JGI IMG/M metagenome (GOLD analysis project Ga0182024, IMG submission 120480) | Permafrost microbial communities from Stordalen Mire, Sweden - P3-2 metaG (Illumina Assembly) | ecosystem: Environmental > Terrestrial > Soil > Wetlands > Permafrost | place: Sweden: Stordalen... | reverse complement strand
GGTGCTGGTGCTGCTGTTCGGCACCTTCCTGCAGCCGATCACCATCCTGTTCTCGCTGCCGCTCTCGATCGGCGGCGCGATCGCGGCGCTGCTCGTCACCGGCAAGCAGCTCACGACGCCGGTGTGGATCGGCATCCTGATGCTGATGGGCATCGTCACCAAGAACGCCATCATGCTGGTGGAATTCGCAGTCGAATCGATTCGCGACGGCAAGCCCCGCGACGTAGCCATCATCGACGCCGGCATGAAGCGCGCGCGCCCTATTGTCATGACCACCATTGCGATGGCCGCCGGCATGATCCCGAGCGCGCTGGCGTTCGGCGCCGGCGGCGAATTCCGCTCGCCGATGGCGCTCGCCGTGATCGGCGGGCTGTTGTTCTCCACCGTGCTGTCGCTGGTGTTCGTGCCGGCGATGTTCATGATGATGGACGACCTCGGCGCGCTGATCTGGCGTTTCGCCAAAAAGCTGATCGTCTCCACCGGCGATGCCGAGCATCAGCCGGCCGGACATGGCGATCACAGGCAGCCGCCGACACCCCCGGCGATCGTGCCGTCGCCGGCCGCGGAATAGCCGCGGCCGGCGCGACCTTACTCGTTGCGCGCCACCGCGGTCAGCTTGTTCATGTTCTGCAGCAGGATGCGGCCGCGCTGCAGATCCAGGATGCCCTCCTTGCGCCAGCTCTGAAGCTGGCGGTTGACGCTTTCGCGCGCCGCGCCGACGAACACGCCGAGCTGCTCCTGCGAGATGTGCACCTCGGAGCCGAAATCGGAGGCCAGCGCGCACAGCCGGCGCGCCAGCCGGACCGGCAGCGGCTGCAGCACCGATTCCTCCATCCGCTCGCTCATCCAGCGAATCCGCTGGCACAACAGCTGGATCAGTTTGACCGCGACGCGCGGTTCGCGCTCGAGATGGGCGAGGAAATCCTCGCGCCGCAGCACGAACAGCTCCGACGGCTCGCCCGCCATCGCGTCGGCGGTGCGGCTCTCGCCGTCGAGCACCGCGACCTCGCCGAACAGGTCGCCCGGGCCCATGAAATTCAGGGTCAGGCGGCTGCCGTCGGAAGCGCCGGTCTCGATCCGGATCTGGCCGCGGCGCACCCCGTACAGGGCATTGCCGGGATCTCCCTTCTGAAACAGCATTTCGCCCAGCGCGAGCTGCTGGGTGTGGCAAAGGCCGGAGATCCGCTGCAGTTCGTCGGCGCCGAGGTCCGCGAACATCGGATTCATCTTGAGCATAACCGCGAATTCGCTCTGCTTGCTCATGGCATTGCCTTCCGGGATGTCAAAACAGCCGTATCAAAATCTGGCTGCCGGGAAGTGTGTCATAAGTCACATATCTTTGCAGTATCTTCGGTTTATTTTGGCGTCCTTTGAGCTGTTCCGCTATTCCGGGATAAGCTTGAGCCATCGGCCGCGCCAAACCGCGCGCCGCCGCCATCGATGCCGCGTGCCGGTCTGGAATGTCGTCATGAGAGCCTTGAAAATCATCGGAACCGCCATCGCTGCCGTGATTGTCGTGCTCGGTCTGCTGCTGGTGATCGGCATTCCCTTCAACTTCCTGACCTCGACCATCCAGGCGCGGGTCGAGCAACAGACCGGCTATCGGCTGGCGATCGGGGGCACCACCCGGATCGGGGTTTGGCCATCGCTCAACCTGACCCTGAACGACGTCACGCTGCAGGACCCGAAAGACCGCGACGGCAGCAATCGCCTGACCATGACCCGGGTCCAGGCCGACATCACCCTGAAGAGCCTGTGGTCGGGGCAGCCCGAGATCACCGAACTCGCCATCGTCCGCCCGATCCTGAACCTGCCGTTGCGGCGCGAGCGCAGCGCGCCGCCTTTGCCGTCCGCGCAGCCCGCGGCGACCGCCGGCGACAGCGACGCCCCGGCGTTCTCGATCGATCGCGTCACGGTGAGCGACGGCACCATGGTGTTTTCCAACCTGCGCGACCGCGTCGAGAATCGCATCGAGGGCATCGGTGCCAATGCCGTGATCGCGGCCGACCGCACCATCGCGGTCACCGGCCATGCCCGCGCCGGCGGCCATCCGCTGACCGTCGAGATCAAGGCGGTGGCGCCGCCTCCGCCGCTGGGGCGGCAGAACATTGCGGTCGACCTCAGGCTCGAGGCGCCCGGCGTGCTGCAAAGCCCGCTGTCGGCCAGGGCCGAGCTGCGGCTCAACGGGGCGGTGGTCATGATCAACGGCCTTGCCGGCGCGCTCGGCGACGGGGCGTTCAACGGCTGGGCCTCGGTCGATATTGCGAGCAAGCCGCTGGTAAAGCTCGACCTCGATTTCCAGCGCCTGGAGGTCGCGATGCCGGGGGATCGCCCGGCGCCGGCGGCGTCGCAGCCCTGGAGCAACGCACCGATCGACTTCACCGGACTGAATTATGTCGACGCCCAGGCCAGGATCTCCGCGGCCGACCTGATCGTCGGCGACGCCCAGTTCGCGCCGGCCGAGATCGAGGCGACGCTCGCCGGCGGCATTGTCAAACTCGGCGTTGCCAATCTCGGCGCCTATGGCGGCCAGGCCAGCGGCGAACTCGTCATCGACGCCTCGGCGGCCAGCCCCGCTTACGCGCTGCACAGCGACTTCGCCGGGGTCCGCGCGCTGCCGCTGCTGCAGAGCGCCGCCGGCTTCGACAAGCTCGACGGCAAGTTGCAGGCGAAACTGACGCTGCACGCCGCCGGCGCCAGCCCGCATGCCATCATGTCGAGCCTCGACGGCACCGTGTTCGCGGTGTTGCAGGATGGCGCGGTGCGCGGCCTCAACGTCGCCCAGATGATCCGCTCGCTCACTTCCAGCACGCTGTCGGGATGGCAGGAGGGCAAGGAGCAGGCTACCGATTTGAGCCAGCTCAGCGCCTCGTTCCGGGTCGACAAGGGCCAGGCGGTGACCAACGATCTCAACTTGGTCGGTCCGCTGGTGCGGGTGACCGGCGCCGGCACCGTCGACCTGGCCGGCAAGGCGCTGGCGTTCCGGGTCGAGCCCAAACTGGTCATGACCACCGAGGGCCAGGGCCGCGCCGCCGACCCGGTCGGGCTCGGCATCCCCGTGGTGATCGACGGCCCCTGGGACCAGCCGCGAATCTATCCCGACATGGCCGGCATGCTGGACAATCCCGATGCCGCCTATGCCAAGCTCAAGGAAATGGGCACGGGCCTGTTCGGTGCCAATGGCGCGCTCGGCGACTTGGGCGGCAGCGCGACCGGCGGTGCCGGCGCTTCCGATGCACTCGGCGGCAAGCTCGGCGAGACCCTCGGCAACCTGCTGCAGCAGGGCATCGGCCGCAGCCGCGACGTCTCGACGCCACCGCCCGGCGCGCCGCCGTCCCCCTCGGCCGAGCCCGATCCCAATGTGGCGCCGCAGGAAAGTCAGCCGATGAATGACGTGCTGCGGCAATTGTTCAACCGCTGACGCCGTTACCCCCACCCCCGACCCCTCCCCGCAAGGGAGTGGAGAAATGACGCTGGGGCGGGCGCTCATTTTTCCCCCCGGTACGCTCTATCGCGCCCTCCCCCTTGCGGGGGAGGGTCGGGGTGGGGGGTACCGCGCGATTGTGCTACAGAGGCCACGGCTGGCCACGGCTGAGACGACCATGGCTGCCGCCGTCCGGCGGTGCTTCCGAGGGTTTGGATGATCGGGGTCAGGGATAAAATCCGGCGTCTGGGCGAGGGGCTGTTTGCCAAATACGTCCTCGCTCTGGTCGGCCTTGTGGTGTTCGTGCTGGCCGTCAACGGCGCGATCGAGACCTTTATCAACTACCGCGCCACCAAGACCACGCTGACCGATGCGATGTCGGAAAAGGCCGAGGCGACGGCGCGGCGGATCGAGCAATCGGTCAGCGATCTCGGCCGGCAGATCAGCTGGGTGACCCGCGCCAGCGCCCAGACCCTGGAGCAGCACCGCGCCGACTACGCGCAACTGCTGAACCAGGTGCCGGCGGTCAGCCAGCTCCGGCTCGTGAACGGCAGCGGCCGCGAGCAGCTGCGGCTGTCGCGCACCGCGATCACGGTGAACGACGGCAGCGATTTTTCCCACGACCCGCGCTTTACCGAAACCGTGGCCCGCGGCGTCAGCTATGCGCCGGCCTATTTCACCGATTCGCAGCCCCTGATGTCGATCGCGGTGTCGCAGTCGGGCTTCAACGCCGGCGTGACCATTGCCGATATCGACCTCACCTTCCTGAGCGATTTCCTCGGCGACACCCAGGTCGGCAAGGCCACCTTCGCCTATGTGGTCGACGGGCGCGGCCAGGTGCTGGCGACCTCGTCGAAGGGCCCGGAGATCGGCAAGAGCCTGTCGGGCCTGCCGCAGGTCGCCGCGGTGCTGGCGTCGAACGGCCAGCCCCGGGCGTCGGGCCGCAACGCCGACGGCGATGCGGTGCTGACCGCGGCGAGCGAGGTGCCGAAGCTCGGCTGGTACGTGTTCTTCGAGCAGCCGACCGCGCAGGCGCTGGCGCCGATCCGCGACCAGCTGCTGCGGGTGGCGCTGTTGATCGCGCTCGGTCTCGTGGTGGCGATCCTCGCCGGCTCGCTGCTGGCGCGGCGGATGCTGATCCCGATCACCGCGCTGCGCACCGGCGCGCGGCGGCTCGGGGCCGGCGAGTTCAGCCACCGCATCGACGTCCACACCGCCGACGAACTGCAGGAACTGGCCGACCAGTTCAACAGCATGGCCGGCCAGTTGCAGGAAACCTATTCCGGCCTCGAATCCAAGGTGCAGGAGCGGACCCGCGACCTCGCGCAGTCGATCAACGAGCTCAAGGTGCTCGAGGAAGTCGGGCGCGCGGTCGCCTCCTCGCTCGATCTCAACGCGGTGCTGCCGACGGTGGCAGCCCGCGCGCTCGAAATCACCCATGCCGATGCGGTGCTGATCTACGGCTACGACGCCGCCCGGCAGCAGTTCAACCTGACCGAGGCGATCGGCATCGACCGCGGCGCCGAAGGCCAGCATGTGGTGATCGACCGCGATTCCAGCGTGCTCGGCGAGGCCGCGACCAAGGGCGAGCCGATCGCGATCCCGGACCTCGCCGCCACCGCCGACCACCTGCTGCGCGACGCCGCGGTCGGCGCCGGCTTTCATTCGGTGCTGGTGGTGCCGCTGGTCGACCAGAAGGGCATTCTCGGCTCGCTGGTGGTGCTGCGGCGCAGTGCCGGCGCGTTCTCGCCGAACCTGATCGGGCTGATGCGGACCTTTGCCCATCAATCGGTGCTCGCCATGCGCAACGCCCGGCTGTTCACCGAGGTCGACCAGAAGGGCCGCGAACTGGCGTCGGCGCACAGCACGGTGCAGCAGCAGGCCGGCAAGCTGCAGGAACAAACCGACCAGCTCCTGAACTGGAACCGGTCGCTGGAGGAACGGGTCGAGAAGCAGCTCGCGGAAATCGAGCGCATCCGCAGGCTCGAGCGCTTCCTCGCGCCGCAGGTGGCGCAGCTGATCGCCTCCTCCGACGGCCACGACGCGCTGCTCGACAGCCACCGCCGCGAGGTCACCGTGGTGTTCTGCGACCTGCGCGGCTTCACCGCCTTCACCGAGAGCACCGAGCCCGAAGAGGCGATGAACGTGCTGCGCGAATATCACGCCGCGCTCGGCGAACTGATCTTCCGCTACGAGGGCACGCTCGACCGCTACGCCGGCGACGGCGTCATGATCCTGTTCAACGCGCCGATCCAGTTTGCCGACCACACCAGGCGCGCGGTCAAGATGGCGGTCGAGATGCGCGACACCATCGGGCTTCTGACCGAGAAGTGGCGCAATCGCGGCCACAGCCTCGGCTTCGGCGTCGGCATCGCGCTCGGCTATGCCACGCTCGGCCAGATCGGCTTCGAGCAGCGGCTGGAATATGCCGCGATCGGCAGCGTCACCAACCTCGCTTCGCGGCTGTGCGACGAAGCCAAGGCGAACCAGATCGTGGTCGGCCGCCGCGTCTACGGCATGGTCGAGCAATGGGTCGAGGGCCGCGCCCTCGACGATTTGCATCTCAAGGGCTTCAACCATCCGATCCTCGCAGCCGAGATCCTGCGCTGGCGCGAGGACGCCGACATCGTCGACATCACCGCCGCCCCCGCACGCCGCCGCCAGCGCCCGTCGTGACGCCGTCATTCCGGGATGCGCCGCTTGGCGCAGGCCCGGAATCCATCGCGCCACAATCATCGCGGCAAAATGGATTCCGGGTTCGTGCGGAGCCTGTCATCGGGCCGCGCTTTGCGCGGGCCCGGTGGCACGCCCCGGAACGCCGGCGAGAGATCGAACGCGTGGCTTGCATGGTTGCTGTCCACGTCATTGCGAGGAGCGCAAGCGACGAAGCAATCCAGCCTTCGTCATTCCGGGATGCGCCGCTTGGCGCAGGCCCGGAATCCATCGCGCCGCAATCATCGCGGCAAAATGGATTCCGGGTTCGTGCTTCGCACGCCCCGGAATGACGCGTCAGGGTTTGTCCGGCTGGGTGTTGATGGCACGGAGCGCGAGCGGAATCCGAAAGATGCGGTATCCCGCGATGTCGGGAAACGAGGCCGCCGCTTCGGCCGATACCAAGGCGAGCACCGCGGCCGGGACGTCGCCGGCGATCAGGCGATCGATCGGCTTCGCTTCGCTCTCGCTCAACAGGACCCGCGCCGCTCCGGCCGCGACCATCGCGATCCAGACCTTGTTCCTGGATACGAGCTGCCGCTCGTCGATTGCAATGGTTGTTCCAGCGAGATCGGAGATCGAATTGATCTCCGGGCGCGCCATCACCAGGGCCACCCGCGGGTCAGGTTCGCCGGGCGGCGCTGTGACGACGGGCGCCGCCGCGATGCGTTCGGCGACCGCCGTCGCGGCCTCGACCTGTTGTTGGATCGTGAGGGTCTTGGGGCTCGCGACGGCGCCGCCTCCGGAATGTGAATCCGCGATTCCCGCGTGCGCCGAACCGGCGGCGGCGATGCGTGCGCGCGGCAAGGGTGTCTTCGTTGAAGCGGACGAGGGCGGACGGCGAGCCGACGACGTCCTTTTGTGCTTTGCCGCGCTGCTGGTGTGAATCTTCACGATCGCGGGTTGCGTCTTGCGCGAGGCCGGCTCTGCTTCGACCGGCTGAGCGGCAGCCGTCTCGGAACAGGCCAGCCTGTCCGCATCCGATACCAGGTTGGCGTGCGGCGGCATGCGGCTGCTGCAGCCGGCCATGGTCACGGCCAGCGCGCCGATGAAAAGCGTTCTCATGCATTCCTCTGTGGAGGCTTGAGTCCCGCTGGCAATTCTTGCCGCGTCATCCTATTTCGCGCTGGTCTGCTATCTCTTGAGCAAAATTGTTACTCGTGGATTAAGCGTGCGGTCTTGGCGGCGCGAAGCCCGTGCATGGTTAAGATCGTCGCAACGGCGCGTGGTCGTCTCGCTGCGCGATGCGCCCGAGTTGCTGACGAATTCCATCGCCTTGAAATGACAGAGGGCGCAGGGAAATGCCGATGACGAAATTGCAAAACGCCTCGTCGGCGTTGGGCGAAGATCAGGGCGAGCCTCGCAGTCAGCTCATCATCTGCCTTCCCGCTTGGCCCTACACCCGGCCTTCTGATATCGATAGCCCATCAAAGAGATGGAATCCCGATGCTCCCCCTCCCCGCGCACAGGCGCCCGCGACACCTGTCCCACCTCCTCACCGCGACCCTGCTGCTCTGCCTCGCCGCGCGGCACGCCATCGCCGCCGACGATGCCGGCGATGCGGCCCGCAAGGGCGCCGCGGTCTCGGTGCTGAAGGCCGCAAAATCCTGCTTTGACGCCATTGTCGAGGTCTCCGGCATTGTGCGGCCGCGGGAGGAGACGTTTGTGCGGCCGGAGCGGCAGGGGCTCAAGGTGACGGACATCCTGGCCGATGCCGGCGACTCCGTGACGCCGGGCCAGACGCTGGCGCGGCTGGCGCTGCCGGACGGCGGGGTGGTGCAGGTGCAGGCCCCGGTGGCCGGACTGATTTCCGTCTCCACCGCCGCGATCGGCGCGGTGGCCTCGGCCAAGGGCGAGGCGCTGTTCACCATCATCGCGCGCAGCGAATTCGACCTGATCGGCCTGGTCCCGACCCGCGACCTGCCCAAGCTGAAGGTGGGGCAGCCCGCCAAGATCCGGATCATCGGCGCCACCATGCTCGACGGCAGGGTGACCCGGGTGGCGCCGACGGTCGAGCCCAACAGCCAGCTCGGCCAGGCGACCATCGCGGTGACCACGAGCCAGCGGCTGCTGGTCAATTCGTCGGCGCGGGCGCTGATCAAGACCGGCCAGAGCTGCGGCAATGTCGGGGTGCCGCTCACCGCCGTGCTTTATGGCAGCGCCGGCACCATCGTGCAGGTGGTGAAGCGCGACCGGATCGAGACCAGGCGGGTCGAGGTCGGATTGATGTCGGGCGGCCAGGTCGAAATCCGCGACGGCCTCGCCGAGGGCGACGTCGTGGTGGCGCGGGCCGGCGCGCTGCTCCGCGAAGGCGATCCGGTGCGGCCGGTCACCAGCGCGGACGCGAAATAGGCGGGGTTGCTGGGCCGGATCGGCCTCGTGGTTCGAGACGCGCCGCGTTGCCGCGCTCCATGAGGGTCTGGCACGGACCTCATCCTGAGGAGGCGCGAAGCGCCGTCTCGAAGGATGAAGCTGCGGCCCTTTTAGCCGCCGGCCTTGTCGTCGGATCCGAACTGGACGTCGTCGAGCAGCGACGAGGATACCGACGGCACCTGCTCGCCCTCGGAGGCGCGGGCGACGGCGCCGCGGGTCTTGTTGAAGGCCGCCTCGGCGCCGGCACGGTCCTTGAGGTTGTTGAGCAGCTCGGCCACCAGCACGCTGTACTGGCCGTTGGAATCGTCGACCACCTTACCCGGCGTCGCCGATGTCAGGATCAGCGTGTTGTCGGGCGCGTCGATCGGGGCGAGGCCGTGGGAAAAGGTGCGGAAGCGCCGCTCATAGGGATTGCGCCGCGACGCGTCGATGACGACGAGCTTGGCGCGGGCGCCGCGCTCGGTCATGACGTCAAGCACATGCTCGACGCTGAGCCCGTCGCGGCGGACGTCGGCCGCCTTCCAGATCGCCGCATCGACCGGGATCATGTAGCTCTCTCGGCCGACCTGGACGCCATAGCCGCCAAAAAACAGCATCACCACGGAATTCGGCCGCACCTTCGATTTCAGCCGGGCGACCGCGCGGCGCATGTCGTCCTTGCTGGCATCCTCGACCACGTCGACGTCGAAACCGTCGCGCCGCAGCGCCGCGGTCAGCGCCCGGGCGTCGTTGATCGGCTGGGTCAGCGGCGCACTGGCGTCGGGGTAATGTCCGTTGCCGATCACCAGCGCCACTTTCGTGGCCTGGCTGGTGACGTCGCTGCCCTGCTCGGTGGCGATTTCCTTGGCCGCCTCCAGAGCCCGCATGTTCAGCGCCGCGTGGGCGCCGATCGCCAGCGACACCATGCCGACCAGCACGGCGGCCGCGGCCACCGGTCGGCGGGAGATGCGAAGCTTCCAGACTTTCATCGCGGTTCGTTCCTGGTCGTCGTCATGGGCGCGCGAGTTGGTCGCGCCAATGCCGTCGATGGTTTGAGGGATTGCTGGTGGTGTGCCGCCCAATTGCGATCAATTTGCGGCACCGCAACAAACAACCCTTAACCCTCAACGCCCGGTCCGGCAACCTCATTCGCCGAATGCCGCCCTGCGGCGGGCGCTTATGGTTTCCTGAATGATTACAAGCACTCGGCGCCGCCGCCGGGGCTTTACCATGGCGCAAGCCAGCCGGACCCCGCTGTGACCTAAGTCACATTTGTGTTTCCTCTCTATTCGTATAGGTTTTCAAGGGCTTGCAGGCCGACCGGAGGGAAGGGCGGCCGCCACGGCGCGCTCGGACGGGCTGTTGCGGGGGCTTTTTGGGGACGCCCGGAAAGACATGGGATGGATTTTCAACACATCGCCGGGGCGGCTTTCCGCGCCTTGACGGCCGGGAAGGACGGCCCGTCGCTGTATGAGGTGTGCGACCCGCTGCTGCAGAAATACCGCGGCGGCGACCCCCATCTCGGCCAGTTCTACCGGACCGCGCTCGGCAATCCTGCGCTGCGCCCGCTGCTGCGCCGCGCCGGGCTGGCCGAATTGCGCGATGAGGAGACGCTGTGCGCGCTGCGCGACGCGCTGGTGCGGGCGCGCGACGACGAGGCGCCGGACTGGGTCGCGATCGGCCAGCCGGTGGCGGCGCTGCTCGACACCATCGAACTGTCGCACCCCGCGCCGGCGCCGGTTACGGCGTCGGGGCCCGCGCCCGGCCTCGCCGAGATCGAACGGGTGATCCGCATCGCCGGCGCGCATCTGTTGCGCTCGTTCGGCAGCAACGGCTTCATCCCGACCTATGCCGCCTTCAACCTGATCGGCGACGCCGATCTGCGCGGCCGCGAATTGCTGATGGCGCTGACCGGCCTCAATTCGCGCGGCTACAAGAACTCGACGCTGCTGTTCAACCTGGCGCGGATCTTCATCGCCCGCTCGCCGGCCCGCGCGGTGATCAATCCGCCCTGGACCGGCATTGCCGAGCCGATGTGGGAGCCGATGCAGATCCGGCATCGCTCCGCCTATTACGACGCCTTCTTCACCGAGGCGCTGCTCGGTTTTGTCGAAACCGGGCTCGCCTCGGCGGAGGAGGCCAGTGCCGCCAAGCGCGCCATTGCGGACATGGTCGATTTCTGCCTCGTCACCAGCCGCGAGGACGTGCGCGGGCGCGACGACCGCATTGTCAGCGTCATCACCGCGCTGGCGCCGCTGCCGCATCCGCGGTTTTCGCGGTTCTTCTCCCAGATCAAGCGGGACCTCGGCTTCGGCATCTATGTGCCGGATTGCGACACCACGGCCTGTTCGTTCTCGGCGGCGACCCAGGCCGGCTCGACCGATCCGATCCTGAGCCAGCCGCTGCTCGACTTCTATGCCGGTTACCAGGTCGACGGCGGCGCCAACGCGCCGCTGGTCACGGTACCGATCAACGACAATATCGATTACGAAGGCGGCGTCGTCACCTGGATCGACAATCTCGCCGGCGAGCGGCCGTTCGGCAACGATCTCGATCCGACGCTGAACCTCGACATCCTCGAAGTCAGCTTCCGCAATTTGAGCCGCTGGAAGATCATCGAGACGCCGCAGCGGCTCGCCACCGTTCACCGCATCATCGGCTTCCAGAAGCGGTTGGTGCTGAGCGGCGCCTTCCGTCTGCCGCGCTCGCACATCTATTATCTGCCGGAGCTTTATTGCGCCTATTTCGGCCGCTGCCATGCCGCGTTCGCCGCACTGCCGGAGGCCGCGCGCCGCGCGATCGATCCCGAAGGCAGCTTCGCGCTGATCCGGCAGCGCGTGCTCGGCTATGTCGAGGGCGAATTGATCGTGGCCGAGATGAACCCGTTCGACGCCGCGCTGGCGCTGATCGCGCTCGGCCATCTCGGCGCCAGCCTCGCGAGCTTCACCCCGGCCCTGCACTGCATCATACGCCAGCTCGGCGAAGGCGGCCGGCATGGGCCGTTCAAGGCCTATGAATGGAACAAGATGAAAACCCCGACCCGTATCCTGGTCGGCGGTCCCGAGGTCACCTCCGCCTTCGTGCTGATGGGCCTCGCACTGGCCCGCCGGGCGCTGCTGCGTGGCGGTGGATAGCGCGCGCTTCCCACCTCCGTCATTCCGGGGCGG
>Ga0182024_10021636_pt1 | contig 11656 bp, 9 predicted proteins | sample P32metaG_FD_120480 | JGI IMG/M metagenome (GOLD analysis project Ga0182024, IMG submission 120480) | Permafrost microbial communities from Stordalen Mire, Sweden - P3-2 metaG (Illumina Assembly) | ecosystem: Environmental > Terrestrial > Soil > Wetlands > Permafrost | place: Sweden: Stordalen... | reverse complement strand
GTATTGGGCGTGGCTCTCGCAGCGCCGGGTTCGGGCGGGCAGAAAATCCGTCAGCAAGGAACTGCGCGAGCTCATCTTTCGAATGGTTGTCGAGAATCGAACCTGGGGCGCGCCGCGCATTCACGGCGAACTGAAAATGCTTGGCTTCGATCTTTCGGAACGAACTGTGTTGCGCTGGATGCGGAAGACGCCGAGAAATCCTGAGCCGGCAAAGCGATGGGCGGCATTTCTCAGCAATCATCGGGAAGCCATCGCCGCGATGGATTTCTTTACCGTCCCGACGCTGACCTTCGGAGTGCTCTACTGCTTTTTCGTCATCGCGCATGACCGGCGGCGTATTCTTCAGTGTCAGGTGACTAGCCATCCGACGAGTGCATGGGTCATTCAGCAGTTGCGCGAGGCGTTCCCATATGACTCGGCCCCCGGCTACTTGATCTTTGATCGCGGCCCACAGTTCAATGGTGAACTGACCGAAACCGTGAAGAGCTTCGCTATCGGGCCAAAGCGGACGAGCTTCAGAAGTCCGTGGCAGAACGGTATTGCGGAACGCTGGATCGGCAATTGCCGCCGGGATTTGCTCGACCACGTGATCGTTCTCAATGAGCGGCATCTGAAGCGCATGATGAACGAATACGTTCGCTACTATCTCGAGGATCGCACACATCTCGCGCTGGAAAAGGGAACGCCTGCGGGTCGTGAAGCAAGGGAAATTCCCGGCGTCGGTCACGAGGTGACATCGATGCCAAGGCTGGGGGGTCTGCATCATCGCTACAATCGTGCTGCCTGAACTGCTGCGTCGGACATCCCTGGGCAAAATTGAGGATGACCGGCGGGAGAAGTGTGCCCGGTATCCCGACACTCTACGCTTCGCCGTTATTTCATTCTGGTCGGCAGTCACCGAACAGCCGATCCCGAGTCGAAAGCTACTGCCAAAACCACCACCAAGTCGGTGAATTAGGACCATTTCGCCCCCGGCTCGCATTTTGGCGAGGAACAGCTCTACGCGCCATTTACTCGACTCCATTTTCGGATTTTAGGAATGCGCCGCCATAATGCCAGCAATCCGCTGGCATTCATCGGGAAGAGATTTTGGGTAATAATATACTTGGCAAAATAAGATAGTGTCCTTATAGCTGCATTCCTGCGATTTTCCTGCAAAGTGTCCAAAACTGACCATCCCTGCCGATTGAGCCAACATTATTGTTCTTTTCAGGAAACAACGACGCAGAATTGGGGAAGGGGTTCTCAGGCTTCATGGGACACATGCCGCCTGGGAACCCCTCTTTTTTGTCAACGTCTGTTTTTCCCGATGGCTTTGGGGCTGACGGCAGGGCATTTTATTTGCATGAGCGCACGGAGGTTCCCTAGGCGTGTGCCAACGGCTGCTGTTTGCCATTGTTCCAAGTCTCAATCTTTTCCCAAATCCAGCAATGAAACTCGAAGTCGCAATCACGGCATTGCACTGGACGCAGGAGCGCAATCAAGAGAATTACATCCTTCGCCATCAGGCGAGAGAGGCGCACATGCATCGAGTGGCAGATTGGACAGTGGACGATGGAATCGGTCGCCATGGGCGTACCCCCTATTCCTAGAACGATTTTACTTAGGGGCAACTAAATAAATCAATACTTTACTGAAGAGATCAAGAACGAATGTAATCCAACCAAAGTGGTAGCCAGACGCACGAAAGCCCCTCGTTACCAGTCGAGAGGCTTCGTGGCAGATCGGGAAAGGGTGCTGCTACTGCAATAGAATGACGCTACGCCCGGTCGCGTTCACTGTCAAATATGGCGCGGCAAGTATATTAATGCCCAGAATGGTTACTGCCGAGTGGCCGGTGATACAGGAGTAATGGCCGTGAAGCATACGGCTCGTAGCTTCGATGCGGCTGGCACATCGCGCAAGCTCAGTTCAGGTGAAGAAGAACCCCGCTAATTGATGAAATCAACGGGCCACCTCTTAGCCCATAGTCGGACACCCTCGATGTCAGGCCAGGCCGACGTTCGAAGGCCCTGCGGTTTCCTCCTCAACGATTTCCCGCAGGGCCACGCACACTCGATTCCTTCCACCGTTTTTTGCCGCATAGAGCGCCCGGTCGGCAGCAACTAGCAGAGCTTCGCGGGTGCAACACCATTCCGGTGTCGCCGTTGCGACGCCCACACTCACCGTGAGGTACGGAGCGACCGGCGATGCGGGATGCGGGATCTTGAGAGCGGCGATGGCCTGCCGTACCGACTCTGCAATGCGCTCCGCATCGGCCGACTTCGTTAGAGGAAGAATCATAGCGAATTCCTCGCCGCCGCAGCGTGCGGCCAGGTCCAGTTTGCGCCTGCACAGCCGGGTCAGCTCGGCGCTCAGTGCTACCAGGCACTCATCGCCTCTCAGGTGGCCTTGTGTATCGTTCATAGCCTTGAAGTGATCGGCATCGATACTCAGAAGCGATGCTACTGAATTCATTCTCTGCACGCGGGCGCATTCCCAACCAAGAGCTTGGTCAAATACTCGCTTGTTTGCCAGTCCGGTCAGCGGATCGGTAGTTGACAGGACCGAAAGCTTATCATTGGCACTTTGGAGATCCGCGGTCTTCCTCGCAACCTCCTGCCTTAGCTCGCGTTCTCTTCTTTGCGCGCCTTTAAAGCGAAGAACTAGCACTCCCCCCGCTACAGATAGAGCGACCAGTGCACACAGGCTGATAAACCACCACGTCAAATACCACGGCGTAAGGATTCTGAATGGGAACTCCGCGCTACGAAGGCTCCACTCGCCATCGCCTTCTCGGGCACCGATCTCCAGCCGGTAGGCTCCCGGCGCCAGGTTGGCAAATTGCAGTTCGCGCTGAGCGGTCTCTGTCCAGTTTGAAGCGGCGCCCCCCAGCCGATAGCGGAAGACCACGCTGTTTTGCCGGGAGGCATTGAGGGCGGAGAATCGTGCGATGAGAGAGCTGGCACGGGAGTCGAAGGATGGGTTGCGCAGGCCGGAGAAATCGTTCTTGCCGACCGAAAGCCGGGTAATGACCACTTCGAGTGGAGTAGTGGCGGAGCTGTTAGGGCGGGGCGTAAACCGCGAAAGTCCGCCACTGGTTCCAATCCAGATGGTGCCATCCGTCCCCTGAGCGAATCCGTTTGTGTCGCAGTCGTCCCAGACCAAGCCGTCATTCATGTCGTAGTGTGTCCAGCGGACGCCGTCCCAAACGTCCACGCCGTGCTGGGTGCCTGCCCACATACGCCCCTTCGCGTCGTATTCGAGAAAATAAATCATGCCATCGGTGCCAGGTTTTTGCACGCTCTTTTCAATCGGCACGCCGCCATCCTGGGGATGAACGCGGTCCATGCCACCTCCGAAATCGTAGCCAACCCAGATGACGTTGTTTGGCCCGGCGCCGAGAGACAGAACTGAGGTGTTGCTCAGGCCGTCGTTGCGGGTGAAGGTCCTCCAGTGGCCGCCTGCAAACGCGAAGAGCCCGTTGTCCCCACCGGCCCACACCGTGCCGTCCGTCCCTTGGACAACCGACCACATGCGCGTAGCGGGCAATGCGGCGATCCGGGAGAATTGCCGGTAAGGGGATGAGGCCATGAATAGGCCTGCCTCAGTAGCGGCCCAAAGGCGGTTTTCCCGATCGAAGCGCAGGTTGTAGATGTCCTTGCCGGAAAGGCCCTCTGCCTCGCCAAACCAGGTTGCATTCAGGGTTCCAGGCACTATTCGGGCCACGCCTCGCCCTTCGGAGCCGACCCAGATATCTCCGTTGGGTGCGCTGCATAGGCTATGCACGACGATGCCATCGAATCCCGGTACGACGGTGAACGGTTTCCCGGATTTCCGCTGCTCTCCCCGCAGCAACCCCGAGCCTGAGCCCAACCAAAGCGACCCATCTTTCAAGGGGAGAATTCCGTAGACGAACTCAGCGGGAAGCCCGCTGTCGATAGAGTAGTTCTCCCATTCCCGATAGCCGCGCCAGAGGACCAGGCCACGGCCACCCAATCCGATCCAGACAGCATGCTGGCGGTCCTCATAGACGGTCGCGACTGAACCGCGAAGACCGAAGGAACGGTCGATCTTTTGCCATCCCTTCTCGTTTCCGATCAGCAGGCCCACCCGCGACGGAAGAAGAACCTGTCCATCGCTGTCGAGAATGGGCGTCCCCCGCATGTTTGCAGCCGGAACCGGCAAACGTGGCCTCTCAAACTTTGTCTTGCCAGCGGGCCAGACGAAGATACCGTCGGAGCGAACAGTCACCCAGAGATTTCCGGCGCGGTCTTTCTGGATAGCCATGATCGGATTGGCCGGAAGTCCGCGGTCTCGCGAAAAGACTCTAGTCCCTTGAACATCCATTCGGCAGAGTTCTAACCCGCAACCGTACCAGAGAGCATCGCCGTCGATAAACACTCCATTAGCTTGCGGCCCAGATGTTTCAGGAGGCTGGGGAAAGCTGCGCATGGCAAAATCATGCTTGCCGGGCGAGGAATCGAGCTCCACAAGCCCGGCGTCGGTACCAAGAAATGTGTGACCTTTGCCGTCCGATTGGATCCCCTGCAACGTGGATACGGTTTTGAAAGGGGTTGCGAGCTTTTCAAAGCGGTTGCCGAAGAGGCGGTAGAGGCCAAATGTTCCACCGGCCAGCAATGACCCGTCGGGGGCCCCGCCTAAAGCCGCTGCAAAACTCGGCGGAATTCCCTGAGCGGCTCCAAATGGCTCAAAGCGGTCCCCGTCATACCGGAATAGCCCATTTTCTGTGCTTACCCAGAGGAATCCGACCCCATCCTGGTAAATTCTGCGGATGACCAGGTTATTCAGGCCCTCGGTGGCCCCGAAACTGCGGAAGCTGTATTCCTGAGCGCAGAGGGACGCACCTGCCAGCGTCAGCAGGGCAAGCGCGAGCGGGATTGATTTACGGAGCGCCAAGAGCGTCAATCTGCACGTCCGGCTGGACTCATTAGACAACGACGTCTCGCCTGCAAACCATCTACAGATGAATCACGGACAATTCAGAAGTCGACTCTGTTGACGATGATACGCCTTTTCATGATCTGAGGGGCTCATTGGGCGACGAATGGTCTGTGATTCAGGTAACCTTCGTGCGATCGGCAAATCGGGACTTGGGTTAGATGGTGAAAATCGCAAATGCGTTCATCGACGTTTGCATCATGGTCCGAGTACCGCCTGGATCGCCGCCAATCCGGACAAAATCCCCATTTTCGAGTTCTGTCCGGTTAGCCAGTGATTCAGGCACAATGCGCCGAAAGGTTGCAACTACTTCCGGCCCTTGCGCTGCCCCTCACCCAACTGTTTGCGCTCGCAAACGTCCTCCACGCTCCCGAGCCAGCGAACAATCTGACCCGACCGCCCGAGCCTTGGCGATCCCCGAAATCGCATCCACCTCCATCTCCCGTCAATGCTCTTCACTCTCAACTCGACATCGATGGGACTTGCGGTGTGCAGCGCTTTCATGATGAGCTCCGCATCCTCCGGATGCAGCGCCTCCAACCATCCCATGCCACGCGTCCGCTCCATGCTTAACCCTGTGATCTTCGTCCATCGAGAACTCACGTCCAGGTTGTTGCCTTCCGCATCCGAGACCCATGGAATCTCAGGATTATGCTCGACCAGATACCGCAGGTGTTCCTCACTCTCGCGGAGCGCCTCTTCGGTCCGCTTCCGCGCCGTGATGTCTACCGCCACGAACGAAATTCCGATCACTTCTCCCACTTCATCGAAAGCTGGCTGGTACGACAACAGAGCCGTCCTGCCTCCTTCGTGGGGCTTGATTCCAGGCTCGGAAGACTCCACGTCGCGAATCGCCTCGCCCTGCAATGCACGAATAAAGTACGGTTCTAAATATGGAAAGAACCCGGGAACCATTTCCTTCACAGATTTTCCCAAGTGGGCCGCCACTGGAGCGCCAGCAAATTTGGCAAGCTCTCGATTGATGCTCACATAGCGAAGGTTGCGGTCCAGAAAGCACAAGCCCACAGGTGCGCCGGCATAGATCGCTTGCAACTGTGCCAGACGTTGCGCAGGCAGCGCTTCCAACCCGGAGCCAGCCCGGTCAGTCACATGCATCGACAAACTGGCTGACGGCGTCCGTGCCTCAGCCGCGACCAAATGGGGAATCCGATCCGCCGTCGAAGGCCGCCCATAGAGCCATCCTTGCACCATCTCGCAGTCGAGTTGCAGTAGAATCTCCGCCTGCTCCTCCGTCTCGACCCCTTCCGCGACCGTGGTCAGGCCAAGGCTGTGCCCTAGGCCAACGATCGCTGCCACGATCTTCCGGCTTTCGCGCTCATCGGTCATGGAGCTGATGAAGCTGCGATCAATCTTCAACACATCGAACGGGAGCGTTTGAAGGTGCAGCAGGCTAGAATATCCCGTTCCAAAGTCATCGAGCGCAAGCATGCATCCCATCTCTCGGAGCTCGATGGCTATCTTTCGAGCGCGCTCCAAGTTGTTGAACAGGGCGCTCTCCGTAATCTCTACAACCAGACGGTGCAGTGGGAACAGAGTATCTTCGGCCGCGTCGTGAATCTGGCGGGGTAGGCTCAGGTATTGCAATTGGATGGGCGAAATATTGACGGCCAAGAAAAGCGGCTCCGGCAAAACGGGCGCTAAGAGGAAGGACTTGCTCAGGATCTGATGGGTAAGCTGTCCAATCAGTCCGTTCTTTTCCGCAAGCGAGATGAAGTTCTCCGGTAGAACCAAGCCAAGCTGCGGATGATTCCATCGTGCCAAAACTTCAAAACCGGCCAATCGGCCGGTGTGAAGTTCAACTACCGGCTGAAAGCACGGCTCAAGTTCATCGTTTTCGAGCGCTCGAATTACGTCGGCTTGGTCCACGGAATGGTTTCTCCAGTGCTTGAATCAATTTGCTATCCGCAACGAATGCGGATTAATCTAGGTCACTGACGGTCCTCTTGCACCGGTGCCAGAGCGGGCAGCTTTCTCTCCAGGCAGCCCTCGGAGAATTCGATCGGACGCCAGTTGGGGACCGATAGTCCGAGATGCCTTGCCAGTTGATTGCACAAGATTCCATTCGCCAGGACATTGGGTCATTGAAGGCCGGCCATCATTTTGACCACGTAGAGAAAGCCATCCGATGCCCGCACCAGCACCGTCTGCGATCTGCCGTGCAACTTACGCAGGACCGCGCTGGCCCTAAGAATGGTCGAAGAGTACCCAGGGGAACCTGCAAAACCTTCAACTCGATTAAAGACCGTCGTTCGCCGTTCCGAATGTGCGCAAAGCCGCGAAGCCAATGACTCCTCCATCGGCATCAACCGCACCGAAGTGCTGGGATTTCAAACGCGCTTCAACACAGGAGCGAAAACGGCACCTTGCGACGATTAGAAGTGCTTCGAGGCTGAATTGTTGCTCTGCTACTCCCACTATGCTGCCAGAGCGGGTCTTTCATGGGAAGGTGGTTTTACTGTCATTTCACCGTTAAGCCATGCAACGCATTTATTCTCTTATAGATAATAGCGATTCTCCAGCGCGTTGAACCACGATTCGTTGGTGTGTGATACATCCGTAACTCAAATTCTTGAATCTGAGGAGCACAGGCTGTAGAATCCTGTGATCGTGGTCGTGATTACAGGAGGGGAGAATTCCCCGACAAGCTCTTTTGCGGACGATCCGAGGTGGCTGCTTGTTCAACGAATAGTCGCCAGTTCCACCTTCGTCAGCTCGCCTCGCCTCTCAACATTCCTGCTGTACGTGAGTAAGCAATGTCTAGCCGGGGAAAGCGGCAGCCTCAATGAGCGATGTATCGGTGAGATGGTTTTCGAGCGCTCGCCCGGCTATGACCCCCGTGATGACAATATCGTCCGTTCCCATGCAAGTCGTCTCCGTATCCGGCTTCAGGACTACTTCGAAGGAGAGGGCGCCTCAGAGGAGCTGAGGGTGAACATCCCACGCGGAAGCTATGTTCCCCTGTTCGAACAGGCCGATTCCGGATTACAAGCCGCCGCGCTCCAGGTTTCTCCTTCAGAGTCTGCGCTTCCCGAGCAGGATCCAAACGCGACGCCGACCTCACCCAGGTTTTGGCGAAGGGTTTCGAAAATCCTGGCGATTTGTCTTCTACTTTTGGCAGCGGCGATCGCAACTGCGTTAACGTTTGCTTATCATCGCTTTCGCTTAGCGAAACAAGAGAGCCCTACCCACAAGCTGTGGTCTCAAATGTTTCGCAGCGATCAGCAAACCATCATTGCTCCCGCCGACAGCAGTCTGGTCATCGCGACGATGATGGTAGGTCATCAGATCCCACTGGATCAATACGCGGGCGGTCTTTACAGACAGGCAACCGTCTGCGTCGAGCCCTGCGATTCTCGAACAGTGCATCATATTGAGGGAGCTCGTTATACGTCCATGAGCGACCTGGAATTCGCTGTGAAGGTGACCCACCTTCCGGAAGCCATTCTCAACCGAACGGAGATTCGCTATGTACGCGATCTTGAGCTCAGGGACTTCAAGGAATCGAATCTCATTCTGGCCGGCTCGCAAGAGGCGGATCCCTGGCTCAGCGCAATTAGTGGCAAGATGAATTTCGTGGTCCATGACGACCCCACCGTCGGCGCACTTCGGGTGGAAAACAGGCAACCGAAGGCAGGCGAAAAGAATGAGTACCTCTACGACCCTCATGATCCGCAGCAGCGGGGCCTAGCTACTATCGCATTCCTTCCTAATTTGACCGGCAGCGGGAACCTGCTTGTTGTCCAGGGATTTTCGGTCGCAAGTACGCAAGCGGCGGCGGAATTCGTCACCAACGGACGGGACCTCGATGCTCTTTTTTCGTCTTATTCTGGCAATACGTCCAAGTTGCCTCACTTTGAGATTCTACTCGCTACCGAGGAAATCAACGGGATGGCATCTCGTCCAGTTCCGTTGGCATGGCATACCTATCCCTAGCTTGCTTGATGCGCGAGGGGCTTCCCTACAACGTCCGAATGGAAAAAACCCACGGGGACCAGATGGGGCAAAGGACGCGTGACGCTTCCAATGAGCCGGAGACGCGCTGATGCCCGGCGAAGTGCATTGGCTGCAATATGACAACGCTCAGCGGTAACCCGGGCCCCGCCGACGTCACCCTGCCGGATGTTGAAGAGCGGAATCTTACCATGCGGATGATAGCCAACTCCGCCCTCTTTGCCTTATCCAGAGTCCAGGCCGCGCGGAAGACCTGAGGAAATTCAAACAGCGCCATTTCCAGTTGTTGCCAGCAGCCCGAGTCACTCACCCTGGCCTGGTACGGATCAGAATTGCGAGTTCCGGTCGCGGTAGGGACGGTCATTGCTGACCCCCCCCTCACAGGTAGGGTCGGGAGCAGGCGCGCGCACGGTAGGCGTCGGTGGTACCTCCATCGCTTTCGCGATGGACCTCAGTCCGGCAACCATGGTCACGTTTCCAACTCCCGCCACGTCAAACGCAGCGTGCGGTTTTCCCGCACTGCGCTTTCCTGTTTGCTTCGTGTCACGGGTTATGGAGCCTATCACGCTGGGAGCGCTTTCGGCACAGATGCACGACGAACCCGATAGCCATTGAACAGTTTCAGCTCCTCGTATAGCCAGCGCCTACTCCACCTCTTCCAGCCGAAGCCGCGTCGATTCCGAGATCGCCCCATGTGACGCCGGATCTTCTTTTCTACCCAGTCTCGAATGAAGCTGAAGCACTCGCTGGAGTGTCCGATGGCGAAGTAGTTCACCCAGCCCCGCAGTACCGGGTTGATCAGTTGAACTACCCGATCCACCGGCTGGGACTGGAATCGCCGGAACACATCCTTGAGCTTACGCAGCAGCGCCGTGCGCTTCTTCATCTTCGGCGTGTAGTGCGCCCGCCACACCTGCCTGCCTATACTGCGGAGGCGTCGGAAATCGAACCCCAGAAAGCCGAAGCTTTCTGCGCGGCCCAAGTCCACGATGCGGCTCTTCTCTTCATTGATCTCAACTTGTAGCTTGGCGAACTCTTCACGAAGCCGTTTGCTCACCGCCCCCAGCAGCCACGCATTGCGCGGATGAGCATCGATCAGCACGACAAGATCATCAGCGAAGCGGGCATATTCGACGTAGGTGTACTTCCCGTTACGCGTGGCTTCTTTCGCCCGTTCCAGCATCCGATCCACCTCGGTGAGATAGATGTTACTGAGAAGCGGTGAAATAACCCCGCCTTGCGGGACGCCTTGTTTGCCCGATGCCGTCAACATCAACTTCAGCAGACGCATCACCTCGTGGTCATTGATCCGACGCGCAACTTTTTCAAGCAGCAGATGATGTCTGACTGTATCGAAGTATGCTCGCAAATCCAGATCTATCACGCGGGTCTTGCACTGAACGATTGCCGTTGCTACTCGATGCACCGCCTCATGTGCGGTGCGTTTGGGACGATAGCCATACGAACCTGATTGAAAGTCCGCTTCGAAAACCGGCTCCATTATGAGCTTGAGCGCGCCTTGCACCACTCTGTCACGGATAGCGGGGATCGACAGGACTCGAACTTTCCCTCCGTCCTTCGGTATCTCACGCCGCCGTGCTCGAAGTGGCACATAAGCACGATCAATCAGTTCGCCCTGTATCTGCCCAAGGAACTTCTCCACGCCTTGCGCCTCGATGACCGCGAACGTCACCCCGTCAACTCCCGGAGCGCCGTTGTTCTTCCTGGCCAGCGTATACGCCTCGCGTAGCGTCTCCATCTTGCAGACATGGACGTACAAACCCCAGAAACGCCACGACGGTTCAGCCTTCGCCTTGACGTATATGTTCCTCCTCAGGTCCTGCAAACTTATAGGTGTGTTTGTCATCCACCCTTGCCTCCCGTTTTGTTGGAACCGTTTCAAACAGCAGGGCCCCTTCGCTCCACCGGCATTGCCCGGCTTCATTGCTAATGCGGACCCATCCGCCACCCTCTCGCCTTCAGCCCACTTCCCGGGTTCGCCGGTTATAGGACCTACCCTGCTCCGACGATTTCGCGCCGGGGCGAGGAGGGCTTCTCCAGTTGCTTAGCATGTCCTTGTCATCGTGCCGTCGCTTCCACCCCGCCGAAGTGAAACAGCCGCATCAGTCAGATTTCGGCTGTCCATGCTGCCTTCGCCCTCACGGATGCGGGCTCGGCCTTCGGAGATCCTCACTTTCGAGGCCACATCCACGTTCATTTTCATTACGGCCCGATAACTTGCACGTCCCCCAAGGAGACGGGCGTCGATAGGCTTCAGAAATTCAGTTTCCCTCCTCTCTGCTATCCAAGCTACGGAGCTTCTGACTCTTGCCCCGGCAGGTTTATCTCCTGCTGAACATGCCAGCCTTTGCTGGACACACATCCGTACGTGCGCGTCTACGCATACGGCTCTTATCGTGAATACCAACGGCATAGCTTCATGCCGCACACCCGCTGTGAGTCTGGCACATGCTGATTTCCGCTCTGTGTCGGAGCATATAACTCCAGAGATGTTCTTCACGACCCATGCCCTTCCCTCCCCAACCTCCGCAGAAGGTTACCCTCCCTTGTTCGGCGGTTCACAGGTGTCGGGTCGGAGGTGGCGCATCGAGTTGCCCCGATGCTGGCCACCGTCCGCCGCTCAAACCGTGCATGCAGTTTTCCCGCACACGGCTTTCACGAAGACTCATGCTTCCGGGATGCTATCGAAGGTATTAGTTGAACAAGGTTCACCAGCCCATAC
>Ga0182024_10021635_pt1 | contig 11656 bp, 9 predicted proteins | sample P32metaG_FD_120480 | JGI IMG/M metagenome (GOLD analysis project Ga0182024, IMG submission 120480) | Permafrost microbial communities from Stordalen Mire, Sweden - P3-2 metaG (Illumina Assembly) | ecosystem: Environmental > Terrestrial > Soil > Wetlands > Permafrost | place: Sweden: Stordalen... | reverse complement strand
GAGCGGATTGACGATCGATCGCACGGTAGCAGTAGCTAAAGAGGCATCCCCAGCCGCGAGCGACAGCAGCACGCAGACTCACAGCTACTCTAATGCCGGAGTCGAGATGTCCGATGCGGCGTTCGACAAAAAGGTTGGAAAGTTTAGAGACGACGTCCTAAAAGGCCGCAAGTCCGCTGTTTCAGCCGCCATCGACTATCCGATTAAAGCCTATCTATCCAAAATGACGATCAATCTTCGCAGTTCCGCAGACTTGATGCGCAATTACGACAAAATATTTTCGCCGAAAATGCTCCGGGCAATCCGTGCAGCCAAAGCGCACGATCTCTTCTCCAGAGATCAGGGCGTCATGTTAGGCAACGGAGAGATATGGTTCAACGAACAAGGCAGAGTCAAAACAATAAACGGCATCTGAGTTTGCCGCGCAGCATGCTGCCGCACGCTCTGCGGCTTTACTGAAGCTGGTTGCAATTGTTAGGGTAAATAGACGTCGCACAATCCTAACCGCTACTATTAGCCAGTCGAAACGAGAGGAGTGCCGAGTCATCGCCTAGCCATAAAGTTCTTTGCCTGAGATACAATAACAAACTGCGGCTGGAGGACGGCTATGGGAATGACAGCACACTATGTCAGGGTAACAGAGTTAGAGCTACAAGAAATTTTGGCTGGCGGCGCTAAAAAGGTTGATGCAATTTTGGAATCCCGTCGAATGGTGCGGGTGGGAGTTGCTGAGCAAGGCAATGAAGTGGAGTCGTTGTGCCAGAGATATGCTAAAAGCGGCCATTGGCATTGCATCGAAGAAAAAGCGGATGAATGCGGGCTCTCTGAAGAAGAGTTAGTAGCGGAATCAAAAAGGAAAGGTTTTCATCTTTGGTTCGACTTAGATAAGTCCTACAATGAGCTGCACCTTTTGCTGACAGGTCAAGAATTTCCTCTGGATCTGCCAAAAACAAACAAACTGCTGTCTTTAGCCGTAATAGCTGAAGATAACATCCGCGGTACGGAGCACTACGGTTACGGACCCGCTCGATACGTAAAACCAACAAGGGTTAAAGAAGTTGCCGCTGCGTTCGCCAAAACTGGTTATCATTATTTGGTTGAGAAGAATGAATTTGATCCCGAAGACTGGGGATTGGAGCACGACGACATGGAACCAGAGTTCGAGAGCTTCAAAAAATTCTATCTCCGAGCTGCTGAAGCCGGAGATGCCATCTTGCTGATTTTCGAATAGGAATCAAATCGCTCATCGCCTTGATTTAATCGCGATACAATATTACCTTCCGCCGCGAAATTTCAATTTTTCATCCTTGGCTGCTGCGGCATCATCGGCGGTGATATAGCCACATTGCATCATGTTATCGAGAACCTGGTGCTGCCTTTCTGTAGCTTCTTCCAATCGTGCTGGCGAGCCCAGATCGGAAGGTCGACGGACCAGTCCTGCAAGAAATGCCGATTGGGCGAGCGATAGTTTTGATGCAGGAACGGCGAAATATTTCTGCGCAGCATTTTCAATTCCGTATGCTCCACGACCAAAGTAGATCTCGTTGAGATAAGTCTCGAGGATTCTGTCCTTCGAATAACGCTGTTCCAGCTGATCGGCGATGATCAGCTGTTTCAATTTCCGTTCCGCCGTCCGTTCGCGCTGATCGAGGAACATCACTTTAGCTAGCTGTTGAGTAATCGTCGATGCGCCTTCAACCATATGTCCGGCTTTCCAATTGTCAATCGACGCCCGCAGCAACCCGAACGGATCGACGCCGTGATGTTCATAGAAGTGACGATCCTCCGCCGACAAGATCGCCTGGCACATGCGGGTTGAGACGCGGCTGAGAGGCACTCGGACGTGCTCAGGCGAACTCTTTTCACCGGCGGCCGGTGTTGCCGGCAACTGCACATCGTCAACGTGCAACACGATCTTAAGCACCGGCAGCGTCAACAGCCACACAGCAGCAATTGTCACTAAAAGACCGATTGAGATAATCGTGCGTGCACGCATACGGTTAAATTAGATCCAACAACATGCTACTGTGACACCAACAAAAGTGGGGACGAATGGATTCAGCGGTGCTGTCCGACAATTCACTGAAGAGCGTGCTGAACAAAATCACGTGGCACCTCTTGCCGTTCATGTTCGTCCTCTATATTGTCTCCTATCTGGACAGAATTAACGTTTCTTACGCCGGCTTGCAGATGAATGCCGACCTCGGCTTCGACGACGCAGTCTTCGGCTTCGGGGCTGGCGTCTTTTTTATCGGTTACTTCCTCTTCGGTGTGCCCAGCAATCTAGCGATGGAACGGCTTGGTGCTCGCAAGTGGATATCCACCATCATGATCGTTTGGGGCTGCATATCGGTGGCGATGGCATGGGTGCATTCACGCGAGGCTTTCTATACCATGCGGTTCTTGCTTGGTGTTGCCGAGGCGGGATTTTTCCCCGGCATGATTTTGTACCTGACCTATTGGTTTCCCAAAAGACAACATGGACTGGCGGTAGCGCGCTTTATGACTGCCGTTCCAGCGGCAGGATTGCTCGGTGGATTGATCGCCGCAAAGGTTTTGACAATGACCGCTTGTGGGTTGCCGGGCTGGAAGTGGCTGTTCATCATTACCGGCGTGCCTTCGGTGCTGCTCGGTATTGTGGTGCTCTTCGTTCTCACTAATAAGCCAGAGCAAGCGACATGGCTGACCGAAGAGGAAAAGCGCATCCTTCTGGATCATCTAAGGGCTGAACGAGAGACGTCTGTTTCCCCAGAAGGTTCTCCTAAGGCGACCGTGAAAGACGCTCTGTTGTCACCTAGAGTCTGGTTGTTGGCGCTGTTGTATTTTTCGCTCACCCTGGGTATGTACGGTTTTCAGCTCTGGCTGCCTCAAATCGTTCAGGGCATAAGCCATGGCAACGACTCGCAGACGGCTCTGCTTTCATCCATCCCAGCAATTTTTCAGGCACTGGGGATGGTGCTGATCGCCAGGAGTTCCGATCGCACAGGCGAACGACGCTTTCATCTTGCGGGCTCCGCAACCCTGGCCGCGATTGGCTTAGCCAGCGCTGGCTTGCTCAATAACCCTGTCCTGGCACTGCTGGCACTCTGCATGACGGCGATGGGAATTTGGGGAACAGTCGGGCCGTTTTGGGCGTTGCCCACCGGATTCCTCAGCCCGGCTGTGGCAGCGACGGGCATTGGACTGATCAATTCCGTTGGTAACCTCGGAGGCTTTGCCGGACCTTACTTTGTCGGTGCGATCAAAACTGCGTCCCACAATTTCGCTTTTTCGCTTTTCTTCATGGCGGGCTCATTGCTGTTCGGCGCCATAATAGCAGTTTGCATCAAAGTCCCGAAAAATCAGAGCGGTGGACCGGCAGGAACGGCGCATTGAGATTGCTCGGTGAACAAAGGAAGAGCCTGGTGTATCCAGGCTCTACATTCCTGTCGCTTAAGCAAGTGCCGGCTGGAGCCGGCACTCCCAGGTTATTTCTTGTCGGTAAACAAATCACCTGCGTTCAGCAACATTTTTTGATCGCAAATCACCGCCTTCACATTCGGTGCCAGTTTTTGTACATACTCATACTGCACCAGTATTGGGTTTTCCTTCAGAGCTATAGCCCGTCTTCGAATCGCTTCGGCTTCACCGGTAGCAGCAATGATCTTCCTTTGTTTTTCAGCTTCCTCCCTTTGTAGAACATATTTCATTCGTTCAGCTTCTTGCAAAGCAACCTGCTTCTGCTCGATCGCCGATGCAAACGCTTCAGAGAAGCCGATGTTGCGCAGCAGCAATTCATCAAGGCTGATGTGATATTTAGCTATGTCATCCTTCATTTGCGCTTTCATTTTGTTTTGAATAACTTGCCGAGCTGCCGAATACAACTGCGTCACCGTGTACTCTGATACCACGTTCCTGATTACAGTTTGACCTTCGGGGCGGATGATCTTTTCCAGGAATGCTGGTCCAATCTGATCGTGCAGCATATAAATTTCGTCGGGCATCAGGTGATATCGAATCGACACGTCAATTTTCACTTTCTGACCGTCGGCGCTGAGTGCCATCACCGAGTCATCTCCCTTTTTCTCACCTTCATCGAAAGACTCGGACATTGTGTACGTTTGCGTGCGCACGTCGTAGAGCACCGGTCGCTCGATGAATGGTGTCAGCAAATGTGTTCCTTCCGACAACGTTCGCTTTTCCACACCGTCGAAACAATTGAATACCGCAGAGCGCTCACCGGCTGGAACAATTACTATCACTCCTGTGACCGCGCAGACCATAAAACCGAACAGCAAGCAATACCCCAGAACCCAGGGTTTCTTGAATATAAACACGGTAATCACCGGTCCTTTATCGATCGATCGGTGCCCTCACCGATCGATCTTTGTATTTATTTCTCTCGACTGAAATCTTTTCTTTTTTGTAACGTCCTCGAGATACGATCCACGTTAGCACCATCTGTAGCGCCACCGCCGGGTTTGCAATAATGTTTTAGTCTTGGTCTGAATGGCAAGCGCGCAGGATTGAACTGGCGATTGATAGGAACGCCAACAAGCAATAAAATGTCTGACGTAAGCGTCATGAGGCTGGAATGAACCAGCAAGACACCCAACATTTGGTTTTGAGAGTCGACTTCTGCTGGAAAGAAGAGGGGATATACGCATATTCGCGTATCCCCAGCGATCTTTGGAACAGGCTGGTCAACTATTTCCTGGCCAGACGTTGTGACGGCGTTGGTTTCGGCGGTGTGACAACCGAACAAGAGCTGGCTCAGCACCAGTACGATTGTTTTAACAATTGGCGACCAAAGCTGGTCCGGCTGAGTCAATACAGACCGGAAAAAGTACCTATGGCAATGCTTGCCGGTGGCGCCTCGGAAACTTTGCACGAGTACAGAGAGGCTGTTGCAGTCTTTGAGATGTCTCAAGAGATGGAAGACGGTCTGGCTGCCATGCCTTATGGTGCATGGTTCGACGATCGCTCGGAAAAACCAGTCGACGATCTCGTATTCTTTCGAGGCAAAGCATTGTTTGCCACCGCGGTCGCGACCGAGCAGTTTATTTGCTTCTCAGCGTTAACGCCAATCGATCGAAATCTTCTTGAGAAAGTCGATGAACGTGTTAGCATCAACCTCTGGGAACCGCGAGACTTAGGATGGATTGGCTGCTGACAGCAATGGAAACTGGAATCGAACAAAAATTAGTCAATTCCAGAGCCGCTCGACTGGCATTATCGTTTTGCATGTTCGGCGGGCTGGTCGCAGTTCTGTTGAGCTTTTGCTCGTTCTTCGGAGCCTTGTCGCCGGCAATCGATTTATTCAGCCACTTTCGCTGGCAGTATCTGTGGCTTTTCACAGCCCTTGCCGTGCTGGCCTCATTCTGCCGCCAGTTCAAATACGCCACTACATTTGCCTTCGCAGCCTTCTGCAACGCAGCCATTCTCGCCATTTTGTGGTTTCCGATCTCCGCTCACCACCCGGTGTCAAACGCCACCGAAATCCGGGTGCTGGAAATGAACCTGTTTAACGAGAACAGGCAGTACGAACGCGTCGCGGGCGAAATCAAGAAATACAATCCGGACGTGATTGTTGTCGAAGAGCTGACGAACGAAATGTTTCATCTGCTCCAACCGTCCTTGAAAGATTACCCTTATCACTGCTGCTCAATGAGAAACGATTCTTACGGCATCGGAATCATCAGTAAGTATGAGTTGATAAACGTCAACAAAAACGTCCTCTCACTGCCTAAAAGTTACCTGATCTCATCCGATCTGCGCATTGGCAATAAGCTCGTCACAGTCGCTGGAATCCACGTTATACCGGAAATGTCTGCGTACGACGCCGACATCGACGCAAGGATTCTCGCGGGGCTGAGGCGATTCACCAGCAGCAATTCCAATTGCCTGATCCTCGCAGGCGACTTCAACGCGACGCCGTGGTCCGAACTGTTTCACCAGCTCCTGCAATCGGGGCATTTCGTCGACAGCGAACGGGGATTTGGACTTCAACCAAGTTGGCCGTTCGGGGTCGGACTGCTGATGATTCCAATCGACCATTGTCTGACCACGCCGAATTGCCAGGTGGTCAGCCGCTCAACCGGAGATTTTATCGGCTCCGACCACATACCACTGTTTCTGCGCATCGCCTTGCCCGACGAACGCACAGCACATAATTAGTCGCAGGCAGCGAAGCAAGTGCCGGTGAAGACGCTCGTCTGGACGAAGCGCAAGCGAGTGCCGGCGAGGAAGCTTGTCTGGACGACGCGCAGCGAAGTCGAATGAGTCTCGGCGCGGGGAACGCGATGGCTGCAGCCGAAAGGCGAAGCCGGAGCGCTTAAATAGGACGGCGCGCTCATGTCGGCAACATAAACGGCTGGCCGTCGTCGATAGACTTACGCGAGTATGTTAGAAGGAATTCAGCTGGATTCTTTGAACTTTTTCCTCCGCCCGAGCGTAATTACATGTAAGAGACAGTCGATGTTTCAAGCTATGGAGCGAGGCTCGGGGCATGAAGGTGGAACGGTTGAGCATTAAGGGTGGAACAGTGGCAGCGTTTTTTGCCCTGATTTCACTTTTGAGCATTTCCGCGTCACGGGCGGAACCTTCCGGTAGTCTTGCTAAACAGTGGCTGGGCAACACGCCACGAGATCAAATTACATATTCGACACTGCAATCGCTACCCGCTTATTCAAGCGACGCCACGTTTGTGGTGCCACGCTCGGTCGAGGCAAACGGAGGGATGACTCCGATTGCCGGCGATCACGCAAGCATGTATCCGAACCCGCACCTTTATTTCATGACTCAAGTGTTCGATTCGGTTTGGAATCCTGACGGCCCGCCGATCAGCAAGAATTGTGGACCGGCCAGTCTGGCAATGGCTTATCGGTACTTCGGTAAAACGCCACCAGGAGCCGATGCAAATGACTCGGAACAGTTCATCGAAAGCGCGCGAGTAGTAATGACCGGCGTGGACAACAATAATGGTTTGACGAATTTTCGCGACGTCATACGCGGCGCGCAAGCTGGAGGTTTGCAAACACAGATCGTGCGCAACCTTAGTTGGATGGACGCTGCACTGGCACACGGTGCGATCATCGTCGCATCAGGATGTCCAAACATGCCCGGATCATATGGGCAACGCTTTGGCTACGGATCAGGCTTGTACGGCCATTTTATTTTGGTGACAGCGCATGAAGGCGACCAGTACATGATCAGCGATCCGTTGAATCGGCGTGGTCCGTCCGTGATTAGCCGAGAAGAACTGGAATCATTCCTCCGATTCTGGCCAAGCTATGCACTGAAAGGAGGGATTGCCATTTGGGACAATTAAAACTCGCCACTAGCGCGCTGGCGCGCTTCGGTCGAGATGACATGTTTCTACTGCTGGGTCGGTTGTGTTCGGCGCGAACTAGACCTTGTTTCGCTTGCAAGCTGCAGCTTGGATGATCTCATCGGCAGCGCGCTCTAGCTGATGCGCTTCCGATAGTTTCCACGTTTGCCGCAAGCCAGCAGCGATTCTTCGCAGGCTGTCTGCAACATCGGGATGACTCGGTCCGAGAAGTGCTTTGCGTGCTTCCAGAATATTCCTATAAAGCTGATCGGCCTTGGCGTAATCTCTATGGCTTGTATAGTGATTGGCCAGAGCATGAAAACTATCGATCAAACGAGAATCGAGAGAGTTCGTGTTTTGAGCTGTCTTCAGCGATTCATCGAGCAACCGTTCAGCCAGCGCATAGTTGCCATCGTAGTAGGCAGCTTTCGCATCGCATACCAATTTTTCTTGATACGCGTTGTGGTTTGCACCCGCTTGTCCCTTGGATAATCCGCTAATGTCGTGCATTGTTCCGCCCTTCTTCGCCGTCGCCTAAATGTAAAGAAGAAAAACTTGCCAGATTGTTCCGCTTGACCTTTACAGTGTAAATTTGCTTCGTACTTCCTGATCCACATATTCGCACGTTTGCGAAGTTGTTGACATTTGTCTTTGGAAGAAATAGGCAAAAAGTATTTGACAATCACCTAACCTCTTTGGCCCGCTGAACATCCGGCTATTTGCCTGACTGTATGCGGCGAGCCGGACGGTGTAGGGTAAAGACGTGCAATGTGTAGACGCACCGGATGGTGCGCGCGAACTAGTCTTCGACGGACAAACCAATGCGTGACCGGTCGCCTGACGAGTACGATGGGGCGAACTCTTGCACCACCGATGGCCCTGCCGAGTACGAGTTAGTTGCCTGAGTTCGGTTGGTCGCCGCCGGCTCCGGAGAATGTCGGCACGAAACTCACGAGCCTGGCAACGGTGCTCTTCGGTCCATTTTTGATGGCATTAAGGAACGCGGTTCCATTAATGGAGCCCAGTCCAGATGCTGCGTCCCAACCTTCGCCAGCAGGATATCCTTTATTGTTACCCTTGACGACATCATTGAACACGCCAGGATTGGATGCGGCCAGCGCATATAGATAGTTGTTCAATGGTGTCGGGAACTGTTTGCCTGTTCCCGCCAATGCTTCCGTGATGCGAGCATCTAATGCTGCTGCCAGCGGGGCCGCAGCGCTTGTGCCGCCGGTTACCATATCCTGGCCGCCGGCTCTCATATTGTAGCCTGTGCCAGGATCGGAGTTAAGCGCATACTCGGGAACGCCGCGACCAGGTCCCACGCCAGCGTTTGCGTTTGGCGGCAGTTTCAATCCCTTCTGATAATCAGGGACAGGGAATTTTTCGCTTATGCCACCACCACCGGCCCCACGACCTCTGTTCCAAACAGTCTCAGAAGTTATTGTTCCTGTGGCGGGATTGCCGATTAGGCTGGTTCCACCCATCCCCGTTACCCAAATACTGGACGCCGGGAAATCTACTTGATATGTCTTGCTCGGTGAACCGTCCATGGCGCCATCGTCTCCGGCCGCCGCATAGATGCGCTTGCCCTGAACAACAGCTTTCTTGAACTCCTGGTTCATGCCGCGCAAGCCCTGACTCGACCATGTATCTTCAGCTCCACCCCAGCTGATGCTGATTGAAGATGCAGCAGTTTCACCTTCCTGGTGGAATGTCGACCGGTTGATGGAATCGATGAAACCACGGTCGCTGTTTTTTGAAAAGATCAACCGCTGCCTTGCGTCTGGCGCCACTGCACCAATTACTTGTGAATCAAGATGAACTTCGCCGCTGGCACCATTGGCGCCATCGGGAATGTTCTTGGCACCGTCTATGGTGACTACATCCACATCAGGATTCCTGATGCCGATGTTCTTGAAGTAGACGGCGTTGTCCTGGGGATCAAAGCCACCACCGAGTTCAGGCACGGCGACCGTAACGCCTTTACCGGTGTATCCCTTCGGGAATTGATAGATGTCGGCAACTTCGTTTGGATTATACGACACGGTCTTTCTTGGCGTTTTCCCTTTGCCGCCGGCTGCAGCTTCATCACTGACTGCGCCTTCCGGCAATGCAGCTGCGGCGATATCGGCATCGCTCAATCTGGCGATGCGAGAGTGTGCCTGAACGCGATCGTCTAATCCGTAGACTCCATCCAATTCGTGTGCCAGTGATGTAGGCACGGAGATCATCCCCTGCCGCCCGCGGAAGGTGGCACCAGATGGGTGCTCGAATTCCTGCAACCTGACGCCGAACGCCTTTTGCATATCTCCTGCGCTGCCGGTCATCTCAACTCTGCCCGAAGTGAGATCGTGCGATTTAATTGTCAGACTATTGTCTTGAGCAAATTGGGTCAACTTATCCAGCGAACTCTGTTCGGAACCGAATCTTTCTGCATACTCGGCCTGACTGAGCGGGCTTGCCTTGCCTTGACCCATGCGGGCCAAGTAGCGCTCCAATCTCAAATCTGTCGCTTTCGACTTGAGGTAGACGCTGATGTCCAGCGGAGCATTCCCGTCTACTTCGCCTTTCAAAATTCCCTGGGGCGCTTTTCGATCCGTGAACAGCAGTTTCGCAGTGTCTCCCTCGACCTGGAGTCGAGAGGCCACCCCAACCGTTCCCGCTTTGGAAACGCCATCAGAAGCAAGGTTGCCTTTAAGATTGAGCGGATTGTCAGCTGTTCCCCAGAAGTTGGCCTTAGCGTCAGCAAATCCGTCCATTCGCTCGGAAAGCAGCAGCTTGCCGCCGCCCCATCTGCCGAGCCCGTAAGTGGCGCCTGACAGAACGCCGTTGACTAATAGCGAACCGCCGACGTCGCCGAGTTCGTGTCCCGCTGCGTCCAGCTGTTGCCGGTTCTTCGCATTGACGCCCTTGTGCATCGTCTCGTAAATGCCATAGGCGGTGCTGCCGACGAAACACGCTGTTAGAACGCCAATACCGATCTGAGATACCATGCCTCGTTCGGGCAGAAGGACCTTGGTTGCGGCTCCCAGTGCACCGGAGCCTGCAAGCATCCCCGCCGTTCTCCATGGGTGTTCAATGTCATCCATGATCGCATGGCCGATACCAGGAAGTATATTCTGGCCGCCTTCCTGTAATATCACTCCAGCCCGGTCCCACTTACTATCGGGTAGGGCTTCTTCCGCGTGACCGAGAATCTTGGCAGTATCTATTGGCGGAGGATTGTTGCCAGCGCCTGCCGGGCGGCCAAGGTCACTTTCTGTTTGTGGGGGCATTATTGACTACCTCGAAAGACTGCGGCACGTGACGATGTACGCCGTGAGGTTGGGTGGACCATGGCATTTAGCGCGGGAGTGCTGGAGCTGAGCGCTTTTATCGATGCGTTTTAGACGATGATTTCCGCAATCAAGTACAGAATATTGCTTACGATGCTGTCTGTCGATTGGGGGAACTACGCACATCCGAAATTCGCCAGCGTGATCCCCGCAAAAGCCTATTAGCGGCGCTCACCGGGAACGGCTTTCAGGCGCCTTTTGATTAGAAGGGGCAGCATTCTTAGCTTCGAGTTGTGCCAGACGATACTCGTAGAAATCCTTCTCGCCATGATCTTTCACCCAACCAAAGCATTCATTTGCTGTTTTCGCATCTCCGTTGAGCAGAGAGTTGATGCCTATATAGGTTTTGGCCTCGGTGCGTTCACCATTGTTGGATGCTGCATCTTCAAGAGCCTTGGCGGTGAAATTACCGAGCAGGTATTCGGCACACTTCTGTGCCCATGGTGAGGCGGTGAACTTTGAGCTGGCCCGAAGCGCTTTGGTTGCCGACTCTGGGCTGTTCAGGTGGCGGTAAGCAATCGAGCAGAGGATGCAGGCGTAGGCACCGTTTTTGTAATCGGGACTGGCGGTGGATATGACGATCTCATATTGGTTCGCCGCCGCTTTCACATCGCCGAGTTCGTAATTTACAGTAGCGAGGTTGAAGCGCATCCTGTAATTGTCCGGCTTAGCGGCGCAGTATCTCTCAAGATCCTTTTTGCCCGGCTCGAGGTCGCCGACTTCGGCCTCGGCGATCGCCCGATTGGCCAGAGCGCTGATCGAATCGGGACCCAGCTTCAGCGCGGTGGTGAGAGCGATAATGGCACCACGGTAATCTCGCATGCCAAGCCGCGCTTCACCAAGCCCTTCATAGGCAGCAGCTGATTTATCATCCAGTTCGATCACGTGCTGGTAATCGGCGGCGGCAGATTTGTTGTCGTCGGCATCCAGATAGTAGTCAGCGCGTAACATCCATATCCATTTAAAAGTAGGATCCATCGCGATCGCTTTGTTCAAGTCCGCAATCGCT
>Ga0182024_10021634_pt1 | contig 11656 bp, 11 predicted proteins | sample P32metaG_FD_120480 | JGI IMG/M metagenome (GOLD analysis project Ga0182024, IMG submission 120480) | Permafrost microbial communities from Stordalen Mire, Sweden - P3-2 metaG (Illumina Assembly) | ecosystem: Environmental > Terrestrial > Soil > Wetlands > Permafrost | place: Sweden: Stordalen... | reverse complement strand
TTGCCTATTCTCCCTTTTTCGATGGGTTGCATCGAAGCTGCAATTTGAAATGCAGTTGAGGAATGTATAGATTCATGCTTGCTCAGTGTCAAGCAAAAAACGACTTGAGGGTGGAAAAAGTGGTAACAATTTTTGCAACGCTCTATCGCGAGTCGCTCCACAATTTCAAAGAAGACGATGCGAGCGAAGGAATGCGAGCGCTAATCCAGCGATGAGATCGTGCCAACTATGCGCGAAAATTCCGGCGCGAAGTCCGCGACGCAAAATTGCAAGCACGCTGAAGAGCGCTCCGAACACCGCGAGCAGAACCATGTTGCGTGTTCCCTGATATCCATGCGCAGCGCCGAACAGTATCGCCGAGAACACTACGCCCCACACCACTCCGCCCTTTGCCCATGCGGTGAACTGCCGTTGCAGGTAGCCGCGGAACACAGCTTCTTCAATCGTTCCCGCAAGGCAGCAGAGCAAGACCCAGCACGCGATCTCCACTCCGCTAGCGGGCGCCAATTGTGCAAGGATGCGCACATTCTCCTTCTGCGCGGAGTTCGGCTCCATCGGTTGACCGCCATGCATCGGCGCGTTCCTGTGCGTCAAGGCATACGCCGCTCCCGTCCAAACAACCCCTACCGAGGCCAGGATGAGCAGTGAACCAATCCAGAAGACACATGCGACGCCGAGATCGAGAGCAATCCCGCGAAAGCCCTGCTCCACCACTCCAAACAACGAGCGAAGCGAAATCCTTCTCAGCCGCAGTCCCAGCGCGACCCAACCCAGCATCAACAGTTCCAGAGTCGCTGTGGTGCCATAGGTCAACAAACGATGCGGTGCCCCGTGAAATCCGGCCAGTTGCATCTTCCCCGTGAACGAAAGCGCACCAATCCCCCCAATCAGCGCCACGGTGTGCCATGCCGGTGCAACAGGCATGGGTCCCGGCATGACACCCACCGGCATTTCAGTCGGAATCGCTTCCATCAGGGGCGCCTTCGCCGAGTCATCCTCGGGTATTTGCAATGTGAGATCCTCTCAGCCCGGCCAACTTCTTCCCACGCGCTCTCGCTTAGCATTCGATGATGTTCAATGCAAGCCCGGCCAGGCTCGTCTCCTTATAGCGCGATTGCATATCGAGACCGGTGAGATACATCGTCCGAATCACCTGGTCGAGCGAGACCTTGTGTTCCTCCGACTCGCTCAGCGCAATGCGGGACGCGTGTACGGCCTTCACGGCTCCCATCGCGTTGCGCTCGATGCAGGGGATTTGCACCAGTCCGCCAATCGGATCGCAGGTCATGCCCAGGTTATGCTCCATCGCAATCTCAGCAGCGTGCTCCACCTGACCGTTGGTTCCTCCCAGAGCCGCCGTCAATCCACCCGCGGCCATCGAGCATGCCACGCCCACTTCGCCCTGGCAACCCACCTCCGCGCCACTGATCGACGCGTTCTCTTTGTAGAGAATGCCAATCGCCGCCGAAGTCAGAAAGAACCGCACGATCCCTTCATGATCGGCTTCGGGCGCGAAGCGTTCGTAGTACTGCGCCACTGCCGGCACCACGCCTGCTGCTCCATTCGTCGGCGCCGTCACCACGCGGCCCCCTGCAGCATTCTCTTCGTTCACTGCCATTGCGTACACCGTCACCCAGTCGAGTGGTGCCAGTGGATCACCGCGCGACCCATCCACTTCCTTCGTGCGCAGCCGCTCAGCCAACCGATGCGCACGTCGCCGTACATTCAACCCACCCGGCAAGATCCCTTCGGTTGCAATCCCGCGCCCAATGCAATCGCGCATCGTCTGCCAGATGCGGTCGATGCCTTCCCGCACCACTTCTACCGGACTCAGGCCCGAACCGCCTCGATTTGGATCGGCCGCCACCAGCGCGCATTCGTTCTCAAGCATCAATTGGCTGATGGAAAGTTCATTGGCATGCGCTGTAGCCAGCAATTCTGCCGCCGTGTGAAAAGGAAACGGGCCTTCCGTAGTCGCGATCTTCGAATCTTGCCTCGCACCATCCTCGACGATGAATCCACCACCGATCGAAAAAAACGTCCGTTGGTTGAGCTCCGAACCCGCCGCATCGAACGCCGTCAACCGCAGTCCATTGGGATGCTGCGTCTCTGCTCCTGGCGGAAACATCACATCGCGTCGAAACAACAGATCGTTCGTTTCGTCGAAACGAATGTTTCGCGCTTCAGCTAATCTAATTTGCTTCGAAGCGCGAATTGCCGCCACGGTCGATTCAATTGCGAAGGGATCGATACTCGCCGGTTCATAGCCTGCCAGACCCAGAAGAACGGCTCGGTCCGTCGCGTGTCCAAGCCCCGTCAATGCGAGCGAGCCGAATAACTCCACTTGCACGCGCTCAACTTGCCCCAACACGCCGCGGTCTGCCAGCCCTTGCGCAAACGTGCACCCAGCGCGCATCGGGCCCATGGTGTGCGAACTCGATGGGCCAACGCCGATCTTGTAAAGGTCGAAGAGACTCGTCGTCACGGTGTGATTGTAGCGCGCAGAGGAACGATCGTTCGCACGCAACCAATCATCGCTCCCGTCGTAAGATCCAGCATTTCTGCGCATGAGTTCTGCGCGAAACCGGAGCGACGACCGTCACAGCCCCTTCGTACACCATCCCGTTACACTCGCTGCACTAGATTATTCATGCTTTTTAAAGCCCTCAGCGCAGCCGTCTATGGCATCGACGCCAACCTCATCGATGTAGAAGTCGATTACAGCGGCGTGGTCTCCGATCAGGACCACTTTCACACCGTCGGTCTGCCCGACGCAGCCGTGCGCGAAAGCCGCGACCGCGTCCGCGCGGCCATCAAGAACTCTGGCTACCTGATTCCGCCCACGCACATCACGATCAACCTCGCACCGGCCGATCTCAAAAAAGAAGGCTCGGGTTTCGACCTGCCCATTGCCCTCGGCATTCTCGGCGCCTATGGCGCACTGCAGGTGAGTGACGTCAGCCAATTCCTCATGGTGGGTGAGCTGGGACTCGACGGCAGCGTGCGCTCCATGCCTGGGATGTTGCCCGTCGCCATCCTCGCGCGCGAGAAAAACATTCCAAACCTGATTCTGCCCGCAGCCAACGCCGCCGAAGCGGCCGTCGTCGAAGGCGTCAACGTCTATCCCGTCTCATCGCTCCTCGACGTGCTTGAGTTGCTCAACAGCCAGCTCCTCGGCACCATCCAGCGCGAACCTTTTCGCGTTTCAACCGAAGCCCTTCTCGGCGAGTTGCAACACTTCTCCGTCGACTTCAAAGATGTCCGCGGCCAGCACACCGCCAAGCGCGCGCTCGAAGTCTCCGCAGCAGGCAGCCACAACATATTAATGATTGGTCCGCCCGGCTCCGGAAAAACGATGCTCGCCAAGCGCCTGCCGTCCATTCTCGCGCCGCTCACATTTGAAGAAGCTCTCGAGACGACGAAAATTCATTCCGTGGCCGCCGTCCTCGATGCAGCGCAAGGCCTCGTGACCCAGCGGCCCTTCCGCTCGCCGCATCACACCATCTCCGACGCAGGCCTCATCGGTGGCGGCATCGTACCCCGTCCCGGCGAAGTTTCGCTCGCACACAATGGCCTGCTCTTCCTCGATGAGTTGCCGGAGTTCCCGCGCAATGTCCTCGAAGTGATGCGCCAGCCTCTCGAGGACCACACCGTCACCATCGCCCGCGCTTCCATGTCGCTCACGTTTCCTGCGCGCTTCATGCTGGCAGCCGCCATGAATCCCTGCCCGTGCGGGTATCTTCGTTGCTGAAAAGGCTGGAGTTGAGCCCCAAGGACTCAACTTTATAATCGGCAACCCGGATATTAGGCGTCAAAGTAGCTAGAACCTGCCGCTTCTGATCTCTAGTCCAGAATTCCCAGTCGACAAGGGGCGCGAATTCCGCTACCAGTTTCTCTAGGTCGATACCGGGGCCCTTTTCATTGCGACTCAATGCAACACTCGCAACGCGAATCCCCTCATCAATGGGGCGCAGACGCTTTACCATTTCAGCCTTGTCGATGACGCCATCTTCAAAAATGTCGAGTACACGTTCGCGTTTGCGTCGGAAGCCGTTGGGTTCGGAGTTCAGCCTCTGGCATTCGAGCGTCGAGTCGTTCTCAGTTGAGCGCTTTAGCAGTTCGCTCACGCATTTTCCCAAAAAGGAGCGGCTCGACAACTGGAAAGCGAATAGGCCATCAAGCACGTCTTCGAGCCTTTCCCGGCTCATGTACTTTGACTGGCATTTATGGCATTTTTGGCCAGTGCGCCGCCCTTTGCACACATAGTAGTCGCGACGTTGGTGCGCGGTCTGAATGGGCTGACCGCAAATGAGGCAGGTAACGAAGCCGTTGTAAGTGAACCGGTGGTTATAGTCAGATTGGCTACGCCAATGCTTTTCCTGTTTTAGGTTCATGAGCCGTTGTAGTTCTTCAAATTCCTGCTCGTTAAGGATTGGTCTATCGTTCACTGGAACTCGAATGATCTCGTCTGAGGAACGGTCGATCTTCCGGCGATCGGCTTGGCGGCCATTGACACCAACATACTTCCCTGCAGTGGACGGGTCTCGCTTCTTGTCGATAACCCGCACTCCCGTCCAGATCGGATTACGAAGAATAACGTGCGCTCCTCGGGGCGTTACGCCGAGCGTTTTCGCGATCTCCGCATAACTTTGTTTCCCGGCAAGAAATCCCCTAGCAGCTTCCCCGACTAGCTGCGCCTCCGGTTTGTAGAAGAAGCCTCGTCCTGGCTCGTAATCAACGCCGAATCCGAGCACTACCGAGCCTTGTGCCAACTCACCCCGCCTTCTCTTTTCTTCCTTTGCGTTCCACACACGCTCCAGAATCTCTGCCCGCTCCATTCCCGCGATTGCTGCGCGGATGGTTCCCATGAACCGGCCGGTTTTATTGCTGAAGTCAACCGGTCCGTCGGGAAGATACAGTACAGTATTTGTATCCACGAATACCTGAAGCGGCGCAAAATCAGCAAAGCTCTCGGGCCGAATAAGCCTACTGAATTCACGGGCTACTACACCACTGAAAGAGCCACTCTCCAATAGTCTGATCAGTTCCTGAATCTCGGGAGCCAGGAGGACCGATGCTCCTGAAACATCGGCGATTTCAAATATGCGTCCAATCTCAAGCCCTTGTTGGTCGCAGGTTTTTTTGTTTACCGTTCGCTGTGAAGGTACCCCGGCACGGTCCTCGTCAGCCTGTCCTAGCGTGCTAACTCTAATTAATTCAATAACTTTTTTCATTTCTGTCCACCAATCCGCAGAGTTCCCGTGCCAATTCGAGTGCCTCGGCATTCTTGCCTGTCTTAAGGGCCAAGCGGAGTTCCTGAAGAAGGGCATTCCGCTCCTTGCCGGCTTTTTGAATAGCGTCCACGATCCCCGAGAGCGATGCCTGAGGGGACAGGAACACTGCTGTGAACATCGCTCGGTTTCTATGGGACAGCGATTTCGCTAAGGCTAAGACGCTCAGAACCAAAAGAAGAATAACGAGGGCGTACTCAACGGAGTCCTGGCTACTCTCGTCGCGGAGCAGCGCTAAAAGGGTAGATTTCATGGGCGGACTCCTGGAAAATGTCGGAGTGTGCGATAACACCTCTCCGCATTTTTAGGGTACGGCCCGAGAAATCCGTATGGCAATCTTACAAGAGCATCGTTTTAAGCGGGACTTTCAAAGTACTCGAATGAGCGACCGGTCTGAAACCATTCGGTGAGCCTATTGCCCTCGAGGAGGGCGCTTCGGATACAGCGACTTGAAGGAAGCCGCCCCCGTGGAAGGCCTTTGAATGATGCCGATCAGGTGCAGAGGTTTAATCAGCTCGGTGAACTGGGCATGATCTGGGGCTTTGAAGTGGCGAGAGAGGGGCGAGTGGCACCACAGTCCTCGCCCGGAAACCTGGGAAAGAAGCGCCCGCGACGAAGCCGCGGGCGCGGAAGCCGAAGGCAGATGCGACTGAAACATGACGGGGGGGTGAATGGGGACCGGGGTTTCGCCCGGCCCCCCGGTGTTGGAACGGTCGCGGGCCTCGTTCCGGCTCCCTCTGGTCGCCTCGATCAGCCGTTCGACCTCGCGTCTGGTGAGATGCTTGCGGTCGCTGTCATCCCGGCCCGTGTTTCCGGTTTTGCGCCCGTTCATCGTTTTGTCGAGAGTTTTCCTCATACGATGCCCCTGGAACCCGCAGAAACAGGGCAAGCGTGTTTTCCACTATCGACGAAATGGACTATTTTGTCGAGAAACATTCGGCGAAGGCAGGGAAGTGGCTTGGTCGTCGAATCGATACAGCGGTCGATAGCTCCCACGAGAGCCCGCGCGCGAAGCACAGTTTGGCAATTTGGTATTGCCACAATCCCTCGCGGCCACATGAGCGTTTATGGGGATAAATTAAGGGTCTTCGGGGTGAGCTTTGGGAATTCCTGGATTGTGGGGGGCTGGGTCGATGAGCGATGTTGCTGGGTTTCGGCAATCTTGCGCTCTGCGAATGCGAGCGTGAAACGCCGTGAGAACCTGCGGTAGATGAGGAATTAGTCGTAGTGCAATGTCTTTGCCAAGTCCATCTGCAGCGCGCGGCGCGCGGGCAGCAGCGCCGCGATGGTGATGATGGAAATGAGTACAAAGATCGCGCCTGCATAGCTGAGTGGGTCGAGGTTGTTGATTCCGTACAGGGCAATGCGCAACACCTTCGACGCGGCTGCAGCGATGCCTGTGCCGGCGACTAGGCCGAGCACGACAGGCCATGAGAATTGACGCAGCACGGCTGAAAGCACCTGTGCGCGTTTCGCTCCCAGGGCAATTCGGATTGCGATCTCCTTCATGCGCAGCGAGACGGTGAATGCGACCAAGCCGATGATGCCGATGCCTGAGACCAAGACGGCGATCATGCCTATGAGGCTTACTGCCATGGCGGCCTTTTCGATTCCAGAAATATTGTCGTGGTAGAGAAGCTTGAGCTGGCGGATCTCGGGAAAGATCTTGGGGTCGAGGCTTTCGCTAATGGATTTTGAGATGGAAGGAAGGTTGTCGGGCGCGCCGGCGGTTCTTGCGAGGACCACCATATCGGGCATGTCGTCGGGCTGCGCGAACCAATACTGTTCGGTGGCGTCGTCGTCGCTCAGGGCGTTGATGTGGGCGTTGCCGGCAACGCCGACGACGATAGACTTGCTGGCGTCGTCATCGCCGAGGCGCTGGCCGATGGGGTTCTGATGGGGCCACTGCTGGAGCGCGAAGGATTGGCTCACGATGACGGCGTTCTTCTCCCGCGGGTAGAAGGTGCGGCCGAGGAGGATGGGAATGTTCATGGTCTGAAAGAATCCTGGCTCGATCCAATTGGGGTAAATGAGGACTTTGTGTCCGGCGATCTCAGTCGTTTCGCGGTCGACTTCGTGCCCGAGGGGTGGGAGCTTGACGAGTGAGACGGAGAGCACGCCGGGGGTGGCGCGGAGACGGACCTGCATCTGGTCGAAATAGGCCTGCGCGGCAGCGGGCGCATAACCGTGCCGGCCGAGGTGCGGATCGATGGAGAGCATCTGCTGATAGCCGAAGCCGGGATCGGTATAGAGCGCGTGTTGCGTGGCGCGCACAAGCAGGCCAGCGACGATGAGCAGGACGCAGCTTGCGGCGACCTGCGCGCCCACGAGGACTTGACGCGCGACGGTCTTGTGCTGGCGCTGGCTGGCGATCTGCAGAGCAGGCATGAGACCGAAGAAGACGGCAGCCGCGAACATGACGGCGACTGTGAAGAGCAGGACACGCCAGTCGGGCGCGGCGCTCGCCCACTTCGGCGTGTCCATTTTGGTTAATGCGATTTGGATCACCGCGCAGCCGAGCGCAAGGCCGGCGAGCGCACCAAGCATGGCCAGCAGCAGGCTCTCGGTGCACAGTTGCCGGAAGATGCGGCCGCGGTTGGCGCCGATGGCGACGCGTATGCCGATTTCGCGCTCGCGCGTGACGGCACGGGCCAGCATAAGCCCGCCGAGATTAGCGCAAGCGACGGCCAGGATTAGCAGTGTGAGCACGGCGACCATGGCAGCGACCTGATACATCTCCGGCTGCATGACCTGCATGTGTCCGCCTGGCGAGATCTGGATGTACTCTTTATCCCAGATGTCTTTGGGATGCTGGCGGCGCAATTCATCGGTAAGGGCACGGAGTTCTTGGCCAGCGGTCGTTGCGGCAACGCCAGGAGCGAGCCGGCCCCACAAGCGGACCGCAGAGTCGCCCGGGTCGGTCAGCGTGTGGCTTCCTTCGACAAAATATGGCTGCTGAATGATGGGCATCCAGATGTCGGGGCGCTGGCCGCCGAGGCTGGCGAATGCGTAGGGCGTGACGCCGATTACGGTGGCGGGCTTCTTGTCGATGTGGATGATGCGGCCCACGACGGAAGCATCGCCACCGAAGCGACGCTGCCAGAAACCGTAGCTGATTACGACGGACGGGGATGCGATGGGGTCGCCGTCGCGCGTGGGATCGAAGAGGCGGCCAAGGGCAGCCGGCGTTTCTAGCTCGGTGAAGTAGTTGGGTGTGATGAAGGAAGCCGAGGCCTGCTGGATATCGTCGTCGACTTGCATTGGAGGAACGCCAAGCACGCCCATTACCGCCGACAGCGTCTTCGCATTCTTCTGGTAGAAGAGGAGTGAAGTGTAAGGCGCTCCGTCGGTATAGGCATTGGGCGAACGGCGTTCCAGGCGCACCAGAGAGCCAGGATCGCGGACCGGCAGGGGCTCGAGCGCCATCACGTCGAAGACAGTGAATGCGGCCACATTGACGCCGATCCCGATGGCCAGCACCAACACGGCCAGGAGCGTGAAGCCCGGCGAGCGGGCGAGAATACGCACGGCGTAGCGGAGGTCCTGGATGAGGTGGTCGAGCCAGGTCCAGCCCCACGCTTCGCGCGCTTGTTCCCGCATACGCAGCGTATTGCCGAAGTTGTTGCGCCCTGCTCGCGCCGCCATCTCGCGATGAAACTCCATGTCACTCTCCAGCTCCTCATCAAAACGGCGGCGATTGATGCGGTAGAGAATGCGTCGGAAGATTTCACCCATGGCAGGCCTCCTAGTTGTGTCTGTTATGCGGTGCGCAATATGTTCTGAATCGCTTGCGTCACGCGATCGTACTCCGATAGCTCAGCCTTCAGGTGCTTGCGCCCTTCCGGAGTGAGGCGGTAGAAGCGCACCTTGCGATTGGTCTCCGAAATGCCCCACTCGGCCGTCACCCAACCCTTGACCAGCATTTTTTGCAGCGTTGGGTAGAGCAGTCCCTCTTCCACCGCCAGCACTTCGCTGGACAGTATGTGAATCCGCTGCGCCAACGCATAGCCGTGCAACGAACCGGATTGAAGGACGCGCAGAATTAGCATGGGAAGCGCACCAGCAGGCATTCCCGATTTAGGTGTATCACCCATAGGCATAACATTATTATGGGTACATTCGATTGTCAAATGTGGAAGTAGAGGAGTTGGAACCATGCGGCCCTGCGGTGGAACTCGCACCTTGGTGCCGCCACTTGACGAAGAGACAGCCGTGTCCGATGCAACAATGGATTGGAACGATTGTTGAATAAAAACCGATCAATAGATACTCGTTGGTTCGGTCCTGCTAAGTCGGCATCGCGACCGGAATGTGATGACCTGGCCGTGTTTGGGGATCGCCGTCGCAATGGGCGTTTCAGGGGACTTATCTTCCATTTGGCGCACAAACCGCGGTGGATGAGCGACTTGCCACTGTTCTCAACAGTTGACCGGCTCGCTGCCAGAGAAAGATTCCTGCAGAGCGGCCGGTCGGGTCGAGGGCTGGCCGCGGTATTCCGTAGGTCGAGCCTAGCTGTTGCTCCCCGTTTCCTCCGGGAGTGCCTCATTAGAGCATTTTAGGAAATAGTGTAAACGCAGTCCGACGATGGTGGCATGACGCGGCGGGTGCAGAAAAACCTGGGAGACAGCGAATTATCCTCAATCTTCGGCACGGCGGACGGAAAACATCTCTGGACTGGGGGCGGAGACTCCATCCTGCAGACGGACGACGGTGACGCAACGTGGCGGGTGCAGAAAAACGTGGGAGCCAATTACCCGCATTCGATCTTCGGCACAACGGACGGAAGACATCTTTGGGTGGCGGCGGGTGACGGCTCGATTCTCCAGTCCAATGCGCCAAATCCGTAGCCCAGTCCAGGTCGATTGAAGTTGCGTTGCGCCCTGGACCGGTCCCCGAAATGAGCTTCGGTTCAGCGAGCACTTCCGAACTCGTCGTGAATCTCGATGAGCGCTTATCTCCGCCGATGCACTCACAGAATCGCGACGCCCTCCAGCACCTTTACTGCGTATCCGCCCACGCGGACATTGTGCACTCGGTCTCCGTCCTTGCTTGCGCGGACGAAAATCTCGCTCGGCCGGTTGGCCTCCATGCCCTGGCGGACCAACACCAGATCCTCCGCTTTGATCACGCCATACTTGACCATCCACGCGGCGGCGCAGCCGGAAGCAGAGCCGGTGGCTGGGTCCTCGCCGAACCGGTCGATGTTACGCGCACGCAGGCTGACGTTAGGGTCTCCGGTGTCGCGGGTGACGTAATGGAAATCAAGAGCGTTCTCGCCCGCAGCCTGCAAGTACGCGTCATTCCTGTCAAAGTCCAGGTGCAGCCCTTGCAGCGCCTTGAGCGTGCGAACGGGCACAACGACGAACGCCAATCCTGTGGAAACTGTTTGGATGGGCAAGTCTGGATCCAGATCATCGGAGTGAAGTCCGATCACCTGAGCGACCCGGGTCCGATCATGTGTCTTGCCGAACACGGGGTCCAATTGCGTCATCTCGCCGAAGGCGCCGCGCGCGTCATCGCGAAAGACGACTGGAATTTTGCCGGCCTTCAGATCCAGCAATACTGTAGACGGACGGCTAGGATCCTGCATGCGCAACACGTTGGACGTGCCCAGGGTCGGATGGCCTGCGAAGGGCATTTCGTCGGCGGGATTAAAGATGCGCACCTTGACGCCCTCCCGGCGCTCGGTTGCGGCATCTCGCGGGAACACAAAAGTGGTTTCCTGTAGGTTCGTTTCTCGCGCCAAGGCCAGCATCTCTGCATCGGTAAGACCACGTGCATCGGTGAACACGACTAACTGGTTGCCCTCCAGACGCTGGGACGAAAATACATCCATCTGTACATAAGGGAAGCGGCGAGCAGCAGCATCCGGCGTTCCAGAGGCTGCGGCATACTTGATCAGCCCTCCGCTTGCCGTGGAAGCGGCGATCCCACAGATAAGGGTGCGTCGTGAAGATTTCATCGGTGGCCAGATTCTATCAGCCGATAGCCAAAAGGCGGTGGCGAAAATTCACCCGGTAAGGGAGTCCTTATTTGAAATGGTCGGCCGAAGTTCCTCACTGATTGCTTTGGGGATTTCCGAAAACGGCTTCAGTTCAGCGACATTTACCGAATGTCCGCGGGCGCGTCATCATCGTCAACTCACACGTCTGCGGCCGATTAGTAATGAAATGTCGGCCAGTGTTTACAAATCCAATCCACCTAGCCGTATAACCGGCGATCCGGACAGAACCCGAAAATTGGGCTAATGTCCCGGTTGCCATTTGTGTAAGTCAAAGTCAAGAGAAAAGCACAGGATTGCGTTCTTCGTCTTATCACGCCCCCACCTCCCTCACAATCGGTGACACCTAAGAAGTAGAATTTTG
>Ga0182024_10021633_pt1 | contig 11656 bp, 11 predicted proteins | sample P32metaG_FD_120480 | JGI IMG/M metagenome (GOLD analysis project Ga0182024, IMG submission 120480) | Permafrost microbial communities from Stordalen Mire, Sweden - P3-2 metaG (Illumina Assembly) | ecosystem: Environmental > Terrestrial > Soil > Wetlands > Permafrost | place: Sweden: Stordalen... | reverse complement strand
GCTGTCTGGTCTGAATGCGATTGATTTCGTCAAGCGCGTCTCCCGGAAGGGGCGAGATGTCTTTTCCAACCGCGGCTCCGGCCACTCGTTCCGAAGTTGTCCCGCCCCAAAGTCCGCGTCAAGCTTAAAATAGTCGAGACGTGCCAATGCGCAAAATCGTGCACATCGACATGGACGCATTCTACGCTTCCGTCGAGCAGCGGGACGATCCGCAGCTGGGTGGCAAGCCCGTCATTGTGGCGTGGCGGGGAAACCGTTCCGTGGTCTGCGCGGCGTCGTATGAAGCGAGGAAATTCGGCGTGCGTTCCGCGATGCCCGCCGTTCGTGCCGGACGCCTCTGTCCGAACGCCGTCTTTCTCGCTCCGGATTTTCCCCGCTATCGAGCTGTGTCACGACAAGTGCGTGATGTCTTTCGCCGACACACCGACCTCATCGAACCGCTGTCGCTGGATGAAGCCTATCTCGATGTTACGGAGAACAAGACGGGCTTGCCGACCGCAACGCAGGTGGCGCGCAAGATTCGCGAACAGATACGTGCGGAACTTCAGTTGACGGCTTCCGCGGGCGTCGCGCCGAACAAATTCCTCGCCAAGATTGCCTCGGACTGGAAAAAACCAAACGGGCTCTTTGTCATTCGGCCTGAGGAGGTCGACGCGTTCTTGCTGCCCTTGCCGGTGGGCCGTTTGCCTGGAGTCGGAAAAGTCACGGAAGAAAAGCTCAAGGGCTTCGACGTGCACACCATCGCGGATTTGCGGCGCCTCGACTTGTCCGAGCTCGAAACCCGCTTCGGACGCTACGGAGTCCGTCTCTACGAATTGGCGCGCGGCGTCGACGAGAGCAAAGTCGTGCCCGATCGCCTGACACAATCCATCTCAGCGGAAGATACGTTCGAACACGACGTGCCGCTCGCCGAGACCGAGCACATGATCCGCAGACTTGCCGAACTGACCTGGGCCGCATCGCGTAACGAAAGGCGGATTGCGAGAACCGTGGTGCTGAAATTGAAGACCGCGGAATTCAAAATCCTCACGCGGAGGCACACTCCTTTGTCCCCTCCTTCGTCGTGCGGAGAGCTGACGGCGATCGCGCTCTCGCTGAGGGAACGTGTTGCCCTCGGACCGCAGCAGCGATTTCGTCTCGTCGGTGTCGGCGTTAGCAATTTCCTTGATCCGGAGGACATCCCGGCCCAACCGGCTTTATTCGGTTGAATGTCAAGTTATAGCGTGCCGTTTGATTGCATAGAGAAAAGCTAGAGCTTGTCGCCTTGCTGTTTTACGCAATTTCTAAACCGATATCGCCCGCGTGCTTCGTTCCGACTTTTCCGACCCAGGCGACGCGGCATCGCTGAGAACTGTGACTGTGGAGGCTGTCTTCCACCAGCAGTTCGACAAGTTCGCCTGTCTTGATGCGTGAAATTCCCCGCAGTCGAAAACCGCTTTTAGATGAATCGACAATCAGGCAAGGAAATCTCCTCTGATTAGCGTCCAGATTGACGACGAGACTCGCGCGGTGCTTCAAGATGACTCGCTTTATTTTTCTTACGTGTGCGGACATAGCGTTCCTCGGGGGAGATAAAGGGGGAAGAAAGCAAGTGAGATGCCGAAAGACGCGAAATTTGGGAGAAAAGAAAACCCTGCAAAAGCAACCACTTAGACCGAGAAAGCCCACGCAGACGATGAGTTTAGAAGGCGGAGGTAAAAAATTGACTAGTTGGTGGTTAAAAATTAACCATTTTCCCGAGGCGTCGGCACAAGCGCATTGCCAAGCCCGCGACTGGGTCAACTTCGGGCTGATTTGCCAACTTTCGCAGCATAACTATCTGCCGCCGCTTCAAATCCGCCATTCTCGCTATCGACGTTTCCATAAAACCTTTGATCGAGGGAATTGAGCAGCTCCGAATCAATTGCCCCTAATTTCCTCTGCCGAAGCGAACGTTTCCGCGGGAACGGCTCACCAAACAGAGAACACGCCTCCTCAATTATCTCAGCGACGATATGCTGGCCGATAGCCTCCAGCGCAAGCACGCCGGTAGAGTTTGAGAAGAACTGATCAAATCCACCGTTGCACACTTCTGATTGACAAAAATGTGCCGCGAATAGCAATCCGGCAGGTCTGGGAACTCTGGCAAAACTACGCGCAAATTCTTCAGGGCCTTGGTAAATGTCGATGTCATCCCAAACCGGTTCCACGAGGCTCCGGTATTGTTGACCGGGATTAGATTCTTGCTCTTCTGAACTCATCGTCATGCACCTCGGCGAATACGATTTTATCGTTTCTGAATTTCGACTCTTGACTCTGATTAACGCGTCAGGCAAGTAAAAATGACTTCCGCCAATTACCCCTAGCCACCAATCGGCTGAGCCCGTTTACTCTCCCTTCGTGCGACACTTCGCCCGATGAAGGCAAAAAGCAGCAGAACCGCCGCCGTCACCCAGGCACCCAGGCTGAAGAAAGATTGCATATGCAGGCCGATGGTTAGACCTGCTCCAATCAGCAATGCTGCCAGAACGCCAAATTCCGGCATTCCATACGAGAAGATGAACGGGAAATAGTGCGTGCCAAGCGCGATCATGAAGGCGGGGTAGAACCAGTTCAGATGATGAGCGGTGGCAGCAGCTACGAGCAGGAGATTAAACGGAAGCATAAACGCGATCTGCATTCCCAGAGCATTCATCGGGTGACCCTTGGGTAAGGAGGCGGGTCGGCCCATCAGCCGCAAGAGCAACTGCGTCAAAGGAAAGATGAAAAAGCCGCCCACAACCAGCGTAATGATCGCCGATTTAGGCGAACGCCAAGATGCCAAAGCGGCTGACACAAGCCAGATCAGACCGGACACCAACTGACCAGCAAAGCCACCCAAGAAAACACTTCGTACATCACGCTGCGCATCACTGATATTCACGGACGTTCCTTTTCGAAATCAAATCTCTCTTGCTCCGGATGGCTCGTTCTTGCTCTTGCGTGATCGCGAGAGCCGCGACATTTACTCCTTGAATCTGATCCTACCTTAGATTCGAGCGCTTACTGCCAACCATGGTCGAGCTTGCGTACCTCTCTGTCAGTCAGCTCGCGCCGCAACTCGAGCTTCAAAATCTTGCCGTTCGGATGCCGCGGCAATCCCGCACGCCTACGATCGCGTGAACGCGCGTTCGTTATTTCGTCGGAGGTGCTATAGAAAGGCCCGATTTGGGTCGCACGGCCCGAAAAGGGATAAATTCACCTCCTTTGGTAATGGTCTTCTGCGTCGATTTACTTAAATGATTGATTTGTAAATTACTTCTCCTATAGACAACAACGAGGCATTGGCCCTTCAATTGCCGTCCTTACCCCATCATTTTGGATCTCTGCGACGGTCGAACTGGCCAACTATGTCGTCGAAATCACAATCGAGCATGGCTCGAGATGAACGAAGATTGACCAACGACGCTTTGCACCACCGGCGGAATCTGGTACGGATTCTCTTTGTTCATCGCTCGCTAACAGATGTTAAGTGTTGCTTGCATGAGCTGAAGAGGGCGCGGTTGCCAGTCAAATCGGCCGTCGCTGGAACTCCTCGGCAGTTGGCAGTAAAACTCCGGTCGCTCCCGTTTGATGTAGTCGTGGCCGAATATCCCAACCCCAACTGGAACCACACGGAAGTACAAGAGCTGCTGGCTGAGATGAAGAAGGATCTCCCCCTAATTTTTCTGGTTCAGGACTTTAAACGCGAAACCGCCGCTGAGCTTATCCTGAAAGGCGCCGCCGATTGTGTGGAGGCGAACAGCGCTGGCCACCTCCCCATAGCCATTCATCGCGCGCTCCACCAAAAATCGGTACGTGAGCAACGCGATCGAGCCGAAAAAGACTTAAGACGCTCGCAGGCACACTATTACGCGCTCGCCGGGAATCTAAGTTATGGAATTTGCCGATGTAATCGTGACGGTAGATTTGTGGAAGTCAACCGAGCGATGGTGAAGATGCTTGGCTATGAAACTCGTGAGGAACTTCTAGCTCTAGGACTGGCCTGCGAGACGGTTCAAGATCCGACTAGGCGAGCGCGCTTGTTGGGGCAATCGCAAGCAGACGCTTTTGTCAGACCTCTCGAAGTTGAATGGAAGCGGAAAGATCATACCACCCTCAAAGTATACCTCAGCGGACGAGAGGTTCCCGGCGAACAGGGCGAGTTGGAAAGCTTCGAGGTCATCGTCGAAGACGTCACTAGACAGCGAGAGTTGGAAGACCGCCTACGCCGAGAGGCCGCCAGCGATCCCTTGACAGGCCTTGCCAATTATCGCCGCCTCGCAGACGTTCTTGATTTGGAACTCCAGCGAAGCAAGCGTACCAGCCGACGGTTTGCCCTTTTGTTTTTTGACTTGGACGGCCTCAAAGTAATTAACGATAAGCACGGGCATGTCATAGGCAACCGGGCGCTTTGCCGGTTTGCCGACATTTTGTGCTCGGGCTGTCGCGACATCGACACCCCTGCGCGCTTCGGCGGAGACGAGTTCGCTCTGGTTTTGCCAGAGATTAGCCCCGCCGAAGCGAACACCGTGGCGGAACGGGTTCGCGAGAACCTTGCCCATGACGGGAAGGAGCCTAAAGTGTCCGTCACCTTCGGCGTCGCCACATATCCCGAGGACGGTGAAACCATTGAAAGCCTTTTGTCCAACGCGGACCGAAGACTCTACCGGCGTAAGCAACGAAGGGCGATAACCGTCGAATCCTCACAAGCAACTGGTGATTTTTAGCATGTGCTCCCCAAGCTCTCGGGGAACGAACCACCGCCCTGAATCTTCGAAATGGGCCGTCCGCATTTCTTTAGACGATCCTGATTTCCAGCGGAAACTACCATCCGTGGTAGAACATATATCTCTATATAACTTATTAGACATACTGCAAACCATTATCTCTAAATGTAGATTAGTTCTCTGGTATCTGATGGAATATTAGTTCTTACGGGGTCCGACCATGACATCAGCTCTAGCGGCTACACTTTCGGAATCGACGGATTTTCGCCCTACGATCCTGCTGGTGGACGATAAATCTCGGATACCAGCGTTGTGTGGCGACGCCGCCGCCGAAGCTGGCCTACATGTGCTCACGGCCTCAACTCCCGGTGATGCACTCGACGTGTTTCAGCGGGAGTCCGTGGACATCGTCATCTCCGATATCACGGTTCCATTCGTCAGAGGAATGGAACTCATCCAGCACGTACATGCCACTTTCCCACGGGTACGAATTGTCGTCGTAACACAGTATGGGACGATCGAGACAGCCGTTGCGGCCTTGAACTTCGGGGCGATCGATTTTATTACGCGACCGTTTGATTTAAGAGAGTTTCGACAAAAATTGGTGTCCTGGGGCGAAGCCGCCAAACTTGAAAGAATCAGGCGTTCCCTTCCTCCTCGGCAGCATGCGGTCACGCCGTTTTCCGATTTGATTGGCGAGTCTTCCAACATGCGGGAGATTCGGGAATCTATCGATAAAGCGAGCGAACATGAGTGTCCAGTATTGATCCTCGGTGAAACTGGGACCGGTAAGGAGCTAGTCGCCCGCTCGGTCCACTATTCGGGTAGGCGTGCGAAAAATGCTTTCGTTCCGGTAGACTGCGCGGCACTTGCGCCCTCCTTGATCGAATCCGAATTGTTTGGACATGAGAGAGGGGCATTTACGGGCGCTTTCCAGCAAAGGACGGGGATGTTTGAGGCTGCACATGGGGGTACACTCTTCCTAGATGAGATCGGGGAACTCCCTACATTCCTGCAGGCCAAGCTTCTGAGGACAATCCAAGAAAAAGTAGTGAGGCGTGTCGGCTCAACCCGATTCAGAGCGGTGGACGTTAGAATCGTCGCGGCAACGAATCGTGATCTCGAAGGCGCGGTCAGAACCGGAAGTTTTCGCGAAGACCTGTACTACCGTCTGAACGTGGTGCAGATAAAATTGCCTCCACTTCGTGAGCGAAGAGGAGATATTCCTCTTCTCGTGGCCACGTTCATAGATAAGCACAAGAGCAATTCGAGGGCTATCGAGCGTGTTGAACATAGCGCATGGTCCAGACTGCTGCGCTACGGCTGGCCAGGAAATGTACGTGAGCTTGAAAATGCGATTGAGTCTGCGCTTGCGCTGGGCGCTGGGCCCGTCTTGCAGGCAAAGGATTTGATGACAATTAGTCAGACGGACGAGCGTGGCCTTCAAGAACTGGCAAGTCAGGACCAATCGCTGGACACGCTTGTCAAGAAAGCCATCCTCGCCGTCGTCAAGGATACGCAAGGAGACAAACTCGCGGCCGCGCACATTTTGGGTATAGGAAAGACCACGCTGTACAGAAAACTGAAAGATTATGACTCCCAGAGTATTTCGGCAACGGCAAGACGGTAAACCCGGCACAAGTACTGCTACAAGCTCACACTTCGCGTTCGCGTCAATCGGCGAGGAATCTGGCTCGACGCAGCTTTCCATGAAGCGACGCTGACGAAACCCGTCAACTTCTTGGACGGTGCTAATCAAGTCGGAATTTGTTGGCGAGCAGGGTGCCTCTCGAGCCACTCTCGTAAGCCGGTGACAGTGCGGAAGGTCTTTGAATTAACTTTCGCCCCCGCTGTTTCCCAGTAGAGGGTCGCGCTGTTGGTTATGGCATCGATGCATAGACGCTTGTGAACACTGCTCTCCACGTCCGGCAGGACGTTTCTTAACCATACTGCACTTCCGTCGTCCGCTTCATTAAGTGGGATGAAACCGTGCCAGCGAGCAGCGACTTGAAATGCTTGCAGGACTTGCATTTGTCCATTCTAACCGCATTGCCGACGTATATTTAATGTTTTATTCATATATTTTGTTATTATAAACATTCTACTAAATTTAGTAAACGTTATACAGTCTTGTCGCCCTTGACCTATGGCGAACAGCGAATCGCCCAATTGCGCCGCGCAAACCGGCCTACGATCATTGACCAACCGGACGACTCCAGGTATCGAGAAAAAGTCAAAACCTCCTTGCGCGGAATTGGACGGGACTTCCTCAAGATCCACTTTCGGTCGTTATGGCACGACGTTTCAAGTCGGAACAACGACGGCTTGCACGTTGCCCTAGGTTTTATCCATTCTCAACGACTTACGCCTTCCCGATTGGCCAGTTGATTGCAGTTCACAAGTTGGAGCTTGGAATCTCGTTTTGAATTCGAGGCCACCACAGAGGACGTTTGCTCCAGCGCTTGGAAAGGCGATGAAGTGAAAAAAAATACGCGGATGTCTGCCATGAAGCGATTTTTTGTTATTTTCATATTGACTACAGGAAGCGCAGCCTGGGCGCAGTCGGTGCCGCCACTAGGTTCCGCGCAGACTTTTGCGGTTTTGGGCGCTTCGACGGTGACCAACACCGGTCCGACCGCTGTCGCCGGAGACTTGGGGGTGAGCCCCGGTACTTCCATAACGGGTTTTCCGCCTGGCACGGTGACCGGCGGAGCGCTGCACCCGGGCGATGCGGCCGCTGTCGCGGCTCAAGCTGATGCGCAAACTGCTTATACCGATTTGTTGGCGGAGCCTTGTGGTACCAACTTAAGCGGCAAGATTCTCGGCACCACTCCAGGCGCGGTTACACTCCCGCCTGGCGTGTATTGTTTTAATTCCAGCGCGCAATTGACCGCAAATCTGACCCTCAGCGGCAACGGAGTCTATGTTTTCCAGATCGGAAGTACTCTTACGACGGCGAGTAATTCCTCCGTCGTCCTGTCCAATGGTGCGAAGGCAACAAATGTGTTTTGGCAGGTAGGCAGTTCCGCAACGTTTGGCACCGCCACCGTTTTTGTGGGAAACATTCTCGCAGCGGTCAGCGCCACCGTCACTACCGGGACGAGTGTTGTCGGGCGCGTTTTCGCCCTCTCCGGTGCTGTGACGCTGGACACGAACATGATCACGATTGCAGCGTCCGGAACAGGACGATGGGAAATAGTTCATACGAGCGGTGACAACTCTGCGCAAACCGCTTTGTACCCCGGAGGTTTTTCGACTTTTCTTGCGGACGATGGTTCGGGCTACACATACGGAACGTTTACCAACTCCATCTGCGTGCTTGACCCTGAATCCAACAACCTCGTTCCGACTTGGTCGGTGTCGGGCGGGAACGCTGTCCAGATCACTATCGCCGTTGACAATCTGGGTTTGGGGCCGAATTTCTCAATGATCTACAATGGCGTATACAATTTCCATACGCCAATTCCCGGCGATTCATCGGTGTCCATCGCCACCATCGCGGGAACCTACTACGCGGTAGGAGATATTTCTGCTTGTAGCGTTGCTACGCAGAGTACCCCGGGCACCTTCGTTGCAACGTTCATACCAACCATTTCATCGGGTTCCGCTTCTGGTTCGCTGGATGGTTTCAGCGACGACAATGGCTCAGCGTTTGATGCGCCGGTGAATGCCACCATCGTCTTCGGCGGTCCGCCGGCGCCGGGGCAAGTCGCCGGAACCGTATCCCTGGCTTCTAATCCGACGTTCAACGGGATCCCATGCTTTGCCACCACAAGCGGCACTGTAAACCCTTTCACGATTAATCCAAACAGGTCGAGTCAGTCAGGCACTTCAGAATATTTGTTTGCAGAGGGTCTGGATCCACAAGGTGTTCCTACTACACTTTTTCTCAACGGCTTCTCGGCCAATCTGTACACCGGCACCAACACTGATCTCAATGCGTCTCAGATGTCCGCAACGGAATGGGCTGTATTTGCGGCCATTGGCGAAGACAATCCTTCCGCTGGCGTGGCAGGGGTCAGCCAGGATGGCACGAATAGCGTGATGGTTTATTATTACGCCGTTGTAGGTGGTGCGTGTAACAACGCGGGCGGTGCTGATGCGCCATTCCTCTACACTTCGGGTGCGCCCCTTATTCAAAGACCCGGGAAACCTCGCCACCGAAGAAGCCCACGCGAGGTCGCTCACGTCATAGGTCGATCCGATGATCGTGAAGGAGGACCCAAGAGCGATTGAGATTCGATCAACGCAAAGCGGCCATGCGAAGCCTGACATTTGCGGCTACCCCGGGGCTGTTCAGCAGTCCCGTCCCTGCCGCCCGCTTCGCCCAATTGCTACAAAGCGGTGTAGGGGAGACTGCGGTCTGCTGACACTCCGCGTTACGATTTGGAACGATACGACCAACGCAGACTCGATCGTATTTGCAAGCTCCCGCACGTTTCCAGGTCAGCGGAGTGGCGCGTGGAACTCTGTCGTCTGTTCACGCTCTCTCAAATCTGAAATAACTCTCTTGACACTCTACGGGAGCGAGGCGATGACAGTGCCAACTGGATAGACAATGATCTCGACACCTCCCCAGCCGGAACCAGCGTTTCCATCAATCTTCTTACCCGTTCCCAGGGTCTTAAGCTGGGTATCATCGAAACCGAAATTGGCCACGAGGTAGGCGCGTACTACCGCGGCCCGGGCCTGCGTCAGTATCAAGTCTTTGTGGCTGTCTCCTGTCATGCCGGTGGAGACGACCACCACCGCGATACCGAACTCGTTGGCGGTAAGAAACTGCCCTGCGGCGCTCAGCGAACCCTGGTTCTTCAGTTCGGCAGTGTCGATTTTGTCGAAGAGGCGTTTTGCCTCGTACGTGAACGATTTCAGAGGCGAACCCTCAGGCAGCCGCGCGATTTCGTTTTTCACCAATTCACTAGAATCCTCATAGCCGCGTTTCTTGAAATACCCGCGGAGCAAGAAGTTTTGCTTCAGCGCTTCCATGTTTTCCTGGAAGTCTGCGATTCCCGCTTGGGCGTGGACCACCGTATCGCGCATTCCAACCGTAGTCTGGTCCAATTCGGTATACATTTTCTTGTCGTTGATCAGCGTCCCAATCGTTCCCTGACCTCTGTCGATCTTGCCGCCAATGGACTTCAGGCTCGCGGTTGCCGCGGTGATGTTGCCAAGGGCTTCCTGACTACTGTCCAGAATGGCGTCCGTTTTGGCGATCAGGTCCGCTATCACGAGTGGAGGTTGGCTGGTAATCGTGTCGCCATCCCGTACATTCAAGCCTTGGCCGGATCCAAACGAGATGGAGACATACTCATTACCCAGCAGGCCCTCGGTCTGGATGGTAGCCACCGAGTCCTGTTTGATGATGTCGTGGGTCGAGCGCTGCAGATCCATCAGCACGGTGATTTTGTCGTTCGGCTTGCTCGGTAGCTCGATACGCCGTACGCTGCCGCTGTGAACTCCACCTACTCGGACCTCCGCGCCCTCATCCAGCCCAACTACGGTATTGAATTGTGCCCTCAATCGATAGGTGGAGGTGAAGAGGTATTGCCGGCCACCGATGATGAAGATTCCTGCCGCCAGAATCGCCAGCGTAGCTATGATAAAAGCTCCCAGCCTAGCCGCTCTCGACATGTGTCCTCCTATGAATCTCGTTTGAAAAATTCCGCGACAAACTCGTCGTCGCTTTTCTCGAGCTCGTCGAAGGTGCCTTCGATCACTGCACTCCCCTTGTGCAGCAGCACAATTCGATCGGCAATAGTCCTTGCGCTATGCAAATCGTGCGTGACGACGATCGATGCAACGTCGCGTTCTTCTTGCAACTTCAGGATCAACTCATCGATCTCGCGAGATGTGATTGGATCGAGTCCCGCAGTGGGCTCATCGAGCAACAAGATGCTGGGCTCGAGGGCCAGCGCGCGCGCCAGGCCAACGCGCTTTTGCATGCCGCCCGAAAGATCGCTGGGCATTTTCTTAAGGTCGCCTTCCATGCCCACGCTGGCCAGTAATTCCTTGATACGGTCCTCGCGTTGCGATGCGGTCATTCTGACATTACGCCGCAAGGGGAACGCAACGTTCTCCTCGACTGTCAGTGAGTCGTAGAGTGCCGCGTGCTGGAATAAAAAACCCATCGTCTTCCTGATCTCATTCAGCGATTCGACATCGGAGGTCGTGACTTCCTGCCCGTGGATGCAGATCGATCCCGAGTCCGGCTTCTGAAGGCCGATGATCAGCTTGAGCAGGACGCTCTTGCCGGTTCCGCTTCGACCTAGTACTGCCAGAGTCCTACCCCTGCCAACCGTCAGATCAATTCCTTCCAAAACCTTTTGCGCGGCGAAGGACTTGTATAAGCCCCGCAACTCTACGGCAGCCGCACTGGCATTGTTTCGTGCGGCATTTTCACCCGCGTGATTGTTGCCACTCCGTGTCGCGCGCAGCGCGACTCCCTGGTCAAGGAGCATCATGGAAAGAACACCAAGATCAGTTTTACTAAGACAACATCGGCCAGAATCACGAAGAGGGAAGATAGGACCACTGAGCTCGTTGCGGAACGGCCCACACCCTCGGTACCACCCTGGCTGCGCATGCCCTGAAAGCACGCAATCACGCCGATGATCAGGCCGAACACCATGGTTCTGAAGGTCGGCGCCAGAAAGTCGCTGAAGCTGGTGCCAGCAAATCCCGCAAAGAGGAATTTGTGAAAGGAAACCGGGTCGACTAAAGTGTCGGCAATCCAACCGGTTACCACACCGCAGAAATCGGCAGCCAGGGTTAGCAGCGGGAGCATCACGACGCAAGCCAGAATGCGAGTGCAGGCCAGCAGCTTGCAGGGATCTACGCCGGAGCCCTCGATGGCATCGATCTGCTCCGTTACCTTCATCTTCCCTAATTCCGCCCCGATCTTCTCCCCCACCCGGTCGCTGACCACCAGG
>Ga0182024_10021632_pt1 | contig 11657 bp, 10 predicted proteins | sample P32metaG_FD_120480 | JGI IMG/M metagenome (GOLD analysis project Ga0182024, IMG submission 120480) | Permafrost microbial communities from Stordalen Mire, Sweden - P3-2 metaG (Illumina Assembly) | ecosystem: Environmental > Terrestrial > Soil > Wetlands > Permafrost | place: Sweden: Stordalen... | reverse complement strand
GGAAATCAGCGTATAGGTATTGCGGTTGACGAGGGGAAGACCGATGATTTGGCTCGGCTCGATGGTCACGCCCAAAACTGCGTCAGACGTATTGACCTGCGGGGGAGCTGTAGAGACCGTGACGGTCTGAGTCTGCGCGCCCACGGCCAGTGATATTTCAACCGTCAGCTCCTGGTCCACATCGAGGGAGACATTTTTTTGCAGATATCGCTCGAAACTGGGAGCCGTCGCCTCGACCGTGTAGTTACCTACGGGCAGATTATCGATGCGGTATTCGCCGAGGCTGTTGGTGGGCACCGAACGCGAGAATCCGGTATCGACGTTGGTTGCCTTCACGGTTGCCGAGTTCACCACCGCGCCTTGTTGATCTTTCACCGTCCCCACGATGGTTCCGGTAATCTGCTGACCGAATGCGGCGAAGGTTCCGCCAAGAACGAGAATCATCAGCGCCAGAAACCGCGCGCCGGAGCCTGTGAACAGGCGATTTGCCTTTTTCCTTGTATCCATACTGCCTCCAGAAGGTTGACGAACTGTTATTGACGGAACGCTCTTTATTGCTTGCGAGAGCGCCCTGTGTTTTGCGTGCGTCCCCGGTTGCGATGAACGATGCGAACCCAAGACACAACGAGCCTCTTCATCCGCTTAGCGGGACAAAAAAGGTGGTTTTCATTGCCGCGGCAGTTTTACCAAATCAGCATGGAGACTTGGCAAGTGACTTACCGTATGACACAAATTTGGAAAATCTATCTATTGTCAAATATTGGACTTATGCGTGTCCACCGAAATTGTTACAAACGTGCACAAAGAGGGCTTGGATAGCCCACAGGGGAGAGCGGGATCGTTTTTGGGCCTGTTCTCGGCGCCGCTTGAGGGGCATTGGGAGGCGCACGCGGCCGCCTGACGACGGCCGAACCGGGGGGCGGTTCAGGGGCGGTTCAGAGGCGGATCAGGGGCGGAATTCAGGCGGGTTTATTGCGGTGGAGCGCCGGGTGGAGGGCCAGAAGGCGCATTGGACGGTGGGCCGGAGGGTCCATTCGGTGGAGGGCCGCCCATTCCGCCGCCAACACTCAAGACGGTGGCAGTAAAGGCACCATCCTTGAGGGCACCCTCCGCGCGCACGGTGTCGCCCACCTGAATATCGGCGAGAGTGATGGGGTCGCGACGGCGGCGGAAGGTGGTGTTTTCGTCGGCGACCACGGTGCGCGGAGCGTTGTCGAGCGCGCCAGTAAGGGTGATGGTGGTTCCGTTGATGGCTGTTACCTTGCCCTGGAGCCAGGTCTTGCCATAGTTAGCCACCATCTCCTGCATGCGTTTCGCGGTATCGGGGTCAAGCTGGACGATGCGCGTGGCGCCGACCGATTTTGCGGTGGCATCGATGTCGCCCGCCGCAGCGATGGCATCGCCGACCTTGATGTCGGTGGCCTTGATCTGCTGCGGAGGATTTCCGCCGCCACCGTTGCCGCCGCGGCCGTAGCCACCACCCCCGCCTGCGCCCTGGCCGCCGCCGCCGGGACCGCGCATGCCGGCGGGCTGCTTGGTGATGCGCGTATTGGCGCTGAAACGGACGGTGTACATGTCGCCCATTTCGGTCTTGATGGTGTAGTGATCGGCAGCCACTTCGGTGACGGTACCCATGAGGCCGCGGCCCATCATGCCCATTCCGGCACCGCCCATACCGCCGCCGCGGCCACCTCGCTGGTCGGAGCCGCCGCCATTTCCCTGGCCGGAGTTCTGGTCCGAATTTTGGCCGGCGGATGGAGCGGAACCGGGATCCTGAGCGATGGCTGCTGCAGTGAGGGTGAGGACGGCGAACATTGCGGGCAAAAGACGGAGTTTCATCGGGGCTCCATATGTGCTTCCGGGGGCGGCGCGAAGGCCAGCCTAACAGATAGACGTGTGAGCGAGGACGGGAGACTACGCGGGGCTGGTCTATGGCTGCATGAGTTCGCGCCGGTGGAGATCGTGTTCTCCCACATCTCAGAATCGAGATGTGGGGCACCCGGGGTTTGTGGGGGGGTGAGAGAAGTGAATCGGGGTTTGTGCTATCCCATCCTTTCGGCGATGAAGCCGCCGAAAGGATGGGGCACGGGGCGGCTTTTCTGCAACCGGTGAGAACTTAGTTGTGTTGTTCGGCGAGAAGTTGTTTGAAGGCGGGGTTATCGCGGAGGCTGGCGAACTGGCTGTCGGCCTGGATCTTTTTGCGGGTGGTAAAGCCTTCATCGAGGGCCTTGCGGAGGTACTGGAGGGCGCAATCGGTGTAGCCGGCGCGCGCGCAGCCGGCCGCCATGTAATAGTTCACCGCGCCGCGGTCCTGCACGTTGGAGGGATTCTGCACGGAAGGACCGTCGCGATCGGCAAAGATATCCGGATCGATGGCGAGAGCCTGCTGGTAGGCCTCCCAACCCCTGTTGTATTTGTGTTCGGCCAGCAGGTTGGTGCCATAGTTTTTTAGGACGATCGCCGACTTGGGGTCGAGCTTGAGCGCCTTGCGGTACATGCGATCGGCCTGCCCATACATTTTGAGCGAGGCGTAAACCGTGGCCAGATTGTTCATCACCTGAGGATCGGTGGGGTCGAGCTTGAGCGATTCCTTATAACAGCGGGTCGCGTCCTTGGCGTTGAAGAGCATCTGGTAGGCGATGCCCATTTTGTTCCAAAGGTCAGCCGTTATTTCGGGTGCTTTGGAGTAGGCGGCAATGGCGGCCTGGTAGCGTTGATGGGCGACGAGCGAATCGCCGAGTTGCTCCGGTGTGGGAGGCCTTTGTGGAAGGGCTGCGAAGTCCGGAGGCGGGGTTGGAGTGGTTGCCTGGATGGGCTGAGCCCGGGACGCGCCGAGAGAGATTGCGAGCAAGGGCACGGACAATATCCAGCGACTTTGCTTGAGCCTGCGCATCTACCCTCGTGTCGACTCAAAGAGGGGGCGATTAATCTGACCAATCGTCCTCTGTTAAAGGAACATTAGAACACTTAAGCAGGGCGAACGAAAGCCTTCGGGCTCCCGCTTTGCCGCGAGCAAGCCGGAAGTTCCGGTCGGGGCAAGCAACGAACTGAAGATTGAGGCGCAAGTCGGGCCATTGCAGTGACGGACAGCATATACGGCGGCGTCGCCCACTGGGAAGGCGCGAGTTTTTAGAGGAGGAGAAATGGCAACGAATTGCAAGGTAAATGGGCTACACTCTACCCGAGACGAGGAGGGCCCTCTCATGACCGCAGCCACTTCCCCGGTTTTATCTCCGCACCGGATTTCTGCTCCAATTTCCGTTCCAATTTCCGGTCCAATTTCCACCTCAGGCGACCGCTTTCGCGCCGCGCGCCGGCAAACGATGCAGTTGTCGAAGCCGCTTACGCCGGAGGACATGATGGTGCAATCGTGTGCTGAGGCGTCCCCCGCCAAGTGGCACCTGGCCCACACCACGTGGTTTTTCGAGTCATTCGTGCTGCGAGAGTTTTTGCCCGACTACCGGGTCTTCAACGCCGATTTCGCGTGGCTCTTCAACAGCTATTACGAGAGCTTTTCCGCATTCCCTGAGAAGCGGCTGCGAGCATCGTTTTCGCGGCCGGGGCTCGACGAGATTCTGCGCTACCGCGAGCACGTGGACTTGGGCGTGGAGCGGCTCTTTGAGCAGGGGCCGGAGGCGGAGGCTTTGCGGCGAATCGAGCTCGGCGCGAACCACGAGGAGCAGCACCAGGAATTGCTGATTACGGACATTCTGCATGCGTTCTACACGAATCCGCTGAAGCCGAGATACAGGGAACAAGAAAACACGGAACAGGGATCAGGGATCAGGGATCAGAAAAGCGCGGCTGAACGGCCAAGAGGGCTTGCGGAAGCGCGACCGCTTCAGTTCACGGAATTTGAGGGTGGGTTGCGGGAGGCGGGCCACGCGGGCAATGGGTTCTGTTTTGACAATGAGCTGCCGCGCCACCGTGTGTGGCTGGAGCCATTTGCGCTCGGCGATCGGCTGGTTACGTGCGGCGAGTATGCGGAATTCATGGCCGATGGCGGCTACCAGAAGCCGGAGTTCTGGCTTTCGGCGGGGTGGGATGCGGTGAAGCACAACGGCTGGCGGGCTCCTCTCTATTGGAGCCAAGACGGAGGCGCGCGGAAGGAAGGCGACCCAGGAGAAATGGATTGGTCTGTCTTTACACTGCGCGGCGAGCTGCCGCTGAAGGAGCTGGCGGCGACGCCGGTGAGCCAGGTGAGTTTTTATGAGGCTGACGCCTACGCGCGATGGGCGGGACGGCGGTTGCCCACGGAGTTTGAGTGGGAGGCCGCGGTGGAGGGCCAGCCGGTGGAAGGAAACCTGCTGAATTCGGGAAATCTTACGCCAATCCCTTCCGCAAATCTCGTCCAAAACCAGGAAAAAACGAAGTGCTATGGGGACTGTTGGGTGTGGACGAGCAGCGCCTACCTCGGCTATCCGGGCTTCCATCCGCTGGATGGAGCGCTGGGGGAGTACAACGGCAAGTTCATGAGCGGACAGATGGTGCTGCGCGGCGGATCGTGCGTCACGCCGACGCGGCATATCCGCGCAAGCTACCGCAATTTTTTTGCGCCAGAGACGCGCTGGCAGTTTTCCGGAATCCGGCTGGCGAAATAGCAGGTTGCAGGTGTCAGGTTTCAGGAATCAACGGACCGCGCGACACATTCCGGGTCGATTACTGAAGCCTGACCTCTGAAACCTGAAACCTAATCTTGTCGTTCCGAACAGAAAAAGACATTGTTGTCCGGGTCCTTGCATCTAATCGAAAACCATGAGCGCCGCAGCTTCCTCTGCCGTAGCACAACAACTCGACGAACGCGTGAGCGCAGCGGTGCGCGAAGGGCTCACCGCGCGGCGCAAGCGGTTGCCTGCGTGGCTGTTTTATGACGAAGCGGGCTCGCGGCTGTTCGACGCCATTACAGAACTGCCAGAGTATTATTTGACGCGTACAGAGCGCGGCATTTTGGCGGCGAACGCGGCCGAGATGATGGCGCAAGCCGCTGCGGGCTCGCGCCTGCACATTGTGGAGCTGGGCGCCGGATCGGCCGACAAAACGCGCCTGTTGCTGAAAGCGGCAAGGGATCTGCAGGGCGCGGTGCTGTACGAGCCGGTGGACGTTTCGGGGAGTGCGCTGGAAGGGGCGCGGCAGCGGATTGAACGGGAGATTGCAGGCGTAACCGTGACGCCGCGCGTGATGGATTACACGCACGGCGACGGAAGCCGATTGCATCTGGGACCGGTGGATTGCGAAGAGCGCAGGCTGGTGGTGTATATCGGATCGAGCATCGGCAACTTTGAGCCGCAGCAGGCGGCCAAGCTGTTGCGCCGCGTGCGCGCGGGACTCAGGACGGGCGACGGCTTGCTGCTGGGGGTGGACCAGGCCAAGGAGCATTCCATCCTTGTGGCGGCGTATGACGATGCAGCCGGCGTCACCGCGGCGTTCAACCGGAATCTGCTGGTGCGGCTGAATCGCGAACTCGACGCGGAGTTCGACCCGGAGGCCTTTGCGCACCGCGCGTTGTGGAATGGAGCTCGATCGCGGATGGAGATGCACCTGAAAAGCCGCGGCGCGCAATGCGTACGTGTAGGCGCGCTCGAGTTGACTGTTGATTTTGCGGCGGGCGAAGGCATTCATACCGAGAATAGCTACAAATACCAGCCGGGGCAGGCAGAAGCACTGCTGGCTGAAGCAGGATTTCGTACGGAAGCAACGTGGAAGGATGCGCGTGGGTGGTTTGCGGTGTGCCTGGGGAGGGCGATGTAGCCCTCCCTGCCCGCATCGTGCTATTTCGGCGCGGCAATCCGCACCAGCAGAATGTCGTGGGTCGCAAGCTCAATCGGCATATTGTCGGTGAGCGTGATGTCCTTGCCGGTCCAGAGGTCCTTGCCCTTGAGCGGGCCGTGCAGGCCGAGTTTGGACAGGCTCAGGTGGAAAGGGTGGCTGGAGTAGCGATCGGCGCCGGCATTGATCACCGCAATCGCCATCGCTCCGCCGGAGAGATGGCGCGTCCAGACGTCGAGCTCGCCCTCAGAGTAGGCGCGCGTGGCTTCGCGGCCGAGGCGATCCTGGTCGATGGCGATGACGTCGCGATTGGTTAGAATGGCGCGAACCTCGGGCGTCATGTTGGGCAGGTCGTTGCCGGCAAGCAGCGGTGCGGCGAGCATGGCCCACATGGAGAAATGGGTGCGATTCTCAGCCGACGTCAGATAACGGATCTGGTTGTTGGACCCTGACGATTGGCCGTTCCCCACCTCGAGCATGTCGGGATCGTTCCAGTGGCCGGGCCCCGCATATTTCGCCAGGCCGGCCTGCTCGTTGAGGATGGAGTAGATGCTTTGCCAGTTGGCCTGGATGTCGCCGGTAGTGCGCCACGAATTCGCGCCGACTGAAGGGCCCCATTCCCAGACCGCGTCCCAGCCGTATTGGCAAAACGAGTAGAAGATGGGACGGCCGGTGGATTTGAGGGCCTTATTCATCTTGTCGTAGGCAGCGATCATCAGGCGCATTTGCGCGGCCTTGTCGTCGGGCGCCTGGGCGGTCATGACCGCGGTGCGGAAGGTGCAGAGATCGTACTTCAGGTAGTCGATGCCCCAGGAGGCGTAGAGCTGGGCGTCCTGCAACTCGTGGTCGAGCGAAGCGGCGAAGCGGGCGCAGGTCTGCGGGCCGGGCGACGAGTAAATGCCGAGCTTGAGACCCTTGGAGTGCACGTAATCGGCGAGCGCCTTCATGTCGGGGAACTTGGAGTTGGCGTGCAGCACGCCGTTGGCGTCGCGGTCGCCCTCCCAGGTGTCGTCGATGTTGACGTAGACGTAGCCCGCGTCCTTCATGCCGGTCGAGACCATCTGGTCGGCGGCATTGCGAATGTCCTGATCGGTGACTTTGTGGCCGAAGAAGTTCCAACTGTTCCAGCCCATGGGCGGCGTCTGCGCCACCACCTGCGGTGGGGCAGACTTTTGGACGGGCTTCTGTGGAACTTTTGGCGCCAATTCGGTTTGGGAAACGGCGGCGAGCGGGCACAAAGCAAGAACGGCGGCAGCGAGGGGTGCATGAAAACGCATGAAAGGAAACTCCTCAAAAACCTTTTCAGTGAAATACTAGTTGCCCAAACCATTTACAAGCAACTTTAAAGTAGCCGGGGCCATTCACAAGCGATACTGGAAGTTGTGCCCTTCACGCTATCTCATGCCGCTGCAGCCTGGCCATTCCGGCGCACTCCATTGGAGCTCTCGGCGCTGGTAACAGGATGTTTTGCGCCCGATTTCCCCTATTTTGTTTTTCTTAAACCGTACGGTTTTTACGGCCATTCCCTACCCGGCGTTTTTCTGCTCGATTTGCCGGCGAGCCTTGTGGCTCTTTGGTTATTTCATGCGTACATAAAGCCGCCATTCACCCTGTTCCTGCCTCGCGCTATGCGCAGACGAATGAATTTGAGCGAGGAGGAATTCGCATTCTGGCCGGCAGCCCGCTTGGCGAATATCGTGCTGTCGATCATAGTCGGCGCACTTACGCATATCGCGTGGGATTCACTCACGCATAACTGGTTCTGGCCATATAGGCACCTGAGCATTTTGAGAAAGATTGTGCAGGTGCCTGTTATCGGCGACGTTGGGGTGTATGACCTGCTGCAATATGGAAGCTCGTTGTTCGGTATCGTCGTCGTCGCAATATGGATCCTGCAATGGTACCGTCGAGCTAAACCAAAAGAGCCATGGAAAGCAATGCCGTTCCATGCGGCAGAGCGGCGAGCAATGATTGTGGCGATTCCGGCGTTCGCAGTCTGCGCCGCTCTTGTTCGAGCGCTGATTGGCGCCGGCATACCGACCGATGCCGGATCGCTGTTCGAGTTTTTTGTGGAAGCGGTGATTTCTGCGATCACATTCTTTTGTGTGGGATTACTTGCGTGCGGAATGCTTCTTCGCAAACGCGCTGCGACGCTGGAAGCGGCCGGGCGGAGATGAGCCGGTTTGGCTGTCGAGAATTTGAGTCGGGTGGACGCTAGTCGTCGCCTTTGGGGCCGAGCAGAAATTGCACGCCCATGTAGGCGATCCAACTGGGCTGGCCGTTGGTGCGGGTGACAGTCTGGATGGAGCGGCCGCCCATGAAGAGCAGGCGGACGTGGTTGGCGTGGTCGAGAGACTGGCGTCCGCCGAAATCGAGGGTAAAAGCGCGCTGTTTGGGATTGCCGTTGATGCGGTTGGCGTCCTGCAGGTCGTAGAGTTCGGAGTAGAGTTCGAGCCGGTCGCTGAATGCGTGGCCGGCGATCAGGCCGCGGCCCCACTGGCTGGCCTGGTTTCTGTTGCCAATCCATCGACCCACCTCGCCGTTGAGGGCCAACCAACCCACTTGCGCCGAGAACTCGATGGGCAGATAGTAAAGCGGTCCGGGAACTACGATGCCGCGCTGCGCAGAGCCGGTGGGATTGTTGATCGCAACCTGTGGATACGTCCCGAGCGAGAAGAGCAGGTTGTCGTCGGTTGGGGGCTCGCCGGCGCGGTGATGCTCATAGTAGCGCCACTTGATGCCCGGAAAGGACTCGCCGAGATCCACGCCGGTGGAGTTGTTGGCGTTGGTGGCGGCAGCCAAAGGCAGTTCGTACTTGAGCTGGATGCGGTCGCCCCAGCCGTAGTTCAAGTCGACGTCGGGAATCTCGTAGTAGGACTGGCCGGGATTGTGGTTCGCGATCCAGCCAAAGTTGATCTCCCAGTGATGGTTGCCGGGCGTGCCGGGATCGTCGGTAATGAACGGGGGCCCTCCCTGCGCGCGGGCAGAGACTGCGCCGGCGAACGGCAAAACCAGCACAAGGATGGACAGAAGTCGGCGCATGGGAGAGATGAAGGTTCTTTCGGCGATGGGTGTGTTGGGCAATGGCCGCAGGGTCCAAATCCAAGGTAGCATTTCGGGCGCGAACGGCCGCGCGGGAATCGAGGAAGATACTTAGCTCGACGTTCTGGAAATTTGCTACAATGCTGACAGAAGTTACATTGTAGGTAATTTGATGAGCGCGTCGCAATCGATTGTTGTGAGCATGCGACTGCCGGCGGAGAGCGGAAGGCGCCTGAAGCGCATGGCCAGCCGCCATGGCTGGACGGCCAGCGACGCCAGCGCGCGCCTCGTCGAAGAGGGACTGCGTCGCGCGGAGTTTGCTTTTATTGATTTCCGCGATTCCGCGGCCGGCCGCCAGGCGTATGTGCAGGGCAGCACGCTTGCGGTGTGGGAAATAGCCCTGCTGCTGCGCGCGTACAAACAGGACGCGGCGGCCGTGGCCCGGCACCTGAGCTGGCCCGAAGCCAAGGTGCGCGCCGCGGAACACTACGCGGAGGCGTTTCCCGCAGAGATTGCCGAGGCGCTGGCCGATAACGATGCAGTGGACCAAAAGGCTCTGAAGCGGATGCTGTCCCAAGCCGTGGAGTTTGTTGCGCGGCGCTCCAAAAGACTGCCCAGACCCTGAGATGCTGAAACTCCTGCTCGACGAGCATATCTCGCCCGCAGTGGCAACGGGGCTGCGGCGGCTGAGACCGTCAATCTCCGTTTGCCGCTTGGCGGAGTGGGAGGGCGGCGGGTTTCTCGGCCAGGATGACGCCGCCTGTTTGCGTCGCGCGGCGGAGGTTCGCTGGACTTTGGTCACGTACGATCGGCGGACAATTCCGCCCTTGCTCAAGACCTGGGCCGAGGCAGGCCAGCGCCATGGCGGCGTCATCTTTATCGACGAAAAGACGATTCCACCGTCCGACATTGGTGGACAGGTCCGAGCCCTCGCTGCTCTGGCCCGAGAGGCTGCTTCCTGGTACTGGGCCGATCGGGTTATCTTTTTGCGCCGATAGCATTCCATCAGCTCCATCGAGTAATTTTCTTGCGCGGGCTCTGCCCCGATCCCGGCCCCTCTCTGCGATACTTGTTTGTTATGCCTATTGACGATCTGCAGCAGGCTGCACAAAAAATTGCCGGATTCCTGAACACTTTGAACAAGCTCGGCGGGATGCGCCTGAAGTACCGCATCTCGGCGGGCGAAGCCGCGCGCGATGCAGAAGGCGGCGAGGCGCGTCCGATGATCAATGTGGAACTGGCCGGTCCGGATGTTCCGCTCGTCATTCAGCACAACGGCGAATTGCTGAGGGCTCTCGAAACCCTGGCGGCGCAGATGATGCGACTGGACCATCACGAGCACCACCTGGTGAGCTTTGACGCCGATAACTTCAAGGCTCTGCGCGCCCAGGAGCTGCAATTGGCTGCGGAAACCGCCGCGGAGAAAGTGCGGCAGTCGGGGGCTCCCTACAGTTTTCCGCCCATGAACAGCCGCGAGCGGCGCATGCTGCACATGGCGTGCAAGGGACTCACAGGCGTGGAGACGGCCAGCGTGGGCGAAGGGCCGGATCGCTTTCTCGTGATCTTTCCCGAAGGCAAAACTGATTTGCCGGTGGCTCCGCAGGTCAGGCCATCAAGCCGGTCGCAGGGCAGGCCGCAGGGCAGGCCGGGGTTCAAGCCGAGAGGGTTCGGGCGACGGTAGAACAGTCGTCAGTGATCAGTGGTCAGCAGCGGACGCCAGGCAATCGGGCGAACCGCTGTGCCACACTATCCATCTATGAAAAGACAGCTTGCGATTCTGTTGCTGGCGGGATGCGCTGCGTTGTTGCCGGCGCAAAAGCGGCTGGTGCTGATCGATCAGGATGGATCCGGTCCTGGCGGATCGGACCAGATGGCGATGCTGGCGCTCTTGCAGGCGCCGGACGTACAGGTGCTGGGCATCACGATTGTGACCGGCGACGCTTGGCGCGACGAAGAGACGCTGCACACGCTGCGCATGCTGGAGCTGACCGGGCACACGGATGTGCCGGTGGCGCGCGGTGCGGTGTTTCCGCTCGTCAGGACGCAGGAAGAGACGCTGCTGGAGTCGGCGCTCGTCGGAAAAGTGGTGTGGCTGGGCGCGTGGGGGCGAGGCGCGACAAATTTGACCGAAACGGGAACCGGCACGCCGCCCAAGCATCTTGAATCGCACTCGCCTTACGAAATTCCGCCGATGGCCGAGGGCATGCCCACCACGAAGCCCATCGACGAGGACGCCGCGCACTTCCTTGTGCGCCAGGTGCATGCGCATCCGCACCAGGTGACGATTTATGCCGCGGGGCCGCTGACAAACATTGCGCTGGCCGTGGCGCTCGATCCGGAGTTTGCGCCGCTGAGCAAAGGCATTGTCGTGATGGGCTCGAGCATCAGGCCTGAGACGACCGATCCGGAATTTGCTACCGACCCGCGCCACGAGTTCAACTTCTGGTTCGATCCTGAGGCGGCGCACATTGTGCTGCGCGCCGATTGGCCGCGCATCGATGTCACGACCGCGGATGTTTCCATCAAAGCGCCTTTCACGCAGACCATGCTCGATGCGATCGCGAAGTCGCAGACACCGGCGGCGCGCTACATTGCCGCATGGAGCCAGCAGCGCTATTACATGTGGGACGAGCTGGAAGCGTGCGCGTGGCTTGATCCCGCGATCATCACCAAGGAGCAGGTGGTGTACATGGATGTGGACCTGAGCCACGGCCCCAGCTACGGCGACACGCTGACATGGCCGGAAAATCTGAAGCCGGCAACCGGCGTGCGGCCGGTTCATGCGCAGCTCGATTTGGATTTGCCGCGCTTCCAGAAAATGTTCGTGGAGTTGATGACGCGGACGCCGT
>Ga0182024_10021631_pt1 | contig 11657 bp, 7 predicted proteins | sample P32metaG_FD_120480 | JGI IMG/M metagenome (GOLD analysis project Ga0182024, IMG submission 120480) | Permafrost microbial communities from Stordalen Mire, Sweden - P3-2 metaG (Illumina Assembly) | ecosystem: Environmental > Terrestrial > Soil > Wetlands > Permafrost | place: Sweden: Stordalen... | reverse complement strand
TCCGGCGCCAGTGGGGTCGGTGATTCCGGCAATCTATTAGTATGACGCGGGGGCTTCGTACGACGCAGCCGGCAGGAGACCACGCCGGCGCAGGTCGGGAAAGATGACGTTGCGAAGACTGGGAGCAAGCAGCGCTGCATCATCCCGCGGGCCGAACCAGACCAGGTCTTGTATTTCAGAGTGCGCGGCCGGCGTGCCTTCGAGCTCGCCGGAGTACAGTTCGATCTTTACGGTCTTGCCAATTTGTCCGGCAGCGGGGCTTTCATAATCGCCGAGGTAGTGAAGGTTTGAGACTTCCACATCGCCCAACTCTTCGCGGCACTCGCGCCTCAGGCATTCTTCCGCAGTCTCTCCTGGCTCCAGGGCGCCGCCAGGTAGAATCAGCAGTGAGGTGGTGTACTTTTTGCGGCAGAGCAGGACGCGCCCGTCTTTCGAGTGCAGCAATCCAGCTTTATAGAAATCCGCCATCCTATTGCAAAATGGGGAAACGCTCGAAATCCTCGGCCACGAAGAGACTTCCTTCCGTGACTCCCGCGGGAGCATGTCGCTTTAGTTCAGTGCTCAGTTGGTGCGAGTTGATTCTGTCGGCGAGAAATGCCTGGAACGCGGCCGTGACATGTCGAACCTCTTCCGCCGATTCGTGCACGAATTCCAGACGAAAGTGGCGAATACCCGCCTCACGCCATGCATCTATGTGGGCACTTGCCTCCTGAGCCTCCGCGCCGAAGACCGTATTCCGGCAGCCAACGTCGGCTATTACAGGGTGCGCACGGCCTTGTGAATCTCGCAGCGCGACCCGATGTTGTTCGCATGGCCGGCCGCAATCGCGGAAAGTAGTGCCGGTGGAAAGGAATCGGCAAAAGACGCAATGCTCCGTGTGGAAGACGGGCAGATGTTGATAGGCGATGGCTTCCAGCCGCTCCGGGCCAATGGTTCCGGCTAATGCGGAGATTTGCACGGCGTTGAGATCGTGGGTCGGGGTCAGTCGATCGAGACCCAATTCAAGATACGCTTCGGCGGTCAGGGTGTTGGCGGTATTGAGGCTGAAATCGCCGATCAATTGTTGGCTGCGGGGCTGGCCTGCGCTCTCTTTCAGTGTGTGGAGAATGCCGGAACTGCGAATGAGAATCGGGCATTGAAGGCTAACCAAAAAATCCACGATGCGGCTCTCGCCAGGTTTCAGGATGCGCGGGCTGGCCACCCGAACCTGCATCCCCGCGGCCTTCACGCGTTGCACGGAAGGGCGCAGCCCGTAAAGATCCAAATAGTCCAAGGTGATGCTGTCGGGCCTCGCGGCGATTGCGGCGTCCATCTGTTCCGGATTGCGGACCAGCAGGTGGAGCTGAGCGATAGCGGACTCAGACCGGCGCGCTGCACGCCGAAGCTCAGGGGTGGGGTGAATCGCTCGGGATAACGGCCGCGACTGGAGCTCCTCGAGTTTTTCGACAGCCTCACGCCGCATTCGATTCAACAGCGACACAGGCGCGAAAACCGAGCCGGCGATTTCAGCGCTCAGTGCAGCAAGTTCATACGGCGTGTTGCCGAGTCTGCCGAATTGCTCGTTCAGCGTCTCTTCGGTGAGCCCGCGATTCAGCGCGGCGCTCAGCGCGGCAGGCGACTCCACTGTGACCGAGAGTGCGCTTGGCAAGGTCCAGCGAGTATGCAGCGGCTGATTCTCTCCGGCCGTCGCGTGTACGGTGAGCGGCTGCTTCGAGACCGGCGCCACCGGATCAAGGAATGGACGTGCTGCCCGATCCAGTTCAGGGTCGTGCGTGCGCCATACCAGATCGCCGGCGCGCATCCGGCGGCAATTCACTGCGTTATTGGCGAAGCTTAGCTCCAGCGTGCCATCCAGATGCGGCGCCACCTGGTAAATACGGCCTCCTTCCTCGTCTTCCTGCGGGCTGCGCCAATCGGCCGCATCGAACACGACGCCATCACCCGCTTTCAGCGGAGCAATTTCGTGGGCCGCCGCCGGCTGCACGCGGACGCTCGTCTCAAGAACATTGGTGACGATGCCGATATGCACACCGCGATGGCGCGGGCTGCGTCCGTTCACAACCTTCTGATGGTTCACACCGGAGATGAAATACGGCCCGAGGCCGCGCGAGTAGACCTGCTCGAGTTCCAACTCCTGGCGCGGCGTGATAGACGATGCCCGGCCTATCCACGCGTCATCGACGGCTTGGCGGTAAGCCCGGGTGGTCAATGCGACGTAATCGGCGCCTTTGTAGCGGCCCTCAATTTTCATACACCTCACCCCGGTTGCAACGATCTGCGGCATATGCCTCAACGCCGACAGATCGCCGGGAGAGAGCAGATAGCGCGCATCGGCTAGTGGCTTCCGTACGCCATCGACCAACATTTCGTAAGGCAACCGGCAGGCCTGCGCGCATTGGCCTCGATTGGCGCTTCGCCCACCCCATGCCTCGGACGAAAAGCATTGGCCGGAGTATGCCACGCATAAGGCGCCATGTACGAAGATTTCGAGATCGGCCTTGGTCTGCGCGTAGATTGCGGCCACTTCCTCCAAAGATAATTCACGGGCCAATGTGACGCGGTGGGCCCCCTGCGCCAGCGCGAACTCGACGCCTTCCGCGCTGGTAATGCTGGTCTGCGTGGAGGCGTGAAGTTCGAGATCGGGCGCGATCTGGTGCGCCAGTTTGAGCACGCCGATATCCTGCACGATGAGTGCGTCGACGCCGGCTTCGGCAATGGAACCGATCGCGCGCGCGGCTTCGGCGAGCTCGTGTTCGAAGACCAGCGTGTTGAAAGTCAGACAACCCCGCACGCCCCGGCGGTGCAGCGTTCGCATTACTTCGGATAGCTCGCTCAGTTCAAAGCCAACCTTCGCGCGGGCGCTGAAGTGTTTGAGGCCGAAATAGCAGGAATCGGCGCCAGCTTCGATTGCCGCGTTGAGCTGCGGCCAATGTCCCACCGGACTCATCACTTCGGGTTTCTTGGAGAACGGCATGGGATTCTTAACTTAAGGGTAGCGTGCCGACGATCAGTCTCCATATTCACACGCGGCAGGCGCCCGGCCACCTGTGCTAGCGGAGGCAGGTAGTCGCCGCGCGCAACACCTCTCTCCGCTGAGCGCCTAGGGCGAAGCAGCGGATAAAGAGTGTCTTTGAAGGCTTTCAAAGACCGCTTTTTGTCAAAACCCATTTCCGCAGTATAAGCAACCGCTTCTGCGTTGGTTCCGCCACGTCCGTTAGAAAGCTCTGAATACCCGAGGCTCCGGCCTTTGGCGCCCAGTCTGCCGACCGTATCGAGTGAAACCGTGGTGGCCAGAACGAATCCACACAGCACTACTAACTTGACGAAGGTAGTCTTTATCACTATTTGCTCCCCTCTTCGCGGCGATTTAGGAGCCGCGAATGAAGTGTTTTCAAAACGCCTGTCCATACACAGTCGCGCACTCTTCAGGTTCTGCGGGCCCTGGAAACACTGGAATGATTTCACACGACCGCCTCGTCAGTAATGTGATTGTCGCTACTCGATCACCTCTGACGATGGCAAGCATCATAATTATGATTCTTCGGCAGTGTCAATGGCACTAGCTCCGCATGGCACTAGCTCCGCATGGCACTAGCTCCGCATGGCACTAGCTCCGCTGGCACTAGCTCCGCTGGCACGATGTCCGATGTCACTTGTCTCAGCGGATCATGTCGAGCAGTTTGTGTACAGCGTAGGCGGAAGTTGACGTTTCTCGTCGATGCCCGGCGCGAGGCGCCTCCTGCAGCTCACGCCCGGCTGTACAGAAACCGCGCCTGTGAAGCGATTTCGTATCTGATCGGCCATGATACCTTGAAAATCGCGACTACAAGCTCGCGTTACTCTCTTTGCAACTCCGCGCTCGATAGTCGAGAATGCCGATGAGCGGCGCCCGCGTAATGATGGCGGTCGCGTGATTGAGGCTCCCGGAGGCGCACCTTCCGGCGGATGGGAACGTTCTCGGCGCGCCTGGATTCCGTCTAATGCCGTCCTCAATGGCCAATGCCGTTTCTCCGTTGGATATAATTAACAGCTAAGATTCGAGGAATCCTGCGCAAGACACCCTTGTACTCGGCTGCCGCCTTGTTCGGCCTGTTGGCTCAGACTGGCGTCTCCAAGAGCCAACCGGGCGACTGGCCCACCTACAGCGGCGATTTCTCCGCGACCCGGTTCTCGCCTCTTGCGGAAATTACCAGAGCCACTGTCGGTAGCCTGCGGCGGACGTGCACGTATGATACGGGGGAATTCACAGCCTTCCAAACCGGACCCATCGAAGTTCGGGGCGTGCTTTATTTCACAACCTACAACACCACCTTTGCCGTGGACGCGTCTACATGCGCGCTGAAGTGGAGGTATAGCCGGCCCGGCCCCTCAAGCTTCCTCGATGTCAACCGCGGCCTCGCCTTCGCTGAAGGTAGATTGTTCCGCGGCGCCAGCGACGCGCACGTCATTGCGCTAGACGCGGCGAGCGGCAAGCCCCGCTGGGATGTGCCCATCGGCGACCGCGACAAGGGCGAGTCCGTCCCCATGGCTCCTATCGCCTGGGGAGGCATGGTGTTCGTGGGCAACGCCGGGGGAGATAACTTCGGAGTCACGGGACGGATCTATGCGTTGAGCGCCGCCGATGGCCACCAACTTTGGCGCTTCGACGTCGTTCCCGGCTCTGGGCCGGCGCGTGCAACTTGGAAAAATATCACGCCACAAACCCCTCCTACCGGCGGCGCCACCTGGACCACCTATAGCCTGGACCGGGAATCTGGCGTACTCTGGGTTTCCACTGGGAACGTCGCTCCCGATTTCCTTATCGCGCTTCACCCCGGTGACAATCTATATACCACCTCGGTCTTGGCTTTGGATGCCAAAACCGGCAAGCTGCTGGGCTATGTGCAGCCCGTCAAACAAGATTTCCATGATTGGGACATGACCGCTGCGCCCGCTCTGATCCGCACAAGGGCCGGGAAGCTGCTTGCTGCCGCCGCCGGCAAGGACGGCCTGCTCTATGGTATCGATCGTTCGAACGTCGCTGCCTCAAGCGAGAATGGTCGCCGGTTGAAAATCGTCTACGCCACGCCCGTCACCACCCGGACCAACGTGACGACACGGCTGAATCCGACAACCGAGACCCGCTTCTGTCCCGGCACATCAGGCGGCACAGAGTGGAATGGCCCAAGTTTCAGCCCCCCGCTAAACTTGCTTTTCGTCAATGCCGTCGACTGGTGCAGTTCCGTGAAGGTTGCTTCTGCATCGACCGCGATCGGCAAACCCGGCGCCCCCTGGTCCGGTTCCGGCGACCCCGAGCACGGCTTCGGGCGCTTCGACCCGCAGGAAAAATGGGGAGGCTGGCTTACCGCCGTCGATGCCGATAGTGGCCGCGTCCGCTGGAAGTACAAGTCACCGACGCCTCTGCTGGCCGCGGTTACGCCCACCGCAGCCGGCCTGGTTTTTACCGGCGACCTGAACGGCGACGTACTGGCGCTGGACGCCGCAAGCGGGCGCGTGCTCTGGCGCGACTCGACCGGCGCCCCCATCGGCGGCGGCGTCATCTCCTACCGGACCGGCGGCCATCAGCGGATCGCGGTTGCGGCGGGGATGAATTCGCGTCTCTGGCCGGTGAAAAAAGCCACCGCACGCGTCGTTATCTATGGCCTTAAGTAGATGCTCTTCTGGCCGGGTTCCCGCCCGACGGCCTCATGGGACAAAGCGGCGCCAAAAAATCAAAACGGGGGCCGAAACGCCACACCGAAACCGCATCTATGGTGAAGCAGATCGTGAAGCGGTGACAAATAGCCAACCCTGGAAGGATAATGGGCCACTATGACGGCGAAATTCTCGCTCGCGTTCCTGATTCCCTGTGCGTTCGCGCAGACGCACTTTCACCACGTCCACCTGAATAGCTCCAACCCTGCTACGGCGATTGAGTTCTTTACGCAGCATCTCTCGGGCGAAGAAACCAGGTTCGCAGGTGCGGATGCCGTACGCACTCAGAATTCCTGGATATTGTTCAATAAGGTAAAGCAGCCGCCTCCGCACGAAGTTGTGTCGTCGCTGTTTCATATCGGGTGGGGAGCTGAAGATATGAAAGCGGAATTCGAGCGCCAGATCAAGCTGGGCACCACGTTTCAATTGCCGCTCACCGATGTCGTCGAGCTGTTCGGCGGGGGTGTCCGAGACCGCAATTTTTTCATGTTTCTGGACGGGCCGGATCATTTGCCGATTGAGGTGCAGAGCGCCATGAATCACAATTTCATGCACGTGCATCTGTTGAGCGACGATCCCGTGGCGGCGTCCGAGTGGTATGAAAAACACTTCAGGTTGACCCGCCGCGATCCGGCACTTCGGACCCAACGCGCATATCGGGGAATTCCCACGGGACCGTCGGCGTCCCTGGTGCTCGATAACGTGAGCATTGTCTGGTATCCGACTGCCTATGCACGCGTCATGTACGGTGCGGAATGGAAGGGGCGCACGCAATACGCATCGCCTCGCGGACGAGTGTTCGATCACATGGCGTTCAGCGTGGATAACCTCGATCAGACGCTGAAGCGTTTGAAACAAGAAGGGGTCAAAGTGCTGACGATTCCGTCCCGATCCGGAGGCATGCGCACTGCGTTTGTTCAAGCGCCGGACAACGTGCAACTCGAACTGGTGGAAGCGCACGCGACTTCGCCACACGAACACCAGGACCCTAGATCCCCAGCCAGGCGCGGCCCTTAAGGTGAGCTGTACTAGCCCGGATTTCTGACCAGGCTAGTACTAAGCCAGACCCTTTCGACATTCCTCGCTCCTATTCCGCAAACGAATCTCATAGTAATATTGGGAACCACATGGGGCGACTGGTTCTGAACGCCCAACGTGGCCGGAGCATTCCTTGCCCATTAGCCTGCAACGGGTCGAATCTCCCACGCCGGGTCAGTCCACCCCGGCGCCGCTTGCGTTCCAATGGCTGGATCGCGTCTCAGAATCCCTTGCGGCAAGTGTCGGACGGAGGCCGATGTGGTTTCTGATCGGCCTTTCAGCGCTCTATCTCATCGGGACGTCGGCGCTTGCCAGCTCGAGACTATTTTGGTTTGACGAGATCCTTACTTACCATATCGCGCGTATGCCCACCATTGCGTCGCTGTTGGCGACTTTGCGGGCCGGGCTGGATCTCAATCCACCTTTCTATTTTGTCGTGACGCACTTCACGCGCTCGCTCTTCGGAGAGAGTGAATTGGCGATGCGAATCCCCGTGTTGATCGGGTTCTGGGTGATGTGTCTGTGCCTGTTTCGTTTCGTCTCGCGAGGCTGCACCCCGCTGTATGGATTAGTGGCGTTGCTTCTACCTGTCGCGACAACGGCCTATAACTATGCTTTCGAAGCTCGGCCCTACGGCTTGGTCCTGGGACTTTGCGGCGTGGCTCTGGTCTGCTGGCAATCCTATGCGCGCGACAATTCCCGGCTCGGACTGGCGATGATGTGGTTGTGCATGACTGCGGCAATTTCCTCGCATTACTACGCGGTGATGGCGCTGCTTCCATTGGCCGCCGGCGAAATGGTCCGGATAACGGCGCAGCGGAAACCGGATTTCAAAGTGCTGGGAGCGCTTGCTCTTTCGGGTATTCCGATCCTGTTTCTCCTGCCGCAATTGCGCATGGCGAGGACGTTTGCCGCTGCATTTTGGTCAAAGCCGAGCATCCTCTCCTTCCTGACTTTCTATGACTTTCTGATGGGCCACGGGCAGTTCTTTTTGGTCATTGCCCTGGTGTTAGCGGCGATCATGAGCATGACGCGGGCAAGAGGGCCGGAGGCAGAGCCGCCTCGCCATGCTCCCACGCTCGCCGAAAGCGTCGTGGCGATTGGGTTCGTTTTACTGCCCTACATCGCCATATCGTTTGCGGCCGTGGCAGGGAGTGGTTTCGCTCCCCGATATGCGCTGCCCTCGGTGATCGGTGTGGCCACCCTCCTCCCGATGGCTGTGTATACCGCATCTCGCGGCCGGCTGGCGATTGGCGCCGCTCTCGCGATCGTCTTTTTCCTGGCGTTCAGTGCGCGGGAAATCTCGGCGAGCCGCCGGTTCTTCCACCCTCCGGAGCGATTGAAGGCGTACAACTTCCTTTCCGACAACACCAATGATCTGCCAATTGTAATAGTAAATCCACTCGAGTTTCTAAAAGTGGCGCATTACGGTTCCGACGAATGGAAGCGGAGGGCGGCGTATGTTGTCGATCTTTCCGATTCGGTTCGCTACGGTGACTCGGATACGGCCGACCGCGCCCTGATGCGGCTCCGCACAGTGACGCCGCTCAACGTGTTCGACTACGCGGACTTCGTTCGCGCGCATCCGAGATTTCTGGTCTTCGGAGCCTACAGTTGGGAGATCCGCTATCTCTCCGATCATGCCGCCGATATCCGGGTGGTAGGCAAATATGACAAGGACCTGCTGTTCGAAGTCCGGCGCCAGCCCGATACAAGATAAAGACCGTTCACCGCGGCGGTGTTTCTCCAACTGGGAACCAACACTTTCTTAGAAATGGAAGCCGGACGGTAGCAAGGTCACAAGTCTTACCACCATCAAGCCCGGCTTCCATCAAGGAGGTATGTTGACTCGCTAATTTGATGCGAGCGGAGAGGGTCCGTTACAGGAAACTCCGCAAATAAATAACCGAATATCTACCGAGCCTGCGCGAGATTCTCTTGAATCTTGCTGGACAGTTCCTTGGGAGGATGCTGCGACAGCGCGGAAAGTAACTCACGCTTGGCGTCGCCGGTTTGTTTGTCCTGCAAAAGAGCGACTGCCAAATGGTACCGGAACGCCGGTTCGTTTGGATTTTTCTTTACAAGAGCGCGGAGCACCTGGATGGCGCTCTGATTCAGTCCACGTTTGGTGTAGACCCAGCCGAGCGTGTCGATGACGCCGGGGTCATTGGGAAACTTTCGGGCGACGCCTTGGGCCAGAGCCAAAGCCCGGTCGAGGTCGGTCCCGGTTTCAGCCAGATTGTAGGCCAGATTGTTCATCGCGGCTGCATTGTTGGGGTCCAGGGCAAGTTGCTTGTTGAGGGTCGCTATAGCCTGCCGCGCCTGCCCGTTCTGGCTTTGCAGAATTGCGATCGAGTTCAATATCTTGGTGTCGGCCGGCGCCAGTTGCTCGGCCTTTTCATAGCTGGCGAGGGCATCCTGGGTTGCGCCTTGCATTTGATACAGGTCGCCGATTGAGGAATACGGTTGTGCGGATTTCGGCTCCTTGGATTGAAGCCAGCGGTATTGCTGGGACGCGATATCAAACTTGCCCTCCTGAGTAGCCACCGAGGCCAGCAGCAGGCGGACAGGACGGGAGTTGGGGTCTTGTCTGAGTTCGCCCTCCAACAGGCCTTGGGCCTTTTCGGGATGGTGTTGCAGAACGCACAACTCCAGCAGTCCCTGAAGCGGACGCAGATCCGCGGAACCAGGCCGGTAAAGCCGTTGATACAGCTCCTCCGCTTTGGCGTAATCTTTCTCGCCCGCCGCCAGCGCGGCTAACTCCAACTCGACTTCCTTGGAATCGGGCTGCAGCTTCGAGAGCGCGTTGAGGTCGCTGTCGGCTTGCCGGTAGGACTTACTGCCCACCAGCGCAGCCGCCCTCAGCAAGCGGGCATTGAGGTTGTCGGGATCGAGCGCCAGTACTTCGCTGGCCGCCTCCAACGCTGCGGAGTAATTGTGGGCGGTCTGCGCCATTTCAGCCAGCAATAGCCGCGGAGGTATGTAGTCTTTCCGCAGTGTCGAACTTTTCTGGGCCTCCTTCCAAGCCGATCCGGAATCTCCGTTGGCCAGGTACGACAGCCCCAGGTTGTAGTGAACGATGGCGTTGTGCGGGTATTGCGCGGCCAGCGCCTTGAGTTCCTCGCTCGCCTCATCCCGCTCCTTAGCATTCTTGCTTTCGCGCAGGAGTTCGGCCCGAGCCAGCCGCACGTCCGAGTCTTTCGGATTCGTCTTTAAGATTTCAGCCAGCTCGACAATGGCCTCTTCACGTTTACCAACCGCCTCTAGCGCTCGTGCAATTCGTCTGCGGTAGAGGTCCTTATCGGGCGACTGTTCGATACCGGCGCAGTACTGCGTGAGAGCATCGTCCCACTTACCGTACCCGGCATAGAAGTCACCCACCAAGATAGGCCCGGCAGGGAAGTTAGCACGCTCGGCGACTATCTTTTCCAGCACCTGGGACATCTCGCGATTCCGTCCCGATGCGCGATACAAACCCGCCAACTGTAGTCGCGGGTGGGCGTTCTTCGGTACAGCGGCGATTTCTAACTGAAGGAGACGTTCAGCGTCGTCGGCCCGTTTATTCCGGACGTAATCCGCTTCCAGAAGATCGTACATGGGCGGAAAGTCTTTCCGCGCCTGGAGGAACTCTTGAGCCAACCGCTCACCTTCCCGCTCGCGATTTTGGGCGAACAAGACCTGCGCCATGGCCAGCACGACATCGGGATCGTTGGGTCTGATCGCATTGGCCTTCTGAAACTCCGGCATCGCATCGTCGTATTTGCGGTCGATTACCAACACATCCCCTTTGAGCCGAAGCCCATCGAACGAGTTGGGGTCCTTCTTCAAAAGCAGGTCGGCCTCCTGGGCCGCTTGCTCGTATAGCTTGTCCCGGTTCGGCACCGCCTGGTAGGCTTCGATGGAGACATTGGCGAGAGCGACGCCATAACGGTCGTTGTTGCGGTCAAAGTCCACGGCCCGCTGGAAATCGTCCAGAGCTTCGCCTCCGTGGTGCAGCTTATATTCCAGGAGACCGAGTCGGTAATACCCTTCGGCGAACTTAGGATCCTTTAATATACTTTTGCGATATTGAATTTCCGCGTCCGGGTATTTGCCGGCCGTCACCAACCCGTTTCCTCGTTCAACATAGGCCTGCGGCGACTTACTACAGGCAAGTTGTAAGCACGCCACCACACCGATCCAGACAAACCGTTTCATACTGCGATTAGACTAACTGCCGACCGAACTGTTTCACTCGAAATGCGAATTTAAGTTTTTTTGTCTAACTTTGTTACCAATGGTACACGTTACGTGCAGCTGTCACTTCAAGTGACGGCCTTTCCGGGCTATTATTCTGGCAGGGCGATAATCGAAGCGCGACGATGAGTCGCTCTTCGGAAATAATCCGGACTTGTCAGAGTCGGAAACTATGAAATAGCACTAACTCCTACGAGGAATACGGCGTGGGGGAACTCGTTGTGTCACTAACTTCAACTTCAGCCAGGAGAAACCAATGAAATTATCCGCGCGATTAAGTCTAATGGGGTCGGCTTTAGGCCTCATTTTCCTGACGGCGATGCCGTCGTCTGCAACTGTTGTGGGAGCCCTGAATACCGGTGGCGACGGCACCGTAACAGTCACTCCCACCGGAATCACCTTCACCGAGAACGGTACTAACAACACCGCAACGTTAAGTTCGACGGCGGTCGGCGCGGGCACGACTTTGACATATGCGGGTAGCCCGGCGCTGGTAACTGGGGACCCCATCGATATTAATGGCGGCGCCACCATCACCCCAGCCTCGCTGGCCCTCGGTGTGCCGATCACGTTTCCCGATCAACCCAGCCTCAGCATCACGCTGACTTCGTTTGCGCCCGGTACCGGGATCGCGTGTACAGCTGGAATGCCGGTAGGCGCATCCTGCTCCCCTCTCGCTGGAGCCTCGC
>Ga0182024_10021630_pt1 | contig 11657 bp, 11 predicted proteins | sample P32metaG_FD_120480 | JGI IMG/M metagenome (GOLD analysis project Ga0182024, IMG submission 120480) | Permafrost microbial communities from Stordalen Mire, Sweden - P3-2 metaG (Illumina Assembly) | ecosystem: Environmental > Terrestrial > Soil > Wetlands > Permafrost | place: Sweden: Stordalen... | reverse complement strand
CACGTCGGAAGCCCGTCATCGGTCTCCGAGGTACACACGACCCCTGTCAATGGACGGCTTATATTCCCCCTCGGCACCCTTTGCAACAACAATCTTCCACACCTGCAATGCCGAGTTAGCCACGTCTGAGATTTAGCCTTAAGGACGGGTGTTTGACTTTAGTGGGTTGCGGCAGAAGTTGGTGGTGGGTGCCACGCCGGTAGTATTACGTGTGGGGTTTTGATTTACGGTTTGCCGTTTTTATCCCTTCCAGGTGGGCCCGCGCTTCCCTGGTTTTGGGAAGGGGCGGGTGTATCGACTTTCGGTTTTTAGCGCCCCATGCGAACGGCTAGCGAAGCAGAATTTCTCCCTGTCCGACCATCTGATCGTTGAGAAAAAGTCGATACCGATACGATCCGGGATTGGTCCCCGGACGTATCGGCCCACTCAAAATCTGCGATCCCTGCGGCGCCTGAAAGATGTTCGACCCGAACGGACACCGCTGCGGATCGAACTCAATCTTCAAATTCCCGGCATCCGACAACCAAACCGCGTTGTCGCCCCCCTCCAGAACCAACACTTGCGGCAATATCCCAACCAAAACCAATTTCGGAGAATTCGGCATCAATCCACTTTCCGCCACGCCACCAGAACGTAATCAGTCGCAGCGAGAAAAACTTAGCACACTAATGCCGGAATTACCCGCATTTGCAGTACGCCGTTGCCCAGCACTCTAGGTGGTCTCGAGAATCTCAGCCAGTTTGTCGTAGCTGAGCCCCACGCCGCGCTCCATGTTGGTCCTGAGCACGCCGTCGCGCGCTTGTTGCGACACGTACAGGACCGTGGTCGTGGCGGTGGTCCTACCGTCTTGTTCGGTCAAGGTCACGGTGATCAGCGACTCACCGGGATACCACGGCACGTCGAACATCTCCGTCCACACCATTCGCTCCCTCGGAACGATCTCGAGGTAAGTACCGCCCATTCCCATTTCACTTCCGTCGGCCAATCGCCACACGAAACGATACTTGCCGCCTACCCTCAGATCAATCTCGCACACCTCAAGCGTGTTGCCACCGAACACACCGAGCCAACGTTTCAGCAGTTCGGTTTTGGTCCATGCGTCAAACAACATCCGGCGCGGAGCATTGAACCTGCGCGTCATCACGATTTCTCGCTCCGATTGCGCCGCCACTTTCAATTTTCCCGTGTCGCTCACCGCTCACCTCCTGCAGCGATGGAATTCCGCGGCGCGGCGGAGAGAACCCAAAGCGCGCCGCTCGTTCATTTTCGCTCTTTACCCAGCATTTCAGCGAGCTTGTCGAAGCTCTCGGCCGCGCCGTGCTCCATGCCGGATTGAAGCACGATGTTGCGAATTTCCTTTGACGGGTACTCGACCGTGTTTGTAAACGTAGTTATTCCGCCCTCTTCCACCAGCGTTATCGTCGCCAACGTCTCGCCCGGATAGTCGTCGTACGACTCAGTCGAGACCAGCCGCTCCGGCGGCACAATCTCCTGGTACACGCCGCTCATCCCATCTTCGCGCCATTGGGCCCAACCAACACCGATCGCCATTTGCCTCCCACCTTTAGGTTGATTTCGCTAACCTCCAGCGACCATCCCCGAGGCCCGAACCATTTCTTCATCAGTTCAGGTTTGCTGATGGCATCGAAGACCAGGTTTCGCGGAGCATGGAAGACCCGCGTCAACCTGATCTGACGCTCCGCGGCCAAAGTGACCTGCAGTGTCCCGGTGTTCTTCATTAGCGATCTCCCTGATGGATTTGTCCTTGCAAGTTTTTTCTGCCGATCAATCCTGAGCGCCCGAGCGTCCGCGCAACGGCATCATCCAAAGTCTGCCGCCGACCAGGGCGCATGGGATGGCCAGGGCCACCAGTGCCAGCGGATACCAATGGGGACCGAGGGACGGAACGCGGTCCCACGTAGTAACCGTCCCCACAATGGCCAATACAACTCCCACGCCGCCGCCCACGAATGCATGTGGCATCGGCCGATGCGGTGCGCGCCGTGCTGTGATGCAAGCGGCCGCGATGCCGTAGATGGTTCGATAGGCCGTCGCAACCAGGAGTAGGTTGTCGCCCATCGGCGCGCCCAGCGCCGGGAAAATACCGGCTACGTGTAGCGACAGTCCGTGCCCAGCGATAGAACGATGTCCGCGAACATCCCCGCCACCACCGCGCCAACGCTTGGCAGTAGGTTTCCTTGATACTGCGCTTCGCTGATCTTTCCTATTTCTTGCTGTGTCCACGTTTCGTCTCTCGGGCCTTCATCTCGTCCAGGAGGCTATCCAGCCGCTGGAAGCTACCCTCCCAAAGGCTTCGGTATCCCTCCAGCCACACCTCCATCTCCTGCAATGGACCGGGCCGGAGAGCGTAGATGCGTCGCTGCGCATCCACGCGAGCCTCAACCAGTCCGGCAGCGCTGAGCACCTTCAGATGTTTGGAGACTTGCGGTTGGCGCAGACCCAGCCGATCGACCATGTCCCCCACCGGCTGTGGTCCCTCGCGCAGCAGTTCAACGATGTGAAAACGGTTCGGTTCGGCCAGCGCCCTAAGCGTTTCGATCATGACCATGCGAATATGCCTCAATATATATATACGTGTCAAGGAATATGTTCGATTGGGAATATAACTGCCTTCCTTTATTTCTTCCCTCGGGTGCGGGAAACGCGGGGGTTTTGGCTCTTGCCGTTGCGGTTGGTTTTTAGCACCCGCGCGAACGGTTATGGCGTAAGCTTCTGGCCGTCGCAGTTGCACCCGCATCCAGGAGAACCAATGCCCCCATTTGAATTCGAGGTGAACGGCAAATCCCAAAGCGTTGACGTCACCCCCGAAACTCCGCTGCTCTGGGTTCTCCGCGATTCGCTCAACCTCACCGGAACCAAATTTGGCTGCGGGATTTCGCAGTGCGGCGCGTGCACCGTGCACATCGACGGCGCCGCCACGCGCTCCTGCGTCACCCGCGTTGCCACGGTCGCCGGAAAAAAGATCACCACCATCGAAGGCCTCTCTCCCGACGGCTCGCATCCTCTGCAAAAAGCGTGGCTCGAAGAGCAAGTCGCGCAGTGCGGTTACTGCCAGGCCGGTATGTTGATGACCTGCTCCGCGCTGCTCGCCGAAAATCCCCATCCGAATGATAACGATATCGACGACGCACTGGCCGGCCACATTTGCCGCTGTGGCACGTACCTCCGCATTCGCCGCGCCGTCCATCGCGCCGCGGAAGCGGGAGCCGCCTGATGAAAAAGATCAGCTCAGGAAAAGTGTATAGCGGCCTGGAATCCGATCACCCGACGCGCAAATCCCACAATGCCTGGATTCGCGGCACCGTCGGCCGCCGCCAGTTTATTCAGCGAACCGCCGCCGCCGGGGCCAGCTTGGTGATCGCGGTCAATTTTTCGGCGCACACGGTTAGCGCCGCCGCCGCGGCTGCGGGGAAAGACTTCGATCCCAACGCCTGGCTGGAAATCGATCCGCAGGGGAAAATCGCGCTGTGGGTCTCGCGCTCGGAAATGGGTCAGGGCGTGCGGACTTCCATGGCCATGATTCTCGCCGATGAACTGGGCGCCAAGTGGGATGACGTGCGCATCGAACAGGCCGACGCCGATTCGAAATACGGCGACATGGTTACCGGGGGCAGCTCCAGCGTCCGTAATAGCTGGGACCCGCTACGAAAAGCGGGCGCCACCGGCCGCGAGTTGCTGATTACCGCCGCAGCGAAGGAGTGGAAAGTTCCACGCACCGAGTGCGTCGCGCACGCCAGCTCGGTCACCCACACTCCCACCAAGCGCACTCTCGCTTACGGTGCGCTCGCGCCCAAAGCGGCCAAGCTTCCGCTTCCTAAAGACGTCCCGCTGAAGGATCCGAAAGATTACGAAATCATTGGCCATCCGGAGGCCCGCGTCGACGGTCCCCACATCGTTCAGGGCAAGGCGAAGTACGGAATCGATTCGCGAATTCCCGGGATGCTGCATGTGGTGGTGGCGCGCTGCCCGGTGTTCGGCGGGAAAGTGAAAAAGTTTGACGCCGGCAAAGCCAAGTCCATGCCCGGCGTGAAAAGCGTGGTCGAAGTTCCGGCGATCGAGATGTGCACGCCGTTCGGTTTCGAAAAACCGAAGCCCGGCCATTTGAATTATCTGCGCAGCGGGGTAGCCGTCGCTGCGGAAACCACCTGGCAAGCGATTCAGGCCCGCAAAGCTTTGGAAATCGAATGGGACGAAGGCCCCACTGCGCAGGAAAGCACCGCGGCTCATTGGGCCACCGCTGCGGATCTAGCAACTAAGCCGGGAACAGAAAAGACCAAGGTCGGCGATCCGGAAGCCGCCTTCGCGTCCGCAGCGACGAAACTCGAAGCCGTTTACCAACAGCCATTCATCGCGCACGCTCCCATGGAGCCGGTGAATTGCGCCGCCTACTATCACGATGGAAAGTGCGAGATTTGGGTGGCCACGCAAAATGCGCAAGGCGTCCTCGCCGGCGCCGCGCAGGCCTTGGGAATTCCCACGTCCGCAGTCACCGTGCACGTCACTTTGTTGGGAGGCGCTTTCGGACGCCGATTGTGTATCGATTACGGCGTGGAAGCTGCGGTGATTTCCAAGTCGGTGAACGCTCCGGTGCAGGTGCAGTGGACTCGGGAAGATGACATCCGCCACGATTACTACCGTCCGATTAACCATCAGCGTTTTCGTGGCGGACTGGATTCAAAGGGCCAGCTCACCGCGTTCATGCAGCACATCGTTGCTCCATCCGCCGATGCCACTTTCGAAGGTCCCGATACTCCCGACCTGGGCTGCACCGAATTAGCAGGGCCGCAAATGCAGAATGGCACCGTGCCGAACTATTTGCTCGAGTACAGTTTTCTGCCCACCGGCATTCCGCGCGGGTACGTGCGCGCGGTTGACCCCAACATCAATCAATTCCCGCTGCAAAGTTTTATTGATGAGCTGGCTCATGCCGCGGGCGCCGATCCGCTCGAGTTCCGCCGCGCGGTGATTGGTCCTGGACGCAAGGCGCCTCCGAAAAAAGAGGTGAAAGAAGGCGAGGAGGCGGAAGAATTCATCGACACCGAGCGCTTGCTCCGGGTCTACGCGCTGGCTGCCGAAAAAGGGGACTGGGGAAAACCGCTGGGCCCGCGGCGCGGCCGGGGCATCGCGGCGCAATTGTCCTTCGGCAGCTACGTGGCGGAGGTTGCCGAGGTGACCGTGGGGAAAGACGGTTCGATTAAAGTCGATCGAGTGGTGGCCGCCGTCGATTGCGGGAAGATCGTCAATCCGGACATGGTGAAAGCGCAGGTCGAGGGCGGTATTTGCTTCGGGCTTTCCATCGCGCTCTTCAATGAAATCACCGTGGACAAGGGCCGCATCCAGCAGAGCAACTTTAATAATTTTCCGGTGATGCGCATTACTGATATGCCCCAAGTGGAAATTCACTTGCTGGAGAGTAACCAGGATCCAGGAGGAATCGGCGAGCCCGGCGTGGTGTCCGTTGCGCCAGCGGTCGGCAATGCAATTTTCGCCGCGACGGGCAAGCGCCTGCGGCGTCTGCCATTCCAAACCGCGGGCCTGGCCGAAACTAGCTAACCCGCTACGAAGCTCCCGGCGCGCCGAACATAACCCGGTGCGCCTCCGGGCCCGGCGCGATCACCACGATTCCGAATACCAGCACGATGGCCGCAAAAATTCCCAGCGCCTGTCCGTAGCTCATGTGGCTGCTCATTTTCGACTCGATGAACGCGCTCGAAGACGCCAGCAGTACCCCCACCTGATAAGCAAATCCGGGAAAGAATCCGCGCAGTTCGTTCGGCGAAAGCTCGGAAATGTGTGCCGGTATCACTCCCCACGCACCTTGCACCATGAATTGCATTAGGAACGCGCCCAGAAAAATCAAAGGCAGGTTCGGCGCAAACACCCACAGCGGGATCAGCACCAACGCTCCCACCGCCGACGTCAGCATCGCCCGCCGCCGGCCACGCCGGTCCGAATAGTATCCCATCACGATCCCGCCCAGAATCGCTCCGAGCATCGACACGATGGCGACCAAGGCCGTCGTTCGCGGCAGGAATCCGTGTTGCTGCTGCAGGTAGGTGGGATACATGTCCTGCGTGCCGTGCGAAATAAAATTCATCATCGCCATCAGCAGTGCCAGATACACGAATCGCTTCCAGTTCTGGAATATCGCCCGCACGTAGCTATTCCAGGATATCCGGGAACGCTGCCACACTTCCGGCTCTTTCACCTTCGCGCGAATGAACAGCGTCAACAACGCCGGCAGCCCTCCGATAAAGAACATCGGCCGCCAGCCCAGGTGCGGAAAGATCTTGAAATACGCCACCGCCGCCAGCAAATAACCCAGCGCGTAACCCTCCTGCAGCAACCCGGAGAAAACGCCACGCCACTTTTCGGGAACGGATTCCATCGCCAGCGACGCGCCCACTCCCCATTCACCGCCCATGCCGATGCCGTACAGCAGCCGCAGCGCGAAAAATATTCGATAGCTCGGCGCCAGCCCGGTGGCGAATTCCACCACCGAATAAAAAATGATGTCGAGCATCAGTGGTAGGCGGCGCCCGAAGCGGTCCGCCATTAGGCCGAAGATCAGAGCGCCCACCGGACGCATCGCCAGGCTTGCGGTGAGGGTCAACGCGATGTCGGGAATCGAGCGATGGAATTCTTTTGCGACCGGAAGCAGAACGAAGGTCAGAATGAAAAAATCGAAGGCGTCGAACGTCCATCCCAGAAAGCCGGCTAGGACGGCGTTACGAGAATTACGTTGCTGCGCGCGAACGGCATCAATGGGTGAAGTCAGAGAATCGGGTCCCGGACGCCGATTTTAGCAGCATGGCGGCGCTAATCTGGAGTGGTACTTTGTATGGCTGCGAGCCTGCCAGGACAGTCCGCTTGGGGCGTTGACCCAGATCGCTAAATTGACCCAGACTGGTGCTATCATTGAGTTTAGGATTCCTAAATTATGACTGAAAAAATTGGCGAGCTCCGCGCACCTTCACGCATCCTGCTGACTCCTGGCCCATCGATGATGGATCCGGTGGTCTATCGAGCTTTGGCCAACCCGGTGGTGGGCCACCTCGATCCGTGGTTCACCCACATGATGGGTGAGCTGCAAACGCTCCTGCGGCAAGTGTTCCGCACCGAAAACAAGATCACCTATCCGGTTTCCGCGTCCGGTTCCGGCGCCATTGAAGCGTCCGTATTTAACGTTCTCGAAGACCGCGACGAATGCATCGTTTGCGTGAATGGCGCGTTCTCCGAACGCATGGCCATCATCGCCGATCGTACCCGAGCCAAAGTGCACCGCGTGGAAACTCCCTATGGGCGCGCCACCAATCCGGATGATATTCGCCGCGCCGCAAAGGGCAAGAAAATCAAGTTTGTGGGCCTCGCGCACGGTGAAACTTCTTCCGGGGTAGTGCAGCGCATCGCGGATTACCGCAAAGTGGCGGACGAACTGGGCGCGCTGCTGATCGTCGACGCGGTGGCCTCGCTGGCCGGCGTTCCCCTGGACATCGATCGCGAACGCATCGACATCTGCTTCAGCGGCTCGCAAAAAGCCATCAGCGCCCCGCCGGGCATGGCTCCGATCACCGTCAACGCCCGCGTGGAAGAGTTGCTGCGCGCGCGCCAGACTCCGGTGCAAAGCTGGTATTTCGATTTCATGCCGATCATGAATTACTGGGGCAAGGAACGCACCTATCACCACACCCCTCCGGTGAACCTGCTGTACGCGTTGCGCGAAGCCTTGCGGCTAGTAGTGGAAGAAGGGCTCGATGCGCGCTGCGATCGCCACATGCAAAATCAGCTCGCGCTGATCGCCGGGATCGAAGCGATGGGCCTCGAGCTACTGGTCGAGAATCCGGCCGAACGACTGGCTACCGTTACCGCGGTGAAAATTCCGCAGGGCGTGGAGGACATCAAAGTCCGCCGCCAGCTGCTGGAGGAATTTAATATCGAGATCGCCGGCGGTCTGGGGCCGCTGAAAAGCAAAATTTGGCGGGTCGGCCTGATGGGCTTTTCCAGCCAGCGGACTCATGTTCTGCTGCTGCTGGGCGCGCTCGAAAAAGTTTTGCTCGACCAGGGATTCCGGCTTCCCGCGGGTGCCGGCGTGGCGGTTGCGGCCAGGCACTACCAGCAGGCCGGAGCGGTCACCGCCGCCTGATCGCCGCTGGGAGTAGTCGAACAATTTAGCGACAACGGAAACCACAGAGCCCATGGCCAAAGTAACCGACACGATGATCCACAATGCCGGAGCGATGCGCGATTTCATCGGCGCGTTCGACGTGCCCTCCAAGGTGACCGATCAGCTTTACCATTGCCGTTTCTCGCATTGCTGGAATGGCATCGCCACCCGCCACAGCGACACTATCGATTGCAAATTTCTGGTCGATGGCAAGGGCGTGATCCTCGGCCTCGCTCACGTTCCGATGGTTAGCTTCCGCGAACGCACCGGCCGCAATCTGAGCGATCGCGAAATCAGCTACCTCGCCGCTGAATATTTGCGGGAGCGGCTGGAACAGGAGGACGAGCACACCCTCTACGACGTCTCGGCCAGGGACGTAGAGCGCCTCATCGAACGCCTCAACATCCGCTGAATGTGAATCGGTAATTTAGGTCGCTCTGCGATTTAATTCGGCGGATCGCTGTATAATCCGCCCCATGCTCGATTTTCCATTTTCGACCCAAGCATGCATCCATCTCGGCGGACCCCAGTCTTGGTCTGATGTTTGCCGCGCAATTTTTCTCGCGATTCTCGGATTCATGTTCCCCGCGATTCCTGCGGCAGCACAGCAGCCTGCCACCACCGGTGATTCCTACATGCACCACATGATGCCGGTACCGTACTCCGTAAAATTTCAATCGGGCCGCTTGGCCATCGATGCGAATTTTACGGCAGACACCGCGAAATTCGCCGATGATCGCCTGCAGCACGCCATCGAGCGCGCTCTGCTTCGGCTCGCATACCGCACCGGACTTCCGCTCGTCTGGCATCCCGCACCGGGAGCGGCGCCAACTCTCACCGTGAAGGTCGATGGGCCTGGCATGGCGGTGCAGGGCCCGGAAGAAGACGAAACTTATTCGCTCACGGTCAGTGCCGGCCACGCCGAGCTCGCCGCCGCCACGGTGGTCGGGGCGATCCACGGTCTCGAAACTTTCCTGCAGCTTGTGGATTCCGACAGTAGCGGCTTTTTCCTTCCCCTCGCGCAAATTCAGGACCGCCCCCGCTTCCCGTGGCGCGGCCTGATGATCGACGTCTGCCGCCACTGGGAGCCAGTGGAAGTGATCGAGCGGAATCTGGACGCCATGGCCGCCGTAAAGCTCAACGTCTTCCACTGGCACCTTAGCGACGACCAGGGATTCCGAATCGAGAGTCACCGCTTCCCCAAGCTGCAGGAGGATGGTTCGGACGGCCTGTTTTACACTCAGGACCAGGTGCGCGAAATTATTCGTTACGCGCGCGACCGCGGAATTCGCGTCGTCCCCGAGTTCGACATCCCCGCGCACTCGACGGCATGGTTTGTCGGGTACCCGCAATTCGCCAGCGCCCCGGGTCCATTTATTCTGGAACGCAAGTTTGGAGTTTTTGACCCGACCTTCGATCCCACTCGCGAAGACACCTATAAATTTCTCGATCGCTTCATCGAAGAGATGGCCGATCTGTTCCCGGACCACTACCTGCACATCGGCGGTGATGAGAGTACCGGAAAGGAGTGGGGCGCGAATCCGGAGATCCAGGCGTTCATGAAACATCATCAGATCGCGGACAACGACGCGCTCCAGGCGTATTTCACGCAGCAGGTTGAGCACATCCTGACGCGCCACGGAAAGCGCACCGTCGGCTGGGACGAGATCATGTCGCCGGGCCTGCCCAAAAACGTGGTGGTGCAAACCTGGCATGGTCCGGAATCGCTCGATGCCGGTGCGAAGCTCGGCTTCGATGGCCTGCTGTCCGCCGGTTATTACCTGGACGCGATGGAACCCGCGGCCACGTATTACGCGGTCGATCCGCTTCCGCAAAACAGTGGACTCGATCCGCAGCAGGGGAACCACATATTAGGCGGCGAAGTTTGCGCCTGGGCCGAGCTGTTCACCGCGGAGAACATCGATTCGCGCATCTGGCCGCGGACGGCGGCGATCGCAGAACGCTTTTGGTCGCCGGCCACGGTAACCGATCCCAACGATATGTATCGCCGGCTGGACGTGGTGAGCGTGCAGCTCGAAGAGTTGGGCGTTCGGCATCTCGCGGGTCCCGACGAAATGTTTCGCCGGCTCGCTGCCACCGCGCACATTGAGCCGTTGCGCACGCTACTGCAATACGTCCAACCCGGTGATTTGGGTGTTCGCGAAAACAGCTATCCCTTCACCCAGCTCACCGTGTTGACCCACTTCGAGGACATCGTGGTGCCGGACCCGCCGGGCCGCAGAAAAGTGGAAGGAGAAGTGGCGCGAATCTTGTCGGACAAGAGTGAGTCCACGGCGGCGCTGGAAGCGGATTTTCAGGCGTGGAATGCACTGCCCGCCGCGGTGAACTCGATGTCTCAGACGACCTCGATGCTGGCCGATGCGCAGACACTTTCCAACCAGCTTGCGAAACTCGCTCAGATCGGGCATGCCGCATTGGGTTATCTGGCGCAGGGAACGCAGCCGCCCGCGGAATGGAAGGAACGCAGCGCGGCGGTGCTGGCGGAAGCGGCGAAACCGGTCGGACCCATCTACATCGCGGTGACACCCGCGATTCGGTCACTGGTTGAAGCGGCGGGCGGCCCGGCTGCAGGTCCGGTTACTCAGACAACTCACCAAGACCGGTCAGAGTCAAAAGCCAACGGCGCTACCGGTGCGGCCGCGTTTTTAATCGGCGAAAGTCTTTCTGCTTTGGTCCGCTAGGTCTACGGATTGTGACCGCATTTCTGGGAAGAAGATTTTGGGATCCGGCGTCCCGACAGCTTGGCTGTGCCACGACTGCCGCTGGTCAATAGTTGGCTACAGAATCTAAGCGTCGCCCAGGGTCTCGCCGAACGCATCGGAAGGATTCTCCAGTTCTCCGGCTTCCAGAATGGCTCCGCAGTCCAGGCATTCCATGTATTGCGAATCCTTGTCCTTAGCGATCAGTTGGGTGCGTTTGTGCGGGCACAAAGGCGGTTCAGGCATATTCCGATTCCCTGGGGTGGGCACTTACAGAATAGCAAGAATGGACCCGGTAGAGTGGCCTGCCAGGGCGCTGGTGCTCGAACGGTTACTTGGGCGTCACAATCGATGCCACGGAAATAGCGCGGATGATCAGTCTATTGCGGCGCGAAGGGACGAAGATCACCAAAGAGTGAGGCGGGAAGGTTCAGGAGACAGAACGAAAGCCCCAGCAGAGTGTCTCTGCCGGGGCTCTCGGAATGTGAATTGTTACTTGCCGCGGTCGAATCAGAAGCCTAGAAGATAATCTTGGCTCCCATCTGCAGTTGCCGCGCGCCAGTTGTGCCGTCGGGCTCTCCGACTTGAGAGAACGTCTGGCCGAAATTCGGTTCGTCGATATTGTTGTCGGGTTGGCCCAGTTGGGGGTGATTGAAGAGGTTGTAGCCCTCAAAGCGCAACTGGAATTTCAGACGCTCGTTGATGGCGATGTCCTTCTGCAGCACCGCGTTCCAATCGTTGATGCCGGGGCT
>Ga0182024_10021629_pt1 | contig 11657 bp, 11 predicted proteins | sample P32metaG_FD_120480 | JGI IMG/M metagenome (GOLD analysis project Ga0182024, IMG submission 120480) | Permafrost microbial communities from Stordalen Mire, Sweden - P3-2 metaG (Illumina Assembly) | ecosystem: Environmental > Terrestrial > Soil > Wetlands > Permafrost | place: Sweden: Stordalen... | reverse complement strand
GCACTGGCGAAACCGGGGTCGAGACGACTCATGGTCAGGACCTGACAAGAACGCGGACGAGCTCAGCCACGTCGCCGCACTCTTCGACCGCCAACACCTCGCCGATCATCTGGTCGACCTGCGCGGCGGTGAACGTGTTGGCCGCCGCCGCTCTCGCGATTGCGACCACGTCGTCGAGGTCGAGCCGATAGTCGCGACCGTCGCGCTCTGCGTCGAACGAGAACGTCCCCTGGCTGGTCTGCAACTCGATCCTCGCGGTCGTCAGCCCCTGGCCGTTCTCCACGCTAGTCTTCGCGATCAGCTCTGCGATGTCCGGCCCGGCGTAGTCCTGCGTCTCCGCAAGCCCAAGGCTCCCGCGAGCCAGCATCGACGCGACGCAAAATGCGGTCGAGCCGAGCACGCTCTCGCGGCTGTCGAACGGACCCACGTTTGGTCCGCCCGACGCCGCGGCCAAGGGGCTGATGAGAAGCCGAATCTCCTCAATGTCCGCCAATTCGAACTCATGCCGCTCGCGCAGCCACGCAGCGCCATCGGCAAATGGCTGGTTGAAGAAGTGCACCGGATAGGGCTTGTAGATGAAGTCCAGTAACCCCCAGTCGCCGCCGAGACGCTCGCGGACGTCTGAGGCGACGTCATGAGCTCGAAGCCGATCTGCGTTGACACCCGCGAACAGATGGTAGAAGCCCGCGTCGCCCTCAAATGTCGTGACGGCTGCCTTCGCGCCCTGTGCCGCGAGCGTCATCGCAAGATATGCATGCGGCGACGCGTTCCCCACGCTGAAGTGGTACTCGCTCGTCCCGACGCGCACGCACTCCGCCAGGCCGGCTGCCATGTTTGCGGCAAGACCAAGCGCGTGGCCGATCTGCTCCTCGCCGAGGCCTGCGAGCTTTGCCGCGGCCGCAGTCGCACCGATCGTTCCGTATACGGCCGGAGCTTCGCAGCTCTCGTACTTGACCGACGGAGTCAATGCCATGTTCGCGACCTGGACCGTCACCTCCGTACCCACAATGATCGCCTCGAGCAGTTCGCGACCGGTCCGATGTCGAGCCTCCGCCACGCCGAGCGCAGCCGGAATCGTCGTCTCGGCCGGATGCGTCGCGCTCACCAGGTGCGTTTCCTCCTGGCCCAGCACGTTGAACATGACGCCGTTGACGAACAGGGCAGCTCCGGCCGGAACTCGCGATCCGTCAGCCAATACCGTGATCTGCCCGCTGATGCCCTCGTCCCGCACCACACTGAGAGCGAGCTGAACATCTCTCAGTTCGAACGCTCCCAGGGCCGTGCCCAGTGAGTTGACCAAGCACTTGCGCGCTGCCACACGCACGTCCTGTGGGGCATCCTCATACTTGAAGCCGTGGATCCAATCGGCCAGTTCCGCGCTCAACGTCCCAGACATCGTCCTCTCCCTCCTGGTCGCACCACAAACTCAAAGCTATCCCAAGCGGTCGCGCCGCACCCCGACGCCGCCGGCATGCTGCCGGGCGGCAAGCGCGAGAAGCGCGACATCCGACGTGTCGATCCGGTACCGGACACGCTCGTCTGGGAGGTTGAAGGCGCCCGCCACCACGCCCTCACGCGCGACCGTGGCGACGATGTCCTCGACGCGCGCGCGTGCCGCGACTTCGTCAAGACCCACCGCGACGGCAATGTCCGTCGTGCCGACGAAGGCCACGTCCACACCAACCTGGAGAATTGCATTGAGTGGGTCCTCGGTCTCGGCGGACTCGATCTGCACCACGATCAGCGGTCCGTCGCGGTGGGCACTCAGATACTCCACGAGCGGCACGCGGCCATAGCCGGCCGACGCCTGCGCCAGACTGACGGAACGCTGTCCGCCGGGCGGATATAGGCACGCATCTCGCAAGGCAGTGACGTCGCGTGCCGCGCACACGTTCGACAGCTGCACGCCGGCTGCCCCGGCCTCGAGCACGCGGTTGATCACGTCCGGCTCGACGTTCGAAACGCGAACGATCACCGGAAACCGCAGCGCCCGCGCATACGCGACGGCGTCGAGCGCGTCGCGTTCGCCAAGTTGTGAATGCTCGAGGTCGAGCACGCCGAAGTCAAAGACGCTGGCCGCGATGTCGATGGTCTCAAAGCCGCGCAGCTTGATGAAACACCCAAACTGCGTGGCACTTTCGAGGGCAGCTCGCATCATCCGCGCAAGCTCAGCATCGGCCGGACCGTAGGCCTCACTCACAGAACCCGCCCCAGCGCCAATGTATGATGAACGGCGGCGCAGATGCCGGAGCACGATGCGGGCGACGACCTGGAACGACATTCCTGACGAACTGGTGCGACCGGGCGTTCGTCGGCGCGCATTCGGCACCGACGCATGCATGCTCGTGATGAACGAGTGCACGCCCGGGATGCAGCTCAGCCCGCATGAGCACGATTTCGACCAGCTCGCGCTCATCATCGAAGGACACGGTCTGTATCACGTCGCAGATATCGCCTACGAGATCGGCGCTGGATCGGTGCTGCTGATTCCCAAGCACACGGCCCACTACATCGAGCCGATCGACGAGACGATTCAAAACCTTGATGTGTTTGCGCCTGCCCGCGAGGACTATCTGCACCTGCTCACGTGGATGCAGGACGCGTTGCCACATTTCAAGGCGTAGGTTCCACTCCCACGACGGACGTCTCGCGACGGTGTCGACAGGCGTTCCTGCGTCACGCGCTCGCGACCGACCCGGCCTGCTCAAAAGCTTCGATCCTGGCGCGCCATTCACGGGGCACCTCAATCGTGCGACTCGTGGTGAAGTCAAACATGACCTGCACCGTCTGGGCGTCGGCCGCGAGACGCTCCCGGTCGTCCCAGATCTCGTGCCCAAACCGGAAGCTCTTGGTGCCGATATGCTCAACTCGCGCACCCACTTCGACAACGGCGCCAAACTCCAGCGGGGATCGAAAGTTGATGGTCGCCGACGCAAGGATGTTCCGCACTTCGGCGATCGCGCTGACGCCAAGGACCTCGCGCAGATACCTCACGCGCGCATTTTCGATTAGCGTAAGGAACACAGCGTTGTTCACATGTCCAAAGACGTCGAGATCGCGCAGTACGATCTCCTGCCGGTGGACGAGTTGGAAGCCGACCATACCCGGATCTTAGCGGAGCCGAGCGAGCGCTATCGACCGTCACGGCCGCTCAACTATCGTATTCGGGGCAAAGTCCGACAGCGCTTCGACACACAACTGGCCGCGATCACGCGCGTCGTCACCAGCCGGTAGGAAATGAAGCACGATCGTGTCCACCCCGGCATCGCGGTAGCGTCGAATCGCGGTACGGCAGTCATCCACCGGGCCGAAGATGACGAGGTCGCGTAGGACGTCCGACGGAATCAGCTCGGTCGCCTGCCGCCGCTGACCGGCGTACCAGGCCTCCGTCATAGGAGCGAGCTGCGGACCGCGCCCGAGCCATTCCTGAAAGCGTCGGTATACCGGAACGGTCTGATAGGCGGCGACGAACCGGCGCGCCACGTGTTCGGCTGCGCCGTCGTCGCGTGCCAGGCACACGAACACGCGGCACGCGATCTCTACACGATCGGCCCGGCCACTTTCGCGCGCGCCACGCTCGACCTCTGCGACGGCCCGGGGAATGTCCTCCGCCGAAAGCCAATTCAGCAGGACGCCGTCGGCCACCGCACCTGCCAGCCCCAGCATCCGTGGCCGCAGTGCCGCAAGGAAGATCGGAATCGGTGCAGCGGGCGGGCGGGCGAGGCGGAAGTCGTGCACGGTCAGGGTCTTGCGCGCGTCAGTGACCTTTTCGCCCCGAAGCGCCGCACGAACGACCGCCGCCACGTCGGCGACACGCTCGAGCGGCCGTGCGAACTCTATCGAGTTCCAGCCACTGACGATGATGTCCGATCCTGCGCCGATACCAAGACACACGCGCCCAGGCGCCAGCTCGGCGAGCGACGCGGCGGTCATCGCAAGCAGTCCAGGTCCGCGGGTGAACGCACTCACGATCCCCACTCCCAGGCGCAGCGTCTGCGAGCTCAGCGCCGCCACCGCAAGCGGCGTGAACGCGTCGTTGCCGTTGACCTCGCCAGTCCAAGCATCGGTGTACCCGAGCGACTCCGCACGAGCTACTATCTCCTGGTGGTCCCGGAGTGAGATGCCGTCAAACGGAATGTCGAAGCCCCAACGTGTCATGCTCGGGGGCGCCGTCATACGACCCCGCCGTCAACCACAAGCACGTGGCCAGTGACGTAGCTTGCGGCGTCCGACGCAAGGTACACGGCGGCGCCGGCGATGTCGGTGGGCTGGCCAAATTCACGCATCGTGATCTGCCGTCGTATCGTGTCGCCGTACGGCCCCTCGAACACCGCACGCGTCTGGTCGGTGGCGATATAGCCAGGCGCGATGGCATTCACCGTCACGCCACGGTGGCTGACCTCCCTCGAGAGCGCCTTTGTGAGGCCGATGACGCCGCCCTTCGACGCGGCGTAGGCAACAGTACGAGCCTCGCCCCGCAGAGGAGTGATCGACGCGATGGAGATCACGCGTCCCTTGCCGCGCTCGAGCATGCCCGGCAACACCGCACGCGTCATCCGAAACGTGCCGCCGAGGTTCACGTCGACGACGCGCTCCCAGTCGTCATCGGTCACCTCGCCTATCAGCCCCGTCGTCAACACGCCCGCGTTGTTGACGAGCACGTCGATGGAGCCCAGCCGGCCCTCGACCGACGCGACGAACGCCGTCACTCCCGCACTCGACCGGACATCACACTCCGCTGCGACGGCGCGCTCTCCAAGCTCGTCAGCGACGCTCTTCACACCGGCGTAGTCGACGTCGCATAGAGCCACCGCCGCGCCAGCGGCATGAAGCGCCTCGGCGATTGCACGCCCGATGCCGCGTGCTGCGCCAGTCACGACGCCGCACCGGCCCGCAAGGATCGCCGCCGGACGGCCGACCTGCTCCCCAGCAGGCATCTAGACGATCGCAATCGGTCGAACCATCGAGCCCGTGGCGCCCACGACGGTCAGCGGCAGACACACGAAGGCGAACTCGTAAACCTTGTCCTGGGCCAGCTCCTCGCAGTTCACCCACTCAAGAATGGGAATCCCGTGCTGCTGTATCAGATATACGTGAACTGGCTGCGGGCTCCCCACGACCCCGGATGGCGCGCACTCGAATGCGACATTGTCAGCTCCCACGGCAACCGGGCCGCGCTCGCGCAGCCATTCCGCGCCGCTCATCGACACGCCTGAGTCCACCGCGGCCGACATCGCATCCATGTCGGGCCAGAACTTCATCTGGCCGGTCCGAATGAGCACCACGTCACCACGGCGCACCTCGGTGCCCTGCGCTCGCACGGCAGACTCCAGATCCTCGGCCGAGATCCCGTGGTTTGCCGCGCAATGATCGACTCCGAGCGCTCCCGGCACGTCGAGCAACACCCCGCGTGCAACGATCGGTCGAAGTGCCGCCGCATCGGAGTTGAGCGCACCGAAATCCCCGAGATGGTCATGCGAGGAATAGCCGCCGTGCCATTCGGCGCGCTCTCCGCACGTCACGTGGCAGAGCGCGTCGATGTGGGTCCCCGTATGCGAGGTCCCCATGATGAGTTCGGAGATGAATCCGTAGTTGATCTGATTGGCCGGCTCGCGTAGGTACTCCTGGTCCTGCTGATTCTGCTCCCCACGAGGGCTGCGGTAGGTGATCACGTCAAAACGTGGATGGACCGGATGGCCAGGCATGCCCCGCCACCATCCTGACTCCAGGCTATAGACGCGCCCCTCGCGCACCAGCGCCATGGCGCTCGCGACCGACTCGGCGGTGATCTCGCTCAAGGCACCGTCGAAGGACTTCCCGCTTTGCGTCCCGCTCATCGTGCGCTCCTCTCCCAGTCGGCTTCAGTCGTTGGTTTCTCATCCGCGCTGCTGCTCTTCAGCCTTATCGAGAGCGTCCTGCTCGGACTCTCCCTTCCGCTTGTCAATGATGCGCTTTGCCTTGTAGGTGAAGGTCGGCAGAGTCCCGGGCTCGAGCAGCTCGATCTCGGCACGGCTACCGAACGCACCGCGAATCGCATCGTCGAGCCGATGTGCAAGATCGACACGCTGATCGTCGCTCAGCTCGGCGCGGGCTTCCACCTTGAGGGTCATCACATCAAGCTCTTGCGGACGGTCGATGATGACCTGGTACTCCCCACATGCGTCCGCAAACGACTTCACGATCTCGTCGATCGCCGACGGGTAGACGTTCGCCGCGCGAACGATGAGCATGTCGTCGGCGCGCCCCAAGATCCCGTCGGGTAGTCGTGCCAACGTGCGACCGCAAGCGCACGCCTCCTCATCGATTCTGGTCAGATCGTTGACCTTGTACCGTAGAAGCGGCGCGCCCTTCGACACCACGTCGGTGAACACGAGCTCTCCGACTTCACCGGGCGCCACCGGTTCACCCGTGTTTACATCGAGCACCTCGCAGATGATCGAGTCCTCGGCGAGATGCCCTCCGGCCATGTGTTCGCACTCGGCCCAGATCATCGTCCCCACGTCCGTGACCCCCCCAACGTCAGCGAACGTGCGGACTGCGGGAAAGAGGTCGTGGAGCCGCTTCTTTGCTTCCGGACCGGCCATGCCGACTTCGCCGCCAGCTATTATCGAACGCACCTTCAGGTCCCTTGCTCGCTCGCCTAAACGAAGCCGATTCCCGAGATGCACGAGGTAGCTCGGTGTCGCATGGAACGCCGTCACACCAAGATAACCGAGCGCCCAGATCTGCTTCTCCGTGTTTCCCATGCCGGCATTCACGACAGTGGCGCCAGTTCTCTGCGCGCCCCAGTGCAGCGCGAGTCCGCCGTAGATCCAGTTGTAGGTCAGGATGTTCTGGTAGATGTCGTCGCGACCGATTCCAACGGCCGAGAACGCCCGGGCGTTGAGCTCCGTCCACGTCTCGATGTCCTCGTCGGTTCGCGGAAGCAGGAGGGGCACGCCGGTCGTCCCGCTCGTTGTCGGCAGCCACGTGATATCGGCCGGCGTGGCGCAGACGTGCTCCCCGAACGGCGGCGAGGTCGCCTGGCTGCTGCGCAGCTCGTCTTTTGTCGTAAATGGAAGCCGGCGTACGTCGTCGAGCGTACGGATGTCGCCGGGCTCAAGGCCCACGTCCGCAAACTTCCTTCGGTAGAACGGCGAACGCGCGTGGACGTGGGCGACCTGTTCGCGCAGTCGTCGCTCCTGCAGCTCGCGGAGCTGGCCGCGGGGCATCGTCTCGATTTCACGGTTCCAGATCATTACCCACCTGATGTGCTCGGCCTGTCGCGACTACCATGGCAGTTCCGGGAGCCGCAGCTCTCTCAGTTGCCCGAGCTCTTCGTCAGTCGGGATCGGAAGCTCTGCCAACGTCGCGACCGTGTCCGGAGAGAACGCCATCCGGTTCTCGACGTCGTTTGGGGAGACGCCGGGATAGAGTGCGACCAGGCGCATCCCTTCATCGCCGAAGTCAAACAGCGCCGAGTCGGTGACGACCAGCGCTGGACCGCCGCCCGGGAGTCCCAGGTCGGATCGGCGCACGTCGCCGCGCCGATGTCCAAACCCGGTCACATAATCGACGTCGGCGACAAACGTTCTGGTGGAAAGGTCGCAGACCAGGATCGCGCGTCCGGCAAACGCACAGTGCTCCGGAAGGGCCAGCGCCCCGCCGAGGCGCTTCCAGGATCCCTCGCCGCCCACGCGGCTCACATTGACGTTGCCCCACCTGTCGATTTGGGCGCCTGAAATGAATCCGACCGAGACGGCTCCGCGAAGGAAGCCGTCCATATTCGCATCAGAGGTCAACAGCGCCGAGGCGTCCCAACCGTAGATCTCGTTGTCGAGCCATCCTGCCGGCGGAGCTTCGATCTCGGGCGCAATGAGCGGTCCGATCTGAATGTCGAAGTCCACCCCGCGAGACCGGGCGAGATGCGCCGCTAAGAGCGGGATTCCTGTAACCAGCTCGTGGGCGCGGCCACTGCTGCCGACGCCGATGAAGCCGATTTCGCCGTCGTGAAGATGCGGCGACAGCGCGACGGCCATCATCTCGTTGGTCGACCACTCGGTCACGCCGTATCGCCTCCGTCGGCGTCGACGCGTCGCAGGTACTCGTCGGGGGCGACGCCGTGAACGAAGTCTCGGAGGTAACTTTGAAGGAGTTCCGGGTCGGCGCTCGCGCGTGCGTAGGCAGCGAGGTGGGAGCCATCCGGGTCGTAGTACCCGTCGCATCCGGTCGGGTGCGCCCCGCGCGGAGCGACGCAAATCGCCGTGATGTAATGCCCTGGGATGACGGTTTCATCGCGATGCTCGACGATCGATTGGTGCGAGTCGATCCGTTCTACGCTCACGATGACTTGCCGAGACGCCGCGGCGATCACATGATCGATGTCGTCAGTGACGTTCGGCGCATGGCGGCGGATGTTGCCGAACTCGTCTGCGCTCTGTGCGTGTAGCAGCGCGATGTCCGGTCTCGCCGCAGGCACGGCAAGAATGGGCGGTCCGCCGAACGGGGAGACGATCTCGCGCGCCACTTCGGCGGCCATCGATGTACCGAGCAGCGCTCGCGTCAGCGCGATCGGAAGTCCGGAAGCTCCGGCTCTGAAGCTCGCGACCAGCGAACTCTCGCTCCAGTCCCGGAACTCCACGGTTCCCTGGACGAACGCGCGCCGCGTCGCCTGCGCCAAGCCGAACGCCCCAAATCCCACGTAGGCCGAGTTGACGCTCCGTACGAGCTGGGCGCCGATGAGAAGGTCCACGTCGAGGCTGCCGATCCAGGTCCAGAGATCAAGATCGCCGGTGCCGCTGCCGGCAAGCGCCCGCGCGAGTGCCATCGGCTTTCGCCGGAGCGTCGCGCCGCCCAGCGCCACCGACGATCCCGGCTCGACGAGCCTGATCGCCTCGGCGATGTCCATCATCTTGTTGCGCATCGGCGAACCCTCCCTAGGTGCCTCGGCCGAGGTTGCGTGCCTCGGCTCGTGCTGACAGGACCGCGATCAGCAGGACGGCGCCGTCGAATACCGGCTCGACCCATAGTGGTACGCCTTTCAAGCTCAGACCCGAGAAACCGGCTGCCAGCAGCAGGATCGCGATGATCATGCCCCAGACGTTGAAATAACCCGGCCGAATCGTCGTTGCGCCGAGGAAGATCGCCGCAAAGGCCGGCAGGAGCAGGTTGATGCCGAAACTCGGATCCGCGGCCCCCGCTTCGCCGAGCTGCATCAGGCCGGCGAGCGCGGCGAACAGGCCCGCGATCGCGAATGCCGCGATCTTGATGCCCTGAGTGCGCACACCGGCGAGCCGTGCGACTCGCTCAGAGCCTCCAACAGCGTAGACGCGGCGTCCAAACGGCGTATGAAACAGGGTGATGTAGACCGCTATCGCGAACGCCAAGTCAAACCAAACGGAGGACTTGACACCCAGGATGTTCGTGTTTGTCAGTGTCGGGATCACCGGCGGCACGCCGGCAAATAGCGTCTGTCCCCCACTCACGCCAACCGTGAGCCCGCTTATCGCAAAGCCGGTGCCGAGCGTGGTGATCAGCGAATGCACGCGCAGACGCGCCACAAGGATCCCGTTCAGGCAGCCGATCGCGATGCCGGTAAGCAGCACGATGATGATCACCGGTGCTCCCGGGATTCCGGACTTCCCGCCCAGCGCGGCAGCTTCGACGGCTGAGAAGCCAAGCACGTAGCCGACCGAAAGATCGAACTCCCCGACGGCGAGCGGCACGAGCAGACCGAGCGATAGGCACGCGAGTACCGACTGCTCCTGAAGGATCGTGACGAAGTTCTGCGAGGTTGCGAAGGTCGACGGCTCGAGGATCGAGAACACGATCACCACGCCCGCCAAGATCAGCAGCACTGCGTAGCGCTCGATCAGGTTCTTCAACCGGCGGCCGGTCGACGTTGCCGTCGCAAGTGCGGCAGGCGCCGCCGCTCCTTCGGTCGACCTTATGGGTTTGTCGTCACTCGCTACCACGCTTACCTCTCTGATCGTCCCTGTGGCGGCGTCGCCGCCTATAGGCTCGCACGGCTGATTGCTTGCTCTGATATCGCTTCGCCCCGCAGTTCTTCAACCACGCGGCCGGCCTTGACGACGATGATCCGGGAGGCAACGCGCTCGAGCTGCTCGGGCTCCGTCGAGATGAACAGAAGTGCGACGCCCGCCCTTGCCAGTCCGCGAAGCACGGCGAAGATCTCCGTGCGTGCACCCGGGTCTACGCCCGCGGTCGGGTCGTCGAGGACGAACACGCGTGGGCGAAGCAGCGCCCACTTGCCCAGGATCACCTTCTGCTGGTTCCCGCCGCTGAGGTTGGCGAACAACTGGTCGGGATCCGGCGGTCGGACGTCAAACGTGCTGATCACCTCCTGGATGTCCTCGCGTGCGGCTCCGCGTCTGAACCAGTAGCGGCCAAGATTAGGAAGCAGAATGTTGTCGCGAACGGCGAGTGTCAACACACCGCCCTCCCGCAGACGGTCGGCCGGGACGTACGCCACCCCAAGCGCGAGCGCATCGCGCGGACCGGCCGACCGATCGAGGGCCTCTCCGCCAACGGTGATGAGCCCGCTGCGACGTCGTTCGACGCCCGCGATCAACCGGCCGATTTCGCTCGCGCCGCTGCCAAAGATGCCGCTGACCCCGAGGATTTCGCCCGCGGTCAGCCGAAACGAGACGTCGACGACCGTCTCCCCGCACACTCGCTCGACGATCAGCGCCGCGGGAGCACTCTCGGTCATGGCTGCCCGTCGTGAGGAGCGTGGTAGCGGCGCGAAGCGCGGAGACTGGCGAACCTCGCCGGCGTCGCGCGCTGACACGGACGCTTCGTCTTCGCCCACGATCTCGCCGACAAGTTGGTCGTGACTACATGTGCCGGTCGGGCCGTGAAACGCCACGTACCCGCCGCGCAGAACCGTGACACGCGTAGACAGCTCCAGCACCTCCTTGAGGCGATGGGTGACCATGAGCACACCAACGCCGTGGCCAGCGGCCAGCCGCACGGCGTCCAAGAAACGCTCCGCGTCGGCCGCAGGGAGCGAGGCCGTGGGCTCGTCGAGCACGAGCAAACGTCCGGCGTCATCCACGTCGGCAAGCGCCAGCGCGAGCATCACCATCGCGCGTTCTGCCGCTGACAGGCTGCCCGCGAGGGTGTCCGGCGTCGCCCTCACGTTCAGTCGCCCCAGAATGCGCTCGGTTTCACGCGCGAGCGCGCGTTGGCGAATCAGCGCCCCGAACCGTGTCGGAAACCCGCGATGGAGTGCCACCGTCTCCGCTAGCGTCAGCATGTCGATGAGCGGCGCCTCCTGGTGGACGACGCGTACACCGAGCTCTGTCGCGGCGTTGGGGGAGTAGTGGCCGAACACGGGTCGGCCGTTGATCTCGATGCGACCACCCGGATCGGGCTCATAGACGCCTGTTATCAGCCTGACCAGCGTCGACTTGCCCGAGCCGTTGGCACCCAGGAGCGCGTGTATCTCTCCAGACTTTACGGTCAGGTCGACGTCGAACAGGACCCGTGCCGGGCCGAAGGTCTTACTCAGACCTTCGGCCCGGAGACGGAGGCCGGCGAGCTCCGACGAAGCGCGATCACCCACGGCGGGCACGCTTCGCGGCTCGTCGTCCGACGCCGTGCTAGCTACTTCAGGCCCCACAACTTCTTGAACTTCGCGATGTAGTTGAACGAGG
>Ga0182024_10021628_pt1 | contig 11657 bp, 11 predicted proteins | sample P32metaG_FD_120480 | JGI IMG/M metagenome (GOLD analysis project Ga0182024, IMG submission 120480) | Permafrost microbial communities from Stordalen Mire, Sweden - P3-2 metaG (Illumina Assembly) | ecosystem: Environmental > Terrestrial > Soil > Wetlands > Permafrost | place: Sweden: Stordalen... | reverse complement strand
TGCAGAATGAATCTTCTCGGTTTGCAAATCGCTTTTCTATGCGGATGGAACCGCATTCGAGAATCACGTTTGTCGGATTGATTTTGAGAAGTGTGATCTGCGCTCCGACCAGGCCGGCCAGCACCTCGTCGAGATTAGAACAACGGCGCGTATCCGTATCCAGATTGTCCGAGGATAAAGCCCCCGTACACGATGAATAATCCCACACCGGCGGCACTTGGATCGTGATTCCAGTAGCCTCGCCAATCCTTCCACCGATCCGCAAGACGATCGTTTTGCCGGACAATTTTCCGTCGCTAATGATTGTTCCGAGGATTTGGATCACAAGCCGGGTCAATTTGCGGATGGTCAAGGACCACCGTTGGGCAGTTTCAGCGGGGCATTGTCGAGTCTTCCGAACATGGCCGCTACTCCAGTTCCCTCAGTGGTTGTCAGTGAGGAATCCCGATTCCGTGGACGTGAGCCAGATATTCCGCGATCTCTCTCGCTCCTTCGACGAAATCATGTCCGTTCGCATGTTGCAGCTCGAGGTGGGATGGGAGGTTTGGCGGAACCGTTTTCACCGCCAACACCGGGCAACTTTGGTTCTCTTCTCCTAACAATGGAGCCAACTCCGGTCGCGGACGTGGATAATCAACATATTGGACGTTCAGCCGCTGTTTGAGCATCGGATAAAATTCCAGAAGCCCGGCCATTTCAGCGCAACCAGGACAGAAGTATGGGCCTTTGCCAGTGTCGAAGAAGTTTGGTTTCGAGAGATACAGTTGATCGCGATTCATAAGATTCCAGAATGAATCTGGCATGTATTTTTTGAAAGTGTATTCTGGGCTGTGAACACTATATGAAGCAAAGCAGTCGTCAAAAATTCATGCACCCTCTCTGTGGCAGGTTTTCAGCAATCCTTCCAGACGCTCACGCCGGACAAGCCCGGCTTGTTTAACGTCCCATATGGCATGCCGCCCATGTTCATGTTCGATTGAAGGCTTTGGGAAACCCACCTCTTTTTCTTATTTGAAGGGCTTTTGCTTTTGGCGTTGCTTGTTCAGCCGACTTCTCCCGGCCAACTTACCGGCCCAGGACCCCTTCCTGGCAAACCATTGGCATCTCCGGTGGCGGCGGCATGTCACGCCTGCGATTTCTCCGGCAGACATACAATAGGGGGCGATTTTTGCCGGATTATCTTTCGGGGAGCAACAGGCTTTTGCGTCAGCCAAAGTAATGGTATGATGGCCTATGCGCAGACCAAATTTACCATGACAACGGTCATTGAGAAATCCGCAGCGGAAGCCTCATCATCGAAGACGGCAACCGCGAAGGCGCCTGACATCGCCTTCGCGTCGGTTCCCGACACGTTGACGACGCTCAAAGTCAATCCCGAGGTCGGGCGTACGCATGCTGAAGTGGACACCCGCCGGAAGGAGAACGGGTATAACGAAGTGACCGAAAAAAAGGGTCACCCGGCCCTCAAATTCCTAAAGAAGTTTTGGGGAATCTCGGCATGGATGCTCGAATTGATCATGGTTTTGTCAGCCCTGCTCGGAAAGTACTCGGACCTCATCGTGGTGGGTGCGCTGCTGGTAATCAACGCCGTGTTGAGCTTCATGCAGGAAAGCCGGGCCGCCGGTGTTGTGGAGGCGCTGCGAAAGCGGATGCAGGTCAATGCGCGCGTCCGGCGCGATTCGAGCTGGCAAGTCATTCCCGCGCGGGAACTGGTCCCCGGCGACATCATCCCGGCGGACGTAAAACTCCTCACCGGAGCGTTGAGTATTGACCAATCGGCGCTGACGGGTGAGTCGAAGGACGCTGATAGGAAGCCGGGCGAAGTGCTTTCGTCGGGGTCCGTCGTCCGGCGGGGCGAAGGCAACGGGGTGGTGATGTTGACCGGGGCAAAGACCTATTTTGGCCGCACGACACAACTAGTGCAGGAGGCGCGTCCGAAGCTCCACATTGAAGCGGTGGTGGCCAAGGTCGTCCGTTGGCTCTTCGTCATCGTCGGCGCGCTGCTTTGCATGGTGATTGTGCTGTCACTGATCCGCGGCTCACCGCTCCTGGAAATGGTTTCGCTCATGCTGGTTCTGTTGATGAGCGCAGTGCCGGTCGCGCTGCCCGTCATGTTCACCGTCAGCATGGCCGTCGGGGCCAAGGAACTGGCAAAGCGCGGTGTTCTTGTCACACGTCTCAGCGCCACGGAGGATGCCGCGACGATGGACGTGCTCTGTGTGGACAAGACAGGCACGATCACGATGAACCAACTCGCTGTCACCGGCGTGATCTCGCTGGAGCACGCTACGGAAGCCGACGTGCTGTTCGCCGGCGCACTCGCGTCGCAGGAAGCCAATCAAGATCCTATTGATCACGCGTTTCTCGCCGCGGCAAAAGATCGGCACGTTTTCGACAATCTTGCCAAAGTGACGCCCGTCTCGTTCGCGCCGTTTGATGCGAAAAATCGGCGGACCGAAGCCGTGGTCGAGCAGAACGGGCAGCGGCAGCGCGTGATGAAAGGCGCCGTGCGCACCATCGCCGAGGCCTGTGGATTCCAGCCCCCCGCTATCGAGGCTCTGGAGGCGCGGGTCAGCGCAGCGGCCGCAAAAGGCTACCGGACACTGGCCGTGGCACGCGGCTCGGAGACGGGTGCGCCAACCTTGGTCGGTTTAGTGTCGTTGTATGATCCGCCACGGTCGGACGCCAAGCAACTCATCACCACGCTCCACGATATCGGTGTTCCGGTGAAGATGCTCACTGGCGACGCACTGCCGGTGGCATGTGAGATCGGGCGCGGAGTCGGGTTGCCCAATATCCGGCACATGGCGGACCTCAAGGCTGGCAACCAGACGGTTGATCTTTTCGCCGGGGCCGATGGGTTCGCGGAGGTATTTCCAGAGGACAAATATACCGTGGTGAAGCACCTGCAGGCTGCGGGTCATGTGACCGGCATGACGGGTGACGGCGTCAACGATGCGCCCGCATTGCGCCAGGCCGAAGTGGGCATCGCTGTCAGCACTGCGACCGACGTGGCCAACGGCGCTGCCAGCGTTGTCCTCACAGAAGCAGGGCTGACAAATATCGTGGCGCTGGTCGAGCAAGGTCGGACGATTTACCAACGCATTCTGACGTGGATCATCAACAAGATCAGCCGGACCATCCTGAAGGCAGCCTTTGTGTCCATCGCGTTCCTGGTGACCGGCAAATTCGTCGTTTCCGCCTTTGCCATGTTGCTGCTGGTTTTCATGACGGACTTTGCGAAAATTTCGTTGGCCACCGACAACGTCAGGCCATCCAAAAACCCGGAGACGTGGAACATCGGAGGCTTCATCACCGTGTCAGTGGTGTTGGGTGTCGCGATGGTTGCCGAAACGCTTCTCCTCCTGTGGTTCGCATGGTCACATTTCGGTTTGGCAACCAACAACAATGCCCTCTGCACGTTCAGCTTTCTGATGTTGCTCTATTTTGCCGTTTTCTCCGTGGTGTCCGCGCGAGAGCGCCACTGGTTCTGGGCAACGATGCCCAGCAAGACGTTCCTCTCAGCCCTTACGGTGGATGCGCTGATGGGCACCGTCCTGACGTTCGTGGGTCTGCCGGGACTCAGGCCATTGCCTTGGTGGCAGATACTGGCGATTTTCGCCTATGCAATGGTCTCGTGCCTGATCGTCAACGACGCCGTGAAGGTCGCAATGATTAAATGGCGAGTTCTTAACGTCGTCGCCAAGAAACCCTTCGATGTGGCCCCGCAGATTGCCAAACGAGCCTATGAATTGTATGAGCGGCGAGGCCGGCAGGACGGTCATGCAGCCGAGGACTGCGGACAGGCGGAGAGGGAGATTCGGAAAACTGCACACAAGAAGTAAGCGTGAACAGGTGATGGCTGCATCGGGACGAGTCAGAATTTCGTGCGCTTCTGAATATGCAAACAGGTGCTTCCAAAGCCCAGGTCCAATGGCTCAACGCCATTCGGAAGGTGGGCAAAGGCGAGCTTGCACTGTGCTCCCCTTCGACACCAATCACTACTCGGTGCCTCCGATTGATGCGCGCATGTTGACCCTTGGTCCGGCCCCTCCCTTGTTTTTGGCTCGACCGCTTGTAGACTATCGGTGACGTTAGGGCATGACGTGCCGAACGAACGACTTCGTGACGATCCTTTCATCGGGTATGAGATCCTCTTCCAGGTTCGGGTCTGGCTAACAGCCCGTTAAAAAACCCGGCCAAATTAGCTGTATATTTGACTGAACAAATTTCGAGCTGGAGCGTCTGATGAACATGGCCATTGGCAAACGCATTCCCAAGCAAAACGAGATGTTCATCCCCGCCGCCCGGGTGATGACCGGCCCCGGGCACCCCTTCTATGCCAAGCTCAACCTGGCGCTGGCGGAGGCGGGCTTCGACGACTTCGTCGAAAAGCTCTGCGCCCCTTATTACAAGGAAGGAGGACGGCCCGGCATCCCGCCCGGCGTCTATTTTCGCATGGTGCTCATCGGCTACTTCGAGGGGCTGGACAGCCAGCGCGGCATCGCCTGGCGTTGCGCCGACAGCCTGGCTCTGCGCACCTTTCTGGGCGTCGGGTTGACCGAAGCCACGCCCGTCCACGCCTCCATGACGATCATCCGCCAGCGCTTGCCTGAATCGGTTTACGACCAAGTCTTTGTCTGGGTGCTCGGCCTGCTGGACGACAAGGGCTTGTTGCGGGGCAAGTCCGTCGCCATCGACGCCACCACGCTGGAAGCCAACGCCGCCATGAAAAGTATCGTGCGCAAAGACACGGGGGAAAACTGGAAAGAATATCTCCAGGGCCTGGCCAAAGCCGAAGGGATCGAAAACCCGACGGAAGAAGACCTGCGGCGGCTGGATCGCAACCGCCCGGACAAGAAGGTTTCCAATCAGGTCTGGCAAAGCCCCTCCGACCCGGACAGCCGCATTGCCAAGATGAAGGACGGGCGCACCCATCTGGCCTACAAGGCCGAGCACGCGGTGGACGTGGTGACCGAGGCGATTGTGGCCACAACCGTGACCTTCGCCGACAAGTCCGATCCGCAGAGCGCCCCCGACACCTTGAGCCTGGCCGGGGCGAATCTGGTTCTGGCAGGCAGTCCAGAAGAGATTAAAGAAGCGGTCCTGGACAAGGGCTATCACGACAACGGCCTGCTGGCGCAGTGGAGGCAAAGCGGGGTGCGCACTTACATTCCCGAACGGCGGCAGAAGAGCCGGCGCTGGACTGACAAGCCGGAGGAACACCAGGCCGCCTTCCGGGCCAACCGTCGGAGGGTGCGAGGCAGGAAAGGCCGACAACTCAACCGCTGGCGCAGTGAACGATGCGAACGAACCTTTGCCCACGTCTGCGAAACCGGAGGAGGGCGGCGAACCTGGGTTCGTGGACAAGTCAACGTCAGCAAGATGCACACCCTCAAATGCGCGGCCTACAACTTGGGCCTGCTGCTGCGCAAAGTTTGGGGGTTCTGCAAACCACGCAACGCGGAAGCGGCGGGGGCGGCTTGGTTTCCAGCGCCCGGTCGTTTTTCATCTTGGCAGCTTTGGCAACGCTTATGGCCGCAAAACCAATTTGGGTGTGGTTGTCGGGCGCAACTGGGATGCTCGTAGTATCGCGGTGGATTGGCTCAGCGATTCGGTTTACAAAGAAATGTTGGAAAAATCGCCATTCTTTAACGGGCTGCTAAGGGCCTAATGCGCTCAAACTGGCCTTTGATCCAGTTGTGGGCGCACACGCAAGCAGCGGACAATTCAAGTTTTTCAAGATGGACCATTTGAGTCCAGAACCGGATCAAGGGGAGTCGAAGCGAGCACCCATTCCAGAGCTGAATGAAGCGAATCTCGAGGAGAAGGCATTGTCCCAGAGGGAAGAGCGGTTCCTGGCGTCTTCCGGTCCACGACGGTGCGGCGGTGAGATTATTTTGCTGGTGGAGGAGGAAGAAGTGCTCCGCAAGCTTTTAAGCAGCTTTCTACAGAATTCGGGATACCGGGTGTTGGAAGCAAGCAACGCCGTGGATGCCATCGGGCTTTGGGAGGAACAACGAGGCGAAATTGACCTCTTGTATACTGATATGACCATGCCTGGAGGATTGAACGGTTCAGACCTGTGCCGCAGGTGTATCACGCGGCATCACTCCCATCATTATTTCGGATTCGCGGAAACGCAGTGGAAGTTGTTTCTCAAAGGATCGGTACGCCAGGCGTAGCCGTTGCTCTACGTTTATCGCGTGCTGCTCACAGGCATTCAGCCCCGAGGCATAACTGGCCAAGTGCGCCCATAAGTCGGTGAGAAGAGCCACATGGCGTTCAAATGGCACGAGCGACGCCATGGGCTCTGTGAGCCATACTACATGAGCCGAAGCTGTCATATAGCCGGCGAGGCCTGTCGCAACCGCGGTGCCGCCATTCACCGCGGCAAACCGGGCAGGGGCGCCTCCCGAAAGCTCACCAAACCCAAGCCTGGAAGCGCGCGGTCGAAAAAACCGAAAACGGCGTCCCGACCTCAACCGGCCTTGGTGAGATCGTGGCTAGCCGTCTATGAAGCCACTAACGCAATACGGGTTAATGGCCGAGAAGCACTGGCGAGAATATGTACCGAGAACGGTCGCGGAACTGGAATTGAAGGGCCAACTCCACACGATGATGTTGGAGCCAGAGGAGAAGACGGAAATCCCAAACTAATGAGCACTTCCCCGGTTCAGACCCTCTGTGAACACGCCGCCGGCAATCGCGCCCATCACCTCAATGCGTTTCGATGCCAGAAGAGCGACCTGAAGGTGTGTTCATCGCGCAAAATGGAGGATGGTGTGAAAACGGGGACTAAGTCAAAAAAGAGCGGTTTTTCGAACCGAGAATCCCCCGCATTTACGAGTGAGATTTTGGTTTTTATGAAAATGGAACGTCCGGATCCGAAGTCAACGACCTCTGGCAAAGCCCTCATCGTCCCCGTATCCCAAATTGCTGGACACTGTGTTTCCGGTGCTTGTACTCATTTCGATGATGTTGTTTTGGTACTGGGCGCCGTCGCACTGCTGGGCATGATCGGATCGCATGTGGCGGCAATTCGATTCTGGCCAAACGGCTGACTAAAATTCTGCAACAGTTAAACCTGGGCGGTTGATGGATGGGCAGGTGAGAAGCGAACGATCAGGAGTTTCCTCAAACCGGTGTGGGAATGGGAAGTTGCGTGAACCGCCAGAAATGGTATTCGTATTGACATAGGATCAACAAGGTTCGACTGCTTTGACTGCTGGGTCAAACGATTTTACCCTGGAAAATGCTGAAAAAGGGTGCGAATTCTTTCCCCCGTTTACCCCCCGCACCTGGCGGGCGCATGATGCCGCATGACACCGCTATAGATTTCTCTCTCTCGGAAGGGCCTTTTTTACGAGGGAGAATTGTTGTTGCTTCTGACTTCGGATCAGAAGGTTGCAGGTTCAAGTCCTGCCGGATGCGCCACATTATCAACGACTTACGAAAATACGCTTCACCGTTTTTCTCCAAAGTAGTATCAAACGTAGTACCGAGCGTGTTTTTCAGTCCGCCTGCCGGGGCAATGTGTCAATGGGTGGATTCTCGATTGAAAAAGTGTCACTCGTGCCATGCTCAAACTGGCCGGTGACGACGATCTTTTTGTCGCAAGCGGCGCAGACCTCGTCAGCGGAGAAAGCCGATGAGGAAAACCAAGCGCCGCCCGCGGCGAACGCGGCGACGGCTGTGAGAATCCTGAGCTTTTTCATGGCATGACGTTAATGACATCATCGAGAATGGCGACTTATTTCCACGGGGGGGGCGGGTCGAAGGACGATTATGAAGCTGACATATCTCACGATGGAGTGCATTGAGGATCATGCTAGGTTGGAGGCGTTTCGAAAAACATCCCCAAATTCGGGGATAAAACGGCAAAAGCAGCATGAATCCGGTATTCGCACAATTCCTCTGGTGGAAAATCTGATGCGTCAGGAAGCCGAAAGAAAGTATCGACGATTCGCACTTCAAAGTTGCCAATAATCGGCTAAAATGATACAAACTGCAGCATGATCACTTGGATGGCGGCCAAACCATCTGCCGTCTTGACCCTTCTGGGCGCGCTGTTCGTTGCGGCGCTGTCCGTGCGCTCCGCGCAAGACGTAAACGCGCCGGCCATTCAAGGGCTGATGGTGGATAATCGACCTTTGACATGGCGGCCCGGGAAGGAATTGAATCTGGGCTCGTTCCCAAGAAATATCGTTTTCAACATTGGGCCCGAGACGAATTCCAGCCAGAAGTTCATCCGTCTTCGCAGCAAACTGGAAGGAATTGACAAGGAGTGGCAGGACGGCGGCGGCACGATGTTTGTCTCGATCCGTTTTTTCAATGGGTCGGGAGATTTGGTGGCGGAAAAATCTTTCGAGGTTCATGGCCAAAGCGGGGGCTGGGATGGTACGTTGGAGAGTTCCACTTTCACCCATCGGCGCGAAACGTTCTCCGCTCCGCCGGATGCCTCACGATTATGGGTCGTTCTTTCTTCCGCCGGCGGACCGACCACCGTAGGTACATATATAATTGACACACTTAATGTATCACGGCTCTCCAGGAACAACGGCCCGCCGGAGGTGTTGCTGCGCTCTCCCATGCCCCAAGAATTAGCGAAGATCACCTCTCTCAACCAAGCGCCTGAAGGTTGGGAGCGTAACGGCACTCGGCCAAGCATGGCGAAGATTGTTGAAATTGGCCAGAATCCCAAGACAAAGGTCCTGGCGGTAGTGGACGATGATCCGATGAGTCATGCGGAATGGTCCAACAACAGAGAAGTGGCAGCGCCCGTTGCTCCCAATGACAATCTGTTGGTAGAATGGGACGAAATGTACAGCATCGGCATAAGCGGCTCTCGATCCGCCTTCTATGAGAGCCTTCCACCGGGCGCCTACCAGTTTCGGGTGGAGGAGGTGTCCGTGTTAGGGAAACCGACTGGCCTCGAAGCAACGCTGGCCGTTCGCGTGCCGCTGCCTTACTGGCAAGCGCCGTGGTTCTGGGCCGTGGTCGCGGCTTTGACCGTGGCTACTTCGGCTCTGAGCGTCCGATATCTGGCCTGGCACAAGATGCGGCGGGCGATGCTCCACCTCGAGCAGCAGCGCGCATTGGAGCGGGAGCGGTTGCGGATTGCCCAGGACATTCACGATGATCTTGGCGCGCGCGTGACGGAAATTTCATTGTTGAGCGGCATGGCCCAAAACACGATCGGATTCTCGGAACAAGCTCGGGCGGAGTTCTGTCGCATCTCCCTTAAGTCCCGAGACCTTGTCGCGGCGCTTTACGAAACGGTCTGGGCGGTGAATCCCGAGAATGACAATCTCGAGGCGGTCGGAAACTATCTGCGCCAGAGGATCAATAACCAATGCACCCAGGCGCAGTTGCGCTGCCGCCTGCATATTTCGCAATTGCCGCGCAACATCGAAATCTCCAGCCGCGTCCGGCACAATATCAGCATGGCAGCAAGGGAGGCCATGCACAACGTGATCAAACACGCCAACGCCTCGCAAGTGACGGTTCACATTTCCTTTGCCGAAATGTTGCTCACCGTGTCCATCCAGGACGATGGGTGCGGCTTCGATATTACGATGCATCCTGCGGGTCATGGCTTGGTCAACATGAAGCGACGCTTGCAGGATATTGGCGGAAGCTGCCTCATCGATAGCTCTCCGACGACGGGCACGACGGTGCAGTTTCGCTTGCAGGTGCGCCCATCCGATGAAGATTCCCTTCGGAGCCAATCCGCAGACTCCGCTGCAACAGCGAGGCCGTGGTAGCCTAAGAAAGCATCATTAGCTATGACAAAATCAGTGGTAGTGGTGGAAGACGACAGGGGCTTGCGAGATCAGATCGTCGCAATCCTACGCACAGCGCCGGACATTAAATGCATTGGAGCTTACGCCACAGCGGAGGAAGCGCTGGCGAAAATCCCCGCTCAAAATCCGGACGTGGTCCTAATGGATATCCGGCTTCCGGGCATGTCCGGCATCGAATGCGTGGGCCAGCTCAAGAAACTGAATTCGGCGCCCCAGATCATCATGGTTACCGTCTATGAAGACACGGACCGTATTTTCAGGGCATTGAAGGCTGGAGCCAACGGCTACCTGGTCAAATCCAGTCCGCCGGATGAACTGCTGGACGCAGTGCGCGATGTCGATACTGGCGGCGCTCCCATGTCCAGCCACATTGCGTGCAAAGTCGTGGAGCATTTCCATGTCCAGGAAGCGGATGATCATGAAAAGAACAACATCTCGCAGCGCGAGCAACAGGTATTAACGCTTTTGGCTTCGGGTTTTATCTACAAGGAGATTGGAGATCAATTGGGAATCGGCGTGGAAACAGTTCGTTCGCACGTGAAGAACATTTGCCAAAAAATGCACGTGCGCAATCGAGTGGAGGCTGTTGCTAAGCACCAGGCAAGAATCAATTAGACGTTTACCGGGCGTCCTGCGAGGCTCGCCGCAGAAAACGGGCGCCGCAGTTTTGTGGCCACGGCGCCCGCTCACCCACCTCTTATCTCGTTGCTACGGTCCGAAGTTCACCTTGAAGAATTGAGCCGGTTCTCCCGACGCCGGAGTTAACATGTAAGGCGATGTGGTTGTAACCACCGTCCAAGGCCCAGTGAGGCTGGTGGCTTGAACCAGCGTCCCGCCGGCTGGCCACGTCAAGGTCAGCGAACCGCCGCTCAATGAGAAACCGACGTTGGGAGGCTCCGATACCGTCAAGGTGGCAGCGGCACTGGGCGTTCCCGAACCTATCGGATTGCTGGCTGTCAGACGATAGCTGCCGGTGTTGGTCAATTGAACATCGGTCAGCGTCAACGTCGCGTTGCTGGCTCCGGCAACGCTACTATAGCTAATTCCATCGGCGCTGAATTGCCATTGGTTGGTGAGCGGGAGGTTGCCGGTAAAGGCAGCCGTAAACGTGACGCTCTGTCCGATATAGGCGTTGGTTGAGGCGGGAGTCGGCTGTTGTTCCACAGTCGGAGAGCTGGCCGCTTCCACAACCAGCTCGACCGGCGCGCTGGTGATTGACAGCGCGTAAGTGCTGTTGTTAAGCACGATCTCGTATTGGTAACTTCCTACCGCCAAGCTACTAACGTTCAACACGTAATTTGTGCCGGTGGAGACGCCGGGGGCGTTGGCCCACCTTGCGCTGCCGCTGCCATTGTCCGTCATCCACTGATAGGTAAATGAGGTGGTCTCCCTGGCAACCAGACCTAATGTGACAGTGTTTCCTTGATAAACAACGTTATTCAGCGCGGCAGGTGTCACACTCGGAGGCCATACCACGGCCGGAACGGCGCCCAGAAGGCCGGCAGCATAATTGGTGGCGATCTGAGTGGCACTTAACAATCCACTCTCCAAGCGGGCGGCCCCGATGTAGCCTTGGAAAGCATCAACAGCGAGATTAGGATTTCCGCTAGATTGTTGCCCTATCGCTCCGCCAACACAAACCACCGTGTCTGGAGTGACGTTAGGACTGGAGGGGGAATGTGAGGTATTGTTTGTGCCATCCTCGTAGCAAGTGATGGTGGTTCCGTCATAAGTCCAAGCCAGGTAATGCCAAACGCCAGCCGTGGGCGGTGTCGCCCAGGGCGTATCGTAACTGCCAAAATCGCCCGACACGGCGCCGCCTCCTGATGTGCAATAATTAAACTCCCGATC
>Ga0182024_10021627_pt1 | contig 11657 bp, 7 predicted proteins | sample P32metaG_FD_120480 | JGI IMG/M metagenome (GOLD analysis project Ga0182024, IMG submission 120480) | Permafrost microbial communities from Stordalen Mire, Sweden - P3-2 metaG (Illumina Assembly) | ecosystem: Environmental > Terrestrial > Soil > Wetlands > Permafrost | place: Sweden: Stordalen... | reverse complement strand
CTGCGGGGCGTGCTACGAGCAGTGCCCGGTGCACTCGATCGAGATGATTCCGGAGGGGGCGCCGACGCCCCCGGAGGCGTTCGTAGCGCCGCCGGATGCGATCGAGGGGCTCCGCTGATGCGCACGACCATCGACGGCAACGGAGCGGCGGTATCGGTCGCCTACCGGTGCAATGAGGTCTGCTGCATCTATCCGATCACGCCGTCCTCACCGATGGCCGAGCAGGCGGACGAATGGTCCAGCCACGGGCAGGCCAACGTGTGGGGGACCGTGCCGGCGGTGATCGAGATGCAGAGCGAGGCAGGGGCGGCGGGTGCGCTTCATGGCGCGCTGCAGGGTGGCGCGCTGGCGACGACGTTCACCTCCTCCCAGGGCCTGTTGCTGATGATCCCGAACATGTACAAGATCGCTGGTGAGCTGACCTCGATGGTGCTGCACGTGGCCGCTCGCTCGCTGGCGGCGCAGGGGCTGTCGATCTTCGGCGATCACTCCGATGTGATGGCCGTGCGCCAGACCGGTTTTGCGCTGCTGTCCTCGGCCTCAGTGCAGGAGGCCCACGATCTGGCGCTGGTGGCGCAGGCCGCCACGCTCACGACCCGGGTGCCGTTCGTGCACTTCTTCGACGGGTTTCGCACCTCGCATGAGCTGAACACGATCGAGCTGCTGTCCGACGATGACGTGCGCGCGATGGCTCCGGAGAAGCTGGTCCGCGCGCACCGCGGCCGGGGGCTGACGCCGGAGCGGCCGTTCATCCGCGGTACCGCGCAGAACCCGGATGTCTACTTCCAGGCCCGGGAGACCGTCAACCCGTTCTATGCCCGTGTTCCCGATGCGGTACAGGACGCGATGGAGAAGCTCGGGGAGCGCACGGGCCGCCGCTACGGACTGGTCGACTACAGCGGACATCCCGAGGCCGAGCGCGTTGTGGTGGTGATGGGATCGGGCGGGGAGACAGTGCGTGAGACGGTGGCCTTCCTGCAGGCGCAGGGTGAGCGAGTCGGCGTCGCCCAGGTCCGGCTGTACCGGCCGTTCCCAGCTCTGGCGCTGCTGGAGGCGCTGCCGGCTAGCGTGCGGCGCGTCGCTGTGCTCGACCGGACCAAGGAGCCGGGTTCGTTCGGCGAGCCGCTGTTCCTCGATGTGCTCGCGGCGCTCACCGAGTCACATGCAGAGGGAAGGCGCGAGCGGATGCCGAGCGTGATCGGCGGCCGCTATGGCCTGTCCTCGAAGGAGTTCACGCCGGGGATGGTCGCTGGCGTGTTCGAGGAGCTCGGACGCGAGCGGCCCAAACGGCGGTTCACGGTCGGGATCAACGACGACGTCTCCGGCACGAGCCTCTCCTACGACCCATCGCTCGACATCGAGCCTTCGGCGACGGTGCGCGCGGTGTTCTTCGGCCTGGGTTCCGACGGGACGGTCGGCGCGAACAAGAACACGATCAAGATCCTCGGCTCCGAGGAGAGCCTGCACGCCCAGGGCTACTTCGTCTATGACTCCAAGAAGTCCGGCTCGCAGACCGTCTCGCACCTGCGCTTCGGGCCACAGCCGATCCGCGCCCCCTACCTCATCTCGCAGGCCAGCTTCGTCGGCTGCCATCACTTCGGCTTGCTCGAGCGCGCCGAGGTGCTCGATCGGGCAGCACCCGGGGCGACGCTCCTGCTCAACTGTCGACTGCCGCCGGATCGGGTCTGGGACGCACTCGCGCGTCCGGTTCAGGAGCAGATTCTCGCCAAGCAGATCAAGCTGTACGTGATCGACGCGGGCCAGATCGCCCGCGACGCGGGTCTCGCCGGGCGAACCAACACGGTGCTTCAGACCTGCTTTTTCGCGATCAGCGGAGTGCTCGAGCGCGACGAGGCGATCGACCGGATCAAGGCGTCGATCGCCAAGACCTACGGCAAGCGCGGCGCTGAGACCGTCGAGCGCAACCAGACGGCGGTCGACCGCTCGCTGGAGCACCTTCACCGCGTCGAGTTGCCCGACCAGGTGACGGCCGAGCGCGAGCTGGCTCCGGTGGTTCCTGCGCACGCGCCGGAGTTCGTGCGCACCGTGACCGCGGCCATGATGGCCGGCAGGGGCGATGAGCTGCCCGTCAGCGCGCTGCCGGTGGACGGCACGTACCCGAGCGGCACGACGCAATATGAGAAACGCAACGTCTCCGAAATCGTGGCGGCCTGGGACTCCGAGCTGTGCATCCAATGCGGCAACTGCAGCTTCGTCTGCCCGCACAGCGTGATCCGTTCCCGTCAGTACGATGAATCGCACCTGGCCGGCGCGCCAGACGGTTTTCGCTCGGCTCCCCTCAACGCTCCCGGACTTCCGGACACGCGTTACACGCTGCAGGTCTATGTCGAGGACTGCACCGGGTGTGGGCTGTGCGTCGAGGCCTGCCCGGTCGCGGCGCCTGGAGACGCGGAGCATAGGGCGATCAACCTCGAGGCGATCGAGCCGCTGATGCCCTCAGAGCGCGAGAAGATTGCGTTCTTCGAGCAGCTTCCTCCCAACAACCGGTCGCGGGTCGACTTCGGCACGGTTCGCGGCACGCAGTTCCTGGAGCCGCTGTTCGAATTCTCCGGCGCGTGCGCCGGGTGCGGGGAAACCCCATACCTGAAGCTCGTATCGCAGCTCTTCGGCGACCGGCTGACGATCGCCAACGCGACCGGATGCTCTTCGATCTACGGCGGGAACCTGCCGACGACGCCATGGACGGTCGATGCCGATGGGCACGGGCCGGCATGGTCTAACTCGCTGTTCGAGGACAACGCCGAGTTCGGACTCGGCCTGCGGCTCGCCGCCGACAGCCACACCGAGATGGCCCGCCGGCGCCTCGAGGATCTCCGCGAGCTGGTCGGCGGGGAGCTGGTTGACCAGATTCTCGAGGCGCCGCAGCTTCGGGAGTCCGAGCTGCGCGCGCAGCGCGAGCGGTTGGGCGAGCTTGAGCGACGGCTCGACGAGTGTGACGATGCGGTCGTCGCGGAGTTGCGCAGTGTCGCCGATCACCTGCTCCGGCGAAGCGTGTGGATCGTCGGCGGGGACGGTTGGGCGTACGACATCGGGTCCGGCGGCCTGGATCATGTGCTGGCCAGCGGACACAACGTCAACGTGCTGGTGCTCGACACCGAGATCTACTCCAACACGGGCGGGCAGATGTCGAAGGCGACGCCGCTCGGCGCGGTGGCGAAGTTCGCGTCTGCTGGCAAGACGATGCCCACCAAGGACCTCGCGCTTCAAGCGATCTCATATGCCAACGTGTACGTCGCCCGGGTGGCGATGGGCGCCGACCCCCAGCAGACTTTGAGTGCTTTCCGCGAGGCCGAGGCCTACGACGGGCCTTCGTTGCTCATCGCCTACAGCCACTGCATCGGGCAGGGGATCGACATGCGAAACGGGCTCGACCAGCAGTACAAGGCCGTGGCGAGCGGGCACTGGCCGCTGATCCGCTATGACCCGATGGTGCGTGCCGGGGGCGGCAACCCGTTCTTACTGGACTCGCCCCGGCCGCGGGTGCAGCTGAGCGACTACCGGAAGGGAGAGCTGCGCTTCCGCGCACTGTCCAAGCGAGACCCGGCTGAAGCCGAGCGCTTAGGCGACCTCGCCCAGCAGACGGTCCTCCGGCGCTGGGAGGTCTACGAGGAGATGGCCACCCGCAGCGCCGCGGACTTCCCGTCCGACGCCCGGAGAAATCACCGCTGATGGAGCTATCGACCAACTACATGGGCCTCGAGTTGCGCAACCCGCTCGTCGCGTCCGCCTCGCCGCTGTCCCACACCGTTGACGGCGTCCGGCGGCTTGCGGACGCTGGAGTCGGCGCGCTGGTGATGCACTCGCTGTTCGAGGAGCAGCTGCGGGAGGAGGCCGAGCTGGACGCCCGGATGGCCGACGCCGGCAGCGAGAGCTTTGCCGAATCGCTGTCGTATTTTCCGGAGGCAGCCGAGGAGGATTATGGCCCACGCCGCCATCTGAGTCTGGTGGAGCGCGCCGCCGCGGCGGTCGACATTCCCGTGATCGCCAGTCTCAACGGCGTCACTCCGGAAGGCTGGGCCGACTACGCGCGCGCGATGCAGGACGCCGGCGCTGCCGCGATCGAGCTGAACATCTACTACCTCCCCGGCGACCCGACCATCCCCGGCCGCGACGTCGAGCAGCGCTACGTGGACGTGCTTCAGCGCGTCAAGCAGGCTGTGACCGTGCCGGTGGCGGTCAAGCTCGGCCCGTACTTCAGCTCGACCGGCGAGATGGCGCTGCGGCTCGACGAGGCCGGCGCTGACGCGCTGGTGCTGTTCAATCGCTTCCTGCAGCCCGATGTCGACACGGAGGCGCTCGCCATGGTGCCCGGTCTCGCGCTCTCTCGCCCGGTCGATGGCCTGCTCTCGCGCACGTGGATCGCACTGCTGCGCGGCAGGGTCCACTGTGCGCTCGCGGCCACGACGGGAGTCGAAGACCCGGCCGACGTCGCCAAGTACCTGCTCGCGGGCGCGGATGTGGTGATGACGGCCTCGGCGTTGCTGCGCCACGGCCCCGAGCACGCGAGAGTGCTCCTCGACGGACTGTCGGCATGGATGGCGCGTAAGGAATTCCGAGCCGTCGATGAGCTCCGCGGCCTTCTGTCTGTGCCGCCGGAGAGTGACGCGACGGCCTTCGAGCGCGCGGGATATGTCACGGGGCTGCGGGCTGCCAACGTCCGTGCCTACGGTGCCTGGTGACCCTCGTGCGGGTCGCGCTTTTCATCACCTGCTTTAACGACACCCTGTTTCCGCAGACCGGGCGCGCGGTCGTAACGCTGCTCGAGCGGCTGGGGTGCGAGGTCGACTTTCCCGAAGCGCAGACCTGTTGCGGCCAGATGCACACCAACACGGGCTATCGTGACCGGGGGCTTACGTTGGCGCGGCGGTTCGAGCGGGTGTTTGCGGACGCCGATGTGGTCGTGTCCCCGTCGGCGTCGTGCGTGGCCTACTTGCGCGAGAACGGCGCGGGGCTCAACGGTCGCCTGGCCGAGCTGACGGAGTTCCTGGTTGACCGGCTGGGGACGGAAGACGTTGGCGCCACATTTCCGCACAAAGTCACGTTGCACCCGACTTGTCACTCAGTGCGGCTGATGGGCATTGGCGACCGCCCGCGGCGTTTGCTGGAGCACGTGCGCGGGATCGATCTCGTCGATCTTGATGATGCGGCCGTGTGCTGTGGCTTCGGTGGGACGTTCGCCGTCAAGAATCCTGACACCTCGATGGCGATGCTGTCCGACAAGCTGCGCGATGTGCTCAACAGCGGAGCGGAGGTGTGCACGGCCGCCGACAACTCTTGCCTCCTGCATATCGGGGGGGCGTTGCGACATCAGCGTGCCGGGGTGCGGGTCATGCACCTGGCCGAGATCCTGGCGGCGACGTGAGCAAGACCGGTTTTCCCGCCGCCGCGCGTGAGGAGCTCGCTGACACGCAGATGCGCCGCAACGTGGGCAAGGCCACCAGCACGATCCGCGCGAGGCGGGCCGCGAGGGTGGCGGAGGTGCCCGATTGGGAGGCTTTGCGGGATGCCGGCGCCGGGATCAAGGCTCGTGCGATGGCGACCATGCCCGAGCAGCTCGAGATGCTGGAGGCGTCTGTCACGCGGGCGGGGGGGCAGGTGCATTGGGCGCGTGACGCCGCCGAGTGCAACGCGATCGTGGGTGGGATCGCCGCTGGGCACGGCGCGACTGAGGTGATCAAGGTCAAGTCGCTCGCGACGGACGAGATCGGTCTGAACGATGCGCTGGCCGCGCAAGGCATCGAGGCGATCGAGACCGACCTGGCGGAGCTCATCAACCAGCTCGGCCATGACACTTCATCGCACATTCTCGTTCCGGCCATCCATCGCAACCGGGCGGAGATCAAGCTGCTGTTCGAGCACACGATCGCGCGTGGTGAGGATCTCGGCTGGGACATCACGGCGATCGCGGAGGCCGCCCGCCGCCATTTGCGCGAGAAGTTCCTCTCGGTGCCGGTGGCGATATCGGGAGCGAACTTCGGCGTGGCCGACTCGGGCACGATCTGTGTCGTGGAGTCCGAGGGCAACGGGCGGATGTGCGTCACGCTCCCGCGGGTGCTGATCACGGTGATGGGAATCGAGAAGGTGCTGCCGGAGTGGCGCGACCTGGAGGTGTGCCTGCAGCTGCTGCCTCGCTCCGCCACGGGCGAGCGGATGAATCCGTACACGTCGCTGTGGACCGGCGTGCACGCCGAGGACGGACCGCAAGAGTTCCACCTCGTGTTACTCGATAACGGCCGTACCGACGTGCTCGCCGACGAGGTGGGCCGCCAGGCGCTGCATTGCATCCGGTGCTCAGCGTGCCTGAACTCCTGTCCGGTTTATTCGCGCGTCGGCGGACATGCCTACGAGTCGGTGTACCCGGGTCCGATCGGGGCGATCCTGACGCCGCAGCTGCGCGGCCTTGAGAACGCGCCGACGCTGCCGTGGGCGTCGTCGTTGTGCGGCGCCTGCTACGAGGTCTGCCCGGTCAAGATCGACATCCCGTCGGTCCTTCTGCACCTGCGTGCGCGGGTCGTGCGCGAGTACAAGAGTGGGCGCTCAGCCGAGGCGCTGGGGATGGAGGCGGTCGGCCGCGTGTTCGGCTCCCAGGCATTTTACGAGCGGGCTCAAAAACTCGCGCGGCTCGGGCGCGGACCATTTGTCACTGCCGCGCTCCCCGGCTGGTCGGCGATGCGCGGCCTCCCGGAGATCCCGCAGCAGAACTTCCGGGAGTGGTGGCACGCGCGCCCGTCACGGTCTGTCGGCGGCGACGGGCCGACGCCGTGAGCGGCGGCCGCGAAGCCGTGCTGGCGCGCGTGCGCGCCGCCCTGGGCCCGGCGCCGGACATCCCGGAGATCCCGCGCGCCTACCGCCAAGCGGGCGCACTGGGCGCGGGCGGCGATTCGGTCACGGTGGATCTCTTTTGCGCTCGCGTCGCGGACTATCGGGCCACGGTCAGGCGAGTGCGCGGCGCCGAACTGCCGGGCGCGCTGACGGCCGCCTGCGAACAGCGCGAGGCCCGCCGCGTCGCCGTCCCCGCGCAGGCCCCGCCATGGACGGTCGAGGGCGTTGAGTTGGTGCGGGACGAACCCCCCCTCTCCCCTCGCCAGCTCGACGAGCTGGACGGTGTGCTGTCGGGATGCGCGCTCGCCATCGCCGAAACGGGCACGATCGTTCTCGACGGGGCGGGTGTCTCCGGGCGCAGGGCACTCACGCTCGTGCCCGACTACCACCTGTGCGTCGTCAGATCGGCAGACATCGTTCCGTCCGTGCCCGACGGGGTGGCCGCGCTGGCCCGAGGCGCCGCGGAGGGGCGGCCGATCACCTTTATCTCGGGCCCGTCGGCCACCGTGGACATTGAGCTCGTCCGCGTCGAGGGGGTCCACGGCCCGCGCACGCTCGATGTGTTCGTCGTCGAGTCCCGAACCAGCGGACGTGAATAGTTCGGCGCGACGAAGGTTAAACCTCGAATTGCGAGCCATTCGAAGTGATACAGTTTTAGTTGGAGTCGTTTGGACGTTGAACGCGATTCCAAATTGAGATCTCCAGCCCGCGTTCGTGGGGTGGGTGGTTGGTTCTTGCAGCAAAAGGCTGACCTCATCTCGTTTCCTCGGACCTCGCTTCTCTCAGGTGAGGGTCCCGCGGATTCCCAGGTGAGGGTCCCGCGGATTCCCGAGCCGCAGCACCGATGACGGAGGTACAGCTATGCCCACTGACACTGGCTACAAGGAAGCTCGAGCGATCTCGGAGGCGGCTCGGGAGAAGGATTGGGAGCTGCCCAGCTTCGGCAAGGGGCTCTACCTCGGGCACTTCCACCCTGAGCTGATCTCGCCGCAGCCGGATCTGCCGCCCGACGCTGTCGAGAAGGGGGAGCGTTTCCTCACCATCCTGGGCACGTTCCTTGAGAAGGAGGTCGATCCGCAGGCGATCGAGCGCGACAACAAGGTCCCCGACGAGGTAGTCAACGGATTCAAAGCGATTGGCGCCCTGGGCATGAAGGTGCCCGAGACGTACGGCGGCCTTGGCCTTTCGCAGGTCTACTACAACCGCGCGATGATGCTGATCGGGACCTGTCATTCGAGCCTGTCGACGATGTTGTCGGCGCACCAGTCGATCGGGCTGGCGCAGCCCTTGCTGCTATTCGGCTCCGAGGAGCAGAAGCGTGAGTGGCTGCCGAAGGTCTGCAGCTCGCAGCTGTCCGCCTTCGCGCTCACTGAGCCCGGCGTGGGGTCCGATCCTGCCCGGGTGACGACCACCGCGACCCCGACCGAGGACGGCACGGGCTACGTTCTCAATGGTCGCAAGCTGTGGACGACGAACGGGACCGTGGCCGAGGTGCTGGTCGTGATGGCCAAGGTGCCCCGCAGCGAGGGTCACAAGGGCGGCATCACCGCGTTCATCGTCCCCAGCGAGACCGACGGCGTGGTCGTCGAGGCGCGCATCGAGTTCATGGGGTTGCGCGGGATCGAGAACTCCCAGACGCGGTACACCGACGTCTATGTCCCGGCGGGAAATGTGATCGGTCGCGAGGGCCTGGGGCTCAAGATCGCTCTGGCCACGCTGAACACCGGCCGCCTGGCAATTCCGGCCATCTGCGTCGGGGTCGGCAAGTGGGCGACGAAGATCGCCCGGGAGTTCGCCAGCCAGCGAGTCCAGTGGGGTAAGCCGATCGGCGAGCACGACGAGCCCGCGCAGCGGATCGCGTTCATCGCCGCGACCGCTTTCGCGCTCGAAGCCATGGTCGACGTGGCCAGCCGGCTGGCGGATGAGAAGCGCAACGACGTGCGCATCGAGGCCGCCATCGCCAAGCTCTACGGTTCGGAGATGGGCTGGCGCATAATCGACGAGCTGATGCAGGTGTGCGGTGGGCGCGGCTACGAGACGGCCTCATCCTTGGAGGCCCGCGGCCTGCGCGGGGTGCCGGTCGAGCAGGTCCTGCGCGACATGCGCGTCAACCGGATCTTCGAAGGCTCGACGGAGATCATGCATCTGATCATCGCCCGCGAGGCGATGGACCAGCACCTGCACGTGGCAGGGGACCTGCTGGAGGCCGATCTCCCGCCGCAGCGCAAGGCGAAGGCACTCGGCAAGGCCGGGGCCTTCTACGCCAGCTGGTACCCCAAACTCACTGTTGGCCGCGGCCAGGCCCCCCAGTCATATGCCAGCTTCGGCGAGCTGGCGGGGCAGATGCGGTTCGTCGAGCGGGCCAGCCGGAAGCTGGCGCGCTCCACGTTCTATGGCATGGCCCGCTGGCAGGCCGGCACCGAGGACCACGGAGCCTTCCTGGGACGGATCGTGGACATCGGAGCCGAGCTGTTCGCGATGTCCGCGACCGTCGTCTACACCCAGACGGCGATCCGGGAGCATCCCGAGCGGACGGCCGAGACCCAGGAGCTGGCGCAGGCGTTCTGCGCCCAGGCCCAGCAGCGCACGGAGACGCTCTTCCACCAGCTGTGGAGCAACGCCGACGGGGTCAACCACCGCCTGGCGGTGGACGTCCTCAAAGGCCGGCACGCCTGGCTGGAGGCGGGCATCATCGACCCGTCCATCGGCGACGGGCCGATGGTTCCGTCGGCCGAGACAGACCGGGGGATTCCGGTCGCAGGCGCCGCGCCGACGGCAGGGTGACCTCATGAGCCTCTCCCACGTTTGGCCGCAGGCCCATGCAGAGGACCAGGGGCGACGGCGTATCGGTGACTACGATGAGACGCCGCCGAGGATCAACGGCATCGACGACCTGAAGGCCCACGCGGGCGAGGACCTGGGGGTGACCAGCTGGCACGATGTCACTCAGACCGTCGGCGCCGTCGACGACGTGCCGGCAGGCGTTATGGTGACCTCCGCGGTGAGCTTCGAACGCGAGGGTGGTGAGAAGCCCGTGTGCGTGGCGGAGACTCTGATGTTGGCCTACGCGAGCTGAGGCCCTCCGGCGTTGAAGCCCGGGACGCCCGCATCGCCCGCGACGCCGCCGTGATGACCGCGGACAGCCGCGTGATCCCCGCTTCGGCGCTCGAGCTCCCACCGGTGGTCAGAGACGTTCTGCTGCGCGATGGGATGACCCTGCGGTTGCAGGCCCCGACGCCGGTGGACGCCGACGACATCAAGGCGTTCTATGACGGCCTCTCGCCGGAGAGCCGCTACCTTCGGTTCCACGGTTTTGGCCGCACCGACACCGTCGCGCGCGCGGACGCGGAGGCCACCGGTGTTGATCGCCTGACGTTGATCGCCCGGCGCGATGGCAGCGTGGTGGCTGTCGCCGGCTACGTCGGGTTGCGCGAGCCCGGCGTTGCCGAGGTGGCGTTTGCGGTGGCTGATGATGATCAGCACCGTGGTATCGGGATGCGGATGCTCGAGCAGCTCGCGGAGATCGCCGCGGATCGCGGGATCCACCGCTTCGACGCGTCGGTGATGGCCAGCAATGGTCCGATGCTGCGCGTGTTTGAGCATGCCGGCTTCGCGGTACGGCGCCGGGGTTCGTCTGGCGAGCTGACGGTGTCGCTGGATATCACCCCGACCGAGGCCGTACTGGAGCGGATCGGCCAGCGGGACCATTTCGCGTCGATCGCGTCGTTGCGACCGATCCTTGCGCCGTCGTCGGTGGCCGTAGTCGGCGCTGCGGCCACGCCGGGCAACGTCGGCGGCGCGGTCTTGGCGAACATCATCGGCGGCGGCTTCAAGGGTGTGGTCACACCGGTCAACCGTGCAGGGGGTGTGGTGTGCTCGATGCAGGCCGCCGGCAGCCTGGCCGAGCTGGAGGCGACTCCCGAGCTCGTGATCATCGCCGCCGTCGGCGATGACGTCCTCGAGCTCGCCGCCGAGGCTGCCGCCAGGGGAGCACGAGCGCTCCTCGTTCTCCCCGCTGGTCCTGAGCAGGAAGGGGGTGAGGCGTCAGCGGCGCGAGAGGAGCGGTTGCTCGAGATCGTTCGGGGTGGGGGTTTGCGGATGGTCGGACCGAGCTCTCTCGGGGTGCTGAACACCGCCGCCGAGGTCAGCTTGAACGCCACGTTCACGGGCGCCAGGGTGCGCGCCGGGGGTCTGGCGATCTGCTCGCCATCCGGGGCGATTGGGATCGGGCTGCTCGGTCATGCGGCGGCTCGGCAGCTGGGGGTCTCGATGTTCGCCTCGCTGGGCAACCGCGCCGACGTTTCGACCAACGACCTGCTCGAGTGCTGGGAGCAGGACGAGCGCACGTCCGCGGTGATGCTGTACGTGGAGTCGTTCGGCAGTCCCGAGCGCTTTACGCGAATCGCCGGGCGCGTTTCGCGCAGTAAGCCGATCCTGGTGGTCAAGGGGCGGCGACGGGCCGAGCGGGTGCTCAGCGAAGCGCGCTCGCACACGGCGGCGGCGCTGCGCAGCGACGCGGCCGTCGACGCGCTGTTGCATCAAGCGGGGGTGCTGCGGTTCCGCAGCGGCGAGGAGTTGTTCGACGCCGCCGAGTTCTTTGAGCGCCAGCCGCTGCCGAGCGGGCGGCGGATCGGGATCGTGAGCAGCTCGGCGGGTGTGGCGACGCTCGCCGCCGACGCGTGCGCGACGCGCGGGCTGGACGTGACAGACGCGAGCGAAGCGCCGAATCCCCTGGTCTTGGGGATCAGCGCCGGACCGGACGACTACGCGGCGCGCATCCGCGAGTTGCTCGGCGATCCCGGCATCGATGCGCT
>Ga0182024_10021626_pt1 | contig 11658 bp, 12 predicted proteins | sample P32metaG_FD_120480 | JGI IMG/M metagenome (GOLD analysis project Ga0182024, IMG submission 120480) | Permafrost microbial communities from Stordalen Mire, Sweden - P3-2 metaG (Illumina Assembly) | ecosystem: Environmental > Terrestrial > Soil > Wetlands > Permafrost | place: Sweden: Stordalen... | reverse complement strand
GTGGCCTGAAACTCGGTCAAAATCAAAACGATGACAAACGCCGCGGTCAAACCGGCTACCACGAGATTCAGGCGAGTGCGCAGCTTCATCGATGTGACGGATGGTAGCAGGGCGACAACTCATGATAATCATGAGGTGGGTTTCATGATGTTCACCTTTCCGGGATGCCAGGCAAAGTGGAACATGGCTTGGCGGTGGTGCCCCCTTTGCCGCCGTTGTTCGAGTTAACAGTTAGGAGCAGGCATATGAAATGGGAAACCCCGCAAGCCGTTGATTTCCGTTTTGGTATGGAAATCACGATGTATATCGCCAATCGCTGAAGCCTCCAGGGCGTCAGCTCGCCTCGGCGGGCTGATGCCCTCTTTCCTCGCCGATTAACATGAGCAGGTACGCCTCGCGCGTACTGCGCGCTTATGACTAATAGTGTCTCCAGCACCCGCCCCGCGCTGGGCCGCGGTCTGCGGTTTCAATGGGAGCCTGCGCAGAACGCCCATGTGCTGCTGTACCCGGAAGGAATGATCAAGCTCAACGGCAGCGCTGGTGAGATCATGAAGCGCTGTGATGGCAAACGGACCGTCGCCGACATCACCGCCGAGCTCGAACGGACCTTCGCGGCTCAGGGGCTCGACAAGGAGGTCGAGGCATTTGTCGCCATGGCCGTGGAAAAACGCTGGCTGGAGATTCAGCCTTGAACGCGGTCCTTCAGCCGGAAATCCGCAATCGCCCCGGCCCACCCCTGTGGCTGCTGTTCGAACTCACGTACCGTTGTCCCCTGCACTGCGTGTTCTGCTACAACCCGACCGATTTCAAGAGTGTCGGCGCCGAGCTGACGACCGAGGACTGGATACGGGTATTGGGCGAAGCACGCGCCCTCGGATCGGTGCAGCTGGGGCTTTCCGGCGGCGAGCCGCTGGCCCGCGACGATCTGGAACCCATCGTCGCCGAAGCGCACGCATTGGGTTATTACACGAACCTGATCACCTCCGGAGTCGGATTAACTGAGGCGCGGCTGCAGGCGCTCAAGCGCGGCGGCCTCGATCACATTCAACTCTCGTTCCAGGACAGCACGCGGCAAATGAACGACTTCCTGAGCAGCACGCGCACCTTCGAACTCAAGGCCAAGGTCGCGGGCCTGATCAAGCAGTATGACTATCCGATGGTGCTGAACGTGGTGCTGCATCGGCTCAATATCGACCACGTCGAGGAAATCCTCGAGATGGCCGAGCGGCTCGGCGCCGATTATGTGGAGCTTGCCAATACCCAGTACTACGGCTGGGCAGCGCGCAATCGCGATCAGCTGCTGCCGAGCCGCGAGCAGCTGCAGCGGGCCGAAGCGGCAACGCAGCGATTCCGTGAGCGTGTCGGGCAGCGGATGCGAATATTCTTCGTGGTGCCCGATTATTTCGAGCGCCGACCTAAGCCCTGCATGAATGGTATGGGCTCGATTTTCCTGACAATCACTCCCGACGGTACGGCGCTGCCCTGCCATGCCGCCCGGATGTTGCCGGGGATCGAGTTTCCGAATGTGCGCGCCTCGAGCGTCGAGTCGGTCTGGTATGACTCGGACGGCTTCAATCACTTCCGCGGTGACTCGTGGATGCGAGAACCCTGCCGCAGTTGTCCGGAAAAGCACAAGGACTTCGGCGGCTGCCGCTGTCAGGCCTATATGCTGACCGGCGATGCGGCCAATGCGGACCCGGTATGCGATCTCTCGCCTTATCACTCTATAGTTACTGAAGCAGTGGCGCGTGCGGACGCAGCTCCTCCTTCTCTGGAAAGGCCGCTGATCTTCCGGGATCATCGCTGATCCGCTCGATCGCTATACCGTTGGCAGGGCGCTGTAGCAACCCCGCGCCTGTAGTCCCGGGCCGACGACAGTTGCTGTAAAGCGCCGCTGTCGACAGGTCCGCAAGCTCGGCAGACTCCTCGGGAAAGAACTCCAGCGAGGGAATGCTCACATGGTCGCACCATCCATAGTCGAAGCCGCTGCCGTTGAAGACAGCGGAGCATCGGCAGTCTCGTGGCCCGCGATCTTCGCGGGCGGCGCCGCTGCCGCGGCCATCAGCTTAATCCTGCTTGCGTTTGGCGCCGGCGTAGGCTTCTCCGCCGTTTCGCCGTGGTCGAGCGGCGCCGCAATGACGGCGTTTCACATCTCGACCGGTCTGTATTTCATCGTCATGGCAATGATTGCATCGAGCATCGGCGGTTATCTCGCGGGGCGTCTGCGAACTCGCTGGCGCGGCGCACATACACGTGAAGTATTTTTCAGGGATACGGCCCACGGGTTGCTTACATGGGCTTTCGCGACGCTGCTGAGTGCTGCGGTGCTCAGTTCCGCGGCAGGTTCGATCGTCGGCGGAGCGACCTCGGCTGTGTCTAAAGGCGCGGGCCAGTCGGCGGGTCTGCTCAACGGCACCGTCGAGACGCTGCTGAGGGGCGACGCCGCCTCGATGCGCGATGCCAGCGCATCAATGGCGGCACGCAATGAGGCCAGCCAGATTTTTGTCTCGTCATTCCAATCCGGCGGAGATTTCAGCGCCGCCGATCGCGCCTACCTGACTCGTCTGGTGGCGGAGCGCGCCGGTATAAGCCAGAGCGAGGCGGAGCAGAAAGTATCGGCCGCTATCGAGCAGGGCAAGGCAGTGGTAGACAGAGCGCGCAAAGCCGCCGCACAGCTTGCACTGTGGCTGACGGCATCGCTATTGGTCGGTGCTTTCAGCGCCAGTCTCGCCGCAATCGAGGGCGGCGGCCTGCGCGACGGTACATGGAAATATCAGGTCTAACCAGGAGGGGTATCAACGATGGGACGCTCAATCATATTGTGGATGCTCGGCGTGCCGATTCCGATCATCATCCTAATCGCGCTGATCTCGCGCTGATCTCGCGCTGATCTCGCGCTGATCTCGCGCTGATCTCGCGCTAGTCGCGGGCCGTGGCGCCGTGCTATTTGACCAGCGCAGCTCCAGCGCCGCAGACGACCTCGTCCTGCGAACCGGTGCCCCCCGAACAGCCGATTGCGCCGATGATCTTGCCGTCCTCGATCAGCGGGATGCCGCCTCGCGAGGCCACCACGTCATCAAGAGTCAGCACGTACTTATTGTCTGACTTCTGTACGGCATCCTCAAATGCCTTGGTTGGACGGCGGAATTTGGCGGCCGTACGGGCCTTGTGTTCGGCAATAGCAATGGACGCCAGCTGCGCGCCATCCATGCGCAGAAAGGCGACCAGATTCGCTCCGGAGTCGACCACGGCAATGTTCATGGCCCAGCCCTTCCGGCTGGCTTCGGTAGCTGCTGCCTGGATCAGCGACTGAGCACGCTGCGCGGTTATGGGCGCGCCGTACGGCTCATTGAAAGGCATCTTGTCGGGAATGTTGTCAAGCGGCGAAGGCGCGGGTTGCTGCGCGTACAGACTTGAGGCCGTCAGCAACACCGTGCCGAAAAACAGTAGCGAAACCTGGCGACGCATGAGTAGCCCTCCCAGATCGGCCAGTGGATACTCTACTCGATGAGTGCCTGCGCGATAAAGGGCAGACTTTCGTCCATTCGGTAGTCGACGCCCGAGTGGTTATCGGCAAACTCGTCATAGCGGTGGTGAATGCCGAGCTGCTTCAGCCGCCGGGCAAAGCGCCGCGCGCCGTACAGCAGCCGATACTGATCCGCGGTTCCACAATCTATGTACAGTGCCTTCAGGCGGCGCAGGTTATCTGCCTTGATTTCAAGCATGACCAGCGGATCGTGCCGCAGCCAATTCGACCACCGCGCTTCGATCAACTCGCATGTGTCGAGCGTTACCGGCAGCCGTACACCTAGGAATTGCGAGGGGTCCGGATCGTAGCTCGCGGCCATGGCGAGAATGTTAAATACGGCGGAGGCATCGTCCGGCTGCTTGGGAGCTGCTTCCAGTTCGCTCCACCATCGTTCGATGGAATTGCCGGCTTTTGCCAGCCCTTGCAGCGCGATCGGCATGTCGGGCAGGTAGCACCATTCGAATGCCATGTCGCCCGAATGGCAGGCGGCAGCGGCCCAGACTTCAGCGTGCAGCAGGGCATGTACGATTGCGCCATAGCCGCCGGAACTCTTGCCGAAGACGCCGCGCCGGCCTGCGCCACCACAACCGAACTGATGCTCCACATATGGCAGCATTTCGTCGATCAGATAGTTTTCCCATGGTCCCATGGCGGTCGAATTGATGTACTGGTTGCCGCCGAGTCGCGTGAAACAATCCGGAAAAGCCACCACAACCGCGGGCATCTTGCCTTCGCCAATCAGCCGGTCGAGCCGCTCGGGGACATTCTCCTGAAATGGCGCCCAACCGGTGTGCGACAGTCCGCTGCCGGTAAATCCAACCAAATCCACCAGCAGCGGCAGACCGCGGCCGGTCTGTCCCGCCGGAACATAGACATCGACCAGCCTGGTCGACGGATCGCCCAGCAGATTGCCTCGAAGGACGGTGCTGTCGACCGACAGGCGATGGACCATCCCCGCGGCCCCGAAATATTTGCGCACGCGATACTCCTGCAATCGGTTGTGAGGCTATCTTAGCCAAGCGCTTATTGTATTTCTGCCCTGAGCCGGTATCGTCAGCGCAGATAACCCATGAGGCCGTTGCTTCTGCACTCAAGGTCCGACAACATCGCATGTCCCGGTTGCGGGCTTTTGCAGCGGTTGCCGCAGCCGCGGCCGCATACCGTCACCCAGTGCGTACGCTGCGGACTCGGTCTATCGCAGGACGCCTATGCCGGCCTCGAGGCGCCGCTGGTTTTCGCCGCCGCTGCCTTACTGCTGCTGTTGCCGGCTGCCATGACACCGCTCATGAGCTTGATCTCGTTCGGGACTCAGCGGCAGAACTGGCTGCCGACCGGCGTAGAAGCCTTGTGGAGCGATGGGTTCGGTGCGCTCGCGGCCGTTGTTTTTCTCTTCAGCATCGCCATACCGTTCGTGTATCTCGCTCTGCTGGTGTGGGTCCTGAGCGGCACGCAGTTCGGCAGCAAAGCACCACTTGGCAGGCTGTTTCGTTGGGTGGTGGAGTTACGTCCGTGGGCGATGATTGAGGTGTATCTGGTTGGCTGCTGCGTGGCTTATACGCGTCTGCAGGATGTCGGCAGTGTACATATCGACGTCGGTGGTTGGTGCCTGCTGGCCGCGACCCTTGCTGCACTATTGACCGGCATTACGCTTGACGAGCATTTTGTGTGGAGTGTAATTCCATTCCACCAACCACCTGGCTATTCAGGCACCACCGTAAGTTGCGAGCTCTGCGAGCTGCTGCTCAATGCCGAACACGCGCCCTCTACCTGTCCACGCTGCGGCACCACCCTGCACCGTCGCAAGCCATATGCGCTGCAACGCACTCTGGCGCTTGTCATTGCCGGATTCGTTCTGTATCTGCCTGCCAACCTACTACCGGTGCTCAGTATCGAGCGCTTCGGGCACGAGCAGCCCAGCACAATATTGAGCGGCGTGCGCGAATTGATTGCGGCGGGCTTATGGCCGCTGGCGATCATCGTATTCACGGCTAGCATCCTGGTGCCGCTGCTGAAATTGACCGGCCTGAGCCTGATGCTGGCGCTGACGCACTGGCATTCGCCTCGCTGGCTGGTCGGTCGCACGTTGCTGTATCGATTCATCGATTTTATCGGTCGATGGTCGAGCATCGATCTGTTCATGATCTCGATCCTGGTGGCGCTGGTTCAGTTCGGGGCACTGACGCGTGTACGGGCCGAGGACGGTGCCGTGGCCTTTGCGGCCGTAGTGGTTGTGACCATGTTCGCATCGAGATGCTTCGACCCTCGCCTCATGTGGGACGCTGCAGGCGGTACCAAATGAGTGAGCACGGCGAAGCGCCACTGGCCGCACAACAGCGTCGGCGCTGGTTCTCGTGGGCGTGGATCGTACCGCTGATCGCGGTTGGGGTCGTTCTCTGGCTAACGGTCAGGGCGCTGGTCGATCGCGGGCCGCTGATCACGATTTCGTTCAGTGACGCCGAAGGGATCGAGGCCGGCGACACCAAGATCCGGCACAAGGATGTGGATCTTGGAACGGTGGAGTCCATCTATTTGAATCGCGAGATGTCACGCGTGTTCGTGCGGGCTCGCATGCGGCGCTCGGTAACGCCGCATCTGAACGCCGGTACCCGCTTCTGGATCGTACGACCGCGGGTCGGTGCCGGCGGCATCTCCGGGTTGTCGACGCTGGTGTCGGGCTCGTACATTGAAATGTATCCGGGGGCTACTGCAGGCTCCGACAGCAAACCTGAGCGATCGTTCGAAGGACTCGACGATCCGCCGGTGCAGACTCCGGATACGCCGGGCCGCTCTTTCACGCTTCGCACCGACGACTTGGGTTCACTGATCGGTGGCTCACCGGTCTCGTACCGCGGAGTCCCGGTTGGCGAGATCGAAGGCTACCAGCTCGATCCAAGCGGCAAGCAGATCAATATCTTTGCTTTCGTCAGGGCTCCGTACGAGAAATACGTCACTACACAGACGCGTTTCTGGAATTCCGGCGGTATTGACGTCGCTGTCGGTGTGCAGGGATTGCGCTTTCGCGCCTCATCGTGGCAGCAGCTGATTTCAGGCGGCGTGTCATTCGATACCCCGGACCCGGCCCTCAACACCGCCGAAAGCGCTGCCGGGGCGCTATTTCGTCTGTACGAGAATCAATATGATGCGCAGCGCGACCCGCGCGGCAAGACACTGGTATATTGCGTCATATTTCACGGCGGCGCCGGGGATATCGGTCCGGGTACCGACGTGCAATTGCAGGGCGCGGGCGTCGGGCAGGTGACGGCAGCGCACCTGCAATTCGACGCTGCCAGCCAGTCGCTGATCACGCGAGTAACCCTGGAGATCGATCCAAGCAAGGTGGAGATCGTGCATAAGCGCGTCGCAGCCGCTGCGGACGAGGATGCCGCCGGCGTCTTTGGCGCAGGCATCGAGAAGCTGGTTGCACGCGGCTTGCGCGCCCATCTGGTGTCGGCAAATTTCCTGACGGGCACGAAGCTTGTATCGCTCGATCTGGTGCCCGAGGCGGCACCCGCACGCATCACGCAGGATGATGGTATTGCCGAGCTCCCGACCACGAACAGTACCGACATCACGGCGCTGCTGGCGAGCGTGCAGAGCGTCCTGCATCACATCGACAGTGCGACCGCGGGTCCCGAGCTGGGCCACGCCGTCAAAGAGCTCGATTCAACGCTGACCCACCTGGATCAGGTCACTACGGCAATCGAACCGCAGGTGGCACCGCTGATGGCGAGCCTGCGTCAGACCGCCGAAGCCGCGCAGCGCGCGCTGCAGGCCGCCAACAACGTGCTCGGTACCAGTGCAGCCAGCGGTGCGGATCTGCCGCGGCTGATACGCGAGCTGACCGACTCGGCACGCTCGTTGCGCGACCTTGCCGACTATCTTGAACGCCATCCCGAATCCCTGATCCGCGGCCACAAACCGGATCAACAGGTGGATAAACCATGAACAGACTGTGCGCCGCATCGCTGAGGTCGGTGGCGTTGCTGGCAGGTTGTTCGCTGGCGGCCTGCAGCGCCAGTCCGCCAACGCGCTACTACACGTTGCAGAGTGAGGCTGCCACGGGCCCCTTACCGCCGGCCATCTCGTCAGCGGCGGCGACGACCGCCAACCAACTCGTCGTGCGGCTCGAACCGGTGGTCATTCCACCGGAACTCGATCGGCTCGAGCTCGTGAGCCGCAGCGGCCCGTATCGGGTTCGCATCGCAGATACGGAGCGTTGGGCGGCGCCGCTCGACGAGCAGATACGCCGCGTGCTGTCCGACGATCTCGCAGTGCGATTGCCGCCGCATCTGCTGGCAGATCCAAACGAACCCGCCGGTAATGACCCGCGTCGACTGCTCTCGGTCGACATCGCAGAGTTCTACGCCGACGACGCCTGCGCAACGACGCTGCGGGCGGCCTGGAGCTTGCGCAGTCCGAGCGGTGACAGCGAGCGCGGCAGCGCGCAGCTGCGGCAACCGGCAGCGGCGGCTTGCGCGGGTGCGGTTCCCGCGGCTATGAGCGCGGCGCTCGGGATGCTGGCAGATCGACTGGCTGCCGCAATTCTTGCGCAGCCGGCCGGTCCTTGATCTCCACAGGTCGAGCCCGGTTATGCCGGCGGATGGGGCAGCAGAAATGAACTTCGAGCCAGATCGGATTCGAGTTGAGCCTGTGGGTAGAACCGCAGCAGCAATCCGCGCTCGAACAGCTCCGGATTAGCATCGGCAAAGCCTCGCCAGCCGCCACCGTCGCCGCGCTCGCCAATGTGCTGTTGAATTAGCGCCAGGTAGGCGACAGTCATAGTTTCGTGATAGCGACCCGGCTGCCCGTGTGCCGCTGCGTAGCGACGAATCGATGACTGCAGGCGCAACAGCGCGGTCGCAAACTCACCCTGCTGCAGATATAGGTAGGCGGCGCGTACATGAGCGGCGTGCCGGAATTCCTGCTCCGGTAGCGAACAACTCTCGAGTGCCTGCAAAAATTCCGGGTCGTTCATGCGCGTTCTTTGAGTCGATGGCTGGCGGCGGCGCCCAGATCCAGTTCATAAACCGCCTTCAGTTCGGCGATCTTGCGCAATGTCTGGGCCGAGAATGCGGTCCTGCCGTCGAAGGCGTGCAGCACGATTCCTTCGAGCAGATCGCCCAGTGTCATGTTCTTGAACTCCGCCAAGGCCTTTAGCACCTTGAGGATTCGCCGTTCCAGGCGGACGCCAGTCTGAACGCGCTCGATCTCGAAGTTCCGGGACATGATTCGCCTGCCGAGTGGTACCTTGGTACCAAGGTACCATGAGTGCCCCGCCGACTCAAGCTGCGATCGCACGGGGCTACAACGCCTTATACCGACTGCAGCGGGATGCCGGTGGTTGTCTGCTCGGGGGACACGAGTCCAACCCCCCGCAAACGGCCAAACAGGCTGCGCAGGCGATCGCAGTCTCTTACCGGCAGCGGCGGTCTCAGCAGGGACTCGACGTTGCGACGCAGATGATGCTGATCTCCCGTGCCGAATAGCACCACATCCGCACCAGGCTCGTGACGCGCGAAACGATAGGCGGCATCGGTCAGGCTCGAGGCGCCGCCTTCGTGGATCAGAAATCCCAGCGGATCGGACTCGTGCTGCAGCGCCTCCGGCAGTTCGCCCTTCCGTACCAGCTGCCCGATGGTGTCGCGCAAGGCGTCGGCGCGCGAGAATATGTTCCGCACCACGAACATCAGCAACGTGCCAATTCCCCGCGCCAGCGTCCTGGGGAATATGGTGTCGCGCGGCCCCTGATTCATCATGTGGAAAGCCAGCATCATGACCTCCCAGCAGGAGTCATCCAGGGCGCGTGTCAGCATCGCCTGCTCGGGGTCGCGCGGTGGGGTCTCGGATATTCCAAGGTGACCGATTTTGCCCTGCTGCCGCTGCTGCTGGAGCGCCGGGACGAGCTCGGACAACACGTAGTCGTAGTGCTTGAGCTGCACCGCGTGCAGCTGGAATACATCGATGCGCTCGAGGCCCAAGCGGCGCAGGGATTGCTCCAGATTGGACACCACCGTGTCGCGCGGCAGCGGCTTGCCGTTCGGATCGAGGATCCGGCTTTTTGATGAAATCACCAGCCGTTCGCGCGATACACCGATCAGTGCGCGGCCGAGCACGTCCTCCGTACCGTAAGCCTCGGCGGTATCGAAGAAGTTGACGCCGAGATCGAGCGCCAGGCGCACCAGAGAGATGGCGTCAGCGTCGCTCTTGCCAACTCCTAGCCCAAGTCCGGCTGTTGCCACCGCAGCCAAGGCCGGCGACCGAAACGCGCAAACCTGTTCTGCCGAGAAAGGTGTACTGCAAAGCGAGGCTAAGTGCTCTGTGCCGCCTGCTTGATGGCTGCGCGGATCCGTACATAGGTTCCACATCGACAGATGTTGCCGGCCATCGCCGCATCGATGTCTGCATCGTCGGGGTGTGGCGTGGTTTTTAGCAACGCAGCGGCGGACATGATTTGACCGGATTGGCAGTAGCCACACTGGACGACTTCCAGATCGAGCCAGGCCTTCTGCACCTTGGCCCCCTCTGGCGTCTCGCCGACCGCCTCGATGGTGATGATTGCCCGATCCTTGATCGAACCGACCGGCAACAGGCACGACCGCACGGCCTCTCCCTCCAGGTGCACGGTGCAGGCGCCACATTGCGCGATGCCGCAGCCAAACTTGGTACCGGTGAGCCCGAGCAGATCCCGCAGTACCCAAAGCAGCGGCATATCCTTCGGCGCGTCGACCGAGTGCTGCTGGCCATTGATACGCAGGGCGATCATCGACATATATTATCCTATCCTGCGGGCAATACAGCCTTATGCTGACTCACCGCGCTGCCATCGTCGCTTTTCAGACCAGTGAATACCAGCGCGCTGACAATGGTCAGTGCTCCGAGAACCACGAAGCCGGCGTGAATGCCGTGCATAAGCGCCGGAGCATCGGCGTGAAAGCGGTCGGGAACGAACAGTGCCGTGACCAACGATGCCGCCGCCACACCAAAACTCACCGACATCTGCTGGGCCGTGCTTGCGATCGTGCTGGCGCTGCTGGTGTCCCGTTCGGCCACATCCGCGTACACCAGGGTGTTCATGCTGGTGTATTGCATCGAGGTGAAGAAGCCGAAGCAGAACAGTTGCATCACTACCAGCCAGATCGGTGTGGCCGCGCCAATGGTGGCAAACAGCAGGATCAGCAGTCCCAGGGCAACGGTATTGAAAAGCAGCACCGTGCGATAACCGAAGCGCGTCAGGATGTGCGCCATGGTCAGTTTCAGGCTCATCGCCGCGATGGCCTGCGGCATCATCAGCAGGCCCGATTGCACCGGACTGAATCCGAGACCGATCTGATACAACAGCGGAAACAGAAACGGAATCCCGCCGATGCTTATGCGGGTGAAAAAACTGCCGCTGACGGCGGTGCGAAATGTGCGCAGTCCGAACAGCTGCAGCTGCAGCAATGGGTGTGGACTGCGTGCGGCATGCAGTCCGTAGGCCGTCAGCAGCAGGGCGGACAGAATCAATAAGGCCAGAATGGAGGCCGCGTCGAGCTGATGCTCGCCAAACACCTCGAGCACGTAAGAAAGAATGGCTATACCCGAACTGAAGGTGATCAATCCAACGTAGTCGAGCGCCGGCGTACTTTGCTGGCGGTAGTCCGGCAGGTGCCGGTAAACCAGATACAGGCCGATCAGTCCGATCGGTATGTTTATGAAGAAGATGACACTCCAGTGAAAATAGCCGGTAATTGCACCGCCCGCCAGTGGGCCGAGCATCGGTCCAATCAGTCCCGGGATGGCAACGAAACTCATGGCGCGAATGAGTTCGGATTTGGCGAAGGTGCGGACCATGGTCAGACGTCCGACCGGCAGCATCATGGCGCCGCCGACGCCTTGCAGAATGCGACAGGCGACCAGCACATGGATGTTGCTCGACAGGCCGCAAAGTAACGAACCGAAAGTAAAGACTCCGATCGCCGCCGCAAATACCCGACGCGTGCCGAATCGATTGGCCATCCAGCCGCTGAGCGGAATGAACACCGCCAGACTTAACGTATAGCTCGATAGAACTGCCTTCATGCTCAATGGGGCCACGTGCAGTGCCCGTGCGATGCTCGGAACCGCCGTATTCAGGATGGTCGTGTCGAGCG
>Ga0182024_10021625_pt1 | contig 11658 bp, 16 predicted proteins | sample P32metaG_FD_120480 | JGI IMG/M metagenome (GOLD analysis project Ga0182024, IMG submission 120480) | Permafrost microbial communities from Stordalen Mire, Sweden - P3-2 metaG (Illumina Assembly) | ecosystem: Environmental > Terrestrial > Soil > Wetlands > Permafrost | place: Sweden: Stordalen... | reverse complement strand
GCACTTTGCGCCTCTGGCAGGTGTTCGTGCTGGGGCGGCGGTTCTCGGGTCTGGTGGCGATCCAGAAGGATCACCGCCTTGTCACCGACGGCATCTACAAGACCATCCGCAATCCCAGTTATCTGGGGCTGTTGATCGGCGTGGCGGGATGGGCGCTGGCATTCCGTTCCATCCTGGGGCTGGTGCTGGCGGTTTTGTTCGTGCCGATCCTGATCGGCCGCATCCGGTCGGAAGAGCGATTGCTGTCCGGATATTTCGGCGCCGAGTATGAGGCCTACCGCGCGCGCAGCTGGCGCCTGATGCCATATCTTTATTGACGATGGGACGGATGAGCGGGAACGGGATTGAAAGGTGGACGCCGATGGCCCTGGCGCTGGGGGCGCTGGCTTGCGGTGCGGCGGCAGTGGGCGCGATGGCGATCGGCGCGCTGGCCATTGGCCGGCTTGCGGTGGGCCGGCTGGCGATCAAGCACGCCAAGATCGGCAAGCTGGAAGTCGATGAATTGGTGATCCGCCGCATCACCCGGCCTGATGGCCCATGAGGATTTGCTCGGCCATCGCCGTCGCGGCGCTGATGACGGCGAGCCAAGCGCACGCCGCCTGCACGCCCGTCCCGCAAGAGAAAATCAGCTTTCAGCTTTACAACATGCTGGGCGCGATGATCCCCAAAGCGCAAATGCCGGCCGCCGTGGCGGGCGGCCCGGTGACGATTTCCCAAGGCACGCTCGATACGATTTTCGCGCGCATGCACGCCATCGGTTTTCGCACCATGGAAGGATTGGGCGACCGCCTGCCCGCGCCGCTTCCCGCCTATCAGGCGCTTTTGGCCCAGGACGGTCTTGTCCAGATCGGCAGCCACCGTCCGCTCGACGCCGCGCGATGGAACGCCATCCTGGACGAAGCGGCGGCGCTGGGCCAAAAGGACATCGGCGCGCCGGGCTTTGGCGAGCCGGGGATCAAAAGCCTCAAGGATACGCTTGCCACCGCCGCCAATCTCAACCGGTTTGGCGCCGCCGCCGCGGCGAAGGGCTTGCGGCTTTACGTCCATAATCACGACGAAGAGATCAAAACCAAATATCTCTACGACATCGCCCATGACGGCCAACCCCGCCTGGTCTCGGCCTGGGAGATCGTGGCCGCCAACACCGATCCCCGCTTCGTTCATTTCGAAGTGGATGTGCATTGGACGCGCATCGGCTTCGGTCTGGATCATTTCGCCGATGTGCTGGCGTTCCTCCGCGCGCACCGCGACCGGATCACGTTCTTGCATGTGAAGGACACGACCGCCGGCGGCGGCATCACCGACCTGGGCAAGGGCACAACGGACTGGCCAGCCATCTTCGCCGCGGCCGGGCCCCAAATCCGCTATTATATTTGGGAATATGACGACGATCCCGATCCCTTCGCCTCGGCGATGATTGCCTACCGCTATCTGAGCTGTCGCTAAGTCCCAAGCTTTTGATTATGGGCGGCGGTGATCACTTGAATCTGCCCCGCATTGGTGAGGGTGATTTCCGGCTTGCCCTGATACAGCTCGACCGGGCCCGAGATCGTGACTTCATTGCCGACATAGCCGGCGATGCTGTCGAAGGCGGGCGTGTTTTTGGGGAAGATCACGGCCGTGAATGCCGCGCCGGGCGATTTTCCTCCCAGGTCGAACAGGATCGTGCCGTTCGGCGCGGCGTGGACGGCGACCACGACGCCTTCAACCGTCACCACTTCGCCCACATGCTTGGCGGCGTCCGACGCCGTGATCGTGGCGGCGACCGCCGGAGTGGCAAGGACGGCAAGCGCGGCAGCGGCGAATATTTTCATGATCCTTCTCCGTAAAAGCCGGGAATCTTCTAGCACGAAAGCGGAAATGAGGATGCCGGCCCCAACCATTGGGGGATTCTTGCCCATCCGTACATAGAATTTGCGGTCGATTGGCCAAATTTCCATGCGTACGGAACCGAACGGGGCGGGCAGGGTTTATGCGGATGGAGTGATCCATGGGGGCCGGAATGGCGAGTTCGCGCGGGGGCCGGTTGCTGGAGGCATTGCCCTTGGGTCAGCGCGCACAGTGCTATCGGGAGTTCGCCGAGCAAGCCTTGCGCCGCGCCTCCAGCGCCCGTGACCCCGACATGCGCGCCGGCTTCCTCAGCATGGCCGCGGGCTGGCACGCCCTGGCGGAGGAGATCAAGCGTACCACGGCCCGTACTGCGCCCGGGGAGGAGCCACGCCAGAATCCCGCGCAGCGCGACCCTCACTGAGGGATGTCAGGGCCCGGCGAACCGGTTAAGCCATTTGTGCACAGGATTTCGCGCCATGGGCCGCGCGCCGCGCCCAGGCTTGGCGCTTGGCAGTTGATTTGAAACGGGGAATCCCCGTTACGTGCGGTATCGGACCACCGAGTTGATTTCCTATCTGGGGTGGGGACCTTGTCCGGGCATACAATCCTCATTGTCGAAGACGAACTCTTGATCCGCTTGGCGCTCAGCGAGCATCTGCGGGATTTGGGCTTTGAGGTGCTCGAAGCGGCCAGTGCGGCCGAAGCGGTGGCCATGATGGACCGCCATCGCGGAATCGATCTGGTGTTCAGCGACGTGCGCATGCCCGGCGAGATGGACGGGATCGCTTTGGCGCAATGGATCCTGGAACATCGGCCCGGCATGCCGGTGATGCTCACCAGCGGCGAACTCGCGCGCGTCAAGGCGGTCGAGGAATTGAGCGGCGCGGAGAATTTCTCCGCCGTCGCCAAACCGTACCGCTACGCCGATGTGAGCGCGAAAATGGCCAGGCGATAGACAAGGCGATCGAACGGAAAAACGGGCGCTGAACCAGCGACGCTAGTGCTCCTGGTTGTGCCCTCCATTGGCAGGCGCGTCCCAGGACGCCGCAAGATGAAGGTAGGACGCGCGCGCATCCTCGGTGCGAGCCTTCTTGGCCAGCGTCAGCATTTTGGCCGCGCGTTCCCGGTATTTCTTCCGCGCCTTTTTTCGTCCTTGCGTTCCACGATCATACCAGTGGGCTCTCCTCCCATTGGAAATCGCGGAACACGGATTTTGTTTCTTGGGTTTCAAGGCCGTTTCAAGGCGCGATTGGCGCGATTTTGTGCACCCGGGCGGCTTGGTCACGGCGCGTGTGACGGGGCCCGAGGAACTGTGCCCGGGCATGCACGCCTGCGTTGCATGCGGAAAGACAAAATCCTTCCTCCGGATGACGGAATGCCGTCCGGTGCTGCAAGCCTGGATCATTTTTCGCAAACCACGCTCGCTTGGAGCATGGTTACGAATTTTTCATCTCAAATCGCTTGACGGAGGTATCGTACAATGCAAGATACATGCGATACAAGATACCTATCACCGTACTATAGAGGAGATTGAAAATGCAAAATAAATCAAAGACTTCACTGGTCCCAAGCATATTTCGCGAGGCATGCCTGATGCTTTTTGCGGTCCTGTTCGGCAGCCTGCCATTCGTCGCCGCCGCGCAAGCGCAGCCAGTTGGACAGACCGTGACCGCCCAGGCGGCCGAGCCCCAACCGTGTTTCGTGATGCGTGCCTGATGCTTTTCGCGGTCCTGTCCGGCAGCCTGCCATTCGTCGCCCCCGCGCAAGCGCAGCCAGTTGGACAGACCGTGACCGTATAGGGCCGAGCTCGTTTCCTGACTTCGCCGCTGTCCCGCTGGCCGTCATCGCAAAGAGCGATGGCGGCCAGTGGCGGTTACAGGCGCAGGCGGGGCCGACGCCAGAGGCGCATCCGGGCCGGGCGATGGGTGATGCCCATCAGCGCCGACAAGGACCAGGCCGCGCCGACAAAGATGGCGAGAAACGCCAACAGCACGAAAACCGGCTCGATCAGATAGGGCGGCGGCGGAATCGTGCTGGCGTCGGAAAACGCAAAGGCGGGGCCGGCCGCCAGGCAGCCCAGGATCGTCACGGCTTGCCGTTTGAGATGCTTCATGCGGGCCTCCCAGGCTGAACGCATGGCTGCTCAGTAGAGCAAAAGCGAGACGGCAAACACGGAAATCAGGTGACGCAGTTAATGGGCGTGAAAGCGCTTTTAACCAACCGAGGGAAATGCGACCGAGCCGAACGCGTCCCGGCCGCGTGGGCCTGCCTTGTCCCGCCCGCGTTGAGAGCATATACTCTCTTTATGGAACAGATGGCCAAGCCGAGTCTCAGGGATTGCAATTGCGTGGCGTTGCGCCAGGCGGCGCGGCGCATCACCAATTTCTATGACAGCCAGTTGGCGCCCAGCGGGTTGCGCGCCACCCAATTCGCCATCCTCGCCCTGGTCCATGAGCTGGAACAGGCCTCGGTCAACAGCGTGGCGGAGAAACTTGGCCTGGATCGCACCACCGCGGGAAAGAATCTGCGTCCGTTGGAGAAGGCCGGCCTGATCAGCGTGACTGCCTCCAGAAGCGACGCGCGGCAGCGGCTGATCAGCCTCACCCGGACGGGCCATGCAACGCTGAAACAGGCTGTTCCTTTGTGGCGGCGGGCACAGAACCGGTTCGAGGCGGCGAACGGCCCGGGCAAGGCCGCGCAATTGCGGGCCGTGCTGCGGGATCTGAACGTCGGCGCCTAGCGGCAACGCCGGTCAAAAGCGCCAGCGTCGCGGCAAGCATGGCGTCTGAATGGCGCGGACAAACAGCAGGGTCAGGGATCACGGCTTGACGGTGAAGTCGTACGTCCCTTCGGTGCGGTAGGTATCGACCGAGACCACATGCCAAGCTACGTGATAGACACCGGCCGGAAGCTGTTTCAGCCTCACGGTCATCGAGGCGCCCGAAATCACCGGCTTGCCAGCCTCCATGTCGTGACCTTGCGCGTCCGCCACGGCGACGCCGCTGAAGCGGGACTCAAGGTTTTCGGAGAAGGTGAGTATGAGCCCTTTAGGGGCCGTCGTGAGCGTCGCGCCCTGGGCAGGATCGGATTGTTTGAGTTGGGCATGGGCCCAGGACGCGGTCGGAAAGCCGATCAACGCGGCAGCAAGGAAAATTCGCATCTTCATAGTGATCTCCTCTGACGTTGAACGGAATTGAACGAGGCTACATCACCATCCGATCCATCGCGGGCGGCAAGGTGCCCAACAGGCTCACACTGGCGACGACCAGAATGGCGAAAATTTGTTCAGCGGCGATCGAGCGCAAGAGCAGGCGCAACGAGGTCTCCTCGTCATCCGTACCGGCAAGCCGGGGCATCAGCAAGAGCCGGTTGAAAAGCGCTAGCACGACCATGAAGAGAAAACAGGCGACCTTGACCATCAGCACCCGACCGTATGTCGTATTGAGAAGCGCATGGAACGAACCGACCAGGAACCAGGAATTGAGAAGACCGCTGGCAACGATCAACAACACGGCGATGAAGCCCACCAGTGAAAAACGCGCAAGGGCATGGCGCTGCAGCTCGACGCCGAGCCCGGCGTTACGGATGTACTGAATCGCGTGGAACAGCGACAGCAATCCTCCGACCCAGACCGCGGCAGCCAGCAAATGGAGCGCCTGATTCCCCAGATGCGCCCACACGTCGAAGCCAAGACCCATGGCTCCATGACCCACCCCGGCAAGACTTGCGACCAGCAGGACTCCTGAAACAAGAACCGGCCATACCAGCGGCGTGCGATGAGTAAGGAAGCGCCATGCGAGATAAATCGGCAGAAACAACAGAAGCAGCAGCCGCCAGCGCCATATCTCACCGAATTCCGTATCGTTCAGCACCGTCCATATAACGGCGCCGTTACGATACCCGTTTGTGTCGCCCGTCATCAGTACGGCTTCGCAGCCCAGCCATCCGATCGCCGACAACAGCGCCGCCAGCGAGGCATAGAACGCGACACGTTGCACGAACGCCGCCATGTCGGTGTTGCCGCCGCGATTGTTCCCGTTCCTCGCCAAGGCGTAGTAGGGAAACAGTGATGACCCGAACAGGATCATCACCGCCATGTACTGGATGAATCGCAGGCCGACGAGAGCAATTTCCATTTAAACGCCTAGGGCTGGAACGTGAAAGGGAAGTGGCCGTTTGTCCGGTGGGTGTCCACCGACAGCACGTCCCACCGCACTTCATATTGTCCGGGGGCGAGTGCGCCGGTGACCGGCGCCGACAGCTGGGTTTGATCGGAGGGATCGGTTGCCGCCGGGCCCATGGCGATTTCCTGGCCGCCCGGGGCGAAGAGATGGATATGCGAGAACGCCACTTCGACCCGCTGCGTGAACTGAATGCGGATTGTTTTTGGCGGCGTGGTGACGACCGAACCGACCTTGGGTGTCGCATTGTCGAGAAAGGCGTGCGCGACTGCGCTGGTATGGGACCCGAAAAGAATCGCAATCGCCGTTGCCTGCGAAAGGATGCGGATTGTCGTGGATTTGCTCATCAGATTCTCCCTGTAAGGGGTTGAAAGAACGCGGGCACGAGGTCGTCCAGGAAAACGTGGAACTGTCCGTTGACGCCAACGCCATGCTGATCCCCGGCGGTGAGGGGCAACGAGGCTTCGATGCCGAACTGCCAGGTGTTGCCTATGTAGATGATCCCGGGATTGACGGTCCCGCCCCAGGTATGGGCGCCATTGTTGAGACCGACAGACAGCGGAATCTCGACCACTGGAATCAAGTGATTGAGAAAATTGGGAAGGTCATAGTCCTTCACCGCGGATTTCAGATACGGCATGCTGTATTGCACCGTGATCCCCTGCTCGAACACATCGGGATTGCTGCGATTCTGCGCGATCGCCACGCCAATCGTGCCGGTGATGGCAAAGGGCTTCAGCAGCGCCATGCTGTCGGGCAAGTCCCCCATGCCCTTTCCGAAATAATAGGTCGGGGTGAATGTGCTGGTGCCGTCGTCGCCGAAGTTGGCCGCGCCCGTACCGCCAATATCCACCACCAGACCGGCGGACATCAGGATCTCGTGCTCGTCATTTTCATAGAACAGATATTTTCCCGAAACTTCGACGCTGTCGAAGCCATAAACGCCGCGTTCCCCCTTGGCGGTCTGGGAATTCCAGCCATCGGAGATTCCCACCGCCAAATTCGGAGCAATCAGCAAGTCGAATTCGGCTCCAATATTGGTCGAGTTGGGAAAATTTCCGTTCGCGTCGAGCGAACCGCGCGACCAACCTACGGATGGCAGGGAAAGCTCGGTTGCAACCGAAGGATCGTCAACCTCAAGTGTGGCCGGAAACACGCGGTCACCGGCGATGGCGTGGGCGTGCGCCGATTGCGGCAGCAATGACAGGATCAGGGCCGATTGGGCCAGCGCCAAGGCATGAGATGCGCGTAGGCGTTTGTATTTATGAATACGGAAAAGCAGACGTTTGAAAGTGAACATGATCCGACTCCAAGCAGCGGAAATGGCCAGCCCATGCGCGAGCGCATAAGTGCCGGCGAAGGCCTGCCCAAAGGCAGGCCGCTCTGGAAGATCAGATCAGGGTTGGGGGTGCGCGGGGAGATTGCGGATGATAATCGAGCGCGAGCGCGGGAAGCGTGCGGCTCGCGGGCTTCTCGGCGAAACGGGCCAGCTCCGAAGGCGGCGCGAGTTCGGCGATAGTGACGGAGGCCGCGATGTGCGGCGCGGCGGCGAACGGACATTGCTCGTTATTCTGCTGCTGACCGTGGTCCTGGCCATGGCCCGCCATGTCCATCGGCTTTGACATGTCCATCGCATGGGCCATGTCCATGCCCGACGGCATGTCCATCAGGCAGATCACCAGCGGCGATTGCGCAAAGCCGTCCGGATTGGGCATCCAGCCCATCGGCAGCAAGGCGCGCAGCATCATGGCGGCGAGCGCCAGCTGCACGGCTGCAAGGCGGAAGGTCCGAACCATAGGTGGATACGCTCCCACTGTGGTCGGGGAGGGTCAAGTTACCCTGAGGCCGCAGCAAGTCTGACCAGGGTGAGATGCAGCAGTAAACCGAAAAACATCGGTACTTCAGCCAGTTACGGGTGTCCTAACGCGCGGTGATGGTGCTTCCCGGCGGCAATGTCCGGCTGCTCGAACCCGGCGCGATCGCGACATAAGAGCCGGGACTGAAGCCGCCGCTCGCCACCGAAAGCGACGAATTCACGGGAATCTGCACATCGCTGCGGATGCGCAGGCGCACGATCGCCCTGTACGTCTTGGGATCGAGCGAGAGATCAGAGACCGAGCCCACCTTGATTCCCCCGATCCGCACGTCCGAGGCGCCCGCCGAAAGACCGTCGGCATGGCTCATCTCTGCGGTCAATTCATAGTCGGAGGGCCGCGCCTCGCCGGTGATCACATAAGTGTAGGTAAGGAAACCCAAAGCCACCACGATCACCGCGGCGCTGAGAAGGACTTCGAAAACGCTGTTATGCTTCATCGTTAGTCCCTATAGCGCGGGCGAAAGCGTCACGCCAGTTGCTGCGCCGGCGCCTGGGCATGATGGTAGGACGGAGCCAGGATGCCGCCCGCGAAATGACGCACCACAATCAGGATCACGGCCGATACCGCCATCAATCCCACATGCAGCAGCCAGAATTGCGCCGCCGGCATCGCATCCAACAGGCTGCCCAGATAGCCCACCATCATGTTGGCCAGGAAAAGTTGAAGATATTGGACCGCGACCATCAAGCCGGAGAGGCCCTTGGGCGCGGCCCGCGAATAAAGCGCCAGGGCCACGGGCAACACATTGGCGAAACCCAGATCGTTGAGGATGTGGAAGGCCAGGGCCCAGATCAGCGAAACGGGATGGCCGGTTGACGCCACCACCAGCGAGGCCACCGCCAACACGGTGGGCGCCAGGGCCGCGATCACCACGCCGATCACAATCTTGGTGATTTCATCCGGCTCGGTCCACCGCTTGGCCCACCAATGCCAGAACAAGACCGAGCCGGCTATCAAGATGGCGCTGACGAAGGCATCGATCGAGAGCATCCAGGTGATCGGCATGGTCTTGCCGAAGAACACCAGTTGGAAATTCTTTTGCGCCCAGATCATGTAGGCGTTGAAGATTTGCATATTGCCCACCAGCGACAACGCCAGAACCGGGACCAACGCGACCAATATCGTGACCGTCACGCCGTCGCGTTTGGTCATGGGCGGACGGACCACCTCGCCCCCGCGCATTTTCTCCGGCGGCAGCGAGGGACGGCCCGTCAAATAGGTGGCAAGGCCGATCAGCATGCCCACGCCGGCCGCGCCGAAGCCATAAGACCAGCCCACGGTTTCGCCCAACGTGCCGCAAACAAAGGGCGAGATGATCACCGCGATCTGAATGCCCAGATAATAAATCTGGAAACCGTCGGCGCGCCTGGGATCGTCGCTCGCATAGAGATCGCCCACCTGGGCCGCGATGTTGCCCTTGAAGCAGCCCACGCCGATCAAAAGGCAAAGCAGCGCGACAAGAAAACTCGCTTCGAACGCCATCAGGAAATGGCCCAATGCCATCAACAGCGCGCCCAGCGTGACGGTGCGGGTGCGTCCGATCAGCCGGTCCGCCACCCAGCCGCCCGCCAGCGGCGTCAGATATACAAATCCCGCATAGAAGCCGAAGATGATGGAGGCCAGTTCCGGCGGCGTGAGCTTTCCGTAAACCGACTCCACCGCGTGACGGAACGGAACAAAGGCCCAGATCTGCCCCACATGCGCGGGCAGAAGCAGATACTGGGTCATGTAGATCACCAGCAACGCCTGCATGCCGTAATAGGAAAAACGCTCCCAGAATTCCGAACCGCTCAGCCAGCCCAACCCGGTGGGATGGCCCAGGAAGGCTGTGTTTTTGTCTTTTGTCATGGGCGCTTTTTTGGCGGTGTCATTCTCAGCATGGCGGACCCGAGCCGTTTTGCAACAGGCCCAGGCGGTAGAAACCTTGCTCGATCAGCCGGCCCCGCCCGTCGAATTTGGCGCCATAGCCGTCCAGCACGCTTCCCTCCAGCACCGCGCCCCTGATCAGGGTGCAGGCGATCTTGGGACCGCGATAGGCGCCATAGCGGCCGGCCCAATGCGTGTCCTTGAAGTTCTGCAGCCCCAGAATCTCCATGTTGATCCGCCGTCCTTGCGCGTCTGGAACAAAGCCATACCGGCCAGGATAGAAGCCATCCTGATCGCGTTCGACACCCAGGCCCATGCGCGCGCCATGCCGGTATTCACCTTCATAGCCGTCGTTGGCGTTGCGCGATGTATCGCCGCCCAGACCGTCAAGCATCCCATCGCGGAATTGCCCGGCGAAGATCCGCGCCGGACAGGTCATCACGCCCAAACCGGTGGCGCGGCGGCGGATCATCTGGCCCTGATAGCGGCAAGAGGCGCCGGCAAAGACGATATCGCGCGCGCCGTAGCCCGGCATTCTGCCCGCGGCGCTTGCGGCTTTCATCGCTTGCCGGATGGGTTCCTCGGCGGCAAGCGCCTTGCGGGTGGCGCGTTCGGCCACGGCGATGGCCGCTGCCACGCTTTCCTTCACGCCGGGCTTCAGTCCCGCCACCGTCAGGTGGGGTGACGACAGCGCGCCATCATGCGACAGCGGGAGCGCGATGTCCGCCTTCGCGCCCATGGCGGGCAGCAGAATAAGCGCGGCGGCGACAAAAGTTCTTGGGCGCATCCGGGGCCAAGCTTTCAGAGGCTCGGATCGCAGGCAACCCCTTCCCTCACGCGCGGGATAAAAAAGGCCCGGACCTTGGAAAAGGTCCGGGCCGAATTGTCTGGGCGGCCAGGGGGCCGCTCAGGCCGTGTCAGAAGTTGTAGGTGATGCGGGCGTAGTAATAGCCGCCATTGGGATCGAAGGCGCCGATGATCTTATTGTGGATGATCAGGCCGCCATCAGCCGGCGTGTCGTCGGGGAAATCAAACGGGTTCACGTCTGGCCTGATGTTGAACAGATTGTTGGCGCCGAACGCGAGCTGAAGCGCATCGGTGACGTTGTAGCGCGCTTCCAGATCGGTCAGCACGATGCCCGCCTGGTTGGCCACAAAGTCGGGCGGCGAGCCGGTCGGCGTGTCGACGCCATGCTGCGGTCCCCAATAGGTTTCGCGCAAGGTGACCCCGAACTGATCCAGTGACCAGTCGGCCGTAAGCCCGACCTTCTCCACGGGAACGCTGTGCACGAAGGTGAACAGGCTCTCGGGTGTTTCGATCTGCACGGCCGAGCCGCCAAACACGGCAGGCGTCGGCGCCACGCGGGACACTGAGGTCTCGTTGTAGTTGCCCGCCAAGGTCCAGTTGACCAGGCCGTATTGGCCAAAGTCGGTGGGATAATTGGCGGTGAAGTCCACGCCCTGGGTGAGGGTGTTGAGGCCGTTGAGGAACGCGGTCACGCCGATCTGGGTCACGGTCGGATCGATGAACTGGCCCGCGGCCGCGATGGCGACGTTGACCAGCGGCGACGTGACAGTGCCCGGACGGCCCGCGCTGAACACCGTCGAGGAGCCGACGATGCGGTTGCCCAGGGTGGTCGAATAGGCGTCCACCGTCACGCTGAGATCCTGGAACGGATGGGCCACGATGCCCGCCGAATAGCTGGTGGAGATTTCGGGCTTCAGATTCTGGAGGCCCAGGACCTTGGCGGCCGCGGAGTCGGCCGGCAACTGCGTGGTGTTGGAGGTGGGCGAAACGTTGACCGCGTTATAGAATTCCTCGGCCATGGTGGGCGCGCGGAAGCCGGTCGAGATGGTGCCGCGAATCGCCCATTGCGGATTGAAGTCGTAACGCGCCGTGACCTT
>Ga0182024_10021624_pt1 | contig 11658 bp, 10 predicted proteins | sample P32metaG_FD_120480 | JGI IMG/M metagenome (GOLD analysis project Ga0182024, IMG submission 120480) | Permafrost microbial communities from Stordalen Mire, Sweden - P3-2 metaG (Illumina Assembly) | ecosystem: Environmental > Terrestrial > Soil > Wetlands > Permafrost | place: Sweden: Stordalen... | reverse complement strand
CGATTTCGAGGCAGGCCCAATCGGTGATCAGCGTCACCTTCTCTTCTTCTTGAATGCGTAGGCAGACGTTCACGGCGTTGCGTGCGCCCGGGGAAAATTCGGGGTCGAAAGGCGTCGAATTCAACGAGCCGCTCCCGCACCCGAGAATACCGACGATTCCGTCTCTTCGATAATGTAATCCACCACTTTCGTCAAATCTCCTGTTTCCTTGAAGACGCGGAGTTGACGGTCCGCCCCATTTCCATTTTCGACGATCCTGCGGATGCCGGCGATGGCTTCGCGCGATCCGAGCTCGTCGAGAACGTCGTCGACGAAGGCCAGATATTCCTCGACCAGATCGCGCATGGGGACCTCGATGCGGCGGCCGAAATCGATCAGTTTGCCATCGAGCCCGTAGCGCGCGGCGCGCCACTTATTTTCCATGATCAAAGCTCGGCGATAGAGGCGGAAGCCCTGATTCGCTTCGTGTAACTTGTATAACTTCGCGACGGTCGCCTGGATCAGCGCGGCAAGCGCGATGGTTTCATCGAGGCGCATGGGGATATCGCAGCAGCGAAATTCGAGCGTCGTAAAGGTCGGATGCGGGCGAATGTCCCACCAGATTTTTTTCGCGTTGTCGATGCAATTTGTACTCACAAGTAGATCGACGAAACTCTGATACTCACCCCAGCTTGGAAAATAATCGGGGATGTTCGTGCGCGGAAATTTATCGAACACTTTGCAGCGATACGATTTCAGGCCCATATCCATACCCACCCAGAAAGGCGAATTGGCCGACAGGGCGAGCATATGAGGAACGAAATATCTGGCCGCGTTCATTAAATGGATGGCGGTTTCGCGATCTTCGACGCCGATGTGGACGTGCAAACCGAAAATCAGATTCGCGCGGGCGACAGCCTTCATGTCCTCGACGATGACGTAGTAGCGTTCGTCGGGATAAATTTCCTGCTTGCGCCAATCGGCGAAAGGATGGGTGCCGGACGCGGCGAGGCGGAGTCCGTTTTGGCGGGCCAAAGTTATAATCGCGCCGCGAAGATGGCGGACTTCCTCGTGCGCCTGCTGAATGTTGGCGCAGATGCCGGTGCCGACTTCGACGACGCTCTGATGCATCTCGGCTTTCACCGCTTCTTTGAGCTGCATCTTGCCCTTGGCAATGATCTCGGCATCGATATGAGAGCGAAGATCGCGCGTCACCGGGTCGATGGTCTGATACTCTTCCTCGATGCCGATCGTGAAACTGGGGCGGGTCATGACAGGAAGCTCGTCCAGCGCATTTCTACTTGTTCAGGCTCTTTTTGAGCCTCTTCCACGGCGTACTCCGCGACCGCGTCGACGATCCAATCGAAATTCTTTTTTCCGACCGATTGCAGTTCCGCGTCGGGTGCGGGATTCAGAAAATCGATTGCGTAAGGAATGCCGTCTTCGACCGCGAACTCCACTGTGTTGAGATCGTAGCCGAGCGCGCGACAGAGTTTCAAGCAATCGTCTTCGAGGCGCCGGTACATGGCGGGCGCAATCGGCGGCGCATCCAGCACATAGCGATGGGCGTGCGGACGGCGCGGGTCGTATTGCATGATGTGAACCTTTTGCTGGCCGACGACGTAGCAGCGGAAATAATCGCCAAAGTTGACGGCCTTCTGAAGGGTCATGCAGAGGTCGCCGGTTTCGTCGTAGGCGGAGAAAAGCTCGGCGGGGGTGTCGACTTTATAAACGCTCTTCCAGCCGCCGCCGCTGAACGGCTTCAGAAAGGCGGAGAAGCCGACGTAATCGAAAATCTCTACCCAGTTGAGCGGATAAATAAGGTTGCGCATCGATTGCGACGTGGTTCCTGGCGGATGCGATTTATGCGGGAGGAGGACCGTGCGAGGAACGGCGACGCCGATTTTGGACGCCAGGGCATAGTTGAAAAACTTATCGTCGGCGCCCCACCAGAAGGGATTGTTAATGATTTTCGCGCCGTTGAGGGAGGCGTTTTTCAGATAGGCGCGGTAGAAGGCGATGTCGTGGGAAATGCGGTCGACGATGACGCGGTAGCCCGAGGGCTCGGCCATTTTGACGCCGCCGATATGGATGTGTTCGGCTTCGACGCCGTCGACGCGCATGGAGTTGATGCGGTCGACCAAAGCGGGAGGAAAGGTGTTTTCCATTCCATAAATAACGCCGATTTTTTGCATTCTTTAGGCATGGTATCGCAGACACACTTCGGCGGTACGAACGTTCTCAGACCGGGTGGCTCAAACCAGGCTGAAGCCCAGGCCACCTAACAGAGGGGTGGCACAGACTTCAGTCTGTGTTCTTCATTCGATGCGCATCGCTTCCAGGGGATCGATCGACGCGGCTCTTCGGGCGGGGAGAAATGCCGCTAGCATGGAGACCGCGGCCAACACGCAGACCGCCGCGGCGAGCGTCAAGGCGTCCAGAGGACTTACGCCGAATAGCACCGATTTAATCAATCGCTCCGCGCCTAGCGTCAGAGCCAATCCGGCGACGATTCCGCCGACCAGCAACTGCGCGGCGCCTGCGAAAATCAGGCGCATGATTTGCGTTCGATTCGCACCGAGCGCGATGCGCACACCAATCTCGCGCGTTCTCGCGGTCACGACCAGCGAGATCAGGCTATATAATCCGACCGAGGCGAGCAGCATCGCCGCCGACGCGAACATGGCGACGAAACGCGTGTTGAGCCGCGGCTGCTCCAGCGCTTCGTCGACGATCGCATCGAGCAACTTCACGCCGAACACCGCGCGGTTGGGCTCAATTCCATGCACGATCTGACGCACCTGTTGCATCAGCGCGCGAGGGTCGCCCCTGGTTCGGACAACGTATTCCGGATCGGGCCACGAGCCCGCGGCCTGGCAGGTGTAAACGTACGGCGACGCGGATGCCGCCAAGCCATCTTCGCGGGCGTCTCCGACAACGCCGACGATTTCGTCGGGCGCCGTGGTCACCAGGTTTTGGGCGAACGTGAAATGCCGACCGATCACGTTTTGTCCTTTTCCGTAGAGTTCCACGAATCTCCGGTTGACCATCGCCTTGCCGGGGACGGATTTGTCGGGATCGAGTGGCGGCGCGGCCGGGCACCAACTGCCGGCGAGCAGAGGAATTCTGAGGGCCTTCAAATAGCCCGCGTCAACCGTGCGTTCGCCCACCGTGTAGGTGCCGTGCTCTTCGGTTTGCGCCAAGCCCTCGAGCACGATCTGATAGTTCAACGTGGCTCCCGTGGCGGGCAGAAAGTTGGTCATGCCGGCCGCTTCCACACCGGGAAACCGTTCGAGTTCCGAGAGGATGCTGAGCTGCATTCTCCCGATGCGCGGCCGGTTTTCATTCCACGCCGCGCCGACATGGAAGGTGATCGCGTTCGCAGTATCGAATCCGTATTCGACATGGCTCAGATTGTAGTAGCTGCGCAGCAGAAGGCCCGCGCTGGCGAGCAAGAGCACCGTGAAAGCGAGCTGCGCGATAACCAAGCCGCGCTGGAATCGTCTCCGTCCGCCGGAAATGCTGCGCGACGATTCGGCGAGTAAAGGGGCGAGATCGCTGCGCGTGGATTGAATCGCCGGGATCGCGCCGAACAAGACTGTCGCAGCCAGGCTGCACGCGACCGCGAAGGCCAACGCGCGCCAGTCGAACGAGAGTTCGGACATGCGCGGCAGATCGGTGAATGTTTTCGCCATCGCCTTAATGAGCAGCGCCGAAATCGCCGCGCCGGAAGCCGCGCCCGCCGCTGCGATGAGCAGCACTTCGCGCATCACAGTGCCGATCACCTGACCGCGCGACGCGCCGACCGAACTGCGAATCGCCATTTCGCGCTCACGCTGATGAAGCTGCGCGAGAGTGAGTCCTGAAATATTCGCAACCGCGATCAAAAGCAGCAGCGCGACCGCTCCGAACACTAAGAAGAGCGTACGGCGATAGTCGCCGACCCGTTGCTCCTTCAAATCCGCGGCGATGGCCGACCAGCCTTTATCGGTTTGCGGATACTGCTCGCCCAACTCATGCTGAACGCGCGCCAGGTCCGCTTGTGCCTGCTGAATAGTCACGCCCGGCTTCATCCGGCCGATGCCGGAGAAGAAACGCGCCTCCCGCAGCCTCATCAGGAACGGGCCGATCTGTGCGGGAATCCACAAATCGATCGATGGCGCGGCGAACTCTTTCGGCATGACGCCGACGATCGCGTAACTCTTGTCGCTGAGCACCAGCCGTTTGCCGAGAACGCCGTGGTCCTGTCCATAGCGGCGCGTCCACAGACCGTAGCTGAGCACAGCCGCCCCGGGTCCGCCGTCAACTTCCTCCTCTTTAGTGAACGTTCGTCCGATCAGAGGAGCGGCTCCGTAGACGGCGAAAAATCGCGGAGAGACGCGGCGTCCTGCGAGGCGTTCCGGCTCCGCTCCGCTGGTGTCGGTGACGTTTTCGGTGTAGTTGCCGGCGATCCCTTCGAAGGTCTGGTTCAGGCGATTCCAATCCTCGATGCGGCCGGGAGCGATCAGGCTTTCCTTTTTATTCTTGGAAGGGCTGGCCTCGAGCACGGTCACGAGCCTGTCCGGATCGGGATAGGGGAGCGGTTTGAGAAGAACCGTATCGACCACGGAAAACAGGGTGGTGGTCGCGCCGATGCCTAAAATCAGCATCAGGACCGCGGTCAGGCTGTACCCTGGCCGGCGCAGCAACGCCCGGAACGCGATCTGCCATTGCTTCATGGTCACCTCTTATTACTATCCTGACGCAGAAAAGGTTTTCCGGTTAGGTTAACGGACTTCGACGGTTAACTGCCTCTGTGCCTTATGTCCGTTCTTCCCCTTCGCCGAAAGAATAAACGTCGTGGTTTTTTCCGGCTTGACGGAGAATTGACCGGAAGGCGCGCCGTGCAGCGTCGGAAATACAGGCGGGCTGATCGAGACCTCGTCCGCATTCTGCGCGGCGAAGCTTAGCGAGAAAACCGTCTTGCCCGCGTAGTCCTTCTTTGCGCCGACGATCTCGAATGAGCTGATCTTGGGAAGCGCTGCTTCGTCGGTTCCGATGCGAACGGTCACCGACTGCGAAACGGCCTGTCCATCGGCCCCGACGGCGGTGAGCGTGTAGCGGGTCTCGCGCTTGGGCCGAATCTCCACGCAGCGCGTCAGCGACGGCGAAACACCGTCGACCGGAGGATCGATGCGCACCGATGTGGCGTTCGAAACGCCGTAGCAGAGCAGCGTTTTGCCACCTTCGGTGACGAGAAGGTCGCGCGGATAAAACGCGAGAATCTTCACCGGATCGGCGGCGGGAGCCTTTTGCTCGACCGCGGGCGAAGTGCAGCCGGTGGAGAATAAAGCAGCCGCGAGCGCCCACTCGAGGAAACCTCTCCGAATTTCCATGACCCGTTATACCGCGCCGCGGTACGAAGTGACAAATCCCCGACAGATGTTGTGGGGCAGGTTGGCAACCTGCGGACCGATTGTGAATCGGTCCATCCGGGCGCAGCCCGGACGCGCTGCACTGACTCGCAAGACTCGACGCAGAAAACCGTGCATAGCAACGATTCCCAATCAGGCACCTTGGACCATAGCGGACCGTCCCCGAGGTGCGAAGTCGAAGCTGTTCGACCCCATCCGCAAAGCCCCCCGCTTTATTGCGCTCGAAGGAAAAATCGGGCTGATTTAAGGTCAATTAAGCCCTCGCTGAGCGTGATTTATGGTCATTTAAGGCTCGTTAACGAAGCTTACCGACGCCGATTTGGCCGTGTAAGCCCTGATCGGGGCGTGGAACATCGCCTCCGCCGAACCAGACGCGCACCCCATCGGGGAGAACTTCGACCGTTGGATCGCAGACCACTTCCCGGTCCCAATCGCTGGTTCCCTCGATGACCAAAGGCTGGCGAGCCCAGGATATTCCGTCCAGCGATTTTGCGAGGCCAATACGTCGCTTTTCGCCGCGTGCGCGGCCAGTGTAAAGCATCCAATAGGAACCTCCGGACGACCAGACCGCCGGTTCTCCCAGTCCCATTTCATCGAAGGCGCCGGGCTCGCCTAATTCCATGATTGGATTGTAGATGAGCTTCTCCCAAGCCACCCCGTCATGAGATCGCGCAACACCCAGCCTCTGCCGTCGGGCGCGGTCCATTCCGAGGTAGTACATGTACAATTCCCCATTGCGTTCAACGACATACGGATCGGCAACGCCACGTTCATCCCAACTGCCTCGCGGACCGGTTTTGAGCACCATTGATTTTGCGAGTGCAATCTCGACCGGAGAACCTGTCTGATACCAATACAAAATCGTATCGCCCCTAACCAGAGCCGATCCATTGCCGGCATCGGGAGAGAGAATGCGTCCGCGTTTTGTCCAATGGATTCCATCACTTGACGCTGCCACTCCCGTGCTCCATGTGTGACCGTCATATCCCGAATAATAGTTCAGGTATTCCCCGTGATACCGGATTACAGATGGATTCAAAACGTCGCTCGAATCCCAATCTCCCCAGGAAAGAATCGCTTCAGGCGACGCTTCCCAATGGAACGGGCCTTTGGGTCCTTCGGCGTCGGGCGGAGGCAGCGTAAAATTCGCGTATTTTCCGCAGGAGCAGGAGAGAAACGCCAATAAAATGAACCACTTCAAACCGGAATCCTGATCTGCATGCTCGCGCCATGTCCAGGCTTCGATTCGAGTTGCATATCGCCGCCGAGCATTCGCACCCGGCGCTTGATGCTGACCGGGCCTAACCTCAATAATTCCAACTCTTCGAGATTAAACGAGCCGCTGAACGGGAACCCTCCGCCATTATCCTCGGCCGAAATTTCAAGCTTCTGCTCCCGCTTCCCGACTGTAATTGCGAGGCGCGAGGCGCCGGAATGTTTATGAATGTTATTAAGGGTTTCGCGGATAATTTGCAGTAATTCAAGCGAAACTTCGGTTTCCTCGGGGTCGTGAAAATCGTCGGATGAAAATGTGGCGGAAATGCCCGTTTCCCGCTGAAATTGCTCCACCATCCGGCTTAACGAGGCGCTTAAACTGACGCCTTCATCGGTGGGTCGCATGCTGCGCACGAAACCCCGTAATTCGCCGACTTGAGAGCGGCATAAATCCTGCAATTGCCGTAGTTCCCCGGAGGCTGCGTCGACGTCGCGGGCCAGCAGTTTCTTGATGACTTCAAGGCGCATCTGGAAACTGATAAAACTTTGCAGAGGCCCATCGTGAAAATCGTGCGCGATGCGCTGCCTCTCTGCTTCGCGCGCGCCTTGTGCCTGGCTGCGGATGATAACGTTGTAGCGCAAAGTGCTCGACATGCGGCGGTCGATGTAGCCTTTATAAAGAGACAGCGCGATCGAGGCGGAGCCAAGCCCCAGCATCGTCAAGACCAGTGACATTTCCTCGGGAGGCGTGAACAGCAGCGAATCGAGCAAAGCGATCACCGCGACCATCACCACGCGGGACACTTCCTGGAGCAGGACAACCGATGCGAATAAGTACGATCCGTCGAGCGCGGACATCCAGCCGGCAGGCGTGCTGCCGGTCCAGCCTCCGGGTGCGAGGTAGGTCCAGAATCCGAAGTAAGCGGTATCGATCACCAGGCCGAGATTGGTGCGCGGCGTAGAATCGTAGCGTACCTCGAACATCGAGCCGACGGCGTAAACCAAATAGGCGGCGAGAAGGGCGACGATCCAGGTAAAGCGCCAGCCGGTCGAGCGGACGTAGGAGATGAGGCACGCCGCGGCCAGCACCATGCGCGCGACGCGGAGAGCAAACCGTCCCCGGTAAGGAACCATAAATTATCGCCGGTACAAATATAAACGGTGGCTGCGTCCTTCGCCGTCGTCGTCGATATCCTGGATTTTGTCGGGCTTCCAGGCCGAAAATTCGAAATCGTGCGCGACGATGCGCGTGCCTTTTTTCAATTGTTTTTCGAGCATCGGCGTGACTTTGTCGTTGGAGACAGGGAGCAGGTAGACGGTCAGCAGGTCGGCGTCCGAGTAGTCCTGCTGCATGAGGTCGCCGTGAACGATGTGCGCGGTCGCGGTGAGGCCGAGTTTCGCGATACGGTCTGAGCTTTGCTTCCAGAGGCTGTCGTCGAATTCGACGCCGACGGCGTTCGCTTTGAATTTTTTCGCGGCCATGATGACGATGCGTCCGTCGCCGGAGCCGAGGTCGTAGACTTTTTCGCCGGGCTTTACTTCGCCAAAGCGGAGCATTTTTTCGACAATGATTTCGGGGGTGGGGTAATAGGGAGCCAGTTTTTCGGGTTTGGTTTGGGCGAGGAGGGGGAGCGCGAGGATGGATAGTAGTACTAGGCGCATCAAGATTTAATATAGCTTATCTAATCGTTGATGATGCGCTTGGATCGCAGGATTTCGATGTAGTCATCGCGGCTCACGGAGCAGGAAATCAACCCTGAGAGTTGGGCTTCATTCAACGTCAGGCTGCTGACGGATAAGATTCTCCGGGAGGTCTTTTTTGCCGTGGGAACGCTTTGTTCTGACCACGACCGTGCCACCGTGTTCGAACCATGCTAATCGATCCCGGCATTTCGAGTCTTGCGGCCGAGCTTGTTCTCAAGCCTTGTAAACTCGTGAACCTTCATCGTTCGATTCGTTTCACGTGGGTCCTTAGTCGCGCCCAGACCGTAAGCAGATCTGCGGAGAGTCGCGATTCGTCCTGCTCAAGCGAAAGAAAAAGCTCCCGAAGCGTTTTGCGCAGATCCTCCAGAGCGTCGGATCGTGTGGTAGAATTCGAGCTTCGCCTCGGTTAGAGCCGGGAGCGTTATGGACCGTTGGCCGCGCTTGGGGCAATGGGGTGCAGGGATCGGCTCCCGGTCTGCGATCGTGCTCATCAAATAGGTTTCGAGCGCATCCACGGCGCGGGTTAGAGCTTCCGCTTCATCGTCCCCGTAGGTGTGGGTGTTCGGGAAATCTGAGAACGATACCAGAGTTTTCGAGCCTTCGCTGACCACATTTACCTGATATTGCATCATCGTCGTAACCTCATTTCAGCCCAAGCGCTTTCTTAATCGGCAAAAAGCAAAGACAATGTTGGCCGCTGATAAACGCCGATGAACGCGAATTGAAAACGCAAACAAAATTCAGGCTCCAAATCCGCGTTAACTGGCTGTCTTAAACCGCTTTACGCTGCCGCACCGAATCGAGCAGCATCCCGGCGATTTGCTTGCCATGTTCGAGCGCTTCTTCGTAAACGGCTTTTCGCTCATCACGCGTGAAACCGTAGCCCAATCGATAGAGCCGCTCCAGCGACAGGCCGACCGCAAACGTCGCGGCGTAGGCGATGCCGGCTTTGGGGATTAATCCGCCGCCAAAAGGCACTTTGCCCACCAGTTCGCGAGCCAGCGCACGCCAGCCGAACGCGCCGGCGATGATCGAGGCGACCTCCGACTTCTGTTCGCGATATCCAATGGGACGGTCGCTGACCGCGGCCAGTTGGAACGCCATGCGGATCTGGTTCATCGTCAGGAACGCCGTATCGGAACTGAATTCGCCCACGGCCCAGGGAATTGAGGCGAGGCTCGGCACGATGTCGGGGAGCGCGGTCGCGAGGCTGAACATCGCGTTTTCCCTGGCCACGGCGCGGATGATCTTATGCGCGGCGGGCTTGCGGAAAGGATACAGGTTGCGCGCCAGGGGCAGCATGAGGTCTTCGCGCTTTTTGAGGATGCGGCGGATACAATCGTCCGGGGCCTCCAGGTCGAGCGCGAAGCCGCGGCTGGGGCGCAGCAGGGAGGAATCGTAAATCTCAAGGTCGCATCCCAGTGCCGGGCCGCGGACCAATAAGCGGACCGCTTCGGCGCGACGCTCCATCGAAAAATGAGGCGGGGCGAAAAACGTCTCCATACGGCCCAGCGATTCGGGGGACGCGGTGACCAGGCAGATTCGCACCTGCCGATCCGCGTCCTCCCGTACGGCCTTGGGGTTCAGGCTGGAGAGTGCCCCTTTGATTTGGCGGAGGACAGCAAGTGCCATGATGCAGATAGGAACCGGAACATCACCCTTAGTTCCTTCCTCCATTCTAACCCTACCCCGACCCTTTCCACGGGCACCTCCTCCGAAAAGTACTTTAAAATAGTTTCATTGGAGGGATGGTACTCGATCGAAGGCGCCACGAGGAGCAGCCTGGGCGCGACGCTCGTAAGCGCGATTCCAGGGAAATATCCGCGCGTCGGGAACTCCTGCCGATCGAGGTGCCACTTCACCCGCATCCAGTAATCGAGCGCCTGCAAAGGCAGATGAATATCCTGATCGGCTTTCACTTCAATAACCGCGAGCCTGCCATTGCGGTCGACGCCCAGCAGATCGATGATCCCTCGCTCGCCCGCGGCGAACTGCGGGACTTGTCCATAAAGAGGCGTCGGGTAAATCATGGCGTCGATCGTTTCAATCTGCGACCGGATCTGCGATTCGAGCCACGCCTCGGGATGGCGCATATAAATAGGATTGGCGCGGTCGATCGCCTGGGAATTGCGCATCCGGGTGATTTCCAGAGCGATGCGTTCGGCCTCGGCGATGTGGGCCTCGCTGCCGGCGGCGTGCCGGTGATCGAAGCCGAACAGCAGTTCGTCGCCGGAGACGCGAGCAAATTCGAGGCCGCGGACAGCCAGGCTGATGGAGCCGTCAGGCCGGTCGCGACGGGCGACACCTGCGATAGCGGTCAGCCGATTGACCCAGTCGATGGTGCGGCGGGAGGCTCCGGCAAGCGGCTGCATCGCGACGGGAAGGCGAGTGTCGAAGTTTTGATAGTCTCCTGGGTGGACCTGCGCTTCGTCTGCTTGATGCTGCACGAAGACAAGGTATTGGGCAGCGGTCGCGCTCAGATGGCGGATGCGGTGGCAGGTGGTTCCCTCGAATCCGGAGGGTAGAAAAATCGCGAGCGTTTTGATGGCGATCTTTGGCTCACGGCGCCGGAGATGGTCGAGCCAAATGAGACCGAAGCTGAGGGCGTCGCTGGGCGAGAGAGACTCCTCGGACGCGCCGATGGCGGCGATGCCGGAAGTTCCAAGCCGCAGCAGAGCTCGGGGGAAGCTGGGCGACAAAGTGTGCTGCAAGTCCTGCTCGGTACTGAGTTCGGCGATGCGGTATCCGGTAAATTGCCTTTGCAGGGAACTGCGCAAGCGCTCGCGATATTTGAGCCGTGCGCCGCGCCGGTCGGCATCGCGATTTGAGGGATTGGCAAGGTCGAGCAGCGTCAATGTGCCGGCGAGGGCGCCGAAACGCTCAATCTCAATCTCCAGCCGTCCGCGACGCTCGCTGCGGATGCCGCGGACCCTGCGGACAAGATTCTTGGTGTCGCTCCAGCATTCGATGGTCACGATGTTGCCGCGAGCGGTCAGGGAAAAGTTCGTCGAGGAGACTGGAAAGGGATCGTCGCCGGGTTCGAGGAGGACGGGCTGGCGGCTGGTTTGCAGGAATCGCTCAATCGCGGCGTGGGCGGCGAGGGGGTCGGATTTGGCGCGGGCGGGGTGCAATTTAAATAGTTAGCTGAGAAGGGAAGAATCTCACGAATTGGTACGATAAGAATATGGCAGTGCTCGACTGGTCGCAATGTCCCGCCGTGGAAAGCGTGCCGGACAGACGGAGCGGGGCGTGGGTGTTTAAGGATACCCGGATGCCCGTCGCTACGGTCTTTGAAAACCTCGAAGTTGGTTCGAGCATCGAGGAAATCATCGAGCAATACGATGTG
>Ga0182024_10021622_pt1 | contig 11659 bp, 9 predicted proteins | sample P32metaG_FD_120480 | JGI IMG/M metagenome (GOLD analysis project Ga0182024, IMG submission 120480) | Permafrost microbial communities from Stordalen Mire, Sweden - P3-2 metaG (Illumina Assembly) | ecosystem: Environmental > Terrestrial > Soil > Wetlands > Permafrost | place: Sweden: Stordalen... | reverse complement strand
TCTTCATGGTGCGCGACACCAGCTACATGTTCGTCACCGGCCCCGACGTGGTGAAGACGGTGACCAACGAGATCGTCACCGCCGAAGAGCTCGGCGGCGCCTCCGTGCACGCCACCAAATCCTCGATCGCCGACGGTGCCTACGACAATGACGTCGAGTGCCTGCTGCAGATGCGCCGGCTGATCGATTTTCTGCCGGCGAGCTTTGCCGCGGGCGTGCCGGAATGGCCGTCGTTCGACAAGGCCGCGCGCGAGGAGCCCTCGCTCGACACGCTGGTGCCCGACAACCCCAACAAGCCCTACGACATCAAGGAGCTGATCCTCAAGGTGGTGGACGAGGGCGATTTCTTCGAGCTGTCGGAGGCTTTCGCCCGCAACATCGTGATCGGCTTCGGCCGCATCGCCGGCCGCACCGTCGGCTTCGTCGCCAACCAGCCGATGGTGCTCGCCGGCGTGCTCGATTCCGACGCCAGCCGCAAGGCGGCGCGCTTCGTGCGCTTCTGCGACGCCTTCAACATCCCGATCGTCACCTTCGTCGACGTTCCGGGTTTCCTGCCCGGCACCGCGCAGGAATACGGCGGCCTCATCAAGCACGGCGCCAAGCTGCTGTTCGCCTACTCACAGGCCTCGGTGCCGCTCATCACCGTGATCACGCGCAAGGCGTTCGGCGGCGCCTACGACGTGATGGCCTCAAAGCACATCGGCGGCGACCTGAACTACGCCTGGCCGACCGCGCAGATCGCCGTGATGGGCGCCAAGGGCGCGGTCGAGATCATCTTCCGCGCCGACATCGGCGACCCGGCCAAGATCGCGGCGCGCACCCATGAATACGAGGAGCGCTTCCTGTCGCCGTTCATCGCCGCCGAGCGCGGCTACATCGACGACGTGATCATGCCGCACGCCACGCGCCCGCGCATCGCCAAGGCGCTGGCGATGCTGCGGGGGAAGACGGTGGAGTTGCCGGGGCGTAAGCACGATAATTTGCCGGTGTGAGGATACGGCGCCGTAATCCGTCACCCTGAGGTGCTCGGCGCGCAGCGCCGGGCCTCGAAGGGCGACGGCCCGGGCGTGCGGGCCGCATCCTTCGAGGGCTGCTTCGCAGCCACCTCAGGATGACGGATTGTTTGCTTTTGGGCGCGACAGCGCTGAACTCGAATTGACCCGGCGTGTTGTGTTGATTGGGGCCGCCGCTGCAATGGCGGTCACGGCGGCGCCGAACCTTCCCACCGCACGGCCATTGGAGAACCTGCCATGTCCAAGGTGACCTTTTCGGTCAATGGAGCATCCCGCGAGCTTGAGCTCGACACGCGGACCACGCTGCTCGATGCGCTACGCGAGCACTTGCATCTCACCGGCACCAAGAAGGGCTGCGATCACGGCCAATGCGGCGCGTGCACGGTCATTGTCGAGGGCCGGCGGATCAATTCGTGCCTGACGCTGGCGGTGATGCATCAGGGCGACAGCATCACCACCATCGAGGGGCTGGGTACCCCCGCGAACCTGCACCCGATGCAGGCCGCCTTCGTCAAGCACGATGGATTTCAGTGCGGCTATTGCACGCCGGGCCAGATCTGCTCGGCGGTCGCGGTGCTCGGCGAGATCAAGGCGGGTATTCCGAGCCATGTCAGCGCCGACTTGACGGCCCAGCCGGAACTGACGGCCGCCGAGCTGCGCGAGCGCATGAGCGGCAACATCTGCCGCTGCGGCGCCTATTCCAACATTGTCGATGCGATCACCGAGGTGGCCGGGGGGAAGGCATGAAGTCCTTCACTTACGAGCGCGCGCACTCGCCCGCGGCAGCCGCGGCGGCCGCCGCGCGAACCCAAGGCGCCAAGTTCATTGCCGGCGGCACCAATCTGCTCGACCTGATGAAGCTCGAGATCGAGACACCGGCGCATCTGATCGATGTGAACGGCCTCGCGCTCGACAAGATCGAAACGACGGCGGAGGGCGGGCTGCGCATCGGCGCGCTGGTGCGCAACACCGATCTCGCCGCCGACGCGCGCGTGCGGCGCGACTATGGCCTGCTTTCGCGCGCGCTGCTCGCGGGCGCCTCGGGCCAGCTGCGCAACAAGGCGACGACCGCGGGCAATCTCCTTCAGCGCACCCGCTGTCCCTATTTCTACGACACCAACCAGCCGTGCAACAAACGCCAGCCCGGCAGCGGTTGCGCCGCGATCGGCGGGTTCAGCCGCCAGCATGCCGTGCTGGGCGCCAGCGAAGCGTGCATCGCGACCCATCCGAGCGACATGGCGGTGGCGATGATCGCGCTCGACGCGACGGTGGAGACGGTGCGCCCCGACGGCACGACGCGGAGCATTCCGATCGCCGCGTTCCATCGGCTGCCCGGCGACACGCCGCAGGTCGAGACCGCGCTGTCGCCAGGCGAGTTCATCACCGCGGTGACGCTGCCCAAGCCGGTCGGCGGCACGCACATCTATCACAAGGTGCGCGACCGCGCCTCCTATGCCTTCGCACTCATTTCGGTCGGCGTGATCGTGCAGCGCGACGGCACCGGACGCGTCGTGCTCGGCGGCGTCGCTCACAAGCCCTGGCGCGTCGCGGGAGCCGACGCGGAGATGCCGCGCGGCGCCAAGGCCGTCACCGAGCGGCTGCTCTCCGGCGCCAAGCCGACGCGCGAGAACGCATTCAAGCTGCCGCTGGTCGAGCGCACGCTCGGCGCGGTGCTGCGGCAAGCGAGGTCCTGATCATGCTGTTCGACACACCCGCCACGACCAATCCGATCGATCAGCTCAAGGTGGTCGGCAAGCCCATCGACCGGATCGATGGTCCGCTCAAGACGACCGGCACGGCGCCCTATGCGTATGAACGCCACGATGTCGTGCCGAACCAAGCCTATGGCTACGTGGTCGGCTCGGCCATCGCCAAGGGCCGGATCACGTCAATCGATCTCACCGACGCCAAAGCCGCTCCCGGCGTCCTCGTCATCGTCACCGCAGAAAACGCCGGCAAGCTGAGCAAAGGCAAGTGGAACACGGCTAAGCTGCTCGGCGGACCCGACATCGAGCATTATCATCAGGCGATCGCGGTGGTGGTTGCCGAGACGTTCGAACAGGCGCGCGCCGCTGCCCAGCTCCTTCGCGTCAAATATTCCCGGGCCTCGGGCGCGTTCGATCTCGCGGCGGCGAAGGATTCCGCGATCATGCCCGAAGTCGTATTCGGTGGCCCGGCAGATACCGCCGTCGGAGACTTTGCCGGTGCGTTTGCCGCGGCGCCGGTCAAGCTCGACGCGACCTACACCACGCCCGATCACGCCCATGCGATGATGGAGCCGCATGCCTCGATTGCCGCCTGGGACGGCGACAAGATCACGCTGTGGACCTCGAACCAGATGATCGACTGGGGCACGGAAGACCTGGCCCAGACGCTGGACATCGCCAAGGAAAAGATCCGCATGATATCGCCCTACATAGGCGGTGGCTTCGGCGGCAAGCTGTTCCTGCGTGCCGACGCGCTGCTCGCCATCCTCGGCGCGCGCGCGGCCGGACGGCCGGTGAAAGTGGCGCTGCCGCGGCCCTTCGTGTTCAACAACACGACGCATCGGCCCGCGACCATCCAGCGTATCCGCATCGGCGCGGGGAGCGACGGCAAGATCACCGCAATCGGCCATGAGAGCTGGTCCGGCGATCTGCCGGGCGGCGGCCCGGAAACCGCCGTCGGCCAGACGCGGCTCCTTTATGCCGGCGCCAACCGTATGACGGCGATGCGGCTCGCCGTGCTCGATCTGCCTGAAGGTAACGCCATGCGCGCTCCGGGGGAGGCGCCAGGGACGATGGCGTTGGAGATCGCGATTGATGAAATGGCCGAGAAACTCCAACTGGATCCTGTCGCGTTCCGCATCCTCAACGATACGCAAGTCGATCCCGAAAAACCGGAGCGGCCGTTCTCGCAGCGCCAGCTGATCGAATGCCTGCGCACTGGCGCCGATCGCTTCGGCTGGAGCAAGCGCAATCCGCGCCCTGGCAAAACTCGCGAAGGGCGCTGGCTCCTCGGCATGGGCGTCGCCGCAGCGTTGCGCAACAACCTGGTTACGAAATCGGCTGCGCGCGTGCGGCTCGACAGCCGCGGCATCGTCACGGTCGAGACTGACATGACCGACATCGGCACGGGAAGCTACACGATCATCGCTCAGACCGCGGCCGAGATGATGGGCGTGCCGCTCGACCATGTCGTGGTGCATCTCGGCGACTCGACGTTTCCGATCTCATGCGGCTCGGGCGGACAATGGGGCGCCAACAATGCGACGGCCGGCGTCTATGCCGCGTGTGTCAAGCTGCGCGAGGCCGTGGCCCAAAAACTCGGCTTCAACTCGGCCGAAGCGGTGTTCGCGGAGGGGTACGTCCGCTCGGGCAATCGCAGCGTGTCGCTGGCCGAGGCCGCCGGCGAGAGCGGCCTTCTTGCCGAGGACGCCATTGAATATGGCGACCTCGACAAGACCTACCAGCAATCGACCTTCGGGGCGCATTTCGTCGAAGTCGGGGTCGACGCGGCAACGGCTGAGATTCGCCTTCGCCGTATGCTGGCGGTGTGCGCCGCGGGCCGCATCCTCAACCCGAAGTCGGCGCGCAGCCAGGTCATCGGTGCGATGACGATGGGCGCGGGCGCCGCTCTCATGGAGGAGCTCGTGGTCGACCAGCGCTACGGCTTCTTCGTCAACCACGATCTTGCCGGCTACGAGGTGCCGGTCCATGCCGATATTCCGCATCAGGAGGTGATCTTTCTCGACGAAACCGATCCGATGTCGTCGCCGATGAAGGCCAAAGGGGTCGGCGAACTAGGCATCTGCGGGGTCGGCGCGGCGGTCGCCAACGCCATCTACAATGCCACCGGCGTGCGCGTTCGTGACTATCCGATCACGCTCGATAAGCTTCTCGAGCGGCTGCCGGACATCGGATGAGGGCACCGGCGAAGCCTTTGGCGACGCAATGGAAAAGTGACGCGCGACACACATTAAAAGTGACCCGCGACACACATTGCGCTTTCGCAGCGAACCAATGGGCGCCCGGCGCGACATACGGGTATCGCGTTGGATGTCAATCCCGGCATCCCCCCCCAAGGGAGGCGAACGTGAGCGGTATTCTGGAAGCTGCAATGGCGATCGCAAACCAGGCGGCGAAACACTCCGACTGCGAGCTTTTCAACATCGCCGAGGCGTTCGACATGCTGTGCGATACCGTTGAGGTGTTCGAGGGCTACCACCTCCACTCGGCGACGACGCGCTGCCACTTCGTCGAGGCCGTCAACGTCGCGCTGTCGAGCATGCCGGGCAACCGCATATCCATGCGCTGCGCCGAGTTGGCCGGCGGCGACTATGCCATCGAATGGCTGCCTTACGCCGGAATGCCGACAGCGAAGACCGGCTCGCTCTGACCGGAGCGACGGCAACGGCATTCCGTCACGATCCAGTGACGGCGAGGACCGCTTCCTTGATCTTGGCCATGGCGAAATGGCCGACCGTCTCCAGGTTGACATGCGGGATGTTGGGCATCTCGTCGGCGGCCACAACACAATCGACGATCGCCGGGCCGTCGGCCGCGAACGCCTCCCTGATCGCAGCGTTCAGATCGCCGGGTTTTGCGGCCTTGAAGCCATAGCCGCCGCAAGCTCGCGCCAGCGCCGCGAAATCCGGATTGGGGAATTCAATACCCTTCTTGTAAGCGGGCAGGCCGACCGACTCCGCTTCCAGCGTGATAAGCCCGAACGCCGAATTGTTATAGACCACGACTTTCACGGGGAGCTTGTGGTGCACGGCGGTCAGGAACTCGCACATCAGCATGTTGAAGCCGCCGTCGCCACACAGCGCGATGACCTGGCGCGAGCGGTCGAGCGCCTGAATGCCGTTGGCCTGACCGAGCGCCGTTCCGACCGCGGCGTTGTTGAAGGAGCCTATGATCCGCTGCGATCCGCTCTGGCGTATCCAATTGGCCGACCACAACGTGTTGAGCCCGGTGTCGAGCGTGAAGACCGCATCGCGCTTAGCGAGGTCGCTGACCGCCCGCGCAACCGCCTGGGGATGGATGCGATCCTTGCTGCGCGCCGGATCGGCCTGCTTGTTCAGCATCTCGTCCCACTTGAGGCGCTCTTCGGTGACGCGGTCGAAGAATTTTGTGTCGCGCTTGGCCGCGACTTTCTCGAGCAGCAGCTTCAAGGTGGGTTTCACTGAGCCGACGATGCCGAGTGCGGTCGGCGCGCGCCGTCCGAGCACGCGCGCCCGCTCGTCGACCTGGACGACGGTGCCCTTTCGCGGCAGGAATTCCGAATACGGATAGTCGGTGCCGAGCATCAGCAGCAGGTCGCAGTGCATCACGGCGTTGTAGACGGCCTTGGTGCCGATCATGCCGATCCCGCCCATCCACCGCGGATCGTCGAACGGCAAAATATCCTTGCCCTTGACCGAATGGATCAGCGGCGCCTTGAGCCGATCCGAGAGCGCGCGCAGTTCTTCGGCGGCGCCGTGACAGACGTTCCCGCACATGACCACGATGCTGCCGGCTTCGTCGAGACGGCTGGCGACGTCGACGATATCGCCCTCGGTCGGAACGACTTCGGTCCTCGGCTTCAAAGTTGCGAGGCTCGACATGCCGCCGTCGGCCTTGGCCCCGATGACGTCCTGCGGCAGCGTCAGATGCGCCACGCCGCGTCCGGCATAGGCAGCGGAAATCGCCTGATGAATGACCGCCGGCGCCTGCGATGGAGAGGCGATGGTTTCGGTGTAAAGCGAGACGTCACGAAACAACAGATCGGGTTCGGTGGTTTGGATGTAGTCGGTGCCGTGCATTTTGCGCGGCATGTCGCCCGAGAGCGCAAGAACCGGAGCGTGATCGCGGCCGGCCTCATAAAGGCCGGCCACCAGATGCGTGCTGCCAGGCCCGGTCGTGCCGCAGCAGACCGCGAGCCGGCCGGTGAGCTTGGCCTGGCCGGACGCGGCGAGCGCCGCTCCTTCCTCGTGGCGCACCCCGATCCATTCGATATCGCTGCGGCGAACCGCATCGGCGAGCGGGTTAAGCGAATCGCCGATCAGTCCGAAGATGTGCTTGACTCCAATCTGCTCCAGCGTGCCGACCAAAACGTCTGCGACTGTCTGGGACATCTGCACCTCCTGATACTGTAACCCTACAACCTCATCACCGGAGCGGAAAACGCCTCGTGAACTCCCACAGTCGATGTGATCGAACTTCGGTTCGTGTCGCGCCAGCAACCGCGCAATGGCGGTTACCGCAGCCATGAGTAGACCCTCATTAAAGATATCGCGCGGTAGTTTACGAGGCAATCGGTTCGCGTACCTGATTGTACGTTGTGCCAGAAATCGGGTGGCGCGCTGCCGCCACGCAGCGGAAGATGCACGTTGATGCCGAGCCGAATGACCAGCAAGACCTACGGGACCGTCAGCGCCGACAGGCGGAAGGAGATGAGCGGCTTGGAGTTCGTCCAAGGGCTCGTCGACGGGACGCTGCCCCTGAATACAATGGCAAAGACCTTGAGCTACGATGTGACCGAGGTGGTGAGTGGGCGCGTCGTCGTCACAGCAGAGCCGAACGGCACTCACCTCAATCCCGCTGGCACTGTGCACGGTGGTCTCGCCGCCACGATGCTCGACAGCTGCATGGGCCTCGCCATCCAGTCAATGCTGGAGAAGGGTGTCCGTTCGACGACGCTCGAATTCAAGATTTCGCTGCTGCGATCGATCACGCCGGAAACAGGTCTGATCAAGGCAGAGGGCGTGGTCTTGAGCTGCGGCCGTCGTGTCGGGACAGCCGAAGGACGGATCACAGATCACCAAGGGCGATTGCTCGCCCACGGAACGACGACGTGTTTGATCTTTCAGAGCTGAGCGTCGGACATCGCATCAGCGATCAGAACTTCATCAAATCTTTCGCGAGCAGGATGGGTCCCGAGTAATACTTGCGGGCTTCGTCGGCATAATTGCCGTAGTCCTTGTCCTGATCCACCTTCGGCCCGAGATGCGTCATGACCACGGTCTTGACGCCGGCTTTGGTGGCCATCTTGCCAACGTCTGCCGGCGTGACGTGCTCTTCGTGCATGTGACGCAGGAACCCCTCCTGCTCTTCCGGCGTCTTGGTCTGCCAGTTGCCGTTGTGCTTGAACACTTCGACGACCTCGTCCGGCGAGGTCACCTCGGTGACGTAGAGGTCGGCGCCCTTCGCCAGCTCGACAACCGCGTCGGAGGGGCCGGTATCGCCGGTGAAGAAAACGACGCGGCCCGGCGTGTCAAAGCGATACGAATAGGAACGATACTTGCCGTAGGGCGGGGTGCCGGGCTGGAAATTGAAATGGGTGTTCTCCACCGCGGTCACCTTGACGTTGGCGTCCTGATAAACAACGCCCGGTGCGACATCATGGCCGTGAAAGCTGTCCGCCATCGGCCGTTTCTTGCCTTCCGCCCAGCGAATCTCGGCATTCGGCTTGAGATAGTCGAGCGCGCCGCGCACCAGCGCCTCCACGCCGCCACCATAAATGTCGGTCGGCTCGGTGGCCTGATATTCCCACTGCGAGACCATGAGCGTGGCCAGCCCCGCCGCATGATCGCTGTGCGGATGGGTGATGAAAATCTTTTTGACCTTCCGGAAATCGTAGCCCGACTGCACGATCCGGTTGGTCACGCTGCCCCCGGCATCGATCAGATAGGGAGTGCCGTTGACCACGAGCAGATTCGAGGCCTGGGCGCGGTCCTTCCGCGGCAATGGGCCGCCGGCAGTGCCTAGCGTTATCAATATCGTTGCCTCGTCCGCGCGCGCCGCGTCCCTCTGTGTCGGTACCGAAACGCCGGCCGCCGATAGCGCAAGGCCGGCCGCGATTGCCAAAAAGATTGATGTGCCTGCTTTCAATGTCTCCTCCCCAAAAGCGGCCACCGGTGCCGCGCTTTCGTTTGACGCTACATCAGTCCCGCCCTTGCAAACAGGGGCATGCCAAGGCGGCGCGAGTGACCCGTCACCCTGAGGCGCTCGGCGCGAAGCGTCGAGCCTCGAAGGGCGACGGCCCGGGCACCGCGGCCGCATCCTTCGAGGCTCGCTTCGCTCGCACCTCAGGATGACGGATCACACCCCTGCGGATGCCGGAGCGTATTTCCACCCTCGTTATGCTGAGCGACCGCGTCGGGCCATCGCGAACGGAATGACCCCGACGACAACCATCAGGAATGCGCTCAGCGCCGTCGTCTCCGTCAGCGGCACCGCGGTGCCGTCGGCGAGCAGGCCGTAAAGCTGGGCGAAAATCGCGCCGCAGAAATTCTGGACGAAGACGCCGATGCCCGCTGCGGTGCCGGCCAGCTTGGGATTGACCGCCATGGCGCCGGCCTGCGCGTAGGAAAGCGAAAGGCCCTGCGCAAAGGTAATGAAGAAGCCCGGAACAAATAGCGTGAGCGGCGCCACGTGACCGGTCAACAGCAAGGTCGACTGCGTCGTCACGGCGGCGAGCGACACCAGCGACCCAACGAGGACCATCGTCTCGGTAGGGAGCCGGTTGCCGATCCGGCTGGTCACGAAATTCCCGGACAGCAGTCCCAGCGGGAACAGCACGAAATAGATGCCGAATTGGGTGGAGGATTGGTGCAGCGTTTCATTCATCAGGCTCGCCGCCGCTGTTGCCGCAACCACGAACGAGCCGGTCGAGAACCCGGTTTGCAAGACAAAAGCCGTGAAGCGGAGGTTGCCAAACAGGCCGGCGTAGTTTCGAAGCAGCTTGCCGTCGCGGTATACGGCCTGCGACGGCGGATGGGTCTCGAATACGGCCAGGTAAGCGACGATTGTGATCAGGGCGCCAAATATGAGGGCAAATCCGAACACGCTCCGCCAGCCGAATGTGTCAATGAGAGCGCCGCCCAGCAGTGGCGCGAGCATAGGGCCGAGCGTGTATGCCATCGTCAAATAGGCAATGGCCTTGATAAGCCTGCCGGGTCCGTAGACATCCTGCGCGATGGCGCGAACCAGCGTGATGCCGCAGCCGGCCCCGACCGCCTGCACCAGCCTGCCCGCAATGAGCAAGGAAACCGAGCTCGCGACCGCCGAGAGCGCGCTGCCGATCAAAAACAGCGCCAGACCCGACAGCAGAACCGGCCGTCGGCCGTAGCGATCGGACAGCGAGCCGTATACCAGCGTCGCGAACGCCATGCTGAACAACGCAATGCTGAAAGTCAGCTGCGCGATTGAGCTCGAGAGCTCGAGCGCGGCCTTCACGGCCGGAATAACCGGCATGAAGAGGTGAACGGCAAGCGGCCCAATCAGAGATATCGAGGCAAGCGCGACGGCGAACAACGGGCCGGGCTTGTCGCGTAGCGCCGTCCGGGCCGGCTGCTGGTCGCCTGCGAGCATGGCGTCTGCTATAATTCACAAGGCTAAATAAATAAACTCGCCAGATCGCAGGGGAGATTGCACTCATGGCCGCCAAAGTCTCGGTTGCCCCGAAGGGCATGGGCCTCAACGACTTCGTCGCGATGCAGGAAGGCTACTTCCGCGACGAAGGCCTCGATGTCGAATTCGACATGAAGACCTTTCGCGGCACGCAGAGCAGTTGGAAGGATCTCCAATACTTCGATCGCCCTCAGGACCGGCCCTTCGCCGAGGGCCGTACCGTCATCCAGAGCGCCTGCGCCTGGGGCAGCATCTGCAATGCCAGCGCCGGTATGGGGAAGTTCGTCCCCGACTGCTACGGCATCTCACCGTGGGCTATCTTCGTTCGGGCGGACTCGAAGATCGAAAGACCCGAAGACCTCAAGGATGTCCCGATCGCGGTTGGCATGCGCGCGGGCAGCCATTTCAACGTTCCCTATCGATTGGAAAAATTTCTGCCTCTGGAAAATATCAAACCCGTCAACGTCGGCGGCTTTGGTGCGCGCCTGTCCGCGTTGCTTGACGGCGAGGTGGAAGCCGCAAGCCTGTTGCCGCCGCAAATCGATATGGCCAAGCAACTCGGTTTGCGTTCCGTCATCGAGGACACGTTCCACACCATCTGGTGGGTGCCCGATGATATGCCGGCCGATATCCTGGCCAAGTATCTGCGGGCACTTGACCGCGCCGAAAAGGCCCTCGATGCTGATCTCGACCGGTTTCTTCCGCTGTGGAAGCTCTCGATACCGGCCGAGTTCCAGGATCGGGCGTGGAATTTCACCTCGTTCAGCCGCGGCGAGCGATTTGTACACAAACCCGTGCCGAAACGAGAATTCGACGAGGTGATGCAGCAGGTCGAGCGCTGGGGTCTCGATCAGCATCTCAAGGAACGGCAATTCGAGAGACTCATTCCGTCGGCTGTGAGCTGAGACGATCACGGAGGGCTAGCCGCGATGAGCGGCTATGACCCGTCACCCTGAGGTGCTCGGCGCGCAGCGCCGAGCCTCGAAGGGCGCGGCCCGGGCGCCGCGGCCGCATCCTTCGAGGCTCGCTGACGCTCGCACCTCAAGATGGGATCAAAGCAAGCGTAGGGTGGGCTGAGGCGCGAAGCGCCGTGCCCACGCCTTCCCTTCGTTACCGCGTGGGCTTCGCTGCGCTCAGCCCACCATACATATTCGTCACCACCGGGCTTGACCCGGTGGTCCATGCTGACTTGCCGACTGCATGGATTGCCGGATCAAGTCCGGCAATGACGCGGAGGAATGATCGGCGCCCGTCATGCCCGGCTTTATGCCG
>Ga0182024_10021621_pt1 | contig 11660 bp, 13 predicted proteins | sample P32metaG_FD_120480 | JGI IMG/M metagenome (GOLD analysis project Ga0182024, IMG submission 120480) | Permafrost microbial communities from Stordalen Mire, Sweden - P3-2 metaG (Illumina Assembly) | ecosystem: Environmental > Terrestrial > Soil > Wetlands > Permafrost | place: Sweden: Stordalen... | reverse complement strand
TCAAAGAATGAATCGTCCGATTACGAAACCGATGGCAAGCGCGATCGACAGAGCGCGCCATGGCTGCCGGCGGACATAGACTTCCACTTCTTCGCACAGGTCGCGTTCGCTGCCCGCGGCCACCCGCGCCTCGCCAACCTGTTCTGGACCAAAGTCTGCCGCGTTTGTCATGGCGTCATTCCTCCACCTGCCTAACGGGTGACAGCCGCGCCCGTTCCGGAATGCCCGAACCTGCTCTTGCTCATCTCGCGCGGCCTGCCTTCGCCGAAGCGAAGCTTCGGCTTCGCGCAGGCAGGCGCGATGCGGCGGCCTTGCGCCCCGATGCCGCCCGGGCCGCCGGCGCGCGGCCCTTGAGGCTCTTTTTCAGTGCCGCCATCAGGTCGATGACGTTGGTGTCTTCCGGTTCCGGGGCGCGGACGGGCTTGTGCCCCTTCCGCTTTTCGCGGATCAAGGCTTTCAGCGCTTCTTCATAGCGGTCGACGAATTTGCCCGGCTCGAACGCGCCTTCCTGCTGGCTGATGATCTTGAGCGCGATGTCGGTCATCTGTCTGTCGGGCTTCTTGTCGGGAATGTTCCTGAAAGCTTCGTCAGGATCGCGCACTTCGTTGGCCATGCGCAGCGTATAGGCGACGATCCCCTTCCCGCGCGGCTCGATGGCGAGAAGCCTCTCGCGCGTGTGCATGACGAGACGGCCGAGCGCGAGCTGGTTAGAGCGCAGCATCGCCTCGTGAATCACCGAATAGGCTTCGATGCCTTCGTCGCCGTCGGGGACGAGAAAATAGGGATCCTCCCAGTAAAGGCGGTCGATGTCGTCCGCGTTGACGAAGCGCTGGATATCGAGCGTGCGCGTCGTCTCCAGTTTCACGCTCTCCAGATCCTCCGGGGTGAGCAGCACATATTCTCCCTTCGAAACCTCGTAGCCCTTCACCAGATCGGAGCGGTTGACCGGGCCCGTCTCGGGATCGGTCGAGACCATCCTGATCCTGTTGTTGGTTTCGGGGTTTATGAGGTGGAAGGAAATGTCGCCTGCCCGCGTCGTTGCGTTGATCAGGGCCACCGGGCACGACACCAGCGACAGTCTCATGTGCCCCTGCCAAGCCGGCCGGCCGCTCCTGGAAACATTGTCATTTGACGCGCCGTGCGGTTTCTTCGATGAGCGGGCTCTCTTCGGCATGACGGGCCTCCCTTGATCCGGGATTCAAACTCGCCGCCCCGCGGATCGTTCAAAACGGCTCTTCGCCTCTTGCGGCGTGTCCGGTTTGGAGGGATTGTCGGGACGAGAGCGGGCGTCTCATTGCAACCCGAAGGCGGCATCCCCATGGGCAAGGTCACGGACCTCGACAGTGTCCGGCGCCCCGAAAAACCATCTCTGATCAGGAAGCCGGGCGTCCCGCTCAGTGCGGACGTCCGCAAAGCGCGCGCGCACGGCTGTCGCCTCCGCGCCGAGATGTTGCGCGCGATTTCCGAGGAAGTGATTTCGCCGGAGACGAGCCGCAAGCTGCTCGATCTCGCCGAATCCTACGACCACATGGTGTCGACGCTGGAGAACCCGCACACGCTGTAGAGCGGTTTCCGAAAGGAATGAATCAAAATAAGACCGTCATGGCCCGCGCGTGAAAGCTTGTCCTCCGGCCGCGCTTTCCGCGGACCGGGGGGGCGGGCCACCCGGTTGGGAGAAACGTGCGGTCCGTACCCTCTCGGAAGATGTTCCGTTCGACACCCGTTGCGCTGGGCGACGTACACGGGCCCGGTATTATTCCGTGATTAACTGCAAAAATGACCCGCGCAATATCCGCAAGAAAGCCCCAAGCTTTCCGCACGAGGGAGGCTTCCGTGCCGAAATTCGTGAAGTACGCCACGGCTCTGCTGGCCGCCGCGCTCCTGGCACTGCTGATCACAGCTTATGGCCAGGGGCTCTGGGGCCTGATGGTGATGGCCAATCTGCGATTCCATCCGGAGGCTCCCTGGGCCGCCGTCGTTATGGCCGTCCTGCTGGCGCTGCTCCTTCTATATCTCTCCGGCGCCGGCTGGCCGCGGAGCACGCGTGCAACGCGCCGAAGCCTGCTCAGATGGAACCCCATCCCGCTGCCGATTTTCGGTTGGGCAATTCTCACCGGGCTTCTTTCCCTTGTTGCAATGGGTGGCGCGTGGATCGCCACTTCCGATTTCATCCACATCCCGCCTGGCATCACGCCGAAGATGGCCGGCTATCCGCTCGTAACGGTGGTGTCATTCCTGATCATGGGATCGGTTGCAGCGCCTCTGAGCGAAGAGGCGGCGTTCCGCGGCTATGCGCAGGGCATTCTCGAGCATGCCTGGGGATGGGCGCCCGCCGCCATCGTCGGATCGTCGATCCTGTTCGCGGCCGTGCATTTCACGCAGGGCCTGTATCTACCGAAGCTCGGTCTCTATTTCCTGGCTGGACTGATCTTCGGCACCATCGCTTATCTGACCAATTCGCTTTATGCCGCAATGGTCGTTCACAGCCTGGCAGATTTCGAAGGTTTTTTGGTGCTGTGGCCACACGATGCGCATCCGCACAGGCTGGTCACGGAAGGCGGGAATGATCCGCTCTTTGTGTCCGCCGTTGCGGCTGTGGCGATCTTCGGTCCGCTCTGCATCGCCGCGTTTTGGCGTCTCGCCAGGATGACGGCCGAGCGTCGCGCAATTCAACCCAACGGGTGAGTTGCGCAATCGCGACGCTGAATAGCGAAATCCGCAGGCGCAGTCTCGACTGGTTTGCCTGCATCGCCAGAATTCCGCCCGCTTACCGTGCGAGCCAGTCCTTTCCGGCGCCGCTCTCTGCCAGGCCCTGCTGCCGTTCGTACGCCTCGACGAAAGCGCGGTATACCTGCGCGAACGGATCGCCCTTCAGCGCCTCGAGATTGCGCGCGATTGTCGCCGTATCGCCACGGCTCAGCGGACCAGATAGCGGCGAGCCCGTTTCCGCAAGACCGCGCGCCACGGATTCAAGATAGGGGAATGCCTGATCGCGTGGGATGCCGTATTCGCGGTTGAGCTCGAAGAACAGCTTTCTCCAGAGAAGCGTCGTGAAGTTTCCCGCGAGCACGCAAAGCGCATGGTAGCGCGCGCGCTGATCTGGCCTGATGAAGAAGGACGGATTCGGCAGGCCGGGAATCAGCGCGGAAAGCCGGGGGGCTCCCTCATCGATGACGAAGGGAATCCGCTCGTAGAGTTCGCGCTCGTAAAGCGCATTGGCGAAGCTGAAGAGGGGATGTGCGCCAATGGCGAGAGAAGTCGCCAGCCCGCCGGAGAAATGGATGCGAACGGTCGGCTCCAGCTCGGGATGCCCGGAAACGAAAGTCTCGATCGCGCTGTCGCTGATCGCCAGAAGCACATGCGTCTGCGGGCGGACAAGCATGGCCAGATCGGGACATCGCCCTTCCTCATGCATGCGCCGCGACCAGGCGGCATGGCCCATGCCAAGCTGCGCGAAGTAGCGCGCGAGGTGGCGGGCAAGCCGGCCGTCGCCGATCAGAAGCAGGTGAGGAATCTCGTGCATGGATTCGATCTCGCCCCTCATATTGTTTGTAATCGGCATCCTTTATGTCGACCATTTGAAAAGAGAGGGCGCGGACAAGTGGCCGCGGAACCCTAATCTGGCGACAGCTGACCATGTTGAAACAACAACGCGGCGGTGTCGAAGAATGCCTGGTGCTCGACGATCTTGTTGTCCCGCACGCGCCATCGGATCGCGCATTCGAATTTCACCGACTTCGGACTCTGCGAATCCGGTCCGGCTTCCCGGAAATCGGCTTCGATCTCGAACAGGCCCCAGACGATTTCCCCGCTCGACATGATCTCTTTGGGTCTGAAGCGACGGAACGAATAGGTCATGGCGATCTGGGACGTAACTTCCATCACGCCGTGATAGTCTGGGTACTCTCCCCCGAAGCGAAAGAAACCTTGAACGGTCGAGCCCGATTTCCAGACGACCTTGTTGTCGATGGCTTCGAGGAGTGGCCGCAGATCGGAATTCTCGAATGCTTCCGCGACATCTCGCATCAGCGCATCTGGAGTCATGTCTCCCTCCCGCGTTGCCTTCAGCGTTAGGTCCGCTGCCCGAATTTCCCGGTGCACAAAACCTAGCAGATAGGGCCCGAAGAGTGTGCGACCTGCCCGCTAAATTGCGACACCACCCGTGAATTTGCCGCGGCGGCGGCCGCCAAGGCGCCGAACGGACCCGGTTTGCCGCGGTGGCAGGGTTTTCGGCCAAACGCGCCGCACACCCAAATCGTCACCGGGCCCGGTTTCGCTGTCGGGCATTCGAGCAACGCGCTATTGTTCATGCCTATACAGAGGATGCGTGCATGATTCTGGCCAGAGGAACTGCGGCAGCAATCGCGATCATCGTCGCATGCCTGATCCTGCTGGGGCTCGCAAGCAGCTTCCTCGTCGACTGGGCCTGGTTCTCCTCCGTCGGCTATCTCGCAGTGTTCTGGACGATCATCAGCGTGAAGAGCGCGCTGTTCAGCGCCGTCTTCGTGGCCAGCGCGGCGCCGATCTGGCTGAGCGGAGCGGTTGCGGTGCGCTTCGCGGCGCCGCGCGCTTCCCGGCGCCCGGCGAATATGCCCTGGGAATCGCTGGGGAGCGAGCAGTTGCTGGCGGTGATCGAGCGCTTCATGCGCCGCCTGCCCTGGCGGCCGGCCGTCGCAATTGCAGCCATCGTGCTGGCGACGCTGGTCGCGCTCGGCTGGTCCGACAACTGGAATATGGCGCTCAACTACATCTTCCAGACGCCGTATGGACGCAGCGATCCGCTCTACGGCAATGATTTCAGCTTCTATCTGTTCGCGCTTCCCCTGTTCGTTGCGATGAAGGACTGGCTTTTGCTCGTGCTCGTGTTGAGCGCACTCGTCGCCGGCATCGTCTATTGGGCCTGCGGCGAGATCGCGTTCAATGCGCGCCGCCGCTTCGTCTCGGCTGCCGCCGCCGCACACGGCTCCGTCCTGCTCGGGTTCTTCTTCGCCATCGAGGCATGGTCCTTCGATCTCGACCGCTACCTGCTTCTCTATGGCGACAATGGAGTCGTCGTGGGCGCGAGCTATACCGACGTCCACGTCCGGTTGCCGATCCTGACCGCGCTCATCGCGCTCTGCTGCGTTGCGGCCATCGCCTCGTTCGCGAATGTGCGGCTGCGCTCGATCCGCATACCGATCGTGTCCGCCGCGCTGATCCTTGGAACGTCATTGGTGGTTTCGCCGCTCGCCACCGCGCTGTTTCAGCGCGCCTATGTGAAGCCCAACGAGCTGCAGCTCGAGCAACCCTATATCGGGCGCAACATCGCATCGACGCGCGAGGCCTACAATCTCAGGAACATCGTCGTCAAACCCTTCACCGCGAACCAGTCGCTCACCAGCCAGTCGCTGGAAGACAATCGCGCAACGATCGACAACATCAGGCTGTGGGACCGGCAGCCGTTGCTCGACACCTACGCCCAGCTCCAGGAAATCCGCACCTATTACAAATTCAACGATGCCGATATCGATCGCTATGTGCTCGGCGGCTCGTACCAGCAGGTGATGCTGTCGGCGCGCGAGCTGGAATCCACGCTCCTTCCGCCAAACGCCCAGACCTGGGTCAACCTCCACGTGCTGTTCACGCATGGCAACGGCGTCGTGATGTCGCCGGTGACGCGCACATCGCCCGAAGGCCTGCCGATCTTCTATCTGCGGGACATTCCGCCGGTCACCTCCGGCGGGCCGCCGGTCGGCGAGCCGCGAATCTATTTCGGTGAGGGCGATGCACCTTATGTGATCGTCAAAAGCAGCACACCGGAGTTCGACTATCCAATGGGAAACGACAACGTCTACCGGGCCTACAATGGCGCGGACGGGGTCTCGATCGGCGGCGTCGCCCGGCGTGCCCTGTTCGCCTGGTATTTCGGCGACTCGAACATTCTGCTCAGCCAGTATGTCACGGCCGAAAGCCGAATCATGTTTCGCCGCAACATCCAGGAGCGCGTGAGCGCAATCGCACCCTTCCTGGGCCTCGATCACGATCCCTACATCGTCGTCAGCGGCGGCCGACTCTACTGGATCCAGGACGCCTACACCACCAGCAGCTGGTTTCCCTACGCCCAGCGGATGGAGGGCGACCCGACGAACTACATCAGAAATTCCGTCAAGATCGTTATCGATGCTTACAATGGCAGTGTGGATTTCTATGTGACCGATCCCGCCGATCCGATCGTCGAGACCTACCGGCGCATGTTTCCCACGCCGTTCAAGCCGTTTGCTGCGATGCCCGCCGATCTGCAGAAACACACCCGCTATCCCGAGGATCTCTTTCTTATCCAGGCGCAGATCTATCGCGCCTATCACATGAACAGGCCGGAGGTTTTCTACAACCGCGAAGACCTTTGGCAGTTTCCCCGTCAGCCTAACGGCATCGACGATACGAGCGACAGCAAGATGTCGCCTTACTACATCAACATGCGCCTGCCCGGCGAGACGCACACGGAATTCGTCCTCATGCTTCCCATGGCGCCGAGCCAGCGCGAAAACATGATCGCGTGGCTCGCGGCGCGTTGCGATCAGCCCGACTATGGCAAGCTGATCGTCTATGAGTTTCCGAAGGACAAGCTCGTCTACGGGCCCTTCCAGATCGAGGCGCTGATCAATCAGAATACCGAAGTGTCGCAGCAGATCACGTTGTGGAATCAAAGCGGCTCGCGCGTCATTCGGGGGAATCTTCTCGTCGTTCCCATCGAGAATTCGATTCTTTACGTCACGCCGCTCTATCTGCGCGCCCAGTCGGGCCAGCTGCCCGAACTCAAGCGGGTCATCGCGGTCTATGGCGACCGCGTGGTGATGGAAGAAACCCTCGCCGGCGCGCTGGCCGCGCTCTTCAAGCCAACGACCCAAACTGCGCGCGCACCCATAGCTGCTTCCGCCGCAAGCGTCCCGGTCGGCCCGCCCTCCGATCGCGCCGGCGAGGCGCTCGCCCACTACGACCGCGCGCTCGCCAAATTGAAGGCGGGAGACTGGAGCGGGTTCGGCGCGGAACTGAATGCGCTCCGCCCGCTGCTCGAACAGTTGAATCAGCCCGCCGGCGGTCAACCGCAGCGGTGATGGCTTCCAATCGGGAATCCCTGGCGTGTTCCATTCCTATTGAACCAACCATGTCATGCTCGCCGACTCGCCGCGGCTCGCGCGCGCGGCGCAGCGGGAGCGGGCATCCAGATGCCGGGACTGTTTCCCGAGAAAGTCTGACCGGCTTGTTGCAGAACCTGCGTAGTACGAACGTGGAATCGCCCGATGCCAAGCACCGCATTCTGAAATCCGTCTTCGGCTTCGACGCGTTCCGTCCCGGCCAGGAGACGGTGATCGACGCGTTGCTGGAAGGCCGGCACGTGCTCACGGTCATGCCGACGGGATCGGGCAAATCGCTCTGCTTCCAGGTGCCGGCGCTCATCCTGGGCGGACTGACGGTCGTGGTGTCGCCGCTCATCGCGCTGATTCAGGACCAGGTCGCGGCGTTGAGACTTGCGGGCGTGGCGGCGGAGGCGATCCATTCCGGCCAATCGCGCGAGGCCAGTGTCGCGGCATGGCGGCGCGTAACGACAGGCGAAGCGCGGCTGCTTTATCTCGCGCCCGAGCGGCTCATGACCGAACGGATGCTGGAAGCCCTCAAGAAGCTCGACGTGAAACTGATCGCAATCGACGAAGCGCATTGCATCTCGCAATGGGGCCCTTCGTTCCGCCCCGACTACCGGGGCCTGGCGCGGCTGCGCGATCTCTTCGCGAACGTGCCGATCGTGGCATTGACGGCGACAGCCGATGCGGTCACGCGCACCGATATCGCGGAGCAGCTTTTTGCCGGCCATGCAGCAAACGTCGTCCTCGGATTCGACCGGCCCAATATCCGCCTCGCGGTGAAGCCGAAGCAGGATTCCAAGAAACAGTTGCTTGCCTTTCTGAAGCATCACAAGGGCGAGAGCGGCATCGTCTATTGCCTCTCGCGCAAGCGCACGGAGCAGACGGCTTCATACCTCGAAGCGAACGGCATCCGCGCCCTGCCCTATCACGCCGGCATGGGCAAAGAGGCGCGCGAAGCCAACCAGAACCGCTTCATGACCGAGCCCCATCTCGTCATGGCGGCGACCATCGCTTTCGGCATGGGCATCGACAAGGCGGATGTGCGCTTCGTGTTTCACATGGATCTGCCCGCGAGCCTCGAAGCCTATTATCAGGAGATCGGCCGCGCGGGACGCGACGGCGCACCAGCAGATGCGCATCTGCTCCTCGGGTACGGCGACATTCGCATGCGGCGCATATTCATTGACGACGAGGACGCAGGCGAAGACCGCAAGCGGCGCGAACATCAGCGCCTCAATGCGCTGATCGGCTATTGCGAGGCGACGAGCTGCCGGCGGCAGGTCCTGCTCGGCTATTTCGGCGAGGCGAGCGAACCTTGCGGCAATTGCGACGCCTGCCTCGAGCCGGTGTCGCTCGTCGATGGCACGCTGCCCGCGCGGCAGGCTCTCTCCGCGATCAGGCGCACGGGCGAGCGCTACGGCGCGGCGCATATCGTCGATGTGCTGCGCGGCAACACGACCGAGAAGATCGTCGCCGCCGGACATGACCGGATTCCCACCTTTGCCGTCGACGCCGAGCGGCGAAAAGACGAGTGGCACGCGCTGATCCGCCAGCTCGTCGCCGGCGGGTGGCTCGCGATCGACATCGCCGGATATGGCGGCCTCTCGATCAGTAAGCAGGGCCATTCGCTCTTGCGCGGCGACGAGACGTTTCATTATCGCCCCGCCGAGCCGCGCCTCCGCCGCGAACGTGTTCGCGTTGGCGACCTGCCTGTCGACAACAGCGACGCTCCGCTGCTTGGAGCTTTGAAGGCGTTGCGGCTTAAACTCGCGAAAGAGCGGCGGCTGCCGGCCTATCTGATCTTTTCCGACCGCACGCTACTCGACATGGCCGCGCGCCGCCCCCGCAATGTAGATGAATTCTCCGAGGTCAACGGCGTCGGCGCCGCCAAGCTCAAGGAATTTGCCGGACCGTTCCTGGCGGCGATTGCCATGCATGAAGATAGTGAGAAGGTTTGAGACGTGGCGAAGGCTGCTCGTTTCCTCCCCCATCGTGGGGGAGGTGGCCCGAAGGGCCGGAGGGGGAGTCACCGCGCGCGACGTCCCCCTCCGCCTCGCTACGCTCGGCACCTCCACCACGATGGGGGAGGAAAAGTGCGGTCCCGCCTGCTCGCGCATAGAAGCGGCTCTTAGCTACCGTTTCGATGCAATCCCCACGATTTTGCGGCGGTGTTCCTTCACCCGGAGCACATAACGAACTGGTTGCCCTCCGAGTCCTTGAAGATCGCTGACGTGCCCCAGTCCTCTCGCTTGGGCGGCTTGACGAATTCCACACCCTTGGCCGAGAGCTGGCGCCAGGTTGCTTCCACGTCGTCGCACTCGAAGGAGCCGTTGAAGAACGAGCCGATGCGGTCTTCTTGGCCCGGCGGCGTGAACAGCACAATGCGCGTGGCGCTGGTGCGGATTGAAAGCTCGATCCAGCGCTGCTCGCCCATCGGCTGATCGGTGACGACCTTGAATCCCATCTTCTCAGTCCAGAACCGCACGGCACGGTCCTGATCTCGCACGGGAATGCCGGCGAATTTCAGCTGTGTGATCACGTCGCGTCACCATCTCTCGAAACAGGCGGCATGATTGGCGGCGCGATTCCGCGGAGACAAGCCGAACAACCTTTACTATAGTAACGGTTGTCATGCAGCTCGATCCACACATCATCGACACGCTGATGCGCGATCTGGTCAGCCACGACCGCGCGCCCTCGGCGTTTCTTCTCTATCTCTTCCTGTGGCGGCAAACGCGCGGCGAAGGCCGCGACGCGTTTGGCGCGAGCCTTGCCGAACTGGCATCGGACACCGGGCTGTCGAAATCGTCGGTGCAGAATTCGCTGCGCCGGCTCAAGCGCCGCGGCCTCGTTTCCGCGCGCCGGCAAGGTCCGACCAGCGCGTGCTTCTACCACGTGCACGAACCGTGGCGGCGCGGGGGAAGATGAGCGAACGTTGCTTTCCTCCCCCGCGCAAGCGCGGGGGAGGAAATATTTGGCGCTCTCCCTTGAGGGATAACATGTTTGATTCAACGCAACTGGATCGCGCTAACGCACGCGCTTGAACAGGCGGGCGAAGCGCAATTTTGCCGGCCATTCGAGGAGCGACTGGGCATTCAGATAATCGACCGAACCCATCACCACCTCGGCCCGGCCGATGAGATTCTCCATTGGCACGAATCCAACGCCGCCGTCCGTTGCCGCCACGCGGCTATCGAGCGAATTGTCGCGGTTGTCGCCCATCATGAAGAGATGGTTATTCGGAACGATGTAGACGTTCGTGTTGTCCAGCGGGCCTTCCCATTGGATCTTGAAGATGGTGTGCATGCGACCGCCGGGAAGCGTCTCGATGTAGCGGGCGGCCGGAAGCATCGAACCATCTTCCTCTTCGACGAATCCTGTTCCATCCGTCTTCAGCGGAAGCTCCTGTCCGTTGATCCGGAGGCGACCGTCGCGCATCTGGATTCGATCACCGGGCAGGCCGATGACGCGCTTGACATAGACCTGATTGGGATCGCGCGGCAGACGGAAGACGATGACATCGCCGCGCTTCGGCATCTGTTGAAGAAGCCTCGCCGTCGAGGAAGGCCCAAGGTCGAAGGGCATGGAATAGCGGCTGTAGCCATAGGCGAATTTGCTTGCCAGCAATTCGTCCCCAATCTGAATGGTCGGCTCCATTGACCCGGAAGGCACATAATAGGGACGCGCCACAGCGGTCGTCGCGGCGAGCACGAGAAGGATCGAAAGAACGGGCTCCTTGACGAAATTCCAGGTCGCGCGCACAGACGAGCGGAGCTTTGGCGGTACCGCTCTGCGCAAGAAAATGCCTGCGTCGGCGAGGCGGCGCTTTCGGCTTGAAATCGTCATGACGAAACCCCGATCGGCCCGGCGCCCGATATAGGCACGATCGCTGGAAAGTCAGCCCCAAATTCCGGATTTGGATATGAGCAAGGAGGCCCGCAATCTGACGCGGGCCGATTTCTATCGCTTCGACGCCATCTCGGCGAGTGTCGCAATGGTGTTCATGTTGCGGGCCGTGCCCGTCTTCGCGGCTGGAATGCGCAATTTCGAAAGCCCCACGCCGCTCGGGTAAAGCACGAATATCTCCCGCTTTCCAAGGCGCATGTCCTCGTCTTTCCGCCCCCGTGCATGGATCAGGGCGTCGGAAGGCGGAGGTGAATCGAGAAATATTGCATAGGTGAGCCTCGGCTCAGCCTTCGGAAACGGATTGGCGTCGAGAACGTCTTGCATCTCGGAAGCAGTGCGCACAACAACCCCTATTGGTTTGCCGGCATGAGCTTGCAATCGAATCTCAAGCTCCGCCTTGATCCTCGGCGCCGCAACTTTGCTTTCAAAAACGACATTGCCGCTCGCGATGTAGGTTTCGACGCGGACGAAGCCCGCGTCGCGACACATGGCGACAAGGTCCGACATGAGGAGCCTGCCCGTTCCGCCAACATTGATAGCGCGCAGAAGAGCGACGTATGCTGTCATAAGGAAATCATATCACGGGTGGGGCGGACCCGCAGATTCCTGGTCTCCGACCACGAATCTCCGGAG
>Ga0182024_10021620_pt1 | contig 11661 bp, 8 predicted proteins | sample P32metaG_FD_120480 | JGI IMG/M metagenome (GOLD analysis project Ga0182024, IMG submission 120480) | Permafrost microbial communities from Stordalen Mire, Sweden - P3-2 metaG (Illumina Assembly) | ecosystem: Environmental > Terrestrial > Soil > Wetlands > Permafrost | place: Sweden: Stordalen... | reverse complement strand
CTCAAGCACCGCATGGCGCTGACGTTTTCCGCCCGCGCCGAAGGCCGCACCATTCCCGACGTGATCCGGCAATTGAAGACGCGGATCGGTTGATGGCGGCGGAGACCAAGCACGCAGCCCGGGAGATCACAGCAATCCGACGTGCCGATGGCGAAAGCCGAACGCTCGCCGCATCGCTGCCGCGCCTCGTGCTTGAAGCTCGCCGCATCGCCGCCAACGTGATTCACGGCCTGCATGGACGGCGGCGCGCCGGCGCCGGCGAAAGCTTTTGGCAATACCGCCGCTTCGTTTCCGGCGAGCCGTCGCAGCGCGTCGACTGGCGGCGCTCGGCGCGCGACGATCATCTCTATGTTCGCGAGCAGGAATGGGAGGCCGCGCATACGGTGTGGCTGTGGCCGGACCGCTCGCCGTCGATGGCCTTCGCCTCGGCGCGAGCCCGCGACAGCAAGCTAGAGCGCGCCTTGATCGTAACGTTCGCGCTGGCCGAACTGCTGGTCGCAGGCGGCGAACGCGTTGGAATCCCGGGCCTGCTCACTCCGACCTCGAGCCGCAACGTGATCGACAAGATGGCGCAGGCGATGCTGCATGACGACGCGGCGCGGCTGAGCCTGCCGCCATCCTTCGTGCCGTCGGCGCTGGCCGAGATCGTGGTGCTGTCGGATTTCTGGTCCCCGATCGACGAGATCAGGACCATGCTGGCCGGCCTGTCGGCGTCCGGCGCCCACGGCACGCTGATCCAGATCGTCGATCGGGCCGAGGAAAGCTTTCCCTATTCCGGCCGTATCGAGTTCGTCGAGCCGGAAGGCGGCGGCGTCATCACCGCGGGCCGCGCCGAACGATGGACTCGCGATTACGTCGCCCGGGTGGCGCTGCATCGCGACCAGATTCGCAGCGAGGCCGGCAAGCTCGACTGGCTGTTCTCAACCCACACCACCGACCGCTCCGCCGCCGAGCTGCTGCTGTTCCTGCATAGCGGCATGCTGGTCAGCAAGGGCAGCACGCGCATCGCAACCGTCAAGGCGGGGCGCAGCGCATGATCGCCTCCCTGCCGCTTTCCTTCGCCGAACCGATCCTGCTGCTGGGGCTGCTCAGCCTGCCCTTGCTGTGGTGGCTGTTGCGGGTGATGCCGCCGCGGCCGCGGCGCATCGAGTTTCCGCCGACGCGGCTGTTGTTCGACATCGCGCCGAAGGAGGAGACTCCCTCGCGCACGCCGTGGTGGCTGACCGCCCTGCGCCTGCTGGCCGCCGCGCTGATCATCTTGGCCGCCGCGGGCCCGATCTGGAATCCGAAAACCGGAATTGCCGGCGGCCGCACGCCGCTGGTGATCCTGCTCGACGACGGCTGGAGCGCGGCCGCAAGCTGGGACATCAGGGTCAAGGCGGCGGACGAGTCGATCGCGAACGCCGACAGCGACCGCCGCGGCGTGGCACTCGTTCCGCTGTCGGAGCCGACCCGCGACATCACCATCATGCCGGCCGGCACCGCCCGCGTCGCGTTGCGCCAGCTCGCGCCAAAACCCTATTCGATCGGGCGGGTTGAAACCCTGCCCGCGATCGGGCGTTTCCTGAAAGCCACCGGCGACTGCGAGATCGCGTGGCTGTCGGATGGCGTCGATAGCGGGCGCGGAGCGGAATTCCTTGACGGCCTCGGCACAACGATCGGGGATCGTGCATTGACGATTTTTGAAGGCGGCGCCCCGCCCGCGCTGGCGCTGGCTGCGGCCGAAAATGCCGCGGCAAAGATGACCGTGAAGGTGCTGCGCACCGGCGGCGGCGTGGCCGCTGGCGTCGTGCGCGCGATCGACCTCAAGGGCTCGCCGATCGGCGAAGCCCGCTACAGCTTCGCGCCACAGGAGCGCGAGACCGAGGCCGCGTTCGATCTTCCGGTCGAATTGCGCAACGACATCGCCCGGCTTGAAATCGCCGGCGAGCGGTCCGCCGGCGCGGTCCAGTTGCTGGACAAGCGATGGCGGCGGCGCGCGGTTGGCGTCGTCAGCGGATCGAGCACCGATACCGCGCAGCCGCTCCTGGCATCGACCTTCTATCTGACCCGGGCGCTGGCGCCGTTCGCCGACGTACGGCTGGGCGGTCGCGGCGCGCCACAACAGGCGATCACGCAATTCCTCGATCAGAAACTGCCGATGATCGTGCTTGCCGATGTCGGCACGCTGTCGCCCGAAATCCGCGAGCGCCTTACGGCCTGGATCGAGCAAGGCGGAGTGCTGGTGCGCTTTGCCGGCCCGCGCCTGGCGCAAGCCGACGACGATCTGGTCCCGGTGAAGCTGCGCAGCGGTGGACGCACCCTCGGCGGCAGCCTCTCCTGGGAGAAGCCGCAGCACCTTGCTTCGTTCTCCGCCGACGGACCGTTCGCCGGGCTTGCGGTGCCGAAGGACGTCACCGTCAACCGGCAGGTGCTGGCCGAGCCCGATGCCGTGCTGGCGACGAAGAGCTGGGCCTCGCTGGAGGATGGAACGCCGCTGGTGACCGGTGAACGCCGCGGCAAGGGCGTGGTCAGCCTGTTTCATGTCAGCGCCGACATGCGCTGGTCCGATCTGCCGCTGTCCGGTACCTTCGTCGAGATGCTGCGGCGAATCGTCGACATGTCCGGCTACACTTCGAATCCGGGCGCGGATGTTGCCGGCGAGGCGAAGGTCGAAACCGTGGCACCGCTGCGGACGCTCGACGGTTTTGGCTCGTTCGGACCGCCGCCCTCGACCGCAAAGCCGATCCCCGCCGACTTTCGCGATCGCGCGAGCATCGATCATCCGCCCGGCTTCTACGGCCCGGCGGACGGGCCGCTGGCAGTGAACGCGCTGGCCGCCAGCGATCGCATCTCGCCGCTCGATACTTCGGCGTTGCGGGCGCGGCGGGCCAGCTACACCAACTCCGAACCGCGCGACCTGCGCGGAATCCTGCTGTCGTCGTCTTTGGCGCTGTTCCTGATCGACGCCATCATCGTCGCCCTGCTCGGCGCCGGCTTTGCGGCGTTGCTGAGGCGGCGTGCGGTGGCGGCGGTGCTGGCCTTCACCCTGATCTTGTCGGCGCTGCTGGCGCCGACGACCTCCCGTGCCGACGACAAGGATGATTTTGCCCTCAAGGCGGTCTCGCAGACCCGGCTTGCCTATGTCGTCACCGGCAACGCGGATGTGGATTCGATCGTCAAGGCAGGGATGGCCGGCCTGACCCTGTTTCTGGCGCAGCGCACCGCCCTGGAAGCCGGCGATCCCATTGGCGTCGATCCCGCACGCGACGAACTGGCGTTTTTTCCGCTGATCTACTGGCCGGTGGTGCCGGGCGCGCCGAAGCCGGCGCAGGACGCCATCAACCGCATCGACGCCTACATGAAAAATGGCGGTACCGTGCTGTTCGACACCCGCGATGCCATCGAGGCGCCCCCGGGAGAAGGCGGCGCCTCGCAGACGCCGGCGATGCAGGCCTTGCGCGACATCCTTTCCTCGCTCGACATTCCCGAGCTTGAACCGGTGCCGCGCGATCACGTCCTGACCAAGACGTTCTACCTGCTGCGCGACTTTCCCGGGCGCTTCGATTCCGGCCAGACCTGGGTTGAGGCGCTGCCGCGCGAGGACGACGAGGAGGCCGCGTCGCGGCCGGCCCGCGGCGGTGACGGCGTCTCGCCGATCATCATCACCTCCAATGACCTCGCCGGCGCCTGGGCGCTGCGCCCGGACGGCCAGCCGATGCTGCCGCTGACGCCGGGCGAACCGCGGCAGCGTGAGTTTGCCTTCCGCGCCGGCGTCAACATCGTGATGTACACCCTGACCGGCAATTACAAGGCCGACCAGGTGCACGCGCCGGCGCTGATCGAGCGGCTGGGACAGTGACATGCGCATGATGAACATGAAGGCTCGCCGCGATCACGCCGTCATGGCCGGGCTTGTCCCGGCCATCCACGTCTTGGCGGCTGGCACGAAAGGCGTGGATGCCCGGCACAAGGCCGGGCATGACGACCCTGATAGGTGCATGCGATGAACTACGGCATCGCCTTTACCCCGCTCGTTCCCTCGCTGGTGCTTTGGCTCGCGGTCGCCGCCATCGCCGTGATCGCGGTCCTGCTGCTGCTCGGCCGTGCCCGTGGCGCCGCTATGCGCGTGACGGCGCTTGCCCTGATCGTGCTGGCCCTGGCCAATCCGTCCTTTACCCGCGAGGACCGTGAGCCGCTGTCGTCGGTGGCCGTGGTCGTGGTCGACAAGAGTCCGAGCCAGAGTTTTGGCACCCGCACCCGCGAAACCGCCGAGGCCCAGCAGGCACTGGTCGACAGCCTGAAAAAGATCAAGGGACTGGACGTACGGGTGGTCGAAGCGGGTCAGGCCGACGGTGAAACCGACGGCACCAAATTGTTCGGCGCGCTGTCCTCGGCGCTGTCGGACGTTCCGGTCGATCGCGTCGCCGGCGCCTTCCTGATTACCGACGGCCGGGTGCACGATATCCCCGCCAATGCGTCCGCGCTTGGATTCCAGGCTCCGGTGCACGCCCTGATCACCGGGCGCAAGGACGAACGCGACCGGCGCATCGCGATTTCCGCAGCTCCCCGGTTCGGCATCGTCGGACAGAGCCAGACCATCACCTACCGGCTGGACGACCAGGGCGTCAGCGGCGAGCGCGCCAAGGTCGTGGTGCGCCGCGACGGCGATGTGATCAACGAGCGCACCGTGCAGAGCGGTCAGACCGTTAATGTCGACATCGATATCAAGCACCCCGGCGCCAACATCGTCGAGATCGAAGCCTCGCCGCTCGAAAACGAGCTGACGCTGGTGAACAACCGCGCCGTGGTTTCGATCGACGGGGTGCGCGACAAATTGCGGGTGCTGCTGGTCTCGGGCGAGCCGCATTCCGGCGAGCGCACCTGGCGCAACCTGCTCAAGTCCGACCCCAGCGTCGATCTGGTGCATTTCACCATCCTGCGGCCGCCGGAAAAGCAGGATGGCACGCCGATCAACGAATTGTCGCTGATCGCATTTCCGACCCGCGAATTGTTCCAGCAGAAGATCAACGAATTCCAGTTGATCATCTTCGACCGCTACGCGCGGCAGGGCGTGCTGCCGATCGCGTATTTCGACAACATCGCGCGCTATGTGCGCGGCGGCGGCGCGGTGCTGGTCTCGGCGGGTCCCGACTACGCGTCGACCACCAGCATCTGGCGCACGCCGCTTGATGCGGTGCTGCCGGCGGAGCCGGTCGGCGTCACCGAGAAGCCGTTCTACGCCCATCTCAGCGACGCCGGTAAGCGCCATCCGGTGACGCGCGGACTGGAAGGCTCTAGCTCCGAGCCGCCGCATTGGGGTCGGTTCTTTCGCACCGTCGACACCCGCAACGCCACCACGCCGCCGCTGATGACCGGGGCCGATGGCAAGCCGCTGCTGCTGCTGTCCCGCTATGGCGAGGGCCGCGCCGCGCTGCTGTTGTCCGACCAGATCTGGCTGTGGGCGCGCGGCTATGAGGGCGGTGGACCGCATCTCGACCTGCTGCGGCGAATGTCGCACTGGCTGATGAAGCAGCCCGAACTCGACGAAGAGGCGCTGCGTCTGCAAGTCCATGGCCACGATCTCGAGGTTCTGCGTCAGACCATGGCGGACAGTGTCGCGCCGGTGACGGTGACCTCGCCATCCGGCGCCACGCACCAGCTGACGCTGAGCGCCGGCGAACCCGGCATCTGGACCTCGACCGTTCCCGCCAACGAGCTCGGGCTGTGGCAGGCCACCGACGGCACGCTGAAAGCCCTGATCAATGTCGGCCCGACCAACCCCAAGGAGTTTTCCGAGGTGACTTCGACGCCCGATACGCTGAAGCCGCTGGCGCAAGCCACCGGCGGCGACGCGCGGCGGGTGGTCGACGGTTCGAACATCGAGCTTCCCCGCATCGTGCCGGTGCGCGCTTCCAGCGTGTTTCACGGCGATGGCTGGATGGGTGTCAAGATGCGGGATGCCAGTGTCGTCAAGGGCGTCGGCGTGCTGCCGCTGTTCGCCGGCCTGATCGGTCTGCTGCTGCTGCTTGGCGCCTTCGCCGCCACCTGGCTGCGTGAAGGCCGCTGATCGGATCGGCAAGCCACTGGCGTTGCCTGAACTACACAGCCCCGGCAATTTCGACGGGGCCGGGCGGGACGGTGGTTGACATCCACGGAGGTTCCCTGATGTTATATTATAACATCTGCGCGGACCCGGATCGCCGGGTCTCCGTCGATGCGGGGTGCCTGTCGGCATGAAGTGGTTCCGCTCGAACATCAGACATGGCTCGCGGCTGGCGCTTTTGGCGCTGGCGATCCAGTTCGTGCTGGCGTTCGGACATTTCCACGGCATCGCCGCGCAGGCAGCGCCGGCGATGCAATCCGCTGCATCCCACGGCCCGACCCCTGCCGCACCGCAAGCGCTGAACCGGTCCGCTCAGCAGCCCGGATCCGACCGCAATTCCGACCGGCAGCACTCGGACGATGCCTGCGCGATCTGCGCCGTCATCGCGATGGCCAATGCCGTGTTGTTTGCGACCCCGCCGGTGCTGCGGCTGCCGCAAGCCGTCGAATTCCTGTATCGCACCACCGATGCCGAATTCGTCCATTTGAAGTCGGCCCGCGTCGCTTTTCAGCCTCGCGCTCCCCCCGTCTCCTGATCCCGATTGATTGAATGTTTCTGCCGGATCGCCGCGTCTTACGCGACCGATCTGCCGGGACTGGCTGAAATCGGTCCGTCTGACATCGACGGCCGGTGCGTATCGAATTCGTCGACGATGAATCCGGTCGCGCTTGATGGGATTGCGAGCAATGTCGCTATTTGCAAGGCCAGTGCTGGCCGCCGCCGCAGCCGCCTCGTTGCTGCTTTGCGGCCTCGGCGGCCCGATACACGCGCAAACACCACCCGCGGCGGCGGGCGGCGCGATCGCGCTTCCGGAGATCGACATCGCCGCGCCCAAGCCGGTGCAGCATCCGCACCGGCCCCGGACACATGTCGTATCCAAGAGACGTCTTGAAACCCCGGCTGCTCCGCCGCCGCAGACCGAGGCGCAGGCGATCGCCGGCAGGAACGCGACATTCGACGAAGCCCGCCGCAACATCGTGGCGGCGACCGGCGCCGGCTCATACGAATTGAACCAGCAGGCCCTCGAGGCGCTGCCGCAGGGTACCAATACCCCGCTTGACAAGGCGCTGCTGCAGGTTCCCGGCGTATCGCAGGACTCCGCCGCAAGCGGCGAACTGCATGTGCGCAACGAGCACGCCAACCTGCAATATCGCATCAACGGCGTCATGCTGCCCGACGGCGTCGGCGCGTTCGGACAGATCATCGATACCGGGATCGTCGGCAGCCTTGCCCTGATCACCGGTGCGTTGCCGGCGCAATATGGCCTGCGCACCGCGGGTGTCCTCGACATCCAGACCAAGGCCGACGCCTTCAACAACAGCGGCAGTATCAGTGTCTATGGCGGCAGCCACGGCACCATCACGACGTCGCTGGAATATGGCGGCAGCGTCGGACAGACTCAGTATTTTGTCTCGGGGCGCTATTTCGGCAGCAATCTCGGAATCGAGAATCCGACCCCGGCGTATAACGCCATTCACGACAATACTTCGCAGGAAAAGGGCTTTCTCTATCTGTCGACAGTGCTCGATCCGAGCAGCCGGCTGACCTTCATGAGCGGCGTGTCGAACGGCAGCTATCAGATCCCCAACAATCCCGGACAGACGCCGGCCTATACCGCGTTCGGGGTATCCAGCTTCGACTCCACGCTGCTCAACGAGCGGCAGAGCGAGTTCAACCAGTTCAACGTCCTTGCCTACCAGAAGTCCGGCGACGGAATTGACTACCAGTTCTCCTACTTCAACCGTTACAGCCAGTTGCACTTCCTGCCCGATACGATTGGCGATCTGGTCTTCAACGGCGTGGCGTCCGACGTCTACCGGCAGAGTGTCATCAACGGCATTCAGGAGGATACCTCCTATCGCGTCGGTTTCGCCCATACGCTCAAATTCGGCTTTTCCGCCAGTGCCGAACGTTCGCTGGTGAACAACGGATCCACGGTGCTGCCCCTCGACGCCATGGGCAATCCGGTCGACGCACCGTTCTCGGTGTTCGATTCCAGCGCCAAGACCGGTCTGCTGTTCAGCACCTATCTCGCAGACGAATGGAAGGTCACCAACAATCTGACCGTGAATGCCGGCCTGCGCTTCGACCAGATGTGGCAATATGTCGACGCCAACCAGCTCAGCCCGCGCCTCAGCGTGACCTGGAAGCCGACCGACGGCACCACGTTCCACGCCGGCTACTCCCGCAATTTCACGCCGCCTGAGCAGGTGCTGGCGGCGCCGACCAACCTGGCGCTGGTGCAGAACACCACGGCGCAGGCCCCCGCAGGGTCAGCGAATGATCCGGTGCTGCCGGAACGCTCCAACGTGTTCGATGTCGGCGTCGTTCAGAAGATATATGCGATTCCGGGCCTCGAAGTCGGGCTCGACGCCTACTACAAGACCGCGACCGACCTGCTCGACGACGGGCAGTTCGGCCAAGCCTATGTGCTGACGGCCTTCAACTACGCGCGGGGCAACAACGAGGGCGTCGAACTCAAGGCCTCCTACACCAGCGGCAACCTGCACGTTTACGGAAACCTGGCCTGGGCCAGACAGATCGCGACCGACGTGGTGTCGAACCAATACCTGTTTGATCCGGCCGAACTGAACTATATCGCCAACAATTACGTCTACACCGACCACGCCCAGTTCCTGACCGCATCAGCCGGCGCCTCCTATCTGTGGAAGCAGACCAGGTTCAGCGCGTCGATGATTTACGGCAGCGGCTTGCGCGACGGCTTTGCCAACACCGGCACCGTTCCGTCCTATACCCAGGTCAATCTCGGGGTGTCACACGATTTCAACATCGTGTCGCCGACCAAGCCGACCACGCTGCGCTTTGACATCGTCAACCTGTTCGACACCATCTACCAGATCAGGGATGGCTCGGGCATCGGTGTATTCGCGCCGCAATACGGACCGCGCCGCGGATTCTTTTTCGGCGTTTCGCAGAAGCTGTAGACCATGAGCGGTTAGACCTCATCCTGAGGGACGCGCACTTGCGCGGCGTCTCGAAGGATGAAGCCACGGCACCGGAAACGCTCTTCGATCGCGCGCTCAGCGAGCAAAGCTCCAGTCCGGGCGGATCGCGCCGGAAACGCCGGTGAACGCGCCGTCGACCAGCTCTGCCACCAGCAGGCGGTCGTAGTCGACCGGTCCCGGCATGATCGCCCGTCCCTTCGGAACCGCCTTGAAGCCGACGCGGCTGTAATAGGCCTCATCGCCCACCAGCAGCACCAGGCGATGGCCGCGCGCCTTGGCATCCTTCAGCGCGCGATCGAGCAGCGCACGGCCGACGCCGCGGCTGCGAAACGGCGGCTCGACCGTCAACGGTCCAAGCAGCAGCGCCCTGGTCTCGCCGACGCAGATCGGCAACTGGCGCACCGAGCCCACCAGCAACGTTCCGATCCGGGCGGTGAAGGACAGCTCAAGCAAATGGTCGACATGCTCGCGGATCCGGTAGGCGCTCAACACAAAGCGGCCGGGCCCGAACGTGCGCGCGTGCAGCCGCTCGATCGCCTGCGCGTCGTTGGCGGTTTCGGCCAAAATCGTCAGTGAGAGATCATTCATGGTGTGGCGCGGGATAGCATCATGCGGCGGCGCGGTCCATCGCCCGAACCCGGCAAACTTCGCGGCCTATCAGGCCCCGCCGATCGGTGGCTGCGACAGATAGGCGAGCAGCTTCATCTCGCGCCGCCCGCGCGTCACCGTATCGAGCACCAGCCCCGAAGACATCGACAGCATGGCCAGGATCATCAGCCCCATCGACAGTACCGCGGTCGGCAGCCGGGGCACGAGGCCCTGTTCGAGATAGGTGACGAGGATCGGAATCGCGAGACCGATCGAAACCAGGATCAGGAAGAGTCCGATGGCCCCGAAAAACCGCAACGGCTTCTCCGACCGGTAGAGCCTCAGGATGGTACCGAGGATGCGAAAACCGTCTCGCCAGGTATTGAGCTTGCTGAACGAACCGGCCGGCCGGGCGTAATAGGGCGTTTCGATCTCGGTGACGGGCAGCGCCAGTTCGAGCGCGTGAACGCTGAGCTCGGTTTCGATCTCGAAGCCGTCCGACAACACCGGAAAGGATTTGACGAAACGCCGCGACAACACCCGGTAACCGGACAAAATATCCTTGAAAGCCTGGCCGAACACCGACGAAAGAAAGCCGGTCAGCATCCGGTTGCCGGCGCGGTGGCCGCGCCGATAGGCGGCCTCGACCTGATCGACGCGAAAGCCCACCACCATATCGAGACGATCCGACACCAGCGCATCGATCATGCGGGGAGCGCTGGCGGCGTCGTAAGTGGCATCGCCATCGACCAGAATGTAGATATCGGCGTCGATGTCGGCGAACATGCGCCGGACCACATGGCCCTTGCCCTGGCGGCGTTCGCGGCGCACCTCGGCGCCGGCTTCGCGCGCCACCGCAACGGTACGATCCGACGAGTTGTTGTCGTAAACGAATATCCGGGCCGATGGCAGCATCTTGCGAAAATCGGCGATGACGGTGCCGACTGCAGCTTCCTCGTTGAAGCACGGCACCAGAACGGCAATCCGCGTGGTAGATAATGTCATTGCTGGAACGCCTGCCTGATCAGTCCTGCCGACTCAGACTTCCATACCACGATCGAGCTTTTGCCGTCTGCTCAAGCAAGTCATCTTCCACTACTTCTGCCGCATGCGCCGCCGCCTAGCGCCAGGTCGCGCTCGGCATCTTGCCTCGCAGCACTTCGGATATCCGCAGCCGTGTGCCTTCGGTCGTACCCGCCGGCAGCGCATCGGCGCCAAAAAAGCCGCAGGCCGCAATTTCGCGGTTGGGCGCCGGCAAGCCATCCTGACGAAATTCCCTGACCACAAAGACCGCGACGTGATCGCGGCGGGAGACATGGCTGTTGAAGAAAATGCCGTGCAGGCGCGGCTCGGCCAGTAGTTCAATCTGCCCCTCTTCGGCCAGTTCGCGATGCAGTGCATCGCGGAAGGTCTCGCCGACTTCGACGCCGCCGCCCGGCAGGTGCCAGCCGGAGACGTAGCCGTGCCTGACCAGAAACACCCTGCCCTCGCCGTCCAGCACCACGGCGCGAACCCCAAGCGTCATGCCGCGGGCGAAACGCCAATAGAGATGGAACAGCCGCCGCAGCGCCGGCTCCAGTCTCAGCCGCAGCCCCTCGCCGTTCATTGCAGCCGATCCCCCGGATATCCATCCATGCTGTTTGATCCTTGCGCCGCGGCCGTCAACTTGCCATTACATAACGGGGTTTCACAGGATATCACGAGATGATCGTGCTGGCCTTTCTCGCCGGAAGCCCGGTCGGATGCCGCTGATGGCGGCATTCACACTGGCGCATTTGTCCGATCCGCACCTTCCGCCGTTGCCGGCGGCGCGGCTTGGCGATCTCGCCGGCAAGCGCGCGCTCGGCTACCTCAACTGGACCCGCAACCGCCACAAATTCCACCGCCGCGATGTGCTCGACGCGCTGCTGGCGGACGTGCAGGCCCACGCGCCGGATCAGATCGCGGTCACCGGCGACCTCGTCAATCTGGCGCTCGCTGCCGAATTCAAACCGGCCCGGGCCTGGCTGGAGAGCGTCGGCT
>Ga0182024_10021619_pt1 | contig 11662 bp, 8 predicted proteins | sample P32metaG_FD_120480 | JGI IMG/M metagenome (GOLD analysis project Ga0182024, IMG submission 120480) | Permafrost microbial communities from Stordalen Mire, Sweden - P3-2 metaG (Illumina Assembly) | ecosystem: Environmental > Terrestrial > Soil > Wetlands > Permafrost | place: Sweden: Stordalen... | reverse complement strand
CCATATCGGTTGAGCATCGAGCAATGGGCCCCTCACTGCCAGATCATCTATGACAAGTTCCACATCATGCAGCACGCCAACCAAGCAGTAGATGAAGTGCGGAGGGCGGAGTTCTTCCGGAAGTGTCGCTCGCTTTGAAACTATCCGGACAATCGTTCGGACAATCTGGCGGACCGCTCTTGTGCTCCTCCAGCCCGCACAGCGCCGAAACCAGCATATTCGCCAGGAAGCGATTCAAACTGGTCCTCGGATCGTCGATATGAGCGAAGATCAGATCGCCCGAAACAATCGAGACTCGTTGGCTTTGATCCTCGTTCCAGAGCGCTAGCCCCTGCCGCTCATCGTCCGCCAGCGCGAACACCGTAATGCAAATCAGACGATTCACACCCAGGCTCACCACGTGATCCTTGAGCTTGCTGGCCACCTCCGTGCCGTCGATATAGCCGCCTGATTCGCCCGAGTCCGAAACCTTCCGCCGCCACGTCCGTCTTCATTGTTCGTGTGCTTCCAACTAAATACACTCATCGTTGGCTGTTGGGCGAGGAGCGGAAGCGCGGCGAGGAACAACGAAAGCCTGCGCATCAATACAGCCCTTGGCTAGGGATCTTAGTGCCCGATCCTTGGCTCCGGGGCAGGCTGTTGGAATCGGCGTAAATTACTTGGAAATATGCGTCAAGATTGTGATGGTCAACCGGGATGGTGCATGTAGATGTACAGTCGGTTGCAGCGGCGTCCCGCATGTCATCCACGTAGTATCCGACACGGATCAGGAACTTCGAGGCTCCAAACGGTAGTGGCGATGGCGGAGCGAAGGTCATATTATCGAGTGCCGTGTATCCGGGGGGCTGCGACACGTAGACGGAAGTGAAGCCGGGGCTTGGGCTGAATTCCTTGGTGATCGATGACGGGTTGCCCGCTACCGTGCTTACCTGCGTGGTGTAACCGTCGCTGGTGTACAACAGCGTCGAGCCGCCGGAGATAGCATTGAGCGGAAGTATGCGGGCTCCCTGTGGCATCTCGGCTGAAGATAGGACCGTAGTTTCGTTGCCGTAAGTGGAACTGAGATGCGCGTCCGTCTGGAAGTACGGCCCCAGATTAGGCTTGTTCGTTTCCGGCTGAAGTTCGGTGTCCTCGCGCATTTTCAGCAGCGCGTTCCCCTCTGCGTACGCGTGCCAACGTTTCGAACCGACCATTGGCGACATCGCGGTGGTTTGCCAATTGCTACGGTTGTACCAGCCGCAGCAATTTTTCTGATAGCCAACTTCTGGCTCGTCGTATTCGCCGTACAGGCGTTCCCCCGAGACGCCGTTGACCTTGAATGTCATCATCTGTTCCAGCATCGTCTCGGCACGCAGGCTCATCGCTGTGGTTGGGCGGTCGCAAGCTGGGTTATACGTGAAACTCAGGCATATCTGGGTCGTAGCGTCGTTTCCGACCGGTCCGCCACTGGCGATTAGGGCGCCACGAGCCGGAAGTTGATAGGGCCGCGTAGCGATCTTGCCCCCGTTGCTGCTGTATTGGCCCCACGACCAAACTGAACCATCGTAGCCGTAGATATTTAACGGTGGACCGGCCACATAGATCCAAGCGGCGTTAGAAGTGGTCGGTGTGCCCTCGTAGTCCGTAACCACTGAGTTCGGGCCGCCGAAGAAACTACCAAGGACCGTATAAAAGACGGTCGGCGGATTACTCATTCCAGTGATGATCGACCAGAACTGTGAGAGCGGGTTGATGCCCAACATCGGGTCCACGGTGAAATAAGCATAAGGATCAGTGATGTAATTGCACTGTCCGCCCGCGCCGGTGCAGGTCGGAGCGGCTTCTCCAGTGCCCCCGCCATACACGAATTCAACGTCATTGTCGTCAGGAACGTTGGTGATCGTTGCAATTATGTTCAGGTTCGCAGTGGCCGTATTCCAAATGCGGATGATCTGGCCAGCAGTCAGATACCCGCCGATTCCCAAGCTTCCGCACACGCCAGCGGGACAATGAAGGGTGGCCGTCGAGCCGCTTAGGGTCACGTAGGTTGTGGTAGATGCTCCGAAGCGCTGGCACGGGGTGCTCTGGCCGAACGCACAAGGCCCCGCAGAGAGATCCCATGGAAGATACCCGGCATTTTGCCAAGCGGGACTGGGGCCAGACCAGTCCGAAAACGGCGCGCTGATCTGCGCGGCTGAATCGGTTGTGGATGTGATCGGCGCTCCTGGCGTACATCCTGAAGGAGCCGCTGCAACCAAAGTGGTCACGCCGGAGGTTGTCGTAACTGAATACGGGAGGTACAGACCATTGCAGGCCGCTGTGGATGTGATGCCGGTGATACTGAATGAACTTCCTGTTCCCGCACTTTGGCTCCAGACGTTTATATTTCCCAGGTTGTAGACCGTGAAGGTAGCCACACCAGCGGACACCGCCTCTTCACACCAGCGCACGCCTTGCGCCCCGCAGACGCCTATCGTCGGATTCGGATTGAGTTGCGCACCAATGGCATTTGTGATTTCGTCGTCATTGTTTGCCGCATAAAGGCCGAGCCCCGCCGCCTGAAGGTAGGAGACAAGAGTCTGGAGGCACGCTTGCCGGTTGTAGCCAGTATTGTGCAAGATCGCCTGGAGTGTCGTTGGGTAATTGTAATCGTCGGTATAAATACTATAGAAATCAAACGCGAAGGCAAATTGATTCGCGTTTAGCCACGCCACGAAGGGGGACAAAAAGACCTGTGTCGTGGGATCGGGACATGTGGTCGCGGAAGGATCAAGCAATCCCACCATGTCAGCATTCGCCGCAAGTGCAGACCAAACCGAATTTACGTTAGCGTGATGGAACGCCGTCGCGGCCCACGGTTTTTGGACCTGAGGACGCGCCTGTTGCACCGTGATCGGGTAGAACGACTCGCCCGGAGTGAAGCTGGAGAGAATGCCATTTTTATACGACCAGTGTGGAAACGTGCAGGGGGATGCGCCACAGTTTTGGATCACCGCTGTGGCATACGGAACGCCAAGCGTGATGGTCCACGCGCTGTATGGTCCGGCTGGTGTGCCGCCTTCAAACAGATATGCGAATACAAGTGACGTGCCAGAGCAACTGCTGACATACCCGGCCATTGAATTGAGGGGGTAACCCGTGCGTGTGACGTTGATTGGGTTGCCTGTCACGAAATTACCGCACGAAGCGACGGTGAACGTATAGCTCGTAGAGCCATCGTTGATCGTGTTTGAAGTAGTCGAGGTCACAGGGGGGAAGGTTCCACACGTCACGCATCGAATCTGCACCGTCGTCCAGCCACCCTGCGCGGGAGGGCATCCCACCACAGTGCTATCGCATGTCCACGAAGACGTAGCGTTGTAGGTGATCGCTCCGCTGGAACTTATCGAGACTGCCCCTGTAACTCCAGGGTTGGACACAATCGTGTAGCTGTAGTCAGTGCATCCCCCGGATGACGCCGTGTGGGTGAGATCGGTGTTGATGACGCCGGGAGTTGTCAGCCACGTCGCGCCCGCAGGGCAGAGGGTGTCGCCAGACTTGCCCACGTAACCGTGGTATTCCGAGTACGGCAAATCAATCCCCATTGGAAACGTTCCATTTGAGAACGTGACAAGCTTGGAAACCACCGACATCCCGCCACAGTTTGTGTAGTCGAATAGGGCCAGGTCTCCGTTCGCGCCTCCGGTCTCTGGAGCGCACGTGTACCAGGGCGAGTTCATACGCGTTTGGATCGTCGCGGAACACGTGCTACATGTGAGAGCAACCGCAGCGCCCCCTGGAGTGGCCGATACAGACAGAGCGGTCGTCGCTCCTGCCGAAGAAATGGTGGTAGGGTCTACAATCGCGAAGTAGGGGTTGATATCAACTTCCAGGTTGCAGGTGTTGTACGAACAGCCCGTAACCCCAGGCGGGTCGTAGGTGGGCGTTCCAGCCATCGCTCCTTGCCCTACCGTGCTGATGTTGGAAACGGAATAAGTGCTGCCGCTGACCAATGTGACTGTCTTACTACCATTGAGGCAGGTCCATCCGACACCACTGCCGCAAGAGCCGGTGAAACCAGCGAGAACGATAACGTCTCCGTTGGCAGGAAGCGCGGTGCCGGATAGAGTGATCGTGACCGGATTGGATTGCGTTCCCGCAGTAACGGTCCCAGCGGGGCAGCTTGCGGAAGCTGTGAAGGTGATGGTTGTGCCAGAAGCAGTCCCCGTGTACGGCCCGTCGCATCCGCTGCTCCCGTTCGACTGGTTGGTGTACGGGATGTTCTGGATGAAGATCGGAGTTGAACCGGACGCACCGGAAGCAGAAGAGGTGGTGATCGTACCAGTCGAGCCGGACCATGTGAGCGTCGCGGTGTTGGCGCTGTTCGTCGCGCTCGTGGCCCACATCCATTGCGACCCGGCAACTATCGGCGAGAGGCCAGACACACTCTTGAACACCACAGGCCGCCCATTTTGAAATATGTGCTGGGTGGCGAAGTTGATTACGTTACCCGCGACCGAGGAGAGAGCCTTGCTGGCAACGTAAGGGTCGTTTCCGGGCCCCGTGAGTGACGCCTGGATTAGATGTGTACCGTTCGGCCAGCAGTAACTGTTGCTGTAATTCCGCAATGACAGCGGGGGGTTAGCTATCGTAGTCGAAGCACAGACATTCCCGAAAGCAGGCCATGAAGTGAGCAACCCATAAGACTGATCCATTCCGTCAATTACCGTACCGCCTACATCAGCGGTAATAGGTGGAGTGATATCCGTTTCTCCCACGCCACGGGTGGTCTGCGTCAATGCAATGCTGCTCTGCCCTTCTATGCGCACTACGAAATTCACCGTCGCCGTCGTGCAGAGTGGGGCACCGGTTGAAACGTTGGTAAGTATGTCGAAGATTTTCGCGTTCACCCAGTGCGGGCCATCGCCGATCAGGCCGGGATACGCGGTCGTGGCAAATGGACCCGTGAACGCTTCTGACGCATCTACCAGCGATACCGGTTGCGGGGCGTTGAACCCTTCAGGACCGCGCAAACCATCTAGGTAGTAAACCGCACGATACGATGATGGATAGCCTGAAATCGATACCGTTTGCGCCAAAGGGGAAGTTGTCTGTATCACTTGACCAGCGGTGGGCGACATGATTGCGCAGGATTGTGCCCAGGCTCCAAGAGCCGAGAGGATAAGCAGAAGTGTGATTTTCATATTATTCAAATGACGCGATTGGCCCGTCCCACCCGGAGAAGCCGCCCCCGCTATACGTCCAAGTCGATGAGTAGGTCCCCGTGCTGCTCACAATCTGATATGCGGGCAACACCAGGGTCGGCATGTTCGAAACCAGTCCAGTGATTTGCCGTCAGCCATATATTAGGACTTGCATTTGTAGTTAGCGCTGTCGCCGTCGTAGTATTATTCCAACTCCACACCTGATTACTGGTTTGATTGAAAGTTGTTGTATATGCGCCTAGCGATATGGTCGCGTTTCCGGTTGCCGTGCCGATTGAATTCCATGTCGTCGATCCGCCAGATCCGCACGTCGCCCACGACGGGACACCGCTGGAAGTCTTGGAGAGGCAATTAGTCCCGGAATTGTTACCAGCAAGGTTAGTCCACGCTGAACCATTGTAGTAAATTGTATCGCCGCGCGAGTGGGAGTTAGCGTCATGACCGCACTCCCGACTTTGGGAGGCACCAACGCCAACTGGGGCGGCATCAACAATGCAGGCGAAACAGCAGGAGTCGCTGAGACCAACGTTCGCGATCCGAAGTGCCCCGCGGGAGCGGCGACCAACGGCATCGGACCACTCGTTTTGGATTATGAACCAGTAATTTGGGGACCGGGGCCAGGCCAGATCCGGCAACTGCCGCTGCCGTCCGGAGACACGGTGGGCTTTGCGCTCGCCATCAACGATCTCGGCCAGGCTGTTGGGATGACCGGCACTTGCGCCACAACGACGCTCCCGGGGCCGGCGGCATCCAGACACGCCATGCTCTGGGAAAACGGCGCGGTCACCGACCTCGGCAATCTGGGCGGAACATACAACCCTGCGGCACTGGGCGTTGGAAGCATCGCGCTTAACGTCAACAATAAGGGCCAAGTAGTGGGATCTTCCGCAATACCGGGCAGCGCGCACAATCTTTTTGTGGACCTGGGAGACGGGGATGCAAGACCTGGGAACTCTACCTGGAGACGTGATGAGCGCCGGCTTTTGGATCAATATGCGCCCGTTCCTGTGGACCAACGGCAAAATGCTGGATCTCGCCACACTCGTACCGGCGAACTCGCCTTTGCAGTTGGTGGCCCCCGGCTCGATCAACGATCGGGGCGAGATCACCGGTTTCGGCGTCACCAACAACGGTGAAGTTCACGGATACCTCTTGACACCGGCCAAGACGTCGTCGTCCGGCACGAGCGGCCCCACTGGAACCACCGCGATCGTAACGCCGCTCAATCTGACGACGAGCGATTCGTCCGTAGTGCTGGACGGCAGCGGCTCGACGACCGCAGCGGGCGCCTTGCAGTATCTTTACATGGTCGTGCCGGGCGGCAAACAAGCCGCGATCTTGCAGGTCGCGACCGATCCGAAGGCGACCATCGACTTTGTGGAAGGACCAGGATTGTACCTGATTCAGCTCACTGTTACGGATGCCAGCGGTAATAGCGCGAAAAGCCCGGTAATCACGCTGAATTATCAGTCTTCCTAAAGACTGTTGAACTGGGAACGCGTCGGTTCTTGCGTTCTGAAGAAGGACCTTTTGTGAAACGCTGCAGCCGACGCGTTTAATGGCTTAGATTCAGTCCGGTTTGTCGCTATGGGTGCCGACGCGGAGCCGCTTTCGATTTCTCTGATAAACCTCACCATCAAGTGCATTGAGGTCATTGGCAGTCAGCAAAACGGCCCCGAATATCTCTACGGGGCCCTTGATTTCGTAGCGCGAGGAAAAGTTAAAACGATCGTCGAGACGTACCCATTCGCAGAGGCACCGGAGGCCTACGAGCGAGTTGCGGAGGGCAAGGCCAGGTTCCGCGCCGTCCTCACAATGTAATCGCCGATCCGAGCAGTACGGCCGGTTTCGGATCACGCGCATACTCGGCGAAGGTTCTTGCCTCTCGCCGACGAGCTTTTTACGGGCATTTTCGTGGAGCTTGTATGCCCGAATGGCCTTTTTATTGGCTTTTGGGTCGCGGTAGGGACAACCATCACTGGTCGCCCCCCCGCACGGATCCGTACGAGCGCTGCTAACGCATACGGCTCTTATCTCCGATGTGTGGCGTCAAAACGCGCGCCTGGATGAGGATGCAGGATGCGAGGGTGAGGCAGCCATCTGTCCAAGAGGCGATTCAGGCCTTCCCAGTTCAGCCGACGCTTCAGCTCGCTTAAGTCAATGCTTTTCAGCAGTCGCTATACTCGCAGAGACGGTCTCAGCGTCCGTCTGAATTTCGAACCATTCAGGATAGGGATAACTTTCGCGATCAAGGTGAAGGCGGAGAAGCACCTGCTCATCGGTTTCCTCCATCGCGGAAAAGCCGAAGTCCTTGAGTATTTCGTTTATCGCGTGGTTGCGGGAGGTTTTGTTAACGCGAACGGTCACCGCGTCCCCTTCGGAATCACGGATCGTCTGGCACATGTGCGAAAGCAGAGCGTGCTCGACAGACTTGCCCATGGCGCGGCAACTGAAATCGAACTCGATCACGTCCCAGTCGCTTCCATTCCGCTCGGCAATGCACACCCCGATCAGGCCGTAATCCCCGAATTTGTCCTTGAGCGCGGCGGTAAACACATAATAGCGCGATGGGTCGGCGAGGTAGCGGTGCAGTTCATCGCGCTGCGTCCGTTTGCCCGTGGCGTTCAGCTGATTCGTCCTCTGGATTAACTCCTCAATACGTGGGATGGCGGCCGGTTCCGCCCGACGGAGATCGAGCTTGAACGCGCAGTTCTTGTAAAATTCGGTGAGGTTGGCTGGGTCCGCGGTCGATTCCTCGGCGGCACGCTTGGCTTGTTCCTTATACATCTGCGTGCGGGCGGCCGATTCCTGGGTAATTACGCCGATCGGCTCGAAGAGCGTCATATCCCCCGTATCGTTGATGTCAGTCTCGGCAAAAACCATAACCCCCGGCGCGTTCATCTGAACTTCCTCTCGCTCCATTGGGTTGTCGTCGAAGAAGGCGACTGAATCGAGACCAATGTTCAACTCCTGGGCGATTTGCTTCAGGTTCGTCGATTTCGCGTTCCAGTTGAGCTTCATGCAGACGATCTGGTCAAACAACTCGTCGCCTAGGATTTGGTGGACGAACTTCTCCTCCTCCGGGTCATTCTTGGAACATATGGCCAGCAGAATGCCCCTGGATGCTAACGCCGACATCATGCTCAGATGGCTCCAGTACGGGTACAGGTTGGCCACGCCGTCCTCCCGGAGCACGCCCCGCCACAGCGTGTTGTCTAGGTCGAAAACGGCACACTTGATATGCTTGGCGATTGGGTTGAGCACTTTTAGTTGGTACATCGTCTCTTCGGCGATCAACCGCGACCCTATCTTTGTCGGGTGATCGAATACCCCGTTTCGGCTACCCATTTCGAGGCTGGTGCGTTTGCCCTCGATTTCGAGAATCTCGTTAGCGTCCAGCACATATGTATTCGGATAACCTTTGACGAATTCGTACAGCGCGAGTGTGTACTTCAGATACATCTCCTCGTTCGAGGTGAGATTTGGGCTGCTCTTGTACTCGTGCGTGCCGCGGTATTTTGTATTGATGTAGAAATGTGAGACGACGAACAGGGGACAATGCTGCCTGGTGGAAATGCGTTCGACGGCGAAACGAAGCTGGAGCATGAGTTTCTCGAAGTCGTTTTGCCGTTCTTCCTCCCTGTATTTTTGGCCATCGTGAACAATTTTGTTCAGAAGTTGCATGAACGATTGGGTTTGGCAGATAATGATCGCGTCGTAGCGGTTCGTGAACAAGTTGGAATGGGGATCATTAGCCTCGACCATCGCATCGGCGCTCCGGCCGTACTGGAACGTGTGGTAGACGTCGAGACCGCTGGCGGTGAGGTGATCGCCAACAAACGTAAGCTCGCAGCCGCCGCACATAAAAATTTTCTTGCCTCTGAGGTCCGAGAAATCGTTGATCTCGGAAAGGCGAAAAGTCCCGTCGTTCACTAGGGGGGCGGACCGCTCCCGCAACATTTGGAAGATGTAGCTGCGGTACGCGCGGTTAGTCACGAATTGGTAGGCGTATCTGCCGATGAACCTTCCGAAATATTTCCGGAGCACTTCTTGACCGCCGAGAGCGACTGCACAAGTCAGGGCCACTTTCATAGATTTGAATTCCTTTCGGCTTAATCGAGCTCAGTAATATTTTTATAGAGACGATATCTCATCCTGTTCTGTTTGCAGTGAGCACGCTGACATCAGCGAGCCGAGATACTATTACGTGTTCGTTAGTCCAGGTTAGTGCCACGCAAAAAATGGCACGACTTTTCTTAGCGTCCTTCCGCACCAAACAAATCCGCGAGTTCGACCGCCTGGTGAGGTTCCACGCTCAGTAAGCGCGCCAGCGCGAAAAGCGAAATCGCCAGCGAAGTGCGCGATTCGATCAGCCGTTGCTCCTCATTTTAGTATTGCACGTTGGCGCGCAGCGTATCGATGCCCGTGCCGACGCCGTTCTTCTGGAGATCGGAGGCTTGATCGAAAAGTGCTTTGGCCAGTTCAACCCGCGATTGGGCGGCGCTGACGTCGGCGGACGCCCGCAGGCTGCGATACCACCAATTGCACGTTCAGTTCGCGGGCCTTGGAACAGCCAGAACGGCCCGGAATGCTGCGGAAACCTGGAATTTTGCATTCCCAGGAAGGCCTCCAGGTTGTCGCGCTGTACCGTTTCCGAAACCTCAAAACTCGCCTTCGGTAAGAGCGTGGACCGCGCTACAATCTGGTTCTCCTGAGTCGCTGCGACACTTAGATTCGCAATCTGCACACGAGGATTCTGCTTTAGCGCCATTTCTACGGCGTCGCGCAAGGTCAAGCGCAGCGGCGTGGGTTGAGTCGGAGGTTGCGCACCGCTCGCCCCAACCTCCAGCAGCAATAGAACGCACTGCAACAGTAACGCTACGTGAGGCGCCGTTTGGTTTTCTGGTGATCTCCGACACAATGGATTCCGTCATCGGGCAAGCGGTGCGAAAGAATGCGCCCTCATGGAAGAGCGTCGCTAATACGCGGCGGCCTTCCTGGTCGATAAAGAGCGTTTCTGAGAGAGCAATTCTCGGTGCGGGGTGCCCTCGAACCGAACCGGTCTGCTTGTAGCACTGCTCCAATTCCTTCGCCCATTCGCCCACATCTTCCCCTCCACCAGGAACGTCACCGCCTCCTGGCTATCCTGCATCTTGATCCATCGCATTGCTTGAACCGCCCACCTTAGAGGCACTTCCGTGCCATTGTCCCTTCACGCCATTTGCATCATCAGAATCCGGCGGTATTGCATACGGAAGCGGCATGTTAGGAGTCCGTGCCAAAGGGAACGACCGCAGCCTTGACCTGCTGCTTGGGCGTGAGCGCGAAGGAATAGAAAGGTAACGTTCCTCTACTAGGCGACGCACGCGTCAGCCGACCTCACGAAGAAAGCCAACCCGCAAGGCCGGCCAAGGAAGGCGCGATGCCCGAGCGCGGTACCAAGACAGCCGAGATCCTGGCCCTACTGAAAAGGCCACGCGGCGCCTCACTCCAGCAACTGCGAAAGGCCACCGGTAGGCAGCCTCCTCGGTACGCGGCTTCCTCAGTGGCACACTGAAACAGAAAATGGGTTGGCGCGCCACTTCGCCAAACTTGCCGACGGCGCGCACGCAACCGTCGCCCCCAAGTAATCGTCCCATGCCGCCAAGCCTCGACCCAGGATTGGCCGCACTCTTTTTGGATGCGTGCATACGACTCCTCAGATGCGAGATCAATCGCCAGAATAGGCAAACGCTTATGACACAAACAAGCCTGTTCGATGGCTGAATGGGGAGCCTTTCGTCTGTTTCGGGTCAACAAGGACGACGGCGAGCTAACTGCACCGGCCGTCAATACCGCCGTGAGGTTGCAACACGGAAAGAGCAAAAAGACCAATTCACGACACTGTTTTTCAGTTCCTTAACAACCTGCCGACTAGCGGAATGCTTGACGGCGCGTCGTGCACGAGCACGGGATGGCCGGATACTCAGGCTGATGCCTAGCATCTCGCCCGCATCACGCTAATGCACAACGCACTGACCCGACCTTGGTGATAAAGAATGTATCACGATGCATGGTATACCCGGCCACGCAAGCAAGAACCGCGCAACGAAAAAGCATGAACTACATATACGATGCCAAAAAACGCCGCCGCCGGTCGAGACTTAGGCCATTGCGACTGGAATCAACCAACAAGAGTGTTCGAGAAAGGGTCTGAGTAGCGTGACTCGGCGGCGGGCAACCAGACGTGGCGTCTTCTGGACCCTCAGGGCGAATTGGGTTCACCCAACGCGCATCTAAAATTCGCGGCTAACGATTCGCGGCGAGTTCCGATCCTACTGGCTGCATGTAATCTCCCCGTTCGGAACGTTATTCAACCAACTGCAGGAGGCGTTAGAATCGGCAGTCCAATTCGCGCTGGGCCACATCGTTTGAGCCCACTGAGCCAGTTGGCCGACCAGTCCCGCATCCACTCCTACAAACTTGAATCGCGGAATCAT
>Ga0182024_10021618_pt1 | contig 11664 bp, 7 predicted proteins | sample P32metaG_FD_120480 | JGI IMG/M metagenome (GOLD analysis project Ga0182024, IMG submission 120480) | Permafrost microbial communities from Stordalen Mire, Sweden - P3-2 metaG (Illumina Assembly) | ecosystem: Environmental > Terrestrial > Soil > Wetlands > Permafrost | place: Sweden: Stordalen... | reverse complement strand
GTGGGGCTAAGAGGACTTGAACCTCTGACCTCAGCATTATCAGTGCTGCGCTCTAACCAGCTGAGCTATAGCCCCGTGGCTTCGGGCACACCGAGGCCGAGCCGCGACGATACACCGCCAGGAGATCCGTCGGCCCACCCGTCACGCCCGGGTTTGGGCGCGAGGGGTTCAGGTCCGCACCCTGCGCCGGCGGGATCGGCGCGCGGTGGGACCGGTGCAGAACCCGAGCACACCGAGGGCGGCGAGGCCAAAAGGTGCGGCGTTGCTCGTGCCATGGGCCGGCAGGGCCGATCCCGAGGAGGCGCCGGACGGGCACCACGAGTCGTTCGGGACGCCCTTGCACGGGTCGGGCATGCTCGGGAGACCCTTCGGCAGGGCCGTCAGGCTCACCGCCTTCGACGTGGGGTACTTCGACCCCTTCGGACATCCGCCGAAGCCGGTGTCGCAAAGCACCTGCGCCAACAACGCCCCGCCCGTGTTCGGAGCCTTGGTGAGCGGACCGCACGCCGACTGGATCGCCTCGAGATCGGCGGGTGCGCTGCCCTGCGGATCGACATTCCCGACGAAGCAGTTCTGCGGCTGCCCCGCCGTGTAGACGATCTGGCCGAAGTCGGAGTTGCTCGGGTTGCCGAAGTAACCGTCGTGCACGAAGGAGTTGTGCAGTAGGGCGTCACCCTCGGGGTCGTAGATGCATCCGAAACCCTTGACCTCTTGGCCGCCGGTCCCGCTGCAGGTCTGGCCGTCTTGTGGCGGGCTGGAGTCCGGGTACGGCACGAAGAGGATGCCCCACGCCCCGTTGTCCTCGAACTTGTTGCCCATCACGGTGTCGTTGCGACCTCCCGACACTGTCATCCCCGTGCCCGTCGGACCTGCAGCTGCGCTTCCTGCCTTCGGCGTGGATGGGTTGTTGTTGTCGTGCACGTAGTTGTCGACGAACACCCAGCACGAGTGCGTGTGGGTGAGCGTGCTGGACCCGTCCGGGCAATCGCCGTTCTGGGGGGCCGGCGGGTCACCGTTGATCTGTGTGTTGGTGTCGACACCGTCCTCGTTGTGGTCGAACTGCGAGTCCTCGATGATGATCTGACCACCAGAGTTCGTTCCCGAGTAGCCGAGGGCGTTGTTCTCCATCCAGGCATGCGAGATGGTCATGCCGCAGACCCGCTGGCAGGCGCCGACGTACATCCCGGCATCGTTGAAGTTATTGGCGTAGAGCTGGTCCCAGTTTCCCGGCCCGGCCGAGTTGGACGAGAAGATGCCGTACTGGGCGGCAGTCGTCTCACCGCCGAAGTAGGTCGTCGTGGCCGTGAGGTAGGAGCCTTCGTAGGCGGTGAGCCCGATGTGTGCGGAGCCGTTGCCTCCGTTCCACCAGATCTCGTTCCCGGAAGCACCCGTGCCGGCGAGGAAGTTGCAGATCGTCATGTTGTCGACGCTGACGTTGTCGGACTTCCAGATCACGATCCCGTTGCGGCCGTACGCCTTGTCGTTGGAGTCCTTGACTCCAAAGTCCTGCCACTGCGGGGCGGAGTCGCAGGGCGTCGGCGCGCCTGCCCGTGTGCCGTCGACGATCACCGCGCTGCGGTCCATGCCACGAAGACGAAGGTCAGCAGTCTCGATGACCACGCCGCCCATATATCCCTCGCCGGCCTGTGCGGCGGTGGGCGGCTCTTGGAGGTCCCCCGTCTCGTGGTAGTCGCCAGGGCCGACAAGGATCCAGTCGCCTGGCTTGGCGGCGTTGACCGCCGCCTGGATCGTCTTGTATGTACCGGCCTTTCCCCGATAGGTGCCGACCAGCAACACGTCTTTGCTGAACGCGGTCCGCTTCGCCGAGGCGCTCGTCGTGGACCAGTCACAGCCGGCGGCAACGGTACCGAAGAGAACGGTCGCGGCGATCAGAGTCACCGCCCGACGCGCCCTCATGTCCTCGTTGGTGCGCACCCGTCGTCCCCCTTGGCGCTGCACAGCCGTGCTAGCCGGGGTCGACAGTAGCCATTCGGGCAACTCCCTGTTGACCGCCTGATCGGCTGGGTCTGCAGAGTCTCGCGCCCACCGTTGACTTCACGGTGTACAACTGTCCCGCCATGACCGCCAGTCCTGCACCACCTCAAGCCGACGCCTCGGGCTCCGGCCACTCACGCGACGCCGGAGGCCCGGGCGATCCCGACCCCATTGACCCGCGCGATCCGCTCGGCCTCGCCGCCGACGCACCGTTGTTGCGCGCGTATCTTGCGGCGCTCGATCGGAAGGCTGCCGGCGAGCACGCCTTCACGACACCCGGCCACAAGGGCTCAACGGCTCTCGCCGGAGTGGTCGTGACGGGTGATTTCCCGATGTCAGGGGGGCTCGACACCGTCAAGTTCAAGTACGGCTGGCTCGCAGATGCTGAGCGGCGAGCGGCCGAACTGTTCGGAGCAGACGTGTGCCGCTTCTCCGTCGGGGGTTCGACTCACGGCAACCAGACGCTCGCCCTCGCGATTGGCAAGCCGGGCGACAAGGTCATCGTGTCACGGACCTTGCACCGGTCACTGCTTCTCGGGCTCGTGCTTGCCGGCCTCACGCCCGTTTGGGTGAAGCCCGACGTGGACGCTGCCACCGGTCTCCCGAGGGGAGTCGCGCCCGAGCGAGTCGCCGACGCGTTGGACCAGCATCGCGACGTCGTGGCGGTCTTCCTCGTCGAGCCGTCCTACGTGGGCACGTTCTCCGATCTGCACGAGCATGCCCGCATCGCCCACGACGCCGGGGTGCCGCTCGTAATCTACGCTGCCTGGGCCGCGCACTTCGGGTTTCATCCCGACCTTCCGCCTCACGCCCTCGGAGCCGGCGCAGACGCCATGGTCACGAGCGCCCACAAGGCGCTTCCGTCGTACACCCAGGCGGCACTCGTGCTCGCGCGCACGGACCGGATCGACGGTGCTCGGTTGGAGCGAGCCTTCGAAGCGACTCACACGACGAGTCCGGCTGGAGCCATCGTGGCCAGCATCGACGCCGCCCGCGCCTTGCTCGAGCACCACGGAGAGCGACTCATCGGTCGGATGCTCGAGACGGTGGCCAGCGCCCGCGCTCGCCTTCGAGAGGTTGAGGGACTCCGGGTTCTGGATGGCGCCGGAGTCGATCCTGCGAAGCTTGCGGTCGCGCTCGCCGGGACGGGTGCCCACGGTGTCGGTGTGGAGTCGGATCTCATCGCTGCCGGGATGCCGGTGGAGATGGCAGACCGGGACACGCTGGTCGCCCTCGTCACGGTAGCGGACGATCCGCAAGCCGTAGTTCGATTCACCGACGAACTTGCCGCCTCGATCGAGCGCCGCCGGGGAACTCCCCGGACGCTCGCGACTGCATCCTGGGTCGTCCAGCCTCAGATGGTTGTGCCCCCGCGGGCGGCCTTCTTCGGCTCCACCGAGACCGTCTCGATCACCGAGGCGGCAGGGCGTGTGAGTGCAGAGCTCGTGGCCCCCTACCCTCCCGGCGTCCCGGTCCTCGCCCCTGGTGAGCTCGTCACGACTGAGGCGCTCGCTGTCCTCTCACAAGCCCGAGCCGACGGGGTACGGATCGCTTACGCGTCCGATCCTGAGCTCGCCACGCTTGAGGTATTGGTCGACCGTGGCTGACGGGCCCCGATCGAGATCTTGTCCAATGGTCATGGCTGCAGCCGCTCGATCCGCCAGGCTCGGTCGTCGCGCGTGTAGCGGAGCCGGTCATGCAAGCGATCGTCACGGTTCTGCCAGAACTCGAACGACTCCGGCACGACTCGGTAGCCGCCCCAGGTGAGCGGTCTCGGGACGTCGCGGTCGCGATAGAGCTCGGAGAACGCTCGGACCTGTTCGTCGAGTACCTCCCGGCTCTCGACGGGCTGGCTCTGGTACGAGGCGTGAGCGCCGATCTGGGCGCCCCGCGAGCGTGAGGCGAAGTAGGCGTCGCCTTCCTCGATCGAGACCCGCTCGACGCTTCCCTCGATCCGCACTTGGCGGCCGAGGTCGTCCCAATGAAACAGCAGGGCGGCCCGAGGATTGCCCTCCAGTTCCGCGGCCTTCCGGCTCCGGTACTGAGTGAAGAAGACGTACCCCTTCTCGTCCCATCCCTTCATGAGGACCATCCGAACCGACGGTCTGCCGTCACTGCCGGCGCTGGCGACGGCCATGGCCTCGGGCACGCGCACGGCTCCGGATGCTTCGGCATACCAGGCAGCGAATTGTTCGAACGGACTGCCGGCGGCATCGGTCTCTCGCAACGGACTGGAGTAGTCGGGCACGATCCGACGCTACCGGCCGATCCTTTCGAGCGGCGAGGCATGTGCCGGCGGTCAGAATGTCTGGCATGAAGGGCGCCAGTACGAACCCGAGGCTGCACGCCGGCGCTCGGGCGCAGGCCGAGGCGGCAGCGCGTCGCGCCGCAGTCGAGGTGCGAGCGCTCACGACCAGCGCCGAGCTGAAGGCTGCCGCTCAGCTGATCACCGACGTCTGGGGCGCCCCGTTTCCGGAGGACGTCCTGCGAGCGCTCGTGCTCGTCGGCAACTACGTCGCCGGTGCCTTCACGCCGGGCGAGTCCATGGTCGGGGCGGCGGTCGCCTTTGCGGCCGTCGCTGACGAGCCGGAGCTCCACTCCCACGTCACGGGCGTGTTGACCGATCACCAGGGATCGGGCGTGGGCCTCGCCCTGAAGCTTCACCAGCGTTCTTGGGCGCTCGAGCATGGCATCGAGACGATCACCTGGACCTTCGACCCGCTCGTCCGGCGCAACGCCTTCTTCAATCTCAGCCGCCTCGGTGCCACCGCCGACCGATAAGTGGAGAACGTCTATGGCTTGATGGAGGATGCCCTCAATCGCGGCGACGAGAGCGACCGGTTGTTCGTCAGGTGGTCGCTCGCCGACCCGGCCGTCGTGGCGGCGGCGTCGGGGACGCCTCGACGTGTTCCGGTGCACGCGCCGCTCGCCGAGGCGTTGAGACCGGGGCTGGACGACGCCCCGCTCGTGCTCCTGGAAGACGAAGTCCCGCCGGGGATGTTCTCCTGCACGGTGCCAGACGACATTCAGTTGTTGCGAGCGAGCCGTCCGGAGGTCGCCCGCGCCTGGCGTCTCGCCGTCCGCCAGGTGCTGGGTGGAGCGCTCGCTGCCGGCGGCCGCCTGCTCGGGCTCGACGCGGACGGCGACTACATCGTCGAGACCTGAATGGGGTCGTCGAGACCTGAATGGGTCCTGCAGAGTGGGAGGGGACATGATGGGTGGCGTGAAGATCGATGCTCTCGAGTTGCGGCGGGTGAACCTGCCGTTGGTGCGGCCGTTTCGGACGTCGCTCGGAACCGAGACCGTTCGGGAGGCGCTCGTGATCCGCGTCCTCACGGCTGACGGGGAGGGATGGGGCGAGTGCGTGGCCGGATCTGAGCCGCTCTACTCCTCGGAGTATGTCGACAGCGCCTGGTTGACGATCCGTGACCACCTCGCCCCGCGCCTGTTCGCCGGACCGGCCCTGAGCGCAGCCCGCGTGGCACCGCGGCTGGCAGGGATCAAGGGACATCGCATGGCCAAGGCGGGTCTCGAGATGGCCGTGCTCGACGCCGAACTGCGATCGGCGGGCATGTCGTTCAGCGAGTTCCTCGGCGGCGTGAAGGATGCTGTCGCCCCCGGAGTCTCGGTCGGGATCACCGGCTGGATCTCCGAGCTCGTCGACGTCATCGCCGGGTATCTGGACGACGGCTATTGCAGGGTCAAGCTCAAGATCGAGCCCGGATGGGATCTTGCCCCGGTGCGGGCCGTCCGGGAGCGGTTCGGCGACGAGCTCATGTTGCAGGTCGATGCCAATACTGCCTACCGGCGCTCCGACATCGCCCATCTGGCGAAGCTCGACGACTTCGGGCTCTTGCTGATCGAGCAGCCGCTCGACGAGGAGGACCTGCTCGGTCACGCACAACTCGCCGCCCGGATCAGCACACCGGTCTGCCTGGACGAGTCGATCGTGTCGGCCACAGCTGCGGCGGATGCCATCTCGCTCGGCGCCTGCTCGATCGTGAACATCAAGGCCGGCCGGGTCGGCGGCTACCTCGAGGCGCGTGCCATTCATGACGTCTGCAGCGCCCACGGCGTCCCGGTCTGGTGCGGGGGCATGCTCGAGACCGGGCTCGGGCGGGCGGCGAATCTGGCGTTGGCGGCCTTGCCGGGGTTCTCGCTGCCGGGGGACGTCTCGGCAACGGCTCGGTACTACACCGAGGACATCACGCCTCCATTCGTGCTCACCGACGGCACGATCGAGGTCCCGCAAGGACCAGGACTCGGGGTCGCCATCGTGACGGCATCCCTCGAGGCGCTCACGAGCCAGACCGAGCTCATCAAGGGTTCGTAGCGGTCGCCGCCTCGTCGACAGGGATCGCCACGATGTGATGGGCCTCCGATGTCAGGCAGCGGCCTGTCGCCAGGTCGAAGCGCCACCCGTGCATCCCGCACTGCAGCACACCGTCGTCGTCGACCACGCCGAATCGGGCCAGGTCCGCCTTCAGGTGCGGGCATCGCCGCTGCACGAGGTAGTTCCCGATCCGGACCAGATCGTCGGGCTCCTCCTGCTCGGCGTACCAACCTTCGGCGTATGACAACCGTTCGGGCGCCAGGCACTTGAAGAACGTGTAGATGAACTCGTTGTACTGCCCGCGCCGGGCCGCCCGGAAGCGCAACGAGAGGAACAGGCTGTTCACCCAGTCGATCTCATGATTCGCCACGAGCGCCTCGACGAGCTCATGGGCCATGGCGAATCGGTAGCGGCACTCCTCACCACGAAAGGGACGGACCTCGCGGGCGCCGAAGTCGATGACGACCTTCTCGTCGCCGATCTCGAGCAGCACCGGGACCCCGACTCCCGGGCCGATCCGGTCGGCGAGCGCGAGCAGGGGATCCCACCACTTCGCGAGCGCCTCCGTCAGGTCGCCGTCGTAGCGAGGCCAGGACGCCCGTTCCGACGCGATCAGCGGCCGCTGCCGGGTGGCATAGGCCTCGAGGTAGGGCTGCTTGTCCGAGAAGATGCGGAGGACCTCGTCATCGCCGAGCGCGTGGGTGACCGTGCACTCTCCGACCGGCGTCAGCTCAGCGATGCTCCCGGGGATCAGCAGCCGGCCGTTGGCATGACCGTGGTTCGCGAGGTAGTCGAGAAACACCGTCTGGTCGGGGAACGGATTGTCGGCGCTGTTGGCGACATCGTTGTAGGCGAACAGGTCGTCGTCGAGGAACGCCGGCGGCCCGCTGTTCGGGAACACGTACCGTGCCCCCACCGACTCGACGAAACGAAGCGCTCGTGCCATGCCGTTCTCGCGCTTGCGCACGCCGAGGGCGCTCTTCGTGGCGGGAGCCAGGTCATAGACGACGGGCCACCAGATGGCGCCGGAGAACTGCAACGAGTGACCGTCGTACGGCCCGAAGGCCGTGATCGGCTCGAGCTCACGAGGACGGGCGTCGTTCTGGTTGAGGAAGCGTGTGGAGCCGTCGTCGACGGCGAGAGCCGAGTCACCGAGCGGCCCGTCAGCCGGCGACGTCATCGCGGAGATCATGATCCGGAGGCCGTCGAGTTCGAGAGGCTCGCCGTTCGTTGTCTGGACGAAGGAGCGAAACCCGAGCTCGGTCAATTCATTGCGCAAGTCGTCGGTCGGGAAGTCGGGCAGGAGGACCGTCGCCGTCTTCGGCACGCACCGGCCGAGCACCTTGGGGTCGAAGTGGTCGCGGTGCAGGTGCGAGACATAGAGGAATTCCGGCTCGAAGGCGCCGAAGTCGACTTCGCTGTTGTCGGGGAAGACGAACCAGGATGCGAAATACGAAGGACCCCGCCACGGATCGCAGAGGATGGAGCCGGCCTCGGTCTCGATGTAGAGGCCGGCGTGACCGGTGCAGGTGACCTTCACGAGGCCACGAGCTGCAGAGGACGCGCGTGATGCATGGCGAGGCGACCTTAGGGCGAAGCGGGGCGCTACGGACCGGATCGGGCGTCAGCTTGGCGGTCCGTCACACCCTGCACCGAGACCGTGGCGTCGTCTGGGCGAGGTCGTTCGAGTTCCACAGGTCGTGGTGGGATTGCGCCCAGGGTCCAGGCAACGCGCACGCAGGCGTGGGCGTCGACCACACGAGCAGCTCACCGGTCCGTGTACCCGTGGCGACGATCTGGTGAGCCTTCGTACCCCATGCGCCGACGACGGCGCCTCCGGTGACCCAACCACCGGTGAACTTCGGGAAGCTGGGCGCCTCCTTGCCGTTCTGTCCGTAGGCACGCAGGTCGTACAAGCCGCTCCCCTCCACGACGTAGCCTCCTGCCTCGGTGCCGTTGACGTCGGCGACGATCGGCTGGGCGAAGAACTGCAAGTCGTTCATGAGCGCAGGGAACCCGTTGCGCATCTCACCGGACACTGACCAGGCGACGACCTGGTTGTTGTTCGGGATCTGGGAGCCCGGCTCCTCCTCGTCGAGGAGGCGCCCGACGCTGGCCGCCGGGTCGATGATGCTGGGCGAAGTGGCCCGACCGATCGCCGCCACCGAAGGACTGCCCAGCGCCGGGACGGAAGCGTTCAACAGGTCCTTCAGGAACGTCGTCCCCTTCGGCACGAACCGCAATACGTTCGGCAGCCCGTCTTTCGTGCCCAGCAACGACGAGCCGTTGGGTGTCAGCTCGTAGATCGGTCCGGCGACGGAAGCCGTGACAACATCGAGCTGGCCGCCCGCGAGGGACGCCAGCGCGGGGCTTGCGGTGACGCCGTCGCCGATGGTCGGCAGAAGGCCCGCATCGAGGTCGGCGATCTGTGCCGGCCACCCGGGAAGAAACCCCCCCGGATCCGGCATGCCCGGCGGTCGTGGCGCCCCTCGGGCCGCGAGGTGGAGGGACCCGTCGGGATAGATGGCGTAGACCCTCGAGTTCGCCGGGTTGGAGAAGGCCACGAGCAGCGACGCCGATCCGAGGTTGGCGTACGGTGAGCCGCCGTACTCCTCGTCGGCGCCCACGATGACGTCGGGGCGCTTGCCGGCAAGGACCCCGATGGCGGGCGTGTCCACGAGCTCCGAGCCGATCTCCACTCCGGAATCGGGGAGGAACGTCACCTGGTTCGTGACAGGGTCTACGGACTGCACCTCGCTCGGGTCGACCACGAGGACGGGCCAGCATGGGACCGCCGTGCCGTTCGGCCGCCACGCGTAGACATGGCGGTCGAGCGACGAGGCGATGACGTCGAGCTGGCCGTTGCCTTGCAAGCTTCCGAGAGCGGGAGCGGACCAGATGCCGGGAAGGAGCCGATTGTTCGGGTTTCTTGCGGAGGGTTCGCTGAACGCCGGGTTCGTGCGCACGGGCCAACCCGGCAGGAGCCTGCCGGCCGCGTCCCAGGCATAGGCGTAGCCCATGGCGTCCGTTGCGATGACGTCGAGGCGTTCACCGGAGGCATGTGCGATGTCACCGACGGCGACCCCGCCGATGATCTCGCCCCGCGGGACGGCGGTCACCGCCTTCGAAGCGAAGGCGAGCTCAGAGGCGTGATACGGCATCGGCTTCGTGTGCACCGGCCATCCCGGTAGTTCCTTGCCGCCGGGCAGGAGCGCATCGATCGTGCCGCCGGCTTGCGGCACGAGGAGGACGTTCTCGCCACCCGGTCCGATCGGGGCGAGCTTCAGCGGGGCGTCGAGCGAGCTGCCCAGCTGCATCGGCATGCCAGCCTCCAAGCCGGCGTCGTCGTGAAGGAAGTCGGCGACCTGCGACACACCCACGAGTCCTTTGGCGTCCTCGACGAGGATGCGGATCGTGAAGGTGAACCGGTCCGGATCCGGTGCCCCGCCTGTCGTGACCGGGCCGCCCGTGAGCGAAGCGGCGCCACCGGGGAAGAGACCGGCGAGTGCACCGAGCGGGATGGTGGCGAGAACGCCCGAGCGCGGGTAGCTGCCCGCCCCCTTCCCGGCCAGGTACCACGCCGCCGGATTGGGGCCGACACCGACGTCCACCTGGTAGCGGTAGGACGACGAGCGAACAGCCCCCACGCGACCGGTCACCTCGAGGCTGCCGGAGGTGGAGAATGTCCGGAAGAAGCCTGGGCTCGAGATCTGCGCTTCCGGTGGGATGCGGCCTTCCTGTACCCACTCAACCATGCGGGCAGCGTCGAGTCGGCCCCAGCCGGTGTACTCGTCGAAACCCGGCGTCGTCGGGTACATCGTCGTCGTCCCGAACGGGATGCCGGTGGAGCTGACGGCGTAGTTGTCGGCCGGTGCCGGCGGATGGGCGTTTGGGGCGGCGGTGGCGAAGTCGACGTCGTCCGCCGACATCGTGACGAGCTGCTGGACCTCATCGGCCGAGAGCGGCACGGGCCGCCCGGTGGCCGAATGGAGATCCGGGTAGTCCTTGATCGTGCCGCGTCCCACCGCATCGGCTGCGGCGGATTCGAGCAACCCCACCGATCCCGACGTCTTTCCTGTGGCCTCCGAGGAGCAGCTCGAGCTCTCGACGGTCACGGAGATCTCCGGGCCGTAGTTGGTGCACCCGTTCAGGTACAAGTAGCTCGCCGGGTCCCAGCCTGTCTCGGAGGTAGTGGAGTTGACGTCGATGATGCCGCCGAGACCTGCCGGGAGGTTGTCGTGCTCGGACTCCTCGTCCGCCGCGCTGCCGATGATCGGGACGCCGTGGGCGGCCGCGTAGCTGATGGCCTGCCTGGCGGTGCCCGTCTCGTCGACGGCGCCGAGCGCCTCGGAGATCACGGTGGCACCGGAGTCGACGGCGAACAACACTCCTTCGGCGAAGGCGTTCGAGGTGGCGATGAAGCTCGTACCGACCCGCACCGGTAGGACCATGCAGTCCGGGCAGGCGCCCACCTCGCCGCTGATGGAGTCCGCCGAGCCGGCCATGTCCTCGGCCTCCCCGGTCCCATGGCCGTAGTCCACGTCGTCGACGGGGTTGTTGTCGCTGTCGAGGAAGTTCCAGCCGGCGATGGCATCTCGGGAGCCCGTCGGGCTCTCCGCGTGCCTGTAGTACGGGTTGGCTCTGCCGGAGGGCAGTGTTGGCGTGCCGAAGGCACGGATGAGGTCCTCCGGCGAGATGCTCGTGTAACTCGAGCCCTCACTGGCGCCGTTGACGGAGCAGAACGTGCCGTCATAGGCGGCCTCGACGGCGGCAACCCGCGGATCGCCGGCGTACTGGGCGACGTTGAAGACGCCTGAGTCGGCGAGGTCGTACGGGTCCCTGTCGAGAAACCCTTCCCCTTGCGCCTCCAGGGCCGGCTTGGTCTTGCCGGCGGCGTTCTCGGGCAGTGGCAGGGCTGAACGGTTGAGGGCGATCTTGTCGACGATCGCCGCGTCGCACCACTCGATCCCGGAGTCGAGCACCGCGATGATCGTGGTCGGCCGTCCGGTGGCGGTCTGCCAGGCGAGGTCGTTGCTGTTCCCCTCGACCCCGCACAGCTCCTGCGGGTTGGAGGACACGGCAACATCGGAGGTTCGCCCGCTTGTGAGCTTCCAGTTGTTGCCGTCGTTGTCCCAGTTCGTCGGCGTCTCAGGTGGCGTTGTCACCGGGGTGTGGTCGTTCACGGCGTACTTCTCCGGGTTGGCCGTCGCGGGCGGAACGGGCCAGAGAGGTACGCCGGTGGGCGAACTGGCGTCGTTCGGGGAGGCATCAGACTTGTCGCCCGAGGCTGGCCGGCGGCTCGTCGGTGCACAGGATTTGGGACGCTGAGGCATCGC
>Ga0182024_10021617_pt1 | contig 11664 bp, 14 predicted proteins | sample P32metaG_FD_120480 | JGI IMG/M metagenome (GOLD analysis project Ga0182024, IMG submission 120480) | Permafrost microbial communities from Stordalen Mire, Sweden - P3-2 metaG (Illumina Assembly) | ecosystem: Environmental > Terrestrial > Soil > Wetlands > Permafrost | place: Sweden: Stordalen... | reverse complement strand
CGTTCACCAGCATGATCCCGGTGATCGGCCAGGACAGCCTGCACCTTGCGCCCGGCGGCATCGGCCTGCTTGCCAGCATGACCGGGGTTGGCTCGTTCCTTGGTGCGATCGCGATCGCGGTGTGGGCGCGGCCGCGGCATTTCACCACGCTCTACGTCGCCGCGGTGCTGAGCTACCTGACACTGATGATGGGCGTGGCGCTGGCGCCCTTTGCGCTGCTCGCCGGCGGCGCGCTGCTCGCCACCGGGCTCGCCAATTCCGGGTTCAGCGTGATGCAGGCGACGCTGATCTACCTCGCCGCGCCGGCCGAGATGCGCAGCCGGCTTTACGGCGTGCTGTCGCTGTGCATCGGCTCCGGGCTCATCGGCTTTATGAATATCGGGCTGATGGCCGAGCTGATCGGCGCGCCGATGGCGACGGTGCTGAGCGGGGTCGAGGGCCTCGCCGCGATGGCGCTCACCTGGCGCTGGTGGCGCGATATCGGCAACGCCGGCTGACTTTATTCCGCCCGCGCGCCGTAGCGGTGCACGTGATACGGCATGCGGGCGAGACCGGGACAGTAGCTCCCGACCACCGGCGCCAGCGCCTCGAAGAGCCGGCGGTTGTCGGCATTGGCGGCGGTGAGCCGCTCGCGGGCGGCCTCGGCGCGCTCGCGCAGCCGGGCGAGGTCGACACCGACCGGGCGCCGGTTCTGCACGACGAAGCGGCCGCCGATCATCACGCTGTCGACCGCGGTGCCGTCCTCGCAATGGACGAGCTGGTTGACCGGGTTGTTGAGCGGCAGCCAGTTCGGGTGGTCGAGATCGAGCAGCACGAGGTCGGCCTTCCAGCCCGGCGCGATCCGGCCGATCCGGTCGCCGAGGCCGAGCGCCCGGGCGCTGCCCTCGGTCGCCGCCAGCGCCGCCTCGCGCGTGGTGAGCCAGCGCCGATATTCCGGTCCCTGCGCCTTCGAGACGAGCGAGGCGAGCCGCATCGCCTCGTACATGTTCTGATTGTCGGCGCAGGTGGCACCGTCGGTGCCGATGCCGAGATTGACCCGGCGCTCCAGCATCGCGCGCGTATCGGCGAGCCCGCTGCCGATCCGCATGTTGCTGCCCGGGTTGTGCGCGACCGACGCGCCGTGGTCGCCGAGCCGCGCCATGTCGTCCTCGTCGAGCCAGACACCGTGCGCGACGGTGAAATGCGGCCCCAATACGCCGAGCGCGTCGAGATGCGCGGTCTGGGTCTTGCCGTAGACGGAGAGGCTCGCCACCGCCTGCACCTTCGATTCGGCGACATGGCTGTGTAGCCCGACAGCGAAATCACGCGCCAGCCCGGCGCAGCCGAGGATGAATTCATCCGAGCAGTGATGGGGAATCGTCGGCGCCACCGCCCGGCGCACCAAGTCGCGGTCGGCCGGCCAGGCGTCGAACGCGTCGCGGATCGCCGCGATGGTCTGCGCGCCGGGAGCCAGGCGCAGCGCCGCGACCTTCTCCCGCAACGAAGCCGGCAGCGCCTCGGCGAGGCCGGGGATCGCCTCGAAAAAGGTCCGGTCGGCGACCATCGGCGCGATCACCGCGCGCATCCCGAGCTCGGCATAGGCGGAGGCAACCGCCGCCATGCCCTCGCGCGTCGGCACCGGCCATTCGAAGAACAGATCATAGCAGGCGGTGCAGCCCTTCAGCATCATCTCGACCGCGCCGATCTGGGCCGAGAGCCGCAGATCGTCGACGCCGCGATAGCCGGTCAGCATCGGGGCGGCGGTGAGCAGCAGTTCCAGCGGCCAGCAATCGCCCATTCCCTTGCCGAGATTGCCGTGCGAGTGGGTATGCGCGTTGACCAGGCCGGGATGAATCAGCCGATGCGCGGCGTCGATCTCGGTCGCCCCATCGGGAGCCGCAAGGCCGGGCGGCCCGATCTCGCGGATCGTGTCGCCGTCGATGAGGATATCGGCTGGGTCGGCGGTCCCCGCCGCGATGTCGAGGACGCGGCCGCCGCGCAGCACCGTATAGCCCATTGGCTGGCCCATCGCCCGGCTCCTTGAAACGCAATGGCGGGACCAGCGTAGACCGGATTTTCGCGGCGCGAAACGCCGAGCGGAAAGGTCGGTCTTGAATGCTCGCGGCGAGCGCCTATCTTAGAATTATTCTAATGTAGGAGTTCCCAATGCAAGGCCGCCCCATTCCCGATGCCCTGTTCAAGACCCGTGTGCGCGACGAGAGCATCGCCGGCCCCAACCCCTATCGCTGGCAGGATGTCGCCGCCGCCGAGCTGTTCCGCGACAAGCGCGTCGTGGTGTTTTCGCTGCCCGGCGCGTTCACGCCGACCTGCTCGAACCGGCAATGTCCGGCCTTCGATCTCGCTTACGACGAGATGCGCGCCTTCGGCGTCGACGAGGTCTATTGCATCAGCGTCAACGACGCCTTCGTCATGCACAACTGGGCGAAGAGCCTCGGCCTCAAGAACGTCAAGCTGATCCCCGACGGCTCCGCGCATTTCACTCGGCGCATGGGCATGCTGGTCAACAAGGACCATCTCGGCTTCGGCTATCGCAGCTGGCGCTATGCGATGGTGGTCGACGACGGGGTCGTCGAGAAATGGTTCGAGGAGCCGGGAATCAACGATGCCGGCAGCGACGAGGATCCCTACGGCGAGACCGACCCCGAGCGCATTCTCGATTATTTGAAGAGCGCCGAGCGCCGGCTCGCGGCATGACAGGCGCTCGAGGTTGAATTGGTGGAGCCGAGGGGGATCGAACCCCTGACCTCCGCATTGCGAACGCGGCGCTCTCCCAGCTGAGCTACGGCCCCGTCTGACCTAAAACCGATTCGCCCAAATTCGCGCCGCGGGCCCGACGCGGGGCGGGCCGGACTATGGGGAAGGGGTCGGAGGCTGTCAAGCGCGCCCCCGCCCTGTCTCAAGCAATTGCTTTGCCCGCAGAAACCCTACGAAACATCTCGCGCCGTGGCGGGCGGCCGTGCTTGCGGATCGGGTGGGCTGCGGCTACCGTCGCGCGCAACTGGCTGCTCGGCGGACCTTCAAATGCGCGCGATCCTGTGGCTGATCAATACCATCATAACGATTTACGTTTGGCTGCTGATCGGCCAAGCGATATTGAGCTGGCTCCTCGCCTTCGGCGTGATCAACCGCTACAACCGCAGCGTTTCGGTGATCGGCGATTTCCTTTATCGCGTGACCGAGCCGGCCCTGCGGCCGATCCGCTCGATGCTGCCCAATTTCGGCGGCATCGACATTTCGCCGATTATCCTGATCCTGATCCTTTATTTCCTGCGGATACTGATCAACGAGGATCTCGCCCCATATTTGCTCGGGTTCGCTCCCTAAGCGCCTGGACCGGCGGGCTGACCCTTCAGGAGGTGCCCCCATGCTGTTGCCATTGAAAGGGCGTTCGATCGCCTACGACCTCGTCGGCCCCCACACGGCGCCGACCGTGTGCATTACCCATTCGCTGGCCTCGGACGGCGGCAGCTGGGCCGAGCAGGTGCCGGCGCTGCTCCAGGCCGGGTTCCGCGTGCTGCGCATCGACATGCGCGGGCACGGCGGCAGCGACCCGGTCGCCGGCGACTACACGATGGCCGACCTCGCCGGCGATGTCGCGACGGTGCTCGACGGGTTGTCGATCCCGCGCGTCCATTATATCGGCCTGTCGATCGGCGGGATGTTCGGCCAGGCTTTCGCGCTCGCGCACCCGGAGCGGCTGATCTCGGTCCTGTGGTGCGACACGCTGCCGGCGAGCCCGCCCGGCGCCGCCGATATCTGGGGCCCGCGCGTCAAGGCTGTGCGCGACGCGAGTTCATTGGCGCCGATCGTCGAAGGCTCGATGGACCGCTACCTGACGCCGGCGTTCAAGACGCGCAACCCCGGCCGCTGGAAGCAGATCGAGGACACCATCCTCGGCACCACGGCGCAGGGCTATCTCGGCTGCGCGGCGGCGATCCTGAATTTCGATTTCGTGCCGCGATTACCATCGATCCGCCTGCCGCTGCTGGTCGTGTGCGGTGAGCACGACGCCGGCACCCCGGCGGTCGACAACCGGCGCATCGCGAGCCTCGTCCCCGGCGCGCGCTATGAGGAGATCGCCGGGATGCGGCATTTTCCCAATGTCGAGGCGCCCGACACGTTCAACCGCATCATGCTCGGCTGGCTCGAGGCGCAGAAGAAGCTCGCTTAGTCGTCTTCCCCGCGAAAGCGGGGACCCAGGGGTGAGCGACGGTGCGGTTGCCCTGGACCCCCGCTTTTGCGGGGGAGACGATGGAGATGCGGCTAGCTCCTCCGATCCCGCCGCGCCGCCAGCCGCAGGCGCAGCGCATTGAGCTTGATGAAACCCTCGGCGTCGCGCTGGTCGTAGACCGCGTCTTCCTCGAAGGTGACATGCGCCTGGCTGTAGAGGCTGTAGGGCGATTGCCGGCCGACGACGCTCGCCGTGCCCTTGTAGAGCTTGAGGCGGACGCGCCCGTCGACCTTTTCCTGGCTCTTGTCGATCAGCGCCTGCAGCATCTCGCGCTCCGGCGAGAACCAGAAGCCGTTGTAGATCAGCTCGGCGTAGCGCGGCATCAGATCGTCCTTCAAATGCATCGCGCCGCGGTCGAGGCAGAGGCTCTCGATGCCGCGATGCGCCGCGTGCAGGATGGTGCCGCCGGGGGTCTCATAGACGCCGCGCGACTTCATGCCGACAAAGCGGTTCTCGACCAGATCGAGCCGGCCGATGCCGTGCGCGCCGCCCAGTTCGTTGAGCCGGGTCAGCAGCGCGGCCGGCGATAGTGTCTGGCTATCGATAGCCACAGGATCGCCGCCTACGAAATCGATCTCGACATATTCCGGCTGGTCCGGCGCCTTTTCCGGCGCCACGGTGCGGCTATAGACGTATTCCTCGGGCTCGCTCCACGGGTCTTCGAGCACCTTCCCCTCGGCCGAGATGTGCAGCAGATTGGCGTCGACCGAAAACGGCGCCTCGCCGCGCTTGTCCTTGGCGATCGGAATCTGGTGCTTCTCGGCGTAGTCGATCAGCCGCGTCCGCGAGGTCAAATCCCATAACCGCCACGGCGCGATCACCTTGATGTCGGGCGCCAGCGCGTAATAGGAGAGCTCGAAGCGCACCTGGTCGTTGCCCTTGCCGGTAGCGCCGTGGGCGACCGCGTCGGCGCCCACTTCGCGCGCGATCTCGATCTGCCGCTTGGCGATCAACGGCCGGGCGATCGAGGTGCCGAGCAGGTACTGGCCCTCGTAGAGCGCGTTGGCGCGAAACATCGGAAAGACGAAATCGCGCACGAACTCCTCGCGCAGGTCAACGATGAAGATGCTCTTGACACCCATCAGCTCGGCCTTCGCCCGCGCCGGCTCGAGCTCCTCGCCCTGACCGAGATCGGCGGTAAAGGTCACGACCTCGCAGCGATAGGTCTCCTGCAGCCATTTCAAAATGACCGAGGTGTCGAGCCCGCCCGAATAGGCGAGCACCACCTTCTTGATGGCGTCCGGCCGCATCGTTTCAACCATCGTTTTTCCTTGTCAAACTCGTTCTCTCCGACCACCGTCGCGCGGAAAGCGGGAGAAAATCATGCGCATGCTGTTTCGCACAGGGCTGATGGTCTCGGCAATGGTGCTCGGCCTTAGCACGCATGGGACGGCGCGGGCGGCGTCAGGTTTTGACGGCGTCTACGCCGGAGTTTCGGCCAAGGTCTCCGGTCCCGCCCAATGCCCCACGGCGGAAACGCCGGGCCCGATCACGGTCGCCAACGGAAACATCACTTCAGCAACCGGATTTTTCACCGGCGTTGTGGATGCCGCCGGGCACGTCGTGCTGCACACAAAAGAGAGCACGCGATATGACGGCCAGATCGACGCATCGGGCGTCCTCAAGGCGGGCGGCGGCACTCCGCGCTGTGCGTACAGCCTGGTCTGGAAAAAACGGTAACGCTTCCCGGGTCGCTCTGACGATCAGACCGCCGCGGTTTCCGTCACGCGTTCGCCGCGCCGCGCTTTAACGCTGGCCGATTTGAGCTGACCACAGGCAGCGAGGATATCGCGGCCGCGCGGCGTGCGCACCGGCGCCGAATAACCGGCGGCGAAGACGATGTCGGAAAACGCCGCGATCGCCGCGTCGGTCGAGCACTCATAGGGCGCACCGGGCCACGGATTGAACGGGATCAGATTGACCTTGGCCGGGACGCCCCTGAGCAGCCGCACCAGCTCACGCGCCTCGGCGGGACTGTCGTTGACGCCCTTCAGCATCACGTATTCGAAGGTGATGCGGCGCGCGTTGCTCGACCCCGGATAGGCGCGGCAGGCATCGAGCAATTCGGCGATCGGGTATTTCCTGTTGAGCGGCACCAGCAAATCGCGCACATCGTCGCTGACCGCGTGCAGCGAGATCGCCAAATTGACGCCGATCTCGGCGCCGCAGCGCGCGATCATCGGCACGACGCCTGCGGTCGACAGTGTGATCTTGCGCCGCGAGATCGCCAGGCCCTCGGGGTCCATGACGATCTTCATCGCCGCCGCGATATTGTCGAAATTGTAGAGCGGCTCGCCCATCCCCATCAGCACGATGTTGGTGAGCTGCCGGTCCTGCTGGGGCGACGGCCATTCGCCGAGCGCGTCGCGCGCCAGCATGACCTGGCCGACGATCTCGGCGGCGCCGAGATTGCGCACTAGGCGCTGCGTGCCGGTGTGGCAGAAGCGGCAGGTCAGCGTGCAGCCGACCTGCGAGGAGACGCAAAGCGTGCCGCGGTCTTCCTCGGGAATGTGGACGGTCTCGACCTCCTGCCCGTCGACGAAGCGCAGCAGCCATTTGCGCGTGCCGTCGCGCGAGGCTTGCGCCGCCGCCACAATCGGGCGGCCCAGCACGAAATGCTCGGCGAGCTGCTCGCGGAAGCCTTTGGCGAGGTTGGTCATGACCGCGAAATCGGTAGCGCCGCGATGATAGATCCAGTGCCAGAGCTGGCGCGCGCGGAACGGTTCCGCGCCGAATTCCGCCAGTTTCGCCGTGAGCTCGGCGCGGCCTAGGCCGACCAAGTCTGCCTTAATATCGATAGTCATGTTTAGCGCTTTACATCGCAGGCTTTGTCGATCAGCGCCAGCGCCTTCGAAAATCCGCTGAGCGAATAGGTATCGGTGGTCGCATGACCCTTTTTGGGCGTGCCCTTGACGATAGCCTGTTTTTCCTTGGCGAGCGCGGCGACGATCGTCTTGTCGAGGTCGGAAGTGCGCGCCCAGGCGGTGTCGTCCTTGGCGAACAGCGGAAATTTGTCGGCGCCGACCTCGACGATCACGTCGTTGTCCTCGTTGAGCGGATAACCCTCGTCGAAGCTGACGACGTTGCTGACATCGTCCTCGGTACGGTGCGTCACCATCGCCATCACCGGCTTGCGCTTCATCGCGGCAGGTTCGGTCTTTTCCGCCTGGCCGACCAGATAGCAGACCTTTCCCGCCTTGTTCTGTGCCAGATAGGCGGTCCATGACCCGACGCTGCCCAGCGTTTTGGCCGGCCCCGGATCGGCGACCGGGGCCGATGCCGCGGCGGGCGACGGCTTGGGTTTCGGCTTTTTCGCCGCCAGCGTCGCGGACATGGGCAGCAGGGCGAGGCAAATCGCGCCGAGAAGCAGCGGCCGGGTTTTAATCATGGGGCAAAGATAATCGTCGCGCGGCGTCATTGCCACCACGCCGATTGTCCGATGGCGGCCCTCCCCAACCGCGGCAAAACCAGGCAGAATGACGCGCGATGAGCGAGATCACGATCCGCGCCGCCCGGCTCGATGATGCCGGCCCGATCGCCCGGCTTGATGTCGAGACCTGGCAGGTGGCCTATGCCGGCATACTGACAACGCCGTATCTCGCCGGGTTGTCGCCGGCGCGGCGCGAGGCCGGCTGGACCAATGTGCTGCGCCGCGACCCGGCGAGCGTCCGGGTCGCGATCAACAGCGATGGCGAAATCATCGGTTTCGGGAGTTGCGGCGCGTGCCGCGGCGAGCCCAATTTCACCAGCGAGGTGTTCACCCTTTATGTCGCTCCCGACTGGCAGAACCAGGGAGTCGGCCGCTGCCTGCTATTGGCGATGTTCGGGCGTCTCGTCGCCCAGGGGCACGGCTCGGCGGTGATCTGGGTGTTGCGCGAGAACCCGGCGCGGTTTTTCTATCAGCGGCTCGGCGGCAAGGAAGTGCGGCGCAAGCTGCTGCCATTCAACGGCGCCGAGATCGCCGCGTCCGGCTATGGCTGGCGCGACCTGCCGGGCTATTTGGCGACGAACGCCAATCTTAATTCCAAGCCGGCCGACCGGGAGTCGGAAACTTAGCGCTACCGGAAATGCGCTGGCGGCGGGCCGGCGAGTGTGCCGGGGTCGCCGCCTTCCTGCCAATGCCCGCTTTGCTTGAGCGCCGCGGCAACCTCGGGCGGCATGTATTTCTCGTCGTGCTTGGCGAGGATCGTGCTGGCGACAAAGACGCCGTCCTTGATCCGCCCCTCGGCGACGACGCCCTGCCCCTCGCGAAACAAATCGGGGAGAATGCCGTCATAGCTGACGTCGATGTCGGTCTTGCCGTCGGTGACGCGAAACGCGACGCGGCTGCCGTCCTGGTGGACGATGCTTTGGGTCTCGACCAGGCCGCCGATCCGCATACGTCCGCCGGCGAGGCCGGGCTTCGCGGCGAGTTCGGTTGGGCTGTGGAAGAACACCAGATTATCGCGGAACGCGGCCAGCACCATCGCCGTCGCCCCGCCCAGCAGCGCCAGGCCGGCAACCACGATCGCGAGGCGCTTGCGCTTGCGGGTCATTTCCGCTGCAGCCGATCGAGCGCGCGGATGCTCGCGCGGTAGCGCCGCCACGACTGTGCGGCGATGCCGCCGAGGACAACGAGCGCGACCACGTAGGCCGGCCAGACGAAGGCGGCGTAGCCGCCCATCTCGACCCAGCCTTGAAAGCCGCTCACCGCGGCACCGGCGTGGCGTCGGTTGGCATAGAATCAGGGAGCACGGCCGCGGCCCGGCGTTGCGGCGCGGCGAGCCTCAAGGCGCGCGCCTTGCGCTCGTTCAACGCGGTGCGCATGCGGACCAAGAGCAGCGTCTTGAACAGCAGCAGATAGCCGAGCGCCATGACCAGCAGCGGCCACAGCATCGACGGATCGATCGTCGGGCCGCCCAGGCGGACCACGCTTTCCGATTGGTGCAGCGTGTTCCACCAATCGACCGAGAACTTGATGATCGGCAGGTTGACCACCCCCACCAGCGCCAGCACCGAACCGGCACGCGCGCCCCGCCCCATGTCGTCGAACGCGTTCACCAGCGCGATATAGCCGAGATAGAGGAAGAACAGCACCAGCACCGAGGTCATCCGCGCGTCCCACGCCCACCACGTGCCCCACATCGGCCGGCCCCACAGCGAGCCGGTCACCAGGCAGACCAGGGTAAAGGCCGCGCCCAACGGCGCCGCCGCCTGGGCGGCGATCTCGGCGAGCGGATGGCGCCAGACCAGCGCGACCGCGCTCGCCACCGCGACGATCAGGTAGACCAAGAGCGCCAGCCACGCCGCCGGGACATGAACGAACATGATCCGCACGCTTTCGCCCTGCTGGTAATCGGGCGGCGCGACGAAGAGCGCGAGATAAAGGCCGATCGCCAGCACCAACACCGTCGCGAGGCCCAGGGCAGGCAGCACGGCGCCGCTCATCCTCATAAAGCGCGCCGGATTGGCGAGACGGCTCAACATGTCGGGAGTTTACTCCAAAACGCCGCTAGTCGAGCGCCTGGCGCAATGCCGCGGCGGTGGCGATCGGCGCCAGCGGCAGCGCCGCAAGACTCAGCGCGCCGAGCAGCAACAGATGGGGCCGCGCGCCGCCGCCGGCAATTCCGGCCTCGACCGCGCCGGCGCCGAAGATCAGCACCGGCAGATAGAGCGGCAGCACGATCAGCGACGACAGCACCCCCGGCCGCCGCGCGCCCAAGGTCAGCGCCGCGGCGATCGCGCCGAGAAGGCTAAGCGCCGGCGTGCCGATCAACAGGCCGAGCATCAGCACCGGAAGCGACGCCATGTCGAGGTCGAGAAGCAGGGCTAGAAACGGGCTGATAAGGGTCAGCGGCAGCCCTGTCGTCACCCAATGCGCCGCGCATTTGGCGATGACCGCGCCCTCGAGCGGCATCGCCAACAGAGCGAGGAGGTCGAGGTTACCGTCGGCGTAATCGGCGGCGAACAGCCGGTCAAGGCTCAACACCGCGGCGAGCAGGGCTGCGACCCAGATGATCCCGGCGCCGATACGCCGCAACATCTCCGCCTCCGGCCCGACGCCCAACGGAAACAGCACAACCGCGAGCACGAAAAACCCAAGCGCCAGGCCAATCTCGCCGCCCTGGCGGAAGGCGAGCGACAGCTCGCGGCGGAACAGGTCGAGATAGGGGCGCATCGTCAGAATCCGGCGAGCGGATCGTCCGCCCGATCGGTTCCCAGGTCGTCGGTCCCGGGTGCGAATTCCTCGAGCGCCAGCATGCGCGCCTCGCCGAGCGCCATCGCCTGATGCGTGGCGATCGCGACGCGGCCGCCGGACGCGCGATGCGCCGCGATAGCTGCCACGAGGCGCCGCTCGCCATCGGCGTCGAGCGAGGCGGTCGGCTCGTCGAGCAGCCACAAAGGCGCCGGCGCCGCGATCAGCCGGGCAAGCGCCAGCCGCCGCCGCTGCCCGGCCGAAAGCCAGCGGCACGGCCAGTCGGCGATCGGTTCGAGCGCGAAGGCGGCGAGGGCGGCATCGAGCTCTGGCGCCGGCGTCCCGCGCATCCCAGCCCAGAACGCCAGGGTCTCGCGTACGCCAAGCGCCGGTTTGATCGCGTCGAGATGGCCGACATAATGGAGGCTCGCCCGATAGCGCGCGAGATCGGCCGCGATAGCGTTTCCGCCCCACATCACCCGTCCTGCTGCCGGCGCGAGCAATGTCGCCAGCACGCGCAGGAGGCTCGACTTGCCGCTGCCATTGGCGCCCGTCAGCACCAGCGCACCGCCCGCGGACAGCACGCAGCTCAACCCGTTGAAGATCAACCGCTCGCCGCGAAGGCAGGCGAGGTTATCGGCGACCAGGTCGCCGTCTTCCGGGTCGAAACCCATCACCGACCGAAACCGGAGAAAAAAGGCGGCTCCGGAGGGGAAAATCCGGAGCCGCGTAGCTCCCGTCCGAACGAATCGGCCGGATGCGAGGTTTGGGGGACAAACCTGTAAGGACCAGCCTTACCCATACGAGATTGCCCCGCGATTGCGACGGCGCGTTGAAGAAATTGGGGCAATTTGATGAATTGTCGAAGCCCCGATAACCGCTGGTCCAACCGCTAACCGATCGGCCGGCGGTCTTCGATAAGCCTGCCGTCTTCCGGTAAGCTGCCCGGCGCGACACACGAAACCGCGGTGCGCAGCTTGGTGACGGACTGCGCCGTGGCGGCGATCGCCTCGGCCTCGCCGGGCGCTTCGGTCTCGATCAGCAAGGTCATCACATCGGCGCTCGCCGGACGCTCGATGACGAGCCGGGCGCGGCGCACCGCCGGATGCCGCCTTACGATCTCGCCGATTTGCAGCGGGTGGACGAACATGCCCCGTACCTTGGCGGACTGGTCGGCGCGGCCGAGCCAGCCTTTGATGCGCTGGTTGGTGCGGCCGCACGGGCTCGGCTCGACGAGCAGCGCCGACAGATCGCCCGT
>Ga0182024_10021616_pt1 | contig 11665 bp, 12 predicted proteins | sample P32metaG_FD_120480 | JGI IMG/M metagenome (GOLD analysis project Ga0182024, IMG submission 120480) | Permafrost microbial communities from Stordalen Mire, Sweden - P3-2 metaG (Illumina Assembly) | ecosystem: Environmental > Terrestrial > Soil > Wetlands > Permafrost | place: Sweden: Stordalen... | reverse complement strand
CGTCGGCCGCGTGAACTCGAAAACATCCGCTCTCAGCGTCGCGCGCATGCAGAGCCCCGCCGGCTGGGTCGAGCCGGGGCAATCTCCCGAATTTGACGAATACACGGTCGTCCTGAAAGGCATGCTGCGCGTCACTTATAAAGATGGCACGTTGGACGTTACCGCCGGTTCAGCCGTTATTGCCCACGCCGGCGAATGGATTCAATACGGCACGCCTGAAGGCGCGAAATACATCGCCATCTGCCTCCCCGCCTTTTCCCCAACCACTGTTCACCGCGATTCTTAAGTCCGGCGTAGTCGTAGGGAGGCGCGCGGCTGCAGTTCGCGGTCCCAGTACCGCGTTTACACGAAGCATCACTTGAAATCGATCCACCGGACGCTATGATGGTCCAATGGTGGCCACGAGAGCGGCAGCAAAAATCCTACTGGGGGACGGTGAACTCGCGCTCCACGGAGCATCGGGAGATCTTTTTAGGGATTGCATTTCCCCCACTTTCTCGTGCCACCCCCCTCGACACTCATGTCGAACGGAATACCTTGTAATCTATTCAAAACAAAGGATCGGTGTCATCGTGACCCGTCACTCATTCTGGGGGGCGAGTTTTCGCTTTGCGTTCGCGTTGCACGGGTTCGCGCCTTCCCGCGCAGGAGTTGTCCATGCCTGCCGCTAGCCCCCTCGGTGAACTCGGCAAGAGCCTTCTAGTGATTGGCATCGTGCTGGTCGTAGCGGGAATCTTCCTGGTCTCCGGCGCCAAGCTTCCGTTCCGTCTCGGCCGCCTTCCGGGCGACATCGCCTACCAGGGCCGACACGGCAGTTTCTACTTTCCGGTGGTCACCTGCATTTTGCTCAGCCTGGCACTTACCCTCCTCTTTTGGATTATCAATTTCTTCCGACGCTAACCGCCCATGAGCCAAACCTTACTCTTCGACCTCCAGCCGCAGAAGCGGGTCTGGAAAGTCAGCGAGATCACCGATCAAATCAGCGCCATCCTCGAAGGCACATTCCCGGATATCTGGATCGAAGGCGAAGTTTCCAATTACCGGCCCGCGCAGTCCGGCCACATCTACTTCACCCTCAAAGATTCGCGAGCGCAAATCCGCTGTGTCTGCTTTCGCGATCAAGCGCGTCTTCTGAAATTCCGTCCAGACGACGGCCTGCACGTCACCATTCGCGGCTCGCTGGGAGTCTATGAAACGCGCGGCGAGTACCAGGTCTATGTGAGCCATATCGAGCCGGTGGGGCTCGGAGCATTACAAGTGGCCTTTGAGCAACTCAAAAAGCAGCTCAGCGGAGAAGGATTGTTTGACGCGGAGCGAAAAAAGCCGCTTCCGGTGTTGCCGCGGTGCATCGGAGTAATCTCCTCGCCGAGCGGCGCGGCCATTCGCGATATCCTGCGCGTGCTCAAGCGCCGTTTCGCCAACGTTTACGTGCAACTGTATCCCGTGCACGTCCAGGGAGATGGCGCAGCCGGCGAAATCGCGGCGGCCCTCCGCTATTTCAACCGCGAGAAATTCGCGGACGTCTTGATCCTCGCGCGCGGCGGCGGCTCGATCGAGGATTTGTGGGCGTTCAACGAGGAAACTGTCGCGCGAGCGATTTCCGCGTCGCTCATTCCAGTGATTACCGGTGTCGGGCATGAGACGGATTTCACCATCGCCGATTTCGTGGCGGATGTCCGCGCTCCCACGCCTTCCGCTGCCGCGGAAATTGTTGTGCGCTCACGCGAGGAATTTGAGAAGCACATCGCGGAATCCCAGCGGCAGCTGATACATCATCTGCGCTACTTTTTATCCCAGAAGCGCCATCACGTGCGGGATCTGCAAGCGCATCGCGGATTCCGCCAGATCGAAACGCTGATCCGGCGGCGCCAGCAGCGCGCCGATGAGCTTTCCGCGTCTCTCGCCGTCAGCCTCCGCCTGCGCCTGGTAGCTGGCCGGCAGCGGCTCACAAAAGCCGAAGCTAAAATCTCGTCTTTCGATCTGCGGGGACGCGCTTCGTTGCTTCGCCGAAGAATCGATCAGCAGCGATCGGCGCTTTTCTCCGCGCTCGAACGCCTCACGGCATACAAAAGACGTCGCTTCAATCAAGCGCATCTGCGATTTGTGGCGCTCGATCTCCGGGGGCGCGCCTCGTTACTGCGGCGAAAACTCGATCAGCAGCGATCGGCGCTTTTCTCCGCGCTCGAACGCCTCACCGTGCATAAAAGGCGCCGCTTCAATCAGGCGAATCTGCGATTTGCGGCGCTCGATCTCCGGGCCCGGGTAGGAAATCTTCGTCTCAGGGCCGAGCGGCAGTCGGCTGAATTGCGAAAGCGCATGGATCGCTTGCTGGTGGCTCGAAGGCGTCGATTGGAGTCAGCCGATTTGCAATTGCACGAGCGCAGTCCATTTCAAATTCTCGAACGCGGTTATTCGGTGGCGTATGACTCTGCAGGGCGCGTGCTGCGGTCTCCCGATCAGATCGCTGTAGGGGCGGAAAATTCCGTTCGGCTTGCAAAAGGAGAATTGGACGCGACCGTACGGGACAAGCGAAAATTGGAACCTTGAATAGATGAACAACGGTCGCAGAAAAGCGCGTCGGCGCGGAAAGCGCTGCATTTGAATCTGCCTGTTGGCGCTCTCGCCGCTTAAAAGCCGTAAAGCCGCGTGGGATTTTCCACCAGGATCGTCTTGCGCACCGAGGGATCCGGCGCCCAGTTTGCCACCATGTTGAGATCGCGCCCGTCGTCAATCTGATAGAGCGGCGTGATTTCCGTGATTGGCCGGCCAGGGATTTGCGCGGGATGAGGCCAGTCGCTTCCCCAAGTAATCCGCTGCGGATTCGCGGCGATGAGCGCCTTGGCAAGTGGGGCAACGTCGGGAAAATCGGGGCTAAGGGTTGAGCTGCGATAAGGCGCCGAAATTTTGACGTAGGCTTTTCCGTTATGCACGAGTTTGAGGAGAGTATCGAAGCCGGGCTGTTTGACCCCGAGCGCGGCTTGCGCCCCGCCAAAATGGTCAAATGAAACGGACACCGCCGCCGCGGCAACCTGTTCCTGAATGCTTTCGATTACGGAAAGCCGCGTGTAGATCTCGATGTGCCAATTGCGCCCCTTCGCTCGCTGCACGGCGGCTTCAAATCGCCGGCGAGCAAGCGCGGGATCCGATTGGCCAGCAGTTTCCAGATTGATGCGAATTCCGCGAATTCCCGCGCGATGCATTTCGTCGAGTTTGGAATCTGGAGTTTTTTCGTCAATCACCGCGATGCCGCGTGCTCCCGGTCCTAGTTGCTTGATAGCGTCGAGCGTGCAGGAGTTATCGGAGCCATAGACGCTCGGCTGCACGATCACCACGCGAGCGGTGTGCAGTTGGCGATGCAGCGCACGCATTTCGCTGATAGAGGCGGTCTCGGGCGTATACACCCGCGACGCCGTAAAAGTAAATGTGCGCGGATCTCCAAAAATGTGAGTGTGGCAGTCGCAGGCGCCAGTGGGAACGTCGAAGTCTACCGGCGTGCTGGGCTGCGAGGCGCTCGCCAAAAGTCTCGGGGCTGGGCGCAGAAGCGCGGCCATTCCAGCAGTCCCAGCGGCAAACAGAAGCTTCCGTCGCGATAACATCGGCACCTCTTGAGGGTTTGGGCGCGGACCAAAATAATCATTCTTCGCGCCGCCGAAGATATTACATCAACTCGTGCACCAGAATTGAATCCGAACGATCCGAGCCGGGTCTTTCGTAAAATCCGATTCTACAAACGCAACGAAGCGAATGTTCTCGATGGCTTTGTGATGCGGTCGTCGTTGAACAAAATACAGTTTCGAGAAAGGTGAGCTCGTGTTGATGAATCCGCGCAGCGCGTGCTAGAGTCCGTCGATGACTTGCCGCAGCCGATCCTTTTTGCGCTTTGCTTTCGGCGCGTGGCTCGTCTATTTGGCCTTCCTCGCGCCATCCCTCGCCAGTTGGGACGGAGGAGGAATGCTCAACGTGGCTGTTTCGATTGTTGAACACCACGAAATCACGGTCGATCCCGCCTTTGGGACGATAGGCCGCGACGGAAAGTATTATTCGATGTGGTATCCGCTTCTATCGATTATCGCGATACCTTTCGCGGCGCTTGGGATGTTCATCAGCCATCATATTCATTTACCGGAAGCCTATGTGGTCGGCTTAGCCGCGATTGTGCTTTCGACAATCATCGCCGCCGCCAATGCAGGAGCAACCTATTGGCTTTCGAAGCGCCTCGGCGTGGATGATCGTTTTGCCCCGATAGCGGGAATTATTTTTGGCTTTGCCACGCTGGCGCTGAGGTATTCGCGAAGCTTTTACGCGGATCCGCTTCTCACTTTCTTCGTGACGCTCGGGATCGGACTCGTTCTTGATGACGAGTCCGATTTCCTTCTAGCCGCGTGTTGTGCGCTCGCGATATTGAGCAAGCCGCCTGGGCTTTTATTCGGTGTGGTGGCGTTCTGCTTTGCCGCGATCAAAAGAAACTGGCCGCAAACATTTTCAATTGGCGTGGGAACTACAGCGGGAGGGCTACTTTATCTGATTTGGAATTTTGCGCGATTCGGGGATGTTACAAAGTTCGGGCAGCCGAACCTTTGGCAGCTTTCCACGGTTCCCATCGCTGCCCTGGGGCTTTTAATCAGCCCGGGCGTGGGGCTTTTCGTCTGCTGTCCGGTCGTGCTTCTGGCGTGTCTTTTGTGGCGCAGGGGCGTGCTGATTTGGAGCGTGGCATTGGCGCTCGTGCTTTTTCATGCGGCCTGGGGGCGATGGTATGCATCCGACTGGGGGCCCCGTTTTCTGATGCCAGTGATCCCCGCGCTGATTGCGCTTTCCGCTTTGACCGTGCATAAGCGGGCTTGGCTCACACTCGCCATGGCAGGGCTTTTGATGCAGGTCCCCACGGCAGTTGGATATCCTGAGCGCTACCAGGAGCAACTCAGAGAGCAAGGCATAACGCAGGGGGGGATTGCCTGGAAACCACTGCTTTCGCCCCTTGTAGAAATGTGGCCGGTTGCGATTGAACAAATCCGCGAAGCTCGAAGTGAAGATCTGAACACGTTTCGATTCTACCGCGCCCGTGCCAGCACACTTGCGGATGCGCGCAATTTTCGAATCGTGCCTCTCTGGTGGTGGATGCTTCCTCTGGTTCGTATTCCTCGACTAGTGGGTGCAATCGTCTCGACGATTCTCATGATTTTTGGCGTAGGAGTGATGCTGCGGGAATGTTCGTCACCTGAACTCAAGCACGAATGATCGCTTGAACCATTGAGATCGGCGTTGGAAGGCTTAAGCGAACGGAGTTAATCCCAGCGCAGCGCACGCTGTGTCCGTAGGTGCAGCGACGGCTCGATACGCGCGAGATCCGATCCGTAACGGATTACTTTTTGTTGTTCGCTTTCAGGTCGGTCCAAGGGATATTCGGAATAACAGGACCGCTTCCGTCCACGAGCCTCAGATTGGCCGTTTGCATGAGGGCATTAACGCCTACAACTTCAAAAACTCCCTCACGATTGCTGGTATTTACGTGTTCGCCGTGTTTCGGTGGAAGAACCTTTGTTTCAGACATTTCTTCACCTCCGTCGAGCAGGATAATTAGGCGGAGTCTGTTCCTTGGCTGCCCGGATGTCAAGAAGCTTTCGTGCGCCTCCCCGGCGCGCCCCCCTCGCACATGGTGACAGAGAAAGTTTTTTCGGCGGCCGTCACCGGGAGGAAGCGGCTTGAACTTTATTGGCGCGGTAGTAGAATGCCCTCGTGGAGGTTAGGGCAATGAATTCACCTTCGCACTCCAGCCTCGCTGAGCTAACCGGAACTCTCCTTTGTTTCTCGCAGGGACAAAAGTACAAACAGGCGCCGAAGGGCAAGGGGAAGTAAGTATGTCGATACGGCAATTTATCGTACTGGCAACGGTGGTCTGTGGTCTTACCGGCGGTCTCTTCTGTTATCTTCTCTTCGGTTGGCTCCAGACCCATCTTCCCGCGTGGTATCCGAGCTCAACCTGGCTGCAGATGATCACATGCGGCATGCTGTCGGCAGGACTAGCGGCGTGGTGGAAGGAAATTACGCTTTTACTTGATTAGGCAGATATCTGTCCTGAATTGAGTCCGTCCTGAATTCGGATATTGGCGGGGCTTGTTAGTGGTGTGGTGTGTTCTTCTTCTCCGCTTGGATGCGACCCCGGCTGCAACACTCGATCAGACACACCGCCCCTTTGGCTGGGGCGGTGCTATCCGGGAAATAAGATGATTAGCGCTTAGTCTGCGAGCGGGTTGGGACGAAGCTGGAAGTGAACGACTTTTGGCATCGTGCCTTTTCCAGTTTCGCTATGAAATGGCGCGCGCGTGCCCCAGGTTGTGTAGACCCCGGTGCCTTTCCAGCCTGCTTTGGGATCGTCAACGCGGCCATCCATTCCTTTCGCAAAGAAGGCCAGTGGATAAGGCACGCGCATGATGACAAACTTCCCATTCACCAGAGCCTCCAGCGAATCGGAAGAATTCCCGGTGACGATTGGCGTGTCCTTGCCCAGGCCCAATGTGTTGAAGCGATCAACCCAGATGTAATAGTGAGAGTCGGCGCTGCCAGACAGGGTGACATTTTTGAACTGTGGCCCTGGGGTTTGATACAGCGTCCAGCCTTCGGGGCATTGCCGGCCGGTCGCAGTGGGCCCATTGAGCGGGCCTTTGCACTTGCTGCGATCGAAACTGGCGATATGGCCACTCGCTAGAGCGACCCATGCCACGCCTTTGCTATCGACATCCATGCCGCGCGGCGAGAAACCCCACACCGGCGCCTTCGGATCATTCCACGGCACTTCGTAATATTCCGCTAGCGCGGTTGCCGGCGGATTCGATCCAGGATTCAGGCGCACAATACCGCCTGGGAAGCCCAGCACGGATCCCCAGACCGTTCCATCGGCGCCCATTCCGATACCGTAGAACGCTGCGTTGAGGCGGGTGTCCTTTGTGGGATCCGTCTTTGTGTTCACAGCGTTTGCTCCCCCCAGACTTTCGCCGTTAGATGCAGTGACGACGTTCTGCTCGCCTTCCACATAGGGGTCCCGCTTGCCGTTGCCATTGGTGTCAAGCACCAGCGCCGTCCATCCCTGCGACTTTGCGGCATCGTGAGTCTCGTCCCACTTCTTGACGTTGAGCCAGCCGACAACTCCGCCACCGCCGCCGCTACTAGTCCACAGGGTATCGCTGGCGTCTCCAGCAAACATAAGATGATGGGTGCTGAAGCAGGTGTCGATCATGGAGATTTTCTTGGTCTTTGGATCGTACATCTCCAGCTGCCGGCCAGAATTCTGGGTGGGCGTGAGCTCGGCAGACGTCAGGGTCGATCCCTGTTTGCAAAAGGCAGGATTCTCTTTGGCTCGTATGCGAGCGGTGTACCACAACCGCCCATGTTCATCGAACATGGGATTGTGAACCGTGGTGTGGCTGTCCCAAATGGCCTCGTCACCCCAGACCGCGGACGCCTGCAACGGCTTCGGTTGACCCGGTGTATCCGGATCGCGATATTGAGTTTTCACCTGGCTGATGGTGTTGTGCACGGGATCGAGGACAGGTAGATAGTCACGGCTCTCTTCGGGCGATCCGTAGATCAGGCCATCGGCATTCACCGAAGGATCGCGCTTGTCCGTGGAGATTTCATCGTGCAGATAAGCTTTGGGGTCTGCCCAGTCCCACTGCGTGATCACGATGTTCCGCTCGATACCTTGCGGCCGCGGGGGCACTTCGGTGGGCAATTCGCCTTGCTTGATGCTGGTGGTCCACTTGCCCCACTCCTCCGTGGCTCGCGTGAACCCAAGCCGCGTGAGCGACTCGATCATCAGGGGGCCTGCTTGCCCCGACTGCACGCGGCGCTGCCAAGCTTCCGCTGGACTGAGATTGCTGAACGCCGCTGGAATCGTGCGCGTGTATTTATTGCCGAGTTGATGGCAGGTTTCGCAGCCATCTGTTTTGACCAAGTCCAGCCATTGTCCCTGGTTCTTGATCTTCGGTGAAATACCGTTTCCGGGATCGCCTGTTCCAGGAAAATCTTCCTTCTTCGGAATTTCCAGGAGCGAATACCAGTAGTTCGCGGGGTAATATTGCGCGGCGGCAGCTGCATCTGGCGCGACGACAGGCTTCAGATCAACCATCTTGCCGGGTTCCGTTTGCACTTTCGGAGAATCCACGAGGCCGTATCCGCGCGCCCAGACGTTGTAATGCGCCTTGGGCAGGCCGGGAATCAAATAGCGGCCTTGGTCATCTGTAACCACGATCTTCGCCAGCCGGGTTGGCAGGTCGGTTGTTTCGGCGACAACCCACACGCCGGCCTCGGGGCCTTTTGAACTGGTGACGACCCCGCCAATGTCCGCACTGCCCGCGGTAACCGGCGCCGCACTGTTTCCTGCGCGCATTCTGGGTAATACAACGAGCAGAATTGCCGCTACGGCTATACCGAGAATGGCAACGTATCGAGCCTTCATTTTCAGCCTCCTGCGTTTGCGTATACGAATACGGATGATTACGGCCCATGGGCCAATGATGCACAGAACAGTATCCCTGCTCAATCATGCTGTCAACGAACAAGTTACGCGGAAAGAGCTGGTGGAGATTGGAGCAACACAGGCAAACGATTTGGGAAGGCAGGTGGGCGGCGGGATAACTGGCGTTGAGGTTCGCCGCGAATTGGGACAGCCACGTGCGTTCTTACGGCCCGCGGGGGTGGTGATTCCCTCGCACCAAGACGAATCAAAACAGGTGTATCGCTGGGGGAAGTCCTATCTAATATTTCTTTAGGCATTTATGCCAGCCGCGGGAAGTACGCAGAGCGGGGAGGTTGGGAATGAAACGCCTGTCAATCATATGCGGTGTTTTTCTGGTGCTCGCTGTGAGCGCGAGAGCGCAGGAGAACTACAAGCAAACGGATGGGGAGCGAAGCGATTCAACGTACTTGAAAATTTTCGCTGCCAATACAGGGAATTCGTTTTTCTCGCCTGAGGCCACTCTCGCGGAGACGCCCTCTGAATTTCCCGAGCCGCTTCCTGCTAGCCCGGCACCTCAGAACGTGGCCGGAGTTTTTCCGAGCTATCGCTGGCAGGTTTATGTTGGATACACCTTCAGCCGCTTCTATGCATACCCCGGCGCTACACCAGATGAAAACGGTTTCGACCTTGCGGCGGCATATTACTTCCGCCCTGGGTGGGTAGGTGCCGAAGGAGAATTGACGCCCGTCTTCGGATCGCTGGCCGGCAAAAGTTCGAGCCTTGTGTTTGGAGGGGTAGGGCCAAAGGTTCGCTGGTCTGGACCAAGGGGGATCGAGTTATGGGCGCACGCGCTCGCCGGAGGCGCGCATTTCACGCCGCACACGCCCTATGGCGGCGAAAACTCATTCGAATACGAGCTCGGCGCCGGTGTCGACATAAGGTCGCGCCACCAGCGCCTCGCCTATCGTGTGGAAGGCGATATGGTCGGCACCCACTTTTTCGGCACGTTTCAATATAGTCCCAAGATATCCGCGGGAGTCGTATTGAACTTCTAGGCGAACGCAGGCGAAGGTTCGGCTCGAGCGCCTACGCTGCGAAGCATGGTTGGAGGGCCGATGCTTTCGCTGGGCTTCCGCTCTGAACTTGCGCGCTGAACTCTTTCGCTGAACCGTCGTGCTGGACTTCCGCACTGAACTTCCGGCCATTTCTGTCGATATATGAATCAGAGCTTATAGCCAATCTTGCGAACGAATTCGTGACGCTGCCGGGCATCTTCGGGTGTTTCCACGCCTTTAGGAGGCATGCCGTCTATCACGCCCAACACGCCGCGTCCGTGTTCGGATTGAGCGACGATCACCTCAACCGGATTTGCCGTGGCGCAGAAAATGGAGCAGACCTCGAAACAGTCGCGCACGCGGCTGAGCAGATTGATGGGATACGCCTGCCGGATCAGCAATACGAACACGTGGCCCGCGCCGATGGATAGGGCGTTTGCGACGGCGGCGTCACGCAATTCGTCGTCATTGCTCTCTACCCGGATTAAGCAGGGACCTGAAGCCTCATTGAACGCGACGGCAAATTTGGCGCCGGGGACGGTATTGACGACGACCTCATACAAGTCTTCGCAAGTTTTAATGAAATGAGACTGGCCCAATATCAAATTCGCGGCTTCAGGAATCTGCAGGGGGACGTTGAAAAGTTCCATTTTTTGTCTCCGATCGGTAAAAAGTTCCTAGATTTGGGATGTCAGAAAATGTGATTCGGACTGCATTGAGAAAAACCTGCGAAAAACGCCCATTATCTGCGGGGCTGTTCTTTTGAGCAAGGGGATGTACCGATGGAATGCGGCGTGCATGTCGTTCTGAGTCGCGAGCGAATTTGTTTCATCAAACGAAGAAGCACTCTTTGAGATAACAGGCCAATAACCAGGTCAACAACGAGGAAGCCGGGATGATGATAAGAACGCTATACCAGGCGAAGCGCTTCCTCAAGATTATTGTCGGTTTTACGCTCCTGGCGATAGGCCTGATCATGATTGTGACGCCAGGCCCGGGCGTGCTGATGATCGCGCTAGCCCTTGGCGTGCTTGCGGCGGAATTTGTATGGGCTCGCCGGCTTCTTGACCGATTGAAAGAGCAGGGCGGGCGCCTTCGCGAAACCTTTCATATTGCCGATCGGGCTTAATCGCTTTCCTCCGCTAATTGTTCCTTCCGAAGCCTCCCCAACTATGCTTTGATAAGTTGGTCTGATGAGTTTGATTTTGCGGAGGCATCTGGGTGTCACTGACTTCACCCGAATCCGGTCGTTCACAAGAATCCGACGTGGGCTCAGCGGCGAAATGGGGCAGCCGATGGGCACAAAAATGGGCGCTCGTCACAGGTGCCAGCGCGGGAATTGGCCTGGCCTTGGCAGAGCAGCTCGCCGCCACAGGCAGCCACCTTGTGCTCACGGCACGCCGCGCGGATCGTTTGCAACAACTCGCGACCGATCTTGCCGGAAAATATGGGGTGCGGGTTGAAATTGTGCAGGCCGATCTCGCCCGGCCGGAGGCTCCGGAAGAAATTTTCGCATTTACCACCGCGAGGAACCTACAAATCGAGCTCCTGATCAACAACGCGGGTTTTGGCGCTTTTGGACTGAACCATGAGATCAGAGAGGAGCGGTTGGGAGAGATGATTCAGGTGAATTGCTCGGCCGTGGTGCACCTGACGCATCTTTTCGTGCCCGCGATGATAGAGCGGCGCCGGGGAGACGTCCTGATCGTTTCGTCGGTGGCGGCATTTCAAGCCCTTCCGTTCAATTCGACCTATGCGGCCACAAAGGCTTTTGACCTGATTTTTTCGGAGGGAATTGCGGAGGAGCTGCGCCCGTTCGGCATTCGCGTATGCGCTTTGTGCCCTGGCTCTACGACCACGGAGTTTCAGCAGGTAGCCAACCAGCCCGACAGGATTTTTCGAGTGGCGGAGACTGCGGAAAAAGTGGCGCGAGTGGGACTAGAAGGCCTTGCGGCTGGGAAGACGTGCGTGATCTCGGGAACGATGAACCAGTTGATGATGCAAGGCAAGCGCCTGGCCTCGCGGCGGTTGGTTACAAAAATGGCCGCAAAAATGATGCGGCCGACAGAGTCCTGACGGACCTGGTGGCGTCCAGTCAGGCGATTTTCTGAACGGTTTAATGCGGGTTGTGGTTTCCGTTGCCATTTCCGTTTCCATT
>Ga0182024_10021615_pt1 | contig 11665 bp, 12 predicted proteins | sample P32metaG_FD_120480 | JGI IMG/M metagenome (GOLD analysis project Ga0182024, IMG submission 120480) | Permafrost microbial communities from Stordalen Mire, Sweden - P3-2 metaG (Illumina Assembly) | ecosystem: Environmental > Terrestrial > Soil > Wetlands > Permafrost | place: Sweden: Stordalen... | reverse complement strand
TTGCGCGCCTTGCATATAGGGGGTGCCTCGTCAAGGCAACCGGGTGAGGCGCCAACATCGTCGTTGCGGCGGAGGCGGCGCAGGTCTATGTCGATTGTACTCCGCGTCGCGTTCAGCTAGCTTTCCTTTCGCAGAGGGGCCGCGTTTGAGTCGCTCGCCCATTGCCGCCGCCGCGGATCTCGACCACTGAACTGGAGCCACGGCAATCCATGGATTTCACTAAACCACGGTACACTCCGATGAGCCGCCGTCGCCGAATTTATGAAGGCAAGGCGAAAGTCCTTTATGAAGGGCCGGAGCCTGGAACCTTGATCCAACACTTCAAGGACGACGCGACCGCCTTCAATGCCAAAAAGCATGAGGTGATCGAAGGCAAGGGCGTCCTGAACAACCGGATCTCCGAATACGTCTTTCAGCATCTCAACGATATCGGGGTGCCGACACACTTCATCCGCCGGCTCAACATGCGCGAGCAGCTCATTCGCGAGGTCGAGATCATTCCGCTCGAAGTCGTGGTGCGTAATGTCGCCGCCGGTTCCTTGTCGCAGCGGCTCGGCCTCGACGAGGGCACGCAGCTGCCGCGCTCGATCATCGAATTCTATTACAAGAACGATCAGCTCAACGACCCCATGGTGTCGGAGGAGCACATCACCGCCTTCGGCTGGGCGACGCCGCAAGAGATCGACGACATTATGTCGCTCGCCATCCGCGTCAACGACTTCCTCTCCGGCCTCTTCCTCGGCGTCGGCATCCGTCTGGTCGATTTCAAAATGGAGACCGGCCGGCTGTGGGAAAACGACTTGATGCGGATCGTCGTCGCCGATGAGATTTCTCCGGACTCCTGCCGGCTGTGGGATATCAAGTCGAACGAGAAGCTCGACAAGGACCGCTTCCGCCGCGATCTCGGGGGACTTTTGGAAGCCTACACTGAAGTTGCCAAGCGGCTCGGCATCATGAACGAAGGCGAGCGGCCGCAAGGCGCCGGTCCGGTCCTGGTCAAGAGCTGAAGTTCGCGAACGATCAAGGCGTATCGCGTGCGCTTGCAGCCGCGGCGACCTGTACTATTGAAGAGGCAAGGCCGGAGCTTCGGTCATGAAAGCCCGCGTCACCGTTACGCTGAAATCCGGCATCCTCGATCCGCAGGGCAAGGCCATTGAAGGCGCGCTGCGATCGCTCGGCGTGAGCGGCGTCGCCAGCGTCCGCCAGGGCAAGGTTTTCGAGATCGAGATCGAGGGCGCGGACCGCGCCGGCGCCGAGGCTGCGCTCAAGACTGCCGCCGAAAAACTCCTCGCCAACACCGTCATCGAGAATTATCGGGTCGAAGTGACCGGATAGCGAGCGATCCGCCCGGGAGGTCGCCACGCCACGGCCGGATACGCCGACATGCCAACACTGGAGCAAATGAGCGCCGACTAAAAAAGCGCCAAAGGCGCATCAGGGATGGAGGACGTCATGCTCGTCAAGCTTGCCACTTCCGTTGCAACATTTGTGCTGATTGCGGGCGCTGCAGGCGCGCAGGATGGACCGGTCAAGATCGGCGTGCTGAGCGACATGTCGTCGATCTACGCCGACATTACCGGCGAAGGCTCCTTCGCCGCCGCCCGGATGGCGGCTGAGGATGCGGGCCCGGTTCTCGGCCAGCCGGTCCAGGTGATCTCCGGCGATCACCAGAACAAGGCCGATATCGGTTCCGCTATCGTCCGGCAATGGTACGATTCTGGGGTCGACATGGTGACCGATGGCGGCTCCTCCGCGGTGGCGCTGGCGGTCGAAGAAGTGTCGCGCGACAAGCATAAGCTCGTGCTGTTCAACGGCCCCGCAAGTTCGGACATCACCGGACCGCGTTGTTCGCCCTACGCGGCGCATTGGAACTACGACACCTATGCGCTGGCCCATGTCACCGGCTCGGCGGTCGTCAAATCCGGCGGCAAGAACTGGTTCTTCCTCGGCGCGGACTATGCGTTCGGCCACGCGCTCGAACGCGACACTGCCGCGGTGATCGAGCAATCTGGCGGCAAGGTCCTCGGCGCCGTCTACCACCCGATCAACACCTCCGATTTTTCCTCTTTCCTGCTGCAGGCGCAGGCGTCCAAGGCCCAGATCGTCGGGCTTGCCAACGCCGGCGCCGACACCATCAATTCGATCAAGCAGGGCTCCGAGTTCGGCATTGTCGCCGGCGGACAGAAATTCGCCGCGCTGCTCATGTTCATCACCGACGTGCATAGTCTTGGGCTGAAAGTGGCGCAGGGGCTGCAATTCACCTCCGCCTTTTACTGGGATATGGACGACGCCACCCGCGCCTTCTCGAAGCGCTTCTTCGAACGCATCCACCACATGCCGACCATGGTGCAGGCGGGCGTCTACAGCGCCACGCACCACTATCTCGAGGCGGTCAAAGCCATCGGCACCAAGGATCCGGACAAGGTGATGGCGCAAATGCGGGAGATGCCGATCAACGATTTCATGACCAAGAACGGCAAGCTGCGTATTGACGGCCGCGTCGTCCGCGACATGTATCTTCTTCAGGTGAAGACGCCGGAAGAATCGAAAGGGCCGTGGGACTACGTTTCCGTGGCCGAGCGGGTACCGGGCGAGCAGGCCTACCGTCCGCTCGACCAGGGCGGGTGTCCGCTGGTCAAGAAGGCGGAAGCGCAGTAATGGCGGTGCGCACAGCGCGACAGGGGCTCGCATGAAGTCGGCGGTACTCGTCTTCCCCGGCATCAATCGCGAGCGAGACATGGCGCGTGCGCTCCGGCTTCTGTCCGGGCGCGAGCCGGCGATGGTCTGGCACGCCGACACGGCGTTGCCGCCGGGCACCGATCTTGTCGTCATCCCCGGCGGCTTCTCCTACGGCGATTATCTGCGCTGCGGGGCGATCGCGGCGCGCGCACCGATCATGGACGCGATGCGCGCCTTCGCCGCCAGGGGTGGGCTCGTTCTGGCGGTGTGCAACGGCTTTCAGATCGCTTGCGAGGCCGGGCTGCTGCCCGGCGTGCTGATGCGCAACGCCCAGCTTCGCTTCATCTGCCGCGACGTTTATCTGCGCGTCGAGCGCTCGGATACGCCGTTCACGCGTGGCTACAATGCCGGCCAGGTGATCCGCGTGCCGGTAGCGCACGGCGAAGGCAATTACCTCGCCGACGGTGAGACCATCGCGCGGCTCGAAGGCGAGCGCAGGGTGGTCTTCCGCTATTCGTCGCCGGACGGCATGGTCGACCCGAACTGGAATCACAACGGCGCCATGAATGCCATTGCCGGCATCATCAATGCGCGCGGCAATGTGCTCGGCATGATGCCGCACCCGGAAAACCACGTGGAAGCCGCCATGGGCCGGACCGATGGCCGCGGCTTGTTCGCGGGGCTTGTGGACCATTTCAAGCAGGCAGCGTGACAACTATCTCTCCTTGTGGGAGAGGGGTTGATCAAACCGAGCCGTTGTAAGTGATCTCCAACGAACCTGCCATCACTCCCGAGCTCATTGCTGCGCACGGCCTCAAGCCGGACGAGTACGCGCGTCTGGTCGCGCTGATCGGCCGTGTGCCGAGCTTCACCGAGCTCGGCATCTTCTCGGCGATGTGGAACGAGCACTGCTCGTACAAGTCGTCGAAAATCCATTTGCGCACGCTGCCGACCAGGGCGCCCTGGGTAATCCAGGGGCCGGGCGAGAATGCCGGAGTCATCGATATCGGCGACGGGCTCGCGGTCGTGTTCAAGATGGAGAGCCACAACCACCCCAGCTACATCGAGCCCTACCAGGGCGCGGCGACCGGCGTCGGCGGCATCCTGCGCGACGTGTTCACCATGGGGGCGCGGCCGATCGCCTGCCTTAACGCGCTTTCGTTCGGCGATCCGGGCCATCCAAGGACGCGCAATCTGGTCGCGGGCGTGGTCGGCGGCATCGGCGGCTACGGCAATTCGTTCGGCGTGCCGACCGTCGGCGGCGAGGTGCGCTTTCATCGGCGCTACGACGGCAATTGTCTGGTCAACGCCATGGCGGTGGGCTTGGCGGACGCCGGCAAGATTTTCTATTCGGCGGCGTCCGGCGTCGGCATGCCGATCGTCTATCTTGGCTCGAAGACCGGCCGCGACGGCATCCACGGCGCCAGCATGGCCTCGGCCGAGTTCGGCGCCGACGCCGAGGAGAAGCGGCCGACGGTGCAGGTCGGCGATCCGTTCTCGGAAAAGCTTCTGCTCGAAGCCTGCCTCGAGATCATGGCGAAGGACTGCGTCATCGCCATTCAGGACATGGGAGCGGCAGGCTTGACCTGCTCCGCGGTCGAGATGGGTGCCAAGGGCGACCTCGGCGTCACGCTCGATCTCGACAAGGTGCCATGCCGCGAGACCGGCATGAGCGCCTACGAGATGATGCTGTCGGAGAGCCAGGAGCGCATGCTCATGGTGCTCAAGCCCGAGAAGGAGGAAGAAGCCGCCGCGATCTTCCGCAAATGGGGACTCGATTTTGCCGTCGTCGGCGAGACCACGCCGACCAGGCGGTTTCTGGTTCGCCACGGCGGAGTGGTGATGGCGGACCTGCCGATCAAGGAGCTCGGCGACGAGGCCCCGGTCTACGATCGGCCGTTCACCGAGCCTGCGGCAAAGCCAATGATCGACGCAGCGTTGATCAAGCCGCCGATGGGAATTGCCGATGCGCTGGAGAAACTGATCGGCTCGCCGGACCTCTGCTCCAAGCGTTGGGTGTTCGAGCAATATGACCACGTCATCCTCGGCAATACGGTGCAGCGACCGGGCGGCGACGCCGCGGTGGTGCGCGTCAACGACGGGCCCATGGCGCTCGCGCTCACCTCCGACGTGACGCCGCGCTATTGCGAGGCCGATCCATTCGAAGGCGGCAAGCAGGCCGTGGCGGAGGCCTGGCGCAATCTGAGCGCGGTCGGCGCGCGTCCGCTGGCGCTGACCGACAATCTCAATTTCGGCAATCCGGAGCGGCCGGAAATCATGGGCCAGCTCGTCGGCTGTATCCGCGGCATCGGCGAGGCGTCGCGGGCGCTCGATTTCCCGATCGTGTCCGGCAACGTGTCGCTCTACAACGAGACCAACGGCCGGGCGATCCTGCCGACCCCGACAATCGGCGGCGTCGGCATCCTCAATGACTTCACCAAGTCGATGACGATCGCGTTCAAAGCCGAGGGCGAGTCGATCCTGCTGATCGGCGAATCGCATGGCTGGCTCGGTCAGTCGCTCTATCTGCGGGAGATATGTGAGCGGGAGGAGGGCGCGCCGCCACCGGTCGACCTCGCCGCCGAACGCCGCCACGGCGAATTCGTCCGCGCTTTGATCCGCGACGGGCTCGTGACTGCGGCCCACGATGTTTCCGATGGCGGGCTTCTGGTCGCGCTCGCCGAAATGGCGATGGCGTCGCGGATCGGCGCCGTGCTCGAGACACCATCGGGCGTTGCCGCGCATGCCTTCTGGTTTGGCGAAGATCAGGCCCGCTACGTGGTCACGGCGAAAGACGCCGATGCCGTCATCCAACAAGCAAAAGCGGCTACCGTGCCGCTGACACGCCTCGGCGCGACCGGCGGGCGGGTCCTTGGGCTTGCCGACGAGCGCCCGCTCCCCATCGGCGACCTTCTGGCGCGCTTCGAGGAGTGGCTGCCGGCCTATATGGCGGGCTCAAACTGAACTGGCCCGATCCGCCTTTCCGCGCGGTTGTGAGAATGCCCCGACTATACGAGAGTATCCCCGCACGGGAGGCTGGGAACCATGAAGCGCAGTACGGATCGAATTCTCACCACGCATGCCGGAAGTCTGTCGCGGCCGGCAGAGCTGATCGAAATCAATCGGGCGCGTGCCGAGGGCAGAAGCACCGACGACGCGGCCTACGCGCAGTGCCTCGCGTCCGCTATCGCAGACGTGGTGCGCAAGCAGCGCGAACTCGGAGTCGATATTCCCGACGACGGCGAATTCGGCAAGCCGATGGCGTCCAATTACGATTACGGCGTGTGGTGGAACTACGCCTTCGCGCGCATGGCAGGGTTCGCTCCGCCCGATTCCGTTCCCGAATCCCGGCACAAAAAGTCGAGCGTTGCCGAGCTTGCTTTGGCGGCCTTCAGCGATCGCCGCGACTGGCAGAAATTCAGTGAATTTTATCAGGACCCGGAATCGACCGGCACGTTGGTCGGAAGCGCGGCGCGGCGGCGGCCGCGGCGTCCGGTTTGCACCGCGCCGATCAAATACGTCGGCCAAGCCGCGATCCAGGCCGATATCGCCAATCTGAAAAAGGCGCTGGCGGCGGCCGGCGTCGAAGAAGGCTTTATGTGTTCGATCGGGCCGGGCAGCTTCGCCCGCAGCGAGGACTTGTACTACGACGACCCGGAGAAATTCGTCTTCGCCGCCGCCGATGCGATGCGAGAGGAATACAAAGCGATCGTGGACGCGGGCATCGTGCTTCAGATCGACGATCCGAGCCTTCCGGACAACTGGGACATGATCAATCCTGAACCGCCGCTCGAGGAATTCAAGAAATTCGAACGGGTCCGCATGGAGGCATTGAACCACGCGCTGCGGGGTCTGCCGCAGGAGCGCGTCCGCTTTCACATCTGCTGGGGAAGCTGGCACGGCCCGCACACCACCGACATTCCGTTGCAGGACATCGTCGACCTGGTCCTGAGCGTCAACGCTGGCGCATATTCGGTCGAAGCGGGCAACGTCCGGCATGAGCACGAATGGCGCGTGTGGAAAGGCGTCAAACTCCCGGACGGCAAGCTGCTCATCCCCGGCGTCGTCAGCCACGCGACGAATATTGTGGAGCATCCCCAGGTCGTCGCTGACCGGATCGTGCGCTACGCCAAGGTGGTTGGCCGGGAAAACGTCATCGCCGGCACGGATTGTGGGTTCGGCGGCCGCATCCATCCGCAAATCGCGTGGGCAAAGCTCCAGGCACTGGCGGACGGTGCGCGGCTCGCGACCAAGGAGCTTTGGAAATAGCCGACCGGCTCCACGCAACGATGTTTATCTGATCGCCCAGGCTATCGCGTCGCAAAGTGCTTGCCTCTCGGGACCGCAGAACGAGAGGATCGCAAGCGCTTCTCGGGGGCGCATCGGCGGAATCGGCCCTAGCGTGCGACCGCTGGGGGGCGGGTGCCGCCGCCGCCGGGGCGACGGGCGCGGGTTTGCATGCCCGGAAGGCGGTCGTCCAGCATGCGTTGTATTGCCGTATTGCCTCGCCTTTGCGGCTCACTGACAGTCTGTTAATTCATCCTGGCGGGGGAGTCGGCAAATGATGGAGACGCTGCCATGGCCATGGCTGCGAACGATATCGAGCGGCTGATCCGGGCGAGCATCCCGGACGCCAGCGTGACGATCCGCGATCTCGCCGGCGACGGCGACCATTACGCCGCGACCGTCATCGCCGAATCCTTTCGCGGCAAGTCGCGCGTCCAGCAGCACCAGATCGTCTATGAGGCGCTCAAGGGCGAGATGGGCGGCAAATTACATGCACTGGCGTTGCAGACCGGTACGCCGGAGCGCTGAGCCTTTCGGCGCCAGAAGTGGCTTTCCCACCTTTGCCCTGCTTCCGTGGAAACGTGTCCTCTTGAGAAGGGCTGATACGACAAATTCCTTTTCCGACGGGATTTTGATGAACAGGGGTGATTCACCGCATGGGCTTTGCGGGCGTTTTGCGGTACATATATGCAGCTTCGAGAGGGTTCAGAATCGGCGCGGGGCAGCCCGCGGCGCCAACAAGGAAGACCGCGATGTCTATCGAGCAATTCATCGACAACGAGGTGAAGGCCAACGAAGTCGTCCTGTTCATGAAGGGCACGCCGCAATTCCCGATGTGCGGGTTCTCGGGGCAGGTGGTGCAGATCCTCGACTACCTGGGCGTGCCCTATAAGGGCCTTAACGTCCTCGAGAACGACGATCTGCGCGGCGCGATCAAGAACTACTCCAACTGGCCGACGATCCCCCAGCTTTACGTCAAGGGCGAATTCGTCGGCGGCTGCGACATCATCCGCGAGATGTTCCAGGCCGGTGAGCTTCAGTCGCTGTTCAAGGAGCGGGGTATCGCGTTGAAAGAGAGCGCGCAGGTTTAACAGCCGCGCTGCGGCGGCCGGCCGAGATCAGGCTTTCGGCCGCCGATTGGTGAGCAGAACAATCAGCGCCAGGACGATGGCGATCCCGACCAGGCTTTGGGCTGGAATAGCGCCGGCGAATTTCAGCACATTGTCGGCAACCCCCAAGACAAAGACGCCGGAATCCTGTCCGAGAATCAAATAAATCAGAATGACGGCCAGGATCGCTAGAAAACCGATCTCGACGAAAGCCCAAAGATATTCTTTGGCCTTTTGCAGATAGCCCAGCATCACACGCCCTCAAGAGCGCAATCGCTTCAAGTTGAAACGATTGGCGCTCGATAATTTCTAGCGGAGTCGCGCTGCAACAAAAACTGAAATGAATCTGAAAGCACCGCAGCAAACGGCGGAATTTTAGGTCGCGAAATTTGCTGCGAGTGCTCAGTGCGCTTAGCGCGAGTAGTATTCAACCACGAGGTGCGGTTCCATCACTACCGGATACGGCACGTCGCCGATCACCGGTATCCGCGAGAGCTTCGCGGTCATCTTGGAATGATCGACCTCGATATAATCCGGCACGTCGCGCTCGCCGAGCGCATTTGCTTCCAGCACCAGCGCGAGCTGCTTCGACTTTTCTTTGACCTCGACGAGATCGCCGACCTTCACCCGGAAGCTCGGGATGGTCACCCGCCGGCCGTTCACCTGGATGTGGCCGTGATTGACGAACTGGCGTGCGGCGAACACCGTCGGCACGAATTTCGCCCGATAGATGATGGTGTCGAGCCGGCGTTCGAGAAGTCCGATCATGTTGGCGCCGGTGTCGCCCTTGTGTCGCCGCGCCTCGTCGTAAATGCCGTGGAAATGCCGCTCCGACATGTTGGCGTAATAACCCTTGAGCTTCTGCTTGGCGCGCAATTGCACGCCGTAATCGGAGAGCTTGCCTTTGCGCCGCTGGCCGTGCTGGCCGGGGCCGTATTCGCGCTTGTTGATCGGGGATTTCGGCCGGCCCCAGATATTCTGTCCGAGCCTACGGTCGATCTTGTACTTCGCCTCGTGGCGCTTGGTCATTCGCGTCCTCATCAAATTGCTGGTTGAGGATCGCGCCCTCCTACTGTTCCGGATTTTTGCCCGGAACCGACAGGTTTTGCCGCCGAAGCGCCGGCGCAAACCGCGGGTCGCGAAACACCACGCGGGCCCACTCGGGCCCGCGCAGTGCGCGGTATCTAGGGCGAAACAGGGGCAGTGTCAAACCGGCGGTATAACGGCAGGGCCGAAGCGTTCATCCACGCTCGAAGTGCTTGCGTCTCATGGCCCGCAGCAGCGTGATAGCGAGCAGCGCGGTCACGGCGTCGAGCACCGCTACGACGATGAACACGATGGTCCAGCTTCCCGTCGTTTGCTTAAGGAAGGCCGCTGCCGGTCCGCCCAGGATCGAGCCAATGCCTTGGGCAATGTAGAGGAAGCCGTAATTGGTCGCCGCATATTTAGGCCCGAACGTGTCGGTCAGCGTCGAGGGAAACAGCGAAAAGATCTCGCCCCAGCCGAAGAACACGAGTCCGGTCAGCACCACGAAGAGCGCCGGCCGGTCGATGAAGGCGAACAGGATGAGGATAGCGACGGCTTCGAGCGAGAAGGCCAGCGCCATCGTGGTCTCGCGGCCGATGTGGTCGGAGACCCAACCGAAGAACGGCCGGGTGAGCCCGTTGGTGACGCGCGACAGCGTGAGCGACAGGGGCAATGCTGCCATGCCCGCAACCAGCATATCCGCGACACCGAATTCCTTCGCGAACGGTCCGACGTTGGACACCACCATCAATCCCGAGGTCGACATCATGCTCATCATCAGGAACAAAAGGTAGAAGACCGGGCTTTGCAGCATTTCGCGCGGCGCATAGCTGCGTTGGGTCTGTTGCGCCGCGATAGCGGAGGTGGGTGCCGCGCCCGACACCTGATAATTTTCCGGCGGAGTGCGCAGCCATTGCGCGGCGACGATCCCGATCACGCCCTGGATGACGCCCCACACCACGAGGGTATGCGCATAACCGGCGCTTTTGATCATGCTGTCGATGGGAAAGCTGGTGAAGAAGGCGCCGAAGCCATAGCCCGCTGCGGCAAGGCCGGTAGCGAGACCGCGCCGGTCGGGAAACCACCGCACCATCAGTCCGATGATACCGACGTAGATTATCCCGGTGCCAAAGCCGCCGAGCACGCCGTAAGTGAAATAGAGTGCCCAAATGTTGTCGACCCAGGCTGAAAGCACCCAGCTTCCGCCGGACAAAAGCGCGCCGATCGCGATGAGGAGGCGCGGGCCGAAGCGGTCCACCAGATAAGCCTGAAACGGCGACAGCCAGGTTTGCAGGATGATCAGTAGCGAAAAGGTCCACTGCAATTGCGCCAGTGTGATCCCGAGTTTTTGATTGAGTGGCCCTGTGAATAGTGTCCAAACATATTGCGGGCTTGAGATCGCCATCATGGCGATCACCGCCAGGATGAGCTGATTCCAGCGGTTCAAATACCAGGCGCGCTCCGCTTGAACGGCTATGGTCATGTGCAAGTCCCCCGCCTTCGTACCCACCCCCGGCAGCGAAAAGCGTAATGGCGGCAGACCTTACGGACAAGGTCGAACAAAGCGTATTTTGGTGCGGCGCGCGTAGCTCAAAATCAGGTAAAATCAGCCGGCATTTGTTGGCGCCGTCGCGCCCGAACGGATGCCGAAACGGGCGAGCGCCGCCGCCGTCGCGCGCCCGGAAGTGAAAATGGCGCGGGTCGTGCCGGGACGCTCGCCGGGCGACACTGGACCCAGAAGATCGCCGACTCGTCGCGCGATCGCCGGCGCTGGATCGATAAAGTTGACCGGCCAAGGGGCAAGCCGCCGCAATCGGTCGATGATGAGCGGATAGTGGGTACAGGCAAGCACGACCGTATCGGTGCGCGCGCCGTCGTCGCGAAAGCACGGCGCGATCTCCGCTGAGAGCGCGGCGTCCGCGGCTGGTACGCCGGCGAGCTCCGCCTCGGCGTAGGCGGCAAGCTTGTTCGATCCGACCAGAGTCACCTTGCAGTCGCCGGAATAGTCGCGGATCAAGGCGCGGGTATATTCCCGCGCAACCGTCGCCTCGGTGCCGAGCACTGAGACGCGCTTGGTGATCGAGTTCGCGCATGCCGGCTTGATCGCCGGCACGGTGCCGACAAAGGGCAATGAGAATTTTTTGCGCAAATCGGGCAGCGCAATGGTCGAGGCGGTGTTGCAGGCGATGACAATTAGATTGGGCCGATGCGCGGCGATCAGCTCGCCAATAAGGTCGACGATGCGAGGAACCAGCTCGTGCTCGTCCATCGCCCCGTAAGGGAAAGCGGCATCGTCGGCGACATACACGAAGTCGGCATTCGGCCGCGCCACCGCGATCTCGCGGTAGACCGTGAGCCCGCCGAGGCCGGAATCGAACACCAGAATTGTTTCCTGGTCCGCCATCGCGCGACACATGACACAAGGAACCGAGGCTCCGCAATCGCCCCGCGCGGTGCGCCTAACGGCTATTTCGGATCGGCGTCGCTCAGCCCGCCAACACGTCGACGAGGCGCGGTCTTTCCGGGTTGGCGACCTCCTGTTGTTCACGGAGCCGGGGTGTGTC
>Ga0182024_10021614_pt1 | contig 11666 bp, 12 predicted proteins | sample P32metaG_FD_120480 | JGI IMG/M metagenome (GOLD analysis project Ga0182024, IMG submission 120480) | Permafrost microbial communities from Stordalen Mire, Sweden - P3-2 metaG (Illumina Assembly) | ecosystem: Environmental > Terrestrial > Soil > Wetlands > Permafrost | place: Sweden: Stordalen... | reverse complement strand
TTCTCGATCGAGACCGTCCCCACCAGGATCGGCTGGCCGCGCCGATGACAGTCCTCGATCTGGGCGATGATCGACTGGTTTTTCTCGGCGGCGGTGCGGTAGACCTCGTCGTCGTCATCGCTGCGCATGACCGGCATGTTGGTCGGGATCTCGGCCACATCCATCTTGTAGATGTCGAAGAATTCCTGGGCTTCGGTGGCGGCGGTGCCGGTCATCCCCGAGAGCTTCTCGTAGAGGCGGAAATAGTTCTGGATGGTCACCGAGGCGAGGGTCTGATTCTCCGGCTGGATATCGGCCCCTTCCTTGGCCTCGATGGCCTGGTGCAGACCCTCCGACAGGCGCCGCCCGGTCATCATCCGGCCGGTGAACTCGTCGATCAGCATCACTTCGCCGTCGCGAACGATGTAGTCGCGATCGAGTTGGTAGAGGACGTTGGCGCGCAGGGCCTGATTGACGTGGTGAACCACCGAAATGTTGGCCGGATCATAGAGGCCGGCCGAACCGTCGGCCAGGTGCCCGGCCGCCTCCAGCATCTCCTCGACGGTCTCCGAGCCGAATTCGGTGAGCAGCGCCTGCTTCTGCTTTTCATCGTGGTCGAAGGTGAGGGGATCCTTGATCAGCTCCTTCACCAGAACATCGATGGTGCGATAGAAATCCGAGCGGTCCTCGGTGGGGCCCGAGATGATCAGCGGCGTGCGCGCCTCGTCGATCAGGATCGAATCGACCTCGTCGACGATCGCGAAGTGGTGCCCCCGCTGGACCATTTCGGCGGCCTCGTAGACCAGATTGTCCCGCAAATAGTCGAAGCCGAATTCGTTGTTGGTGCCATAGGTGATGTCGGCGCCGTAAGCCCGCTGACGCTCACCCTGTGAAAGCCCGTTGACGATCACACCCACCGAAACGCCGAGGAACTTGTAGATCCGCCCCATCCACTCGGCGTCGCGGCTGGCCAGATAGTCGTTGACGGTGACCAGATGGACGCCCTTGCCGGCCAGGGCGTTCAGATAGAGCGGCAGGGTGGCGACCAGGGTCTTGCCTTCACCGGTGCGCATCTCGGCGATGCCGCCTTTGTGCAGCACCATGCCCCCCACCATCTGAACGTCGTAGTGGCGCTGGCCCAGGGTGCGCTTGGCCGCCTCGCGAACCACCGCGAAAGCCTCGTTCATCAGGTCGTCCAGGGTTTCGCCGGCGGCGAAGCGGGCCTTGAACTCCTCGGTCTTGGCGCGCAGCGCCTCGTCGGAGAGCGCCGCCATGGCGGGCTCCAGGACGTTGATCTTGACCACCTTGGCCGCCATGGCCTTGACCTTGCGGTCGTTGGAAGAACCGAAAAGCTTTTTAAGGTCGAGCATTTTGGGCAGGGTGCGTCCGGTTGAAGTCAGCTGCGCGGCAGGCAACGGCGGCGAGGAGCGCATAAGCCGCGGAGAAGGGCCCTTCGCCGGCTCGAACAACCGCGCGTTCGGCGCCGGCGAGACTTAGGGAGCGCGTGGCGGAGTGTCAACGCGGCGGGGCGGCGTCCACCGCACGCCCGAGATCAGATCCGCGCCACGAAGAAGCTGTAGCCGAAGTATTTCGAGTAGCGCCGATAGCAGTCGATTTCATCACGCGCCTCGCGCCAGACCGACCGAGCCTCGCGATCGTCAACGAAGGCGTTCTCGAACTCCGCCACGCGCGCCTCCAGGGGAAGATAATAGTCGGTCCACCAAGCGCTCTTTGGGAGGACGAAGTCGCCGAGCAACTCATAGCCGCACGCCGCGAAGAGGGCGCGCACGGTCGCCACATCGCCCATCGCCGGATACTCGGCCCAGTTGGCGAGGACCGGGGCCGGCGGATCAGGAGCAAGCCAGACTGCTTCGGTCAGAGCCAGTTTGCCCCCAGGTTTGAGGAGCCGCTTCCAGTCACCCAGGGCGGCCGGCAAGCCCATGATGTAGGCCGCCCCTTCGCACCAGATCAGATCGAAGGACGCGGGTTCGAAGTCCATGGCGGCCATGTCGCCCACCGTCGTGGTGATGCGACCGGACAAGCCTCGCGCGGCGGCGCGCCGGTCGAGTTGGTCCAGATACGGCCGATGGAGATCGAGCGCGACGATCGACGCGCCGGGCATGGCGGCGGCCAAGTCGAGGGTTTGCGCGCCCGGTCCGCAGGCGACATCCAGCACCCGCGGCGCCGGCGCCAGAGGCGCGGCCAACGCCAAGGCCCGCAGGGTGCTAGCTCCATCGCCGGGGCCCTCGCGCGGCAGGTCGCGATGGATCTCGAAGAAGGCGGCGCGCTGGCGTGAATTGGAGAAGTCCAAACAGCGCTCTTTCGCTTGTCGCCGCGCTATGCGCTCGCCGCCGCGCTCGGCCGCGCCTTCGCCCGCTCGAACCACGCCGTGATGTTCTTGTTGTCGGCGTTGAGCGGCTGGCCCACCGTGGCGCCAAAGTCCAGGAAGCAGAACAGCAGGATGTCGGCCAGGGTGAACCGCTCGCCGGCGATCCAGGTGCGGCCAGCGATCAGGCCGTCCAGCCAGGCGAGCTTTTCCTGGGCGATGGCCTTGAGGTCGTCGGCCGCCTGGGGGATGCAGTGAACGCGGTCCTTGAAGAGCCGCAGGCCTTGCGAGAAGCGGAACCCGTTGGTCATCGGCTCGACGATGTTCAGGTCGATGCGCCGCGTCCACATGCGGGTCTCGGCCCGCTCGACCGGATTTGATCCGATCAGCGGCGGCGTGGGATTTAGTTCGTCGAGATACTCGCAGATGACGGTGATTTCCGAGAGCACGACACCGTCGTCCAGCTCCAGGGCCGGCATCTGGCCGGCGGGGTTCCTGGCCAGGTGGGCCGCCTGACGGTTCTCGCCGGCCATCAGATCCACTTCTTGGCGGGCGAGATCCAGTCCCTTCTCAACCATGAACATCTTGACCACGCGCGGATTGGGTCCGATCGAATTATAGAACTTCATCGCTGCTTCCTCACCTCACCTTGACGCGCCGCGTTTTGGCGACCATGGCGCCGTCGCAGGAAAGGCCTAGGACAGCACCTCCCATGAAAGCAAGACCTGACGCGAGGAAGATCTGGCGCGCGGCGTTCGGGGCCGCCTGCCTGATCACCCTGACCGCCTGCACCCACAAGGCGAGCGTCGAACAGCCTCCACAGCCCGGCGACAAGGCCGTGGCGCGCGTCAACGGCGCGGTGGTGTGGACCTCGGACGTCAAGCGCGAGGCGGTGGCCCAGGGCTTGATCGGGCCGGGCGAACCCCTGGACCCGGCGTCGCAGCCGTTCCGCCAGATTCTGGACGAGGTGGTGGACCAGAAGCTGCTGGCCGCCGAGGCGCTGCGGCGTGGCCTCGACAAGGCGCTCGCCGCCCAACGTCGCCTGGCCGCCGCCAGGGAGCGAGTGCTGGACGACGTCCTGTTGGACACCGTGGTGGTGGTGAACAACGACGCGGTCAACGGCCTCTATCAGGAAGAGCTCAAGAACGAGACACCCACCGAGCAGATCCATCTGCGCCAAATCGTGCTGGCCAGCCCCCTTGAAGCGGCCCAGGTGAAAAAGTTGCTGGCCGGCGGCGCCTCTTTCGACGCCCTGGCCGCCGAGCATTCAAAGGACGACTCCACCCGCTTCAAGGGCGGCGAGCTGGCCCCCACAACCATGGACATGCTGCCCGGGGCCTATGGCGCGGCCTTAAAGGACGCTCGGGGCGGCCAATTAGTCGGGCCGTTCAAGACCGACGCCGGCTGGGTGGTGGCCCGCGTCGACGACCGCCACCAGGAAGCCCCCATCACCCTGGAGGTGGCCAAGCCGCAGATCATCCGCTTTCTCACCTACGATCAAGTCAAGGATCTGATCCTCAATCTGCGCCGCCGCGCCACCGTCCAAGTGCTCATCGCCCCGCCGCGGATGGCGCCGGGAGCCTCCATGGAGCCGGCGTCCGCCCCGCGCGCGCGCCCGGCAAAACCGTGAGCCTCAAGCCGGGGCTTGCGCTCTCGCCCCTGGCGGTCCCGTTTCCCGCCATCCCGGCGATCGGCGGCGTCGAACTCGCGGCGGCCCGGGTCGGGTTCTACGCCCATCCGCGCGACGACCTTATGGTCATGCGCTTCGCGGCGGGGACGAGCTGCGCCGGCGTGTTCACCCGCCACGCGGTGGGCTCGGCGCCGGTGGACTGGTGCCGCGCGCAGCTGGCGCTTTCCGGGGGCGCCGGCGCGCGCGCCCTGGTGGTCAACGCCGGCTGCGCCAACGCCTTCACCGGCAAGCCCGGGGCGCGGGCGGCGGCCAGGGTGGCTTCGGCGGCGGCCAAACGGTGGGGCTTTCGCCGACGAGAGGTGATGCTGGCGAGCACCGGGGTGATCGGGACCCTCCTCGATGATGCGCGGATCACCGCGCGCCTGGGCGATATCGAGGCGAGCCTGGCGCCGGCCGCCTGGGGCGACGCGGCGCGGGCCATCATGACCACCGACACCTTTCCCAAGGGCGCCTTCGCCGAGGCGCTGATCGACGGCGCGCCGGTTCGTATCGCGGGCATCGCCAAAGGCTCGGGCATGGTGGCGCCCAACATGGCCACGGTCCTGGCCTTCGTGGCCACCGACGCGTCGATCGCGCCGGTCGCCCTGCAGGCCCTGATCAGTCTCTACGCGCGCTCGACCTTCAACGCGGTGACGGTGGACGGCGACCGCTCGACCAACGACACCCTGCTCGCCTTCGCCACCGGGGCGAGCGCCGCGCCGCCGATCGCGCGGGCCGGCGACGCGCGCCTCGCCGCTTTCAAAATTCAGCTGCACGCCCTGCTGCTCGATCTGGCCTTGCAGCTGGTGCGCGACGGCGAGGGGGCCTCAAAATTCGTCAAGATCACCGTGACCGGCGCCAAGAGCGACGCTTCGGCGCGCAAGATCGCCCGCACCATCGCCGAAAGTCCGCTGGTCAAGACCGCCTTCGCAGGCGAAGACGCCAATTGGGGACGCATCGCCATGGCCGTCGGCCGCGCCGACGAGCCGGTGAACCGCGAGCGCCTGTCGGTGAGGTTCGGCCATCTCTTTGCCGCCCGCCGGGGCGCGGTGGCCTCTGACTACTCCGAAGCCGCCATGAGCGCCTACATGAAGAACAAGGAGCTCGAGGTGGCCGTCGACGTGGGCGAGGGCTTGGGCGCGGCGGTGATGTGGACCTGCGACCTGACCAAACAGTACGTGGCGATCAACGGCGACTATCGCTCCTGATCAGTCCACCGGGCTCCAGCGCGCCGCCGGTTCGGTGCGCGCGATGTGGCGCGGTCCGGAAGCATGCGGCCTGGCCGCTTGGTTCGGGCGGCCGCGACGGCGATTTCGAGAGGTGGGGGCCGGACCGGCGCGGTTCTGATGGGGTCGCTGGGTCGCCCGTTCTGGCATGGTGTTCTTTTCCACCGCCGCCAGGGCGCCCAGCGAGCGATCATTGCGGCGATCAAAGGCGGGGATGGTCTGGCGGGTAAGCTTCTGGATGTCACGCAGCAGCGAGCGCTCATCGTCCGAACACAGAGAGATGGCGACGCCGGCGGCGCCGGCCCGGGCGGTGCGGCCGATCCGATGCACATAGGCTTCGGGGACGTTGGGGAGTTCATAGTTCACCACGTGGGTGACGGCGTCCACGTCGATGCCGCGCGCGGCGATGTCGGTGGCGACCAGGGCGCGCACCGCGCCGGCCTTAAAGGCGGCCAGGGCCCGCTCGCGCTGACCCTGCGACTTGTCGCCGTGGATGGAGTCGGCGTGAACGCCGGCGGCTTCCAGATATTTCGCCACCCGGTCGGCGCCGCGCTTGGTGCGGGTGAAGATGAGGGCCCTGGACATCTTGGCCTCCACGAAGAGTTCCGCCAGCAGTTGGCGCTTGCGGTCGGCTTCCACGAAGAGCAGGCGCTGTTCGACGCTTGCCACTGTGGTCGCCGACGGCGTCACCGCCGCCCTTGCCGGATTGACCAGCAGCTCGCCGGCCAGCTTGCCGATTTCTCCGGGCATGGTCGCCGAGAAGAAGAGGTTCTGACGGGCCTTGGGGAGGGTCGCCACGATGCGCCGGATCGGCGGCAGGAACCCCAAGTCGAGCATCTGATCGGCTTCGTCGAGGACGAAGACCTCGAGACCCGCCAGGTTCGCCACTTTTTCGTTGATGTGGTCGATGAGCCGGCCGGGCGTCGCCACCAGAACATCCACGCCGGCCGCCAGAGCGCGCACCTGCGGCCCGTACTTCACGCCGCCGAACACCACGGCCACGGAAAGGCCGAGGTGCCGGCCGTAGGCGCGGAAGCTGTCAGCGATCTGGCTGGCCAGCTCGCGGGTCGGGCTGAGCACCAGGACCCTGCAGCCGCGACGCGGCGCGGGCCTGGGGTCGGCGGCCAGGCGGTGCAGAATCGGCAGGGCGAAGGCCGCCGTCTTGCCGGTTCCGGTCTGGGCGATGCCCAGCAAGTCCCGGCCGGCCAGCACGGTGGGAATGGCCAGCGCCTGGATGGGGGTGGGCTCGGAATAGCCCTTCTCGGCCAGGGCCTTGAGCAGGGGTTTGGCGAGGCCGAGATCGTTGAAATGAGTCAAGGTAATTTCATCTTTCACATACGCGAAGCGCGAGCGCTCACGCCGTGTGAGCCTCGCCTTGGCGATCATTTTCAGGAGAGCGCCCCGCGTGGCCGGGCGATCGGTTATGAACCTATGGCGCTCGACAGGCTGAAACACATTTAAGGTGTGTTCCTCACGCGGCTGGAGCGCCGATAACGCCCCTTTTCGAAAGGAGCGTGAGCGGCAAATCGTCTCTCGAGCCCGCAAAGTCAAGCGGTGATGACTGTTCCCATCTCCGCGTGCGCTATATTTGCCTCACGTCTTCATGGGCAGCGCCAGGGCAATCCAAGTGGCTGATATTCTCATCGTCGTCGCCTGCGCCCTGATCGACGTCGATGGCCGCGTCCTCATCGGCCGGCGCCCGGCAGAAAAGCAACTGGGGGGCCTTTGGGAATTTCCGGGGGGCAAGGTGGAGGCGGGCGAGACGCCGGAAACCTGCCTGATCCGCGAACTGGACGAGGAACTGGGAATCACGGTCACCGGCGCCTGCCTCGCCCCCTTCGTATTCGCTAGCCACGCCTATCCGTCCTTCCACCTGCTCATGCCGCTTTTTTTGTGCCGCCGCTGGGAAGGGTTCGCCACGCCGCGCGAACACGCCGCCATCGCCTGGGTCAAGCCCGAAAAACTGGCGGACTACCCGATGCCGCCGGCCGATACGCCGCTGGTGGCCTGGCTGCGCGATTTTCTCTAGGGGCGGACCTTTTCGCCGGCCGGCTGTTCGGTTCGCCCGAGCGCGTCGGCCAGCCTGGTCTTGGCCGAGCCGGGCCGCAGCGGCTGTTGCTGCGCCGGATGGGGCGCCCAGCCGGTCAGGGTGATGATTTCGAAGCTCGCGGCGATGCGGCCGGCCGAGCCGAACCGCTCTGCGTAGAGTTCGCCGGCGCGGGCCAGAACGGCGCCCGAAAGGCTCGCGCTCGGCCGTTCTACCAGAACGCTGGTCTCTCCCATGGCGCGCAGATCGGCCATCAGCGCGAGTGGGTGGTCGTAGCCAACCGTGAAGCGATCGACATCGACCACCGGGAGGGCGAATCCGGCGCGTTGCAAAAGGCCCCCGGCGTCGTGCGCGTCGGCGAACGGCGAGACCCGTGGGCCAGCCCCGCCGACAAGATCGAGCTCGGCTTGGAGGAGAACCTGGCGAAGCTCGGTCAGAGTGGCGCCGCCCAGCAGCGAAGCCAGGAACAGTCCATCCGGTTTCAGGGCGCGCCGGATCTGGATCAGCGCGCCGACCAGATCGTTGGTCCAGTGCAGGGCGAGGACAGAAACGATGAGATCCACACTCGCCTCTTTGAGCGGCAGTCTTTCCTCGTCGGCGACCATCCGCGCGCCGGCGCGACCGGTCAGCATGGCGCCGGAAAGATCGGCTTGCGCCAGGAAGTCCACCTTCCCCGCCGCATCGCTGGCCGCCAGAGCCCGCGCGAACGCGCCGCGGCGGGCGCCGAGATCCACCGCCACGGCAAACCGCCGGTTAACGCCTTCCAGGCGGCTCACGAGGTCTTCGGCCGCCGACGTCCGAAGAAAGTCCGGCTCGCCCGAACCCTTCGCCGCGCGCGCCAGCCGCAGGCGATGTAGATCGCGGTCGAAGAGGCGCGGCGGTTTGGTCATGATCGCCGATCAGAGCTACTGCAACCGGTCATCCTGTGCAAAACTTCGCGCGAGCAGAGATAAAGGGGCGGGGTGTGGATTTGATCTCGGCGCGATGGGCGCATGGTTCGCGATGGCGCGGAGCGGTCGGCCGCGCGCTCGACTTGCTGTTGCCACCGCGGGCCTTGGACGAGACCAGGGATGGGTCCAGTGTCCAGTCCGCGGGGCTCACCGCCGACGCCTGGACCCGGATCGCCTTCATCGAAGCGCCGTTCTGCGACGGTTGCGGCGCGCCGTTCGAGTACGACATGGGCGCCCTGGCGCGGTGCGCCGCCTGCCATGGGCGCAAGCCCGCCTTTGACCGAGCCCGCGCCGCCTGTCTCTACGACGACAACTCCCGTGACCTGATCCTGAAGCTGAAACACGCCGACCGCACCGACCTTGCCGGTCTTTTCGCCCGCTGGATCGCCCGGGCGGCCGCCGATATTCTGCCTGAGCTGGACGCCGTGGTTCCCGTGCCGCTGCACCGCTGGCGGCTCCTGGGCCGCCGCTACAATCAGGCCGCGGAGATCGCCCGCCCCCTGGCCCGCGACGCGAGACTGGCCTTTATGGCCGACGCCCTGGTGCGCGCGCGGCCCACGCAGAGTCAGGGTGGCAAGTCCGGATCGGGCCGTCGGCGCAATGTGGCCGGCGCGTTCGTCGTCGCCCCCGCCTGGCGCGCCAAAATCGCGGGGCGACGGCTGCTTCTTATCGACGATGTGCTGACCACCGGGGCGACGGTCGAAGGCTGCGCGCGGGCCTTGAAGGGCGCCGGCGCCGCGCGCGTGGACGTCGCCGTCATCGCGCGCGTGAAAGAGGCGGCCGGGCGGGCTATATGATAGGCGCCTTGCGATTCCGCGGATGTGTCTGAAAGGCGCTAAAACCCTTCATGGCTCAAGTCACCATTTACACCCGGCCCTTCTGCGGTTTTTGCGCCCGCGCGCTTGGCCTGCTCGGCCGGAAAGGCGCCCAAGTCACCGAGATCGAGGCGGGGTTCGATCCGGCCAGGCGGCGCGAAATGATCGCCCGTTCGGGCGCCAGCACCTTCCCGCAGGTTTTCGTGGGCGAGAGGCACATCGGCGGCTGCGACGAGTTGATGGAACTCGAGCGCAGGGGCGAGCTGGACGGCCTGTTGGCCGAATGACGCTCAAAATCGCCCTCATCCAGCTGCGCACGCCCGCCTCCCAGGGCGCCGCGTTGGGCCAGAGCGAACCCTTGCTGCGGCGGGCGGCGGCCGGCGGGGCGGCGCTGATCGTCACGCCCGAGGCCAGCAACATCCTCCAGCGTGATCGCGTCCGCCTGTTGGCGGCCTTGGCGCCGGCGGAAGAGGACCAGGCCGTCCTGGGATACCGGGCGTTGGCCGCTGAGCTTGGCGTCTGGTTGTTGATCGGCTCGGCCATGGTCAAGCGTCAGGACGGCAGGGCGGCTAATCGCTCCATGCTCGTGGATCCCGAAGGTTCGGTCGTCGCCACCTACGACAAGCTTCACATGTTCGACGTCGATCTGCCGACCGGCGAGCGCTACCGAGAATCGGACACCTACGAGCCCGGCGATCGGGCTGTCGTGGCGCTGGCGGCCGGGGCGAAAGTTGGCCTGACCATCTGCTATGACCTCCGCTTCCCCGCCCTGCATCGGGCCCTGGCCACGGCCGGGGCCCAGATCCTGACCGTGCCGGCCGCCTTCACCCGGCCCACGGGCGCGGCTCATTGGGAAGTGCTGCTCCGCGCGCGCGCCATCGAAACCGGCTCCTTCGTCCTGGCGCCCGCCCAGGGCGGTACGCACGAGGGTGGAGTGGCGACCTGGGGACGGTCCATGGCGGTCGCGCCGTGGGGAGAGATCCTCGCCTTGGCCGACCACGACGAGCCCTGCGTGTTGACGGCCGAGCTGGATCTCGCCCTGGTTGACGCGGCGCGAGCGGCCATACCGGCGCTGGCCAATGCGGCGGCCTTTACCGGCCCATGATCCGCTACGCCCTCATCTGCGAACTCGGCCACGACTTCGAAGGCTGGTTCGGCGCTTCGGCCGATTTCGACGATCAGGCGACGAAAGGACTCCTGGCCTGTCCTGTGTGCGCCTCCCAGGCGGTGCGCAAGCAGATCATGGCCCCCGCCCTGGCCGGCACGAAGGCGCGGGGTCTGGGCGGAGCGCCAGGGGGCGGGACGCGGGCCATGATGATGGACGTCATGAGCAAGGTCCGCCGCCATGTGGAGGACAACTTCGACTATGTCGGCGACCGCTTCGCTGTCGAAGCGCGATCGATTCACGAAGGCGCCGCGGAGGAGCGCGGCATCTACGGCGAGGCTTCCCAGGCGGAGGTCAAGGCCCTGGTGACCGACGGGATCCAGGTCTCACCGTTGCCGCCGAAGAAGTCGCAGCTGAATTAGCGCCGGTCGCGCCGGGAACCTTGCCGCCGAGGTCCCCGGCGCGCCACGCCGGACGCGATCCTACCGGAATACATACCTGAGCGTGGCGCTGTAGGTGTTGCCGGAACGGGTTTGCAGGATGTCATCTACCGGGTCAGCGAAGATTTCATTCCTGTCATCGTAGAAAGTGTGCTGATAACCGACCGATCCGACCAATCTGTTCGGAATGATGTGATAATTCAGCGATGCGTTTATGTCTTGGTTGTTGCCGATATGATCGGCGAACACCACTCCGCTGCCCGTATCAACTACGTTCGGACTGCCTTGAAAATTGTACGCGTACGCGACATTGGCCGAAAGACGGGGCGTGAATCGAGCCTGAGTCTGGACGCTCAAGGATTGAACCCAATAGGACGCGGTGTCCGTTGACGTCCCGGTAGTGCTGTTCAGCGTCGAGCTGCCGCCCAAATACCTGTCGGTGAAGGCGCCCCGAATGGTGAAGGCGTGGGTCTCGCGTCCCAGCGCAAACCCGAAATCGCCTTCCCCGCCGCCGCGGGCGACGGCGCCATCTTGAGTTGGCGAAGCGCTCCGCGAGGCGATGGCGTCGGGGGAGTAATCACCAAAGATGTCGAAACTCAGCGGATGAGTGCGCTGGTCGAGCACGCGATAGGTTGCGCCGAAGGTCGGGTTCTCGAATCCCTCGCGGTTTGTCGCGTTGACGGTGGTCGAGCTCGCGTTCGAGGCCGTCCCAAAGCCATAAGCGATGCCCAGATTGACCGAAAGCGCGTCTGTGATCCCGTAAGCGAAATCCTGGCCAAAGGCGTTCAAGGTGTTACGGGTGGAGGCGATGTACGCCCCCGTGGAGTCGAAGATGGCCCCGTTGGTCCTCTCGTAACTATAGCCGCTTTGACCATAGATTTGGCCGTGAAGCGGCAGGTAGGTCGGGTCGCTCAGGATCCGGTCGCCGGTGGGCGTAAATTCCTGGGCGTGAGCGTAGAGGGGGACCGCAACGGCGGCGGCGAGGGAAAGACATACAATAGAACGCATGGCCATGATGACTAACTCCGGGTTCGTAACTACGATTACCCGCATGTGCCTAGAAAATGCGCCGTTATATTGACCAATGGAGCCACGATTTGGCCTACATT